>Ga0256828_1000264_pt1 | contig 36303 bp, 31 predicted proteins | sample CV88metaG_FD_185993 | JGI IMG/M metagenome (GOLD analysis project Ga0256828, IMG submission 185993) | Hydrothermal vent microbial communities from East Pacific Rise, Pacific Ocean - CV88 | ecosystem: Environmental > Aquatic > Marine > Hydrothermal vents | place: Pacific Ocean: East Pacific Rise...
GAGCATTTAGTGTCTTTTGACTTGGTAAGTTGTAACTTCCTGGTCTTATGATATTTCCATAAATATTTACACTTTCAACAGCAGTAAAGTCAAGTGGATAAATATACACTTGGTCACCATCATGTACTTGAAATTTTCTCGCATTATCATATGAAATTGTAAACGTTTTGATTTTGGAATTTTTCACATAACGTTTAACCTTAATATTTTTCTTTGATGCATTTGGTTTCATTCCACCAGCATAGTCGATAAGCGTTCGAAGTGTTTCTCCCTTTTTGAGCTCAAATATAGCAGCATCATTAACATAACCATCTACAGAAGCTAATTTTTTTGCTTTTTTAACAACAACTATATCACCTTGTTTAAGAACTGTCGTGTTTACTTGATTTGCTTTAAAAAGAAGGTCATAAAAATCAACTGATTTTATAATCTTACCATTTCTTTTAATTTGTAGATTTCTTACAGAAGCTGTTTTTCTAAGCCCTTTTGATGCAAGTAATAAATCTTTAATTGTAGAGAAAGAAGCAAGATTATAAAGTCCTGGTGCTTTTACATCACCAACAAGTGTTACCTGAATCGTACTGTATTTTTTCATGTTGATATAAAAATCACTTAATTTAAAATGATTTTTTAGATTTTCTATAAGATGTTTTTTTGCATCTTTAAACTTCATACCACCAACTGTAATTGGTCCAACAAAAGGTAATTCAATTGTCCCATCATTATTTACAGTTGGAGTATATGTTTTATCTCTATCACCATAAATATAAATAACCATAGTATCTCCATTAGAGATAATATAGTCATCAGGTGTCGGTACAGAAGATGGATTAATCACATTTTTATTTGCAAAAAATCTATTTGAATAGCGGCTTAATGTTTTTGTTGTTAACATTTGCTGTTTTGAAGAGAGTGTTTTATTAATTGTTTGAGAAGTTTCAAAACTAAAAGGATTCACTCTTTTTACAGAAACAGATTTTTTAACTAATGCTTCTTGAGATCCATTTTCGTTATCTGTTTGTATATCAACATCATTTGTAACATCTTCAGATTTTGTATCTGTTGTAGAGACAGCTGTAGCGTCAGTTTTAAGTTTTGCTTTTACATCAGCAGCAGTAATCCCTTTTTCGGCCATAGCAGCTTTTGCTTGGGGTGTATTAAGTAAGGCTGGGTTTGCCTGAACAGCTGCTTTAATCTCACCAAGATTTGGTGCAGCAACAAGAGAGAGAGTTATCGTAAAGATAAAAAGGAGGGAACGAATCAACATAAGGTACAATCCTACTAAGTGTTTATTTTAGTAGAATTATACCCAAATATTATAATAACTCGTTTAAAAGTGTTGCTTAACTACAACCACATCCACCACTTTGTTGTGGTGCTGAGCCTGTCGAACATGCACTTACACCTGGAGGTGTTGTTGGTTGTACAGCTTCGTTATCTACACCACCATTTGCATTAATCTCTTCTATAGTTTCCCATATAGATTCAGCAGCTTTATGGTAGCGTTTTGCACTTTCACTCTCAGGTGCTACGAATGTGATAGGTTTTCCTTCATCACCACCTGTACGAATACTAGGCTCAATAGGAATCTCTGCAATCACTTTTGTATCAAACTCTTTTGCCATTGGCTCAGAAGTTCCTTTACCAAAAATGTCATACTCTACGCCCGTATCTGGAGCGATAAAACCACTCATATTTTCAACTATTCCAGCGATTGGAATATTAAGTTTTTTAAACATATCTAAAGAACGACGAGAATCATCTAAAGAAACACCTTGTGGTGTTGTTACAGTAAGACCAGCAGTTACAGGTACACTTTGTGCGAGAGTAAGCTGTGCATCACCTGTTCCTGGTGGCATATCAATCACTAAAACATCGAGTTCAGACCATAAGATATCTCTTAAAAACTGCTCAATTGCTTTCATAATCATAGCACCACGCCAAATGAGTGACTGCCCCTCTTCCATAAGTGAACCCATAGACATCATCTCTATACCATATGCTTTAATTGGAAGTACTTTATTCCCTTGAACTTCTGGTTTTACATCAGCAACACCAAGCATACGAGGAATATTTGGACCATAGATATCAGCATCTAAAAGACCCACTTTTTTCCCTTGTGCAGCAAGTGCAATAGCAATATTTACAGATGTAGTTGATTTACCAACCCCACCCTTTCCACTACTTACCATCAAGAAGTTTTTCACTTGTGGAGCTATATTTTTTCCACGAGAAGAAGATTCTCTTGGCATTACAGGTGCTTTGATATTAATAGTAATATTTTCTGCACCTTCTCTTTTAAGTTCTGTTGTTGCCTCATCTTTAATTTGTTGTGCAACTTCTGGTGCTGATGATGTGATATCTATAGTAACACTTACATCATTCCCATTTATAACTATATCTTTTACAAAACCAAAAGTTACAATATCCTTAGTAAACCCAGGGTACATAACTTTTGATAGTGCTGATTTTACATTTTCTTCAGTCATAAAAGTTTTTCCTTTTCTAAAATTTTTATTTATAATCGTATCATATCTAAATAAGACAAATATTGTCTTATTTAGAATTAACTTTTTTACAAACTTTTTTTAAGCTAACAAAGCAGCTTCTTCAGCTTCTTTCTTTTTTGCATCTTCGGCAATCTGAGCAATAGCATCAGGATTGTCCATAATATCTTGTGTAATTTTATATGAACAAAATTTTGGTCCACACATAGAACAGAATTCTGCCTCTTTAAATACATCTTGAGGTAATGTCTCGTCATGATATTCTCTTGCTCTTTCACTATCAAGTGCAAGCTCAAACTGTTTTTCCCAGTCAAATGTATAACGTGCATCACTCATCTCATCATCTACATCACGAGCACCTTTACGTCCTCTTGCAATGTCAGCTGCATGTGCAGCGATTTTGTAAGCAATAATACCTTCACGAACATCATCAGCATTTGGAAGTCCTAAATGCTCTTTTGGTGTTACATAACAAAGCATACTTGCTCCATGCCAACCACCAACAGCAGCACCGATAGCACTTGAAATATGATCATATCCAGCTGCAATATCTGTTACTAATGGTCCTAAAATATAAAAAGGTGCTTCATGACAAAGTTCTCTTTGAATCTTCATATTTCTCTCAATTTGGTTAAGAGGAACATGCCCTGGCCCTTCAATCATCACCTGAACATCTTTTTCCCATGCACGAAGTGTTAATTCACCAAGAACTTTTAATTCACCAAGTTGTGCATCATCACTTGCATCTGCCAAACAACCAGGACGTAGAGAATCACCAAGAGATAAACTTACATCATATTTACGACAAATATCTAAAATATCATCAAATGCTGTATAAAAAGGATTTTCTCTATGGTAGTGCATCATCCATGCGGCCATTAAAGATCCACCACGAGAAACAATTCCCATCTTTCTTTTTGCCACTTTTGGCATTGTTTCAAGTAAAAAACCAGCATGAATAGTAAAGTAACTTACCCCTTGTTGTGCTTGTCTTTCTAAAACTTCAAGCATAACTTCTATAGTTAAATCTTCTATATTGTTTCCAACGTCATGAAGAATTTGGTAAATTGGCACTGTTCCTATTGGAATTTTTGAGTTTTGGATAACTGCTTTTCTAATCTCGTCTAAGTCCCCACCTGTACTTAAATCCATAGCAGTATCTGCTTTATAGTGTTGTGATACTTGTATCTTTTCTATCTCACCCTGAACATCTGAAGCGATTGCAGAAGAACCAATGTTAGCATTAATTTTACATTTAGCTGCTAAACCTATTGCCATTGGCTCTAAGTTTGTATGGTTTACATTAGCAGGGATGATTAACCTACCCCTTGCTATCTCACTACGAACGAGTTCTGGAGATAAATCTTCTACTTTTGCGACATATTCCATCTCTTGTGTAATAATGCCTTGCTTAGCGTAATACATTTGCGTTCTTACCGCATCGTTTTTACGCTCTTCTACCCATGAAGATCTCATATTCTCTCCTATATAATTTTCTAAACTAATATTCTTTTCAATATGTATGATGGAAATATAATCAAATAAAGTTAAAGGAATATTAAAGAGACCCGTTAGAAAAACCATCACATAAAAAGTTTAGCTCACCATTTCCTCCCTTTAAGATTACAAAAGCATTAGAAGTGTATAATTTCGTAACACTTTTAAACGTTAGGAGTCTCTTTGTCTGATTTGACACTTATTTTACTTTCTGCTGGTAGTTCTAGCCGTTTTTCTTTAGATGTAAAAAAGCAATGGTTACGTGTAGAACATCGTCCTTTGTGGCAATTTGTAGCAGATACCTTCGCTCAAAAAAAACTTTTTGCTAAGATAATTATTGTTGCATCAAAAGACGATATTGCCTTTATGCAAAACTACACTTCAGATTATACATTTGTAGAGGGTGGAGATTCTCGACAAAATTCTCTTAAAAATGCACTCTTACATGTAGAAACACCTTTTGTACTTGTAAACGATGTTGCACGTGCATGTATTGGTGAGAGACTGCTTAACACTATTATTGAAAATAAAGCAAAAGCAGATGTTATAGTCCCATACCTTAAAGTAACAGACACTATTGTTTATGAAGATAAAACCATAGACAGAGACAAAGTAAAAAGAGTGCAAACTCCACAACTCTCTTCTACATCTATACTTAAAAAAGCTCTTGAAACTACTCAAGAATTTACAGATGAAAGCAGTGCCATTGTAGCTATTGGTGGTTCACGTCTTTTTGTTGATGGTGAAGAAGATGCACATAAACTCACTTATATTCATGATATCAATAAACTTCCTTGTTTAGAAGCACCCTCTTCAGATATTTTAAGTGGTAATGGATTTGATGTCCATGCTTTTGATACACAAGGAGATATGTGGCTATGTGGAGTTCAGATAGACTCTGATTTTGGTTTTTTAGCACATAGTGATGGTGATGTAGCCATTCATGCTCTTATAGATGCTCTTCTAGGTGCAAGTGGTTTAGGAGATATTGGTATGCTTTTTCCTGATAATGATGCACAATATAAAGGTATAGATTCTAAAATACTTTTAGAAAAAGTGGTGCAAAAACTTTATAATTATGGTTTTATCATTATAAACGTTGATGTAACCATTGCAGCACAAAAACCTCGTATAGGAAAATATAAAAATGAGATGAGAGAAGTTCTTGCAAATATCTTACATGTAAGCAAATCAAGAGTCAACGTAAAAGCAACAACAACAGAAAAATTAGGGTTTGTTGGAAGAGCTGAAGGAGTCGCTGTTATGGCAAACGCAAATTTAAAATACTACAATTGGAAAGATGATATAAAATAATGAAAATACTAATTATAGAAAACGAAGTTTATTTAGCACAAAGTATAGCAACAAAACTTGGTGAGCTCGGTCATACTTGTGAAATGTGTACCTCTACAAAAGATGCTATTGGAAGTAACAACTATGATGTTGTTTTACTCTCAACAAACATTAATGGACAAGATTTCAATCCAGTTATAGAAACATTTAAAAAATCAATCGTTATTTTAATGGTTTCTTACATTTCTAACGATACTGTTTCAAAACCTCTTGCAGCTGGAGCAAAAGATTATATTTTAAAACCATTTATGATTGAGGAGCTTATTCGTAAAATTGACCACTATCAAGATTATGAAAAACTCAAAAAAAGAAATGAAGCATACGAAAAATATCTAACACATAGTTTTGAAAATACAAAACACAACCAAAACTTGGACAATGTAGAACTTCCTCTTTTCATTAGCTCGAATTTTCAAAAATACGCAGATGCTTTTGCATTTGAATATGCTCAAAAAGAAAACCTTTCTATTAACTTTCTTTCACTGAGTGATTCAAAAGCTCTGAGTGAACTTGAGTCCTTACCACAAAACTCTCTTATCTACATTATAGACTATCAGGCACTCAAAAAAGGTGATAAAGAACAATTTTGTAAACTGATTGAAGGGAAAAAAGCTATTGTAGTAAGCAGTGATAAAATAGAAGATGTTGATTTTCCGGTGATAGAAATTAAAAGTGAAAATAATATTTTTGACAAGGGAGAAATTCTTCCTATTGAAGATTATGTAAAATTTATAGTCTTAAACTATCAAGATAAATATCCAGACACTGAACTCTCTAAAAAACTTGGTATCTCAAGAAAAAGTTTGTGGGAGAAACGAAAGAAATATGACATCATCAAGAAAAAATAGAACTCTCTACGTAGATAAAGAAGCAGCATCAGCATTAGAACTTGTTGCTGATGGGTTATTATACCCAGTCACAAAATTGATGAATGAAAAAGAGTCACAAGAAGTTTTGGAAACTGGACTCATTGATGGAAAATCATTCCCCTTCCCTTTTATACTTGCACCTTCTGGCAAAAAAAATGAACAACTTATCCCAACATTACAACAAGGTGAAGAGATTACAATTCTTTGTGATGGAGAAGTTTTTGCAACACTTACTGTAGATGAAGTTTTTAAAATAGATCCAAAAAAAAGAGTAAAACATATCTATGGTACTGATGATCTCTCCCACCCTGGTGTTATGACTACTATTAAAAGATTGGGGCATTGGGCAGTTTCAGGAGAGTATACTATACTCAATCATCGTTCAAATGCTTCAAAGAAACAAATTGATGATGCTAAGCAGCTTATAGAAGCCAAACATACAAGTTCTCTTGTAATGGCTGCAAATCCTTTACATCGAGCTCATGAAAGACTTATTCGTCAAACACTTGACAGTACAGATTTACTTGTAATCTTTTTACTTAAACCTTATGATAGTGCAAACTTAGCTTATGATTTAAGAAAAGAATCTTTAGAATTTTTCATAAATAACTTTTTACCAAAAAATCGTGTTATTATCATTCCACTAGAAAATAGCTATATCTTTGCTGGGTACAATGAGATTATCATTGATGCAATCGTTGCAAAAAACTATGGTTGTGATAGACTCACTATCGGAAGAAATCATGCAGGGCTTGGTATGTTTTATGATTGTAACTCTAATAAATCTATCATCGATAGAGTTGTAGGAATAGATATAGAAATAACCGTTGCTAGTGAATATGTTTACTGTGACCAATGCCGTACACTTGTAAGTAAAAACACCTGTCCACATGGTCAACATCATCAAATTTCCTACCATGCAGATTCTATACTAGAGTTACTTGAAGCTGGTCTTTTACCACCTGCTGTACTTATTCGTAGAGAGATTAGTGCTTTTATTCTCTCTAAACTTATTCCAAACAGATTTAAAAATCTTGAAAAACTTTACTACGATACTTTTCCAGTCAAAGGCCTTTTAGAAGAACATACTGAAAAAGATTTTTACCTTGAGCTTATGAAGCTCTATCAAACAACATCACTTACATAAGGAAAACAATGAATTGGTTTTTTTTAACTCTTGGCTATAGTGGCCTTTCACCAAAAGCACCAGGTACAGTTGGTACCTTAGTATCACTTCCTCTTGGTATGTTCATTTTAGTCTATCTTGATAGTATGACTCTCTTTTTAGCAGCTATGCTTATCTCTATCATTGCTATTAAGGTGATTAACAAGTATGAAGAGGAAACTGGCATTCATGATAGTCAAAAAATTGTGATTGATGAGCTAGCAGGAATGTGGTTTGCACTCAGTGTTGCACCGGCTATGAGTGTTGCACCACAAGAAGTGTTTCAATTAGAAAATGGATTTCTTATCCAATCACTTCTCTCTTTTGTATTGTTTAGATTTTTTGATATCACAAAACCTTCTCTTATTGGTAGAATAGATAGAGAAGCACCAGGTGGTGTTGGAGTTATGGGTGATGATATACTTGCAGGCTTTGCAGCTGGTATATCTTCTGCTGGACTTTGGCAAGGTTATTTAAAACTCCAAACACTCTTTTAAGTGTTTGGTGTTTCATTATAAATAGAAAGAGAAGGAAATGCAAATTCCAAAGAATTTTCTTCTAAAATTACCATAATCTTTTCCATAACATCTTGTTTCGTTCGTAACCAATCTTCCCAATCAACAGATTTTGAAAAACAGTAAATCAATATATTTATACTCGAATCTCCAAATTCATCTAAGTAAACTAATAGTGTTTTTTTAACACCTTCTAAATCATCTACAGAAACTAGCTTGGCTGTATAACGTTTTGATTTTATGTGCTCATATTGTGTCTCAGGAGTAGCAATGTCTGGATGTGTTAAAAGCATTGATCTAATATCACAAATAGCCTTTTGAATATCCTCTCTTTTTGAGTCATACTTTACACCTATTTGCATTTTTATTCGACGACCAAGTTTTCTTTTGTTCCAGTTTTTAATATCTTTTGAGGCAAAGGTACCATTTGGTATAGCAATAAGTGCATTATCAAAAGTTCGTATAGTTGTTACACGAAGTCCTATCTCCACAACTGTTCCCTCTTTACCATCTATCTCTATCCAATCCCCTTGGGAAAAAACATCACTAAAAAGAATAGAGAGTGTTCCAAAAAAGTTACTAATAGTATCTTTAGCTGCAAATGCAACAGCAAATCCCCCGATACCTAGACCAGATAAAACTGCTGTCAAATCAACACCAGCAAAATAGAGTGCTATTAAAACCCCTATCATAATAATAAAAAAGTTGATAATTTTAATACCAACATTAATCAGTTCTCTTTTAACCTGTGTATTTCTTGATTCAAATTTACTTAACTTAATACCCGCAATAGTATTTACGATTTTATATACTAACAGAGTAAAAAAAGCTCCGTAAATAATATTAAAAATACGTGACATCACTTCAACACTACTAAAATTGTAATAAACATAGATAATCATATTAATATTTATCACAATAATGAGCCACTCAGTTGGTTTTTTAATTTCACTAAATATCACTTCAGAATAACGACTGTAAAAATCAAGTTGTAAAAGATAACGCTCAATTGCAACATAAACAATTGTTCTAAAAAAGTAGATAACAACAATTAAAAAAGTAATGATAAAAATTTTAATAACATCTAACCCAACTTTTTCCAAAAATGGGTTTATCATTTTTACAAAAGCAAGAGAATTGATATACATAACAGGCTTAATAAGATGGTATTTAGAATACTTATTAAGCCTATACATTTTATCTTTGAATTTATACATGTAACTAATAACATCGCTATTAATATCTATCAGTGTATAATATTCTTTAATATTGTGTTGAGCCTGTTTAAGAACTCTTGATGTTGATTGTATAGAAAGGTACTCTTTATAATCTTTATTATTAATTTTATGAAGTTCTTGTTGATTTTGTGTAATGTAATGATCAAGTTCTTTATCAAACTCTTCAATACTTGGTGTATCAAGTGCTAAAAGAATATTTTTAATCATAATATTTTGGTTACGCACTATCAAGTAAGATTTTATCTGTACTTCATCACGAAGAACAGCATAAGTATTTCCAGCTCGTTTGTTAATACTCATAATCTTTTTAAGAGAGAAAATTTCAGAATCAAAATATCGCAGATGCTCTATATACATCTGTTTATTTGCCATTAGATTATCAAGTGCTTCCCTATAAATTTTCTCTTGCTCTTGCACTAAAGCTTTAATCTCTGCTTGCGTTAAGTTTGCATCATTCATCTTTGCTTCTAGTTGAAGCTGTGTATCTATAAGTGGTGAATATTTTACATTACCAAAAAGAGTAACACTAACAACAACACAAAGAAGAAAAAACCTTACTAAAGTTTTCATCAATACTAAATACCCTCAGCTATCATAGCATCAGCTACTTTTTTAAACCCTGCAATATTTGCACCATCAACATAATTTCCTTCAACACCATAATCTTTTGCTGTTAAAGCAACCCGTTTACAAATCATAGTCATTGTCTCTTTAAGTTTAAAATCCACTTTCTCAAAACTCCATTTACTCATAGAAGCATTTTGACTCATCTCAAACTCACTTACAGCAACACCACCGGCATTAGCAGCTTTTGCAGGAGCAAAACAGATTTTATGTGATTGTAAAAGTTCTATCGCTTCTGGAGTTGATGGCATATTTGCCCCCTCTGTTACACTTACACAACCATTTGCTATAAGATTTTGTGCATCAATCTCTGTAAGTTCATTTTGTGTAGCACATGGAAATGCTGCATAACACGGTATCTCCCATACTGCATGCCCACCCTCAGGATACTCCTCTACTGGAATATATTTGGACTCTGGGTGTACATCAACATACTCTTTTAAAGAGGTTCTTCTTTTAAGTTTCATATCTTTTAAAAGTGGTAAGTCAACACCACGAGCATCATAAATAGTCCCTTTTGAATCACTACATGTAACCACCTGTGCACCAATTTGTTGAAGTTTTTCTATGGCATGTAGTGCTACATTACCAGCACCACTTACGGTACATACTTTCCCTTTTAAATCCTCTTTATTTTCCATCTCAAGCATTGTCTCTGTAAAATACACAGCACCATACCCTGTTGCCTCAGGACGCATTAAAGAGCCACCAAAGAAAAATGGTTTTCCTGTTAAAACACCCTCATATTTTGAAGTGATTTTTTTATACTCACCATAAAGATACCCTATCTCTCTTGCACCCACACCAATATCACCAGCGGGAACATCCATTCTCGCACCAATATACTTGTGTAACTCAGTCATAAATGCAGAACAAAATTTCATCACTTCAAAGTCACTTTTTCCCTTAGGGTCAAAATCACTTCCACCCTTTGCACCACCTATTGGTAAACCTGTTAGTGCATTTTTTAAAATCTGTTCAAATCCTAAAAATTTCAAGACGCCTTCATTAACAGTTGGATGAAAACGAAGCCCCCCTTTGTATGGCCCAAGGGCATTGTTAAACTGAACTCTATACCCTGTATTTACCTGAACATTATTGTTATCATCCAACCATGTCACTTTAAACTTTATCACTCTATCTGGTACTATAAGTCTATCTAGAATTCCTAGTTTAGTATAAATAGGGTCTGATTCTAAAAGAGGTGCTATTGAATAGATAACCTCCTCCATCGCCTGATAAAATACCGCATTTTCTGCACAGTTTCCATTTTCAAATTTTCGTATCTCTTGTTCTGCTATTGACATCTTTTCTCCTTGTTATTCCCAATCACTATAGTGTGCTTTTGAGTGTTTTTCTTTTTTATATCTTCTTGCATTTTTCGTTTTTTCAAGTTGGTTTGTACTATATAAAATATCTTCTTTTATATCTTCTATAGATGTTTCACTTCCTTGATATGCTATCATTTTTTTAACTAACTTTTGTAAATCTTGTAAGTCACCTTTATATACAGCAACCTCTTCAACACGTTGCAAAAGCTTTAAAGCATTTGCTATTTTTTTATCAAATTTTTCTTTAGTTAACTCTTGTGTATTTGCCAAATATGAAATTATACTTTTATGAAATCTTTCAAGTGCACGAATGTATCTTAATCTATTTGCATTATCCACTGCTTTTTTTGATGCTGCCATAATAGCTTTTCTATCCTATTGTTATTTTCTGAGTATAATTATACACTTTAATTACGGAGATTAATCATGAAAAAAATAATTTTGACATTTTTGTTCCTAGGTGTTTCTTTATTTGCTGATTTAAAAAATGAGTACCCTACAAAAGAGTTTTTAAACTCACATATACCTATTGTAGATATAAGAACACCTCAAGAATGGAAAGAAACAGGAATACTCAAAGGTGCTATTCCTATTATGTTTTTTAATCATAAAGGTGATTATAATGTTCAAAAGTTTTTACAAGAGCTCAATGCGAAAGTTGACACAAAAAAACCTTTTGCACTCATTTGTAGAACAGGAAGTAGAACATCGATGGTTGCACCATGGCTTTCAAAAGAGTTAGGATATAAAGTTATCAACCTTAAAGGTGGTATGATGTACGTTATACATAAACTCAAAGTACCAACAGTCCCTTATAAAAATTAAACCGTGAAAATACCACCACTTCTTAAATTCTTTTTCTTTTTTACACTCCGTCTTGCACTCACACTTGGAGTGCTTGGAGTAATTATCTTTTTATTGTGGGGATTTTTATATCTCTTGCTCTACTAAATAAAAGCAAAAACTAAATCTGGAAACAGCACAACCAAAGCAAGACCAAAAAGTTGTAAAAGTATAAAGGGGATAATCCCTTTATATATCTGCATCGTTGTCACCTGATCACCTGCTGCACCTTTGAGAAAGAAGAGAGAAAGCCCAAAAGGTGGTGTTAAAAAAGAGGCTTGTAGGTTCATTGCTATAAGTACACCAAACCAAATAGGGTCAATTCCAAAAGCTTCCATAACAGGTACTAAGATAGGAACAATAATAAAGCTTATCTCAATAAAATCAATAAAAAAACCTAAAACAAAGATACTGAGCATTGACACCCCAATAAATACCCAAACATCCCCTATATCTTCACTAAAAAACTCTAAAACCAAATCAGTTCCACCAAGTTCATTAAATACAAGTGAAAATGCTGTTGCACCAATGAGAATCATAAAAATCATACCACTGAGCTTCATTGTTTCAAAAAGTGCATACTTTACCATGGAAAAATTAAGTGTTCGATTTACAAATGATAAAAGTAAACCACCTACAACACCAAAAGCAGCAGACTCTGTCGGAGAAGCTATACCTGCAAAAATACTCCCCAATACACTCACCATCAGTAAAAGTGGTGGTATAATAGCACCCAAAAGTTTGCTTACATGTAAGCTCTCATCCTCTTGAACTAAAGCTGGAGCATCCTCTTTATTTATAAAAGCACGAATCAATATGTAGGTGATATAAAGCCCAACAAGCGTAAGTCCAGGAAGGACTGCTCCCATAAAAAGCTCACCAACACTTACACTCATTACATCCCCTAAAACAATGAGAATAATAGAAGGAGGAATAATCTGCCCAAGCGTTCCACTTGCAGCTATCGTTCCACTTGCAAGTGATTTGTTATATCCAGCTTGTATCATCAAAGGAAGTGCAATCACACTCATCATAACAACACTTGCAGAGACGATTCCAGTTGATGCTGCTAAAATAGCACCCACTAAAACAACACTCACTCCCAAACCACCTCGAACACCTTTAAAAAGTGCACTCATTGAAAGAAGAAGCTTTTCAGCCATTCCAGATTTTTCTAAAATAAGCCCCATCATAATGAAAAGTGGCACAGCCATTAAAGTTGTATTTGACATAATTCCATAGATACGAAACGGCAAAATATTAAACACTTCAAACCCAACATCTGGAGTGAAAAAAGCAAACATCATCGCCACACCACCAAAAGCAAAGGCTACAGGCACACCTAAAAGTAAAAGAGCTAATGCTACACCAAACATCACCAATGCTATCATAATGCTCTCCATTTTTGTATATCATCTACAAGCTCTTTAAATGCCTGAAGAGCTAAAAGTATAAAAGCCAAAGGCATAAGTGACTTTACAATCCAGCGAAATGGCAAACCACCAGGATCACTTGATGCTTCATGTTGTATATAACTCATCTCAACAAAACCGATACCTATATAAATAATTAAACCAGAAAGAGGAAGTACAAAAAATATAAAAGAAACAATATTAATGAGTAATTGTGTTTTTTTTGAAAATCTATCATATAAGATATCTACTCGAACATGAGCATTCTGCCGAAGTGTATATGCTATACTAAGAAGAATAACCACATCAAAAAAATGCCACTCTAACTCTTGTAGTGCGGTTGATCCCTCAGAAAAAAGGTAACGTGCAGTGGCATCATACACAACCAACACAACTAAAAGTGCCAAAATAAAAGCTGTCAAATAAGCTGTATATTTTGTTATTGTATCTATCAGTTTCATATAACTACTCTTTATTTAAAAATCGTAGATACTATATCTGATTTCATCTCAATAGCTCCACTTAACTGCTTATCGATACTTGGTGCTTTAACAATACCCAAATGATACTCATTTTGCATAAAGAACTGATACCCTCCATCATCATGTGCAGGGTTATCAAAAAGCTCCATGACACTGTATCCAAAAATATGTGTTGCATTGATATCACTGTACACTTGTTGTGCCTTGGACTCCCAACCTGTTGTATTTATCTCATCATCATCAACTACACCATCATCATTAGCATCACTCCATGTTGCTGTGGCTATTGCCATATATGGAAGAAGTACAGGTTTATGATATGTTTCTTCTAAAAATGCTCCAAAATTATCAATTCTCTGTGCCAAATAATCGATTCCTATATCATCATCGCTATAAGCAATAGGGTTTGGATTATCCCAATCACCAGGGTCTTGAGGGTCACGGCTAAACTGAGCCACCATCTCATTAAAAGAGAGGAAATCAAGTTTTTCAAGAAGAGGTTTATAAATACTCTCGACTCTTGACCATTCATATTTATCACCAAGTGCACAAGAACTGTAACCACATTTTCCTAAATTACTTTGTGTTGTTCTACTTCCTGTATCCATCATACTTAATGAGATGTATGCTCGAGTATCTAAACTTTTAAAAGTATCTATTGCATCATCCATAATAGAAACAAACAACTGTGTTGCATTTTCATCATCTAAGATATTATTTTTATTAAATTCAGGTTCTAAAATAAGAAGCTTATCCCCTTTAAGTTGAGCGATAAAATTTCCTAGACGTGTAACATCTTCAAGATATACATCTTTGTTATCTTCTAGATAGTTATCAAATTGGAGGTTATCTCCAAAATACCAGTAAAGAAATACAGGTGTTTTTCCTTGATCTATTAATTTTTGAATAGAATCAAGATTAAACCAATTTTCTTGCCACTCTTTTGTCACCCAAAAAGTAACAAACTTTGTATGTTGCAAGTGTGTAGAGAGTTCACCAAAGGCACTCTCATTAAAATCAGTTGCACCCCTATCATAATCACTATATTCATCATTTATAATATCATAAACGTTAATATAAATATTATCATGAAATTTAAAAGCATTCGCTCCACCAACACCTACACCATAACTTTCAAAAAGATAGTCCTGACAATCATAACGCCATGAACCATCAAGTTCTACGGGAAGAATATTTGTACTAAAATGTAAATCTTTTGCTTTGTTGCACAACTGTGCCATTGCATCATTTTGAAGATAACTATCTGTATACTCTACATTAAAAACTGGTTTTTCTTTTTCTATAAAAGGACTTAACTTCTCACATTCATTCTGTGCAAAACATTGTTCATTGACAGCAAAGTCAAAATCATCTACCAAATCATTTACTTGAGAAAGGTCATTTTTCAGTCCTATACTCAGACCCCTTTTATGTGCCTCTTGTGCTAAAAAACGGTTATATTCTAATTGTTCATCAGCCAAAAAAGAGAAACCGGTATCATTATCATAGCCATCAACATTATCAGCCTCAACACCATCACACCCTTTCTCTTGAGCACTATCTAAACGCTGAAGCATAATATTTCTAACATTTTGTGATGTGATATCAAGCCAATACTCTCCATCCCAACCATCAAGCTCTTTCCCCATATCTTCTTCTAAAAACTGATTAAAATCTTCCCTCCACTCTTCAGCACTTCCAGCACTAAAGTAACAAATAACACTAAGGTTATCATCATGCAATTTAGCTATGGTTTCTGCAGAATTCTCTTCTAAATCTATATCATATAATGTTGCATTTGTAGATGTGTTAATCTCATTTGTAAGTTGATACTGCCATAAAGTATCTAATGATGGTTTATAATAAGTAAGAGGTTCTAACGTTTGCGTAGGAGCAGTAGTAGTAGGAGTCGTTGTATTTTCATCTAAAGGAGTACTATCAGAACTATCGCTCCCTCCACAGCCAACTAAAAAAAGTGTTCCAAGTAGAAGCCATAGTCTCATTTTTTATCCTTTAAATAAAGTTTGGTGCATCGTTAGCAAAGAGTATAATATCACCAGATTTTGTTTGTTTAGCTAATACATCTGTTAAAGAAGTTTTATCTTGAAGGTATGTAACATTACTTACATGTAAGTGTTTTTTAAAAAGCTCTGCATTTAAAGCTCCTGTAACTATCACTTTATCAAACACTTCATTTATCGCCTCAATAAGTTGAATATTAAGCTCATCACTACTTTCAACAAGCCCGGGAGTTACTATCATTTTACTGCCACCTTTGTGGAGTGAACATAAACGAATACCCTCTAGCATACCATCAATGTTACCATTATAACCATCATCAAGTATAAGTTTTCCACCCGCTTTTATAAGTTGAAGTCTATGCTCAACTGGCTGGAGTTTGGCAACAGCTTTAATAATGGTCTCATCATCCATACCAAAAGATTTTGCTATATGTACAGCAACAGCAATATTCATCGTTTGAAAAGCACCAAGTACCTTTGTCTTGAGATGTAATGTTTTACCATCAACAACCATATCGAAACTTGTTCCCTCTAAAGTTGCTTCTATATTCTTCACTTCATTTCCAAAAAAAGTTACTTTTTCATGAGGTTCATCTGTCACAGAGGTATGAATAAAAGCCTGTTCTAATCGAGGCGATTGCATAATCTCAAGCTTCGTAGCGATGATGTTATCTAAAGATTTAAAGTACTCTATATGAGCTAAACCAACCTTTCCAACAACCACTCTTTGTGGCTCTAAAAAAGTAGTGATTTCATAAATATCACCTCGTTCTCTTGCCCCTGCTTCACACACATATACTTGTGTGTCTTCAGGAAGTCTTTGATTTACATCAGCAATGATGCCGCCAATAGTATTTACACTTCTTGGTGTTGCATACACTTTATACTTACTTGATAAAATCTGTGCTACAAAATTTTTAATACTTGTTTTACCATAACTCCCTGTAATAGCAACTATCTCTAAATTTTCAAGAGAGTTAAGTTTCTTTTTTGCCTCTTTTTTATAAATACGAAAGAGAAATTTTTCTATAAGTGTAGAACCTATATATGCCATAGCCAAAGGCATAAATACCCCATAAACAGCACATGCATCTTTTAAAGTACAAAGCACATCTTGAAAAAGTGTTAACCCTACAAGTAAAATTAAAAAACGTTTTACACGCCAAGTAAGCACTAGCTTTTTATCAAGTTTTTTATACCAAATAGCTAGTGCTGGCAAATAAGCAAAAAGAAAAAAGATAGCAAAAAACTGACCTGTTGTATAGTAAGCAATAAAAGGAATGATAAAATAAAAAACATGCCACAGAGGCTTATGATGTTTTAACACAACACGAGAAAGTTTATAATCATACCATTGTAGATTTGTAATGAGGTACCAACCAAGTGTAAGTACAAAAACGATATTGATACTAAAAGATAAAAGTGTTTCGTAATTATCCATATATTATTTTCCTATATTTAAAAATGTATGTTCGATTTTTTGAGAAATATCTTTGGCATGTTTCATAAAAAAGTAATGGTCTCCATCGTAAACCTCAAGAGTCGCATCTTTTAAAAGCTCTTGCATAATATGTGCTGATTCTAACGGAGTAGCTGTATCTTCTCTTCCCCAAAAAAGTGCTGCTTTATTTGGAAATTTTGCGAATTCATCACGCATATCTTCATTCACTACAGTTTTAAATGTTTCATACATTTCAGGAGAAAGTTCCTTAGCATCTTGTGCAACAAATAAAGAACGAAATTTACTCAAACCAAAAATTTTCAAAAATTTAAAAAATGCAATTTTTCCCTTAACAACAAGGGGTTTAGGCATATAAATACCAGCACTTGCAACAAGAACTAAAAGTTTTGGTCGTAAAAGCAAAGCAACTTTTCCACCAAAGGAGTGACCTAAAATAATATGTTTTTCAATACCTGTTTCTTGAAAAAATATCTCCATAATAGCAGCGACATCATAAGAGGTGAGTGCACAAGGTGCCGTTGAATTACCAAAACCAGGTAAATCAATATAGATGTGACGAAACCCCGTCATATAAGGTGAAAAAGAACGTTTCATAAGCCCTTTGTTACTTCCCCAGCCATGAAGTATAACAATATCTACTTTTTCAGCAGGATGAACAACTTCATAACTAATTTCAAAAATATCACCTTTATACTCTAGAGACCTTCGTGCCATTACTTTCCTTTAGCACTTGATATAGAATGTATATACTCATAATTTGAAGTGATTGTTTTTTTACGAGGCAGTGCTAATGTTAAATCTTTGATAACACTTTCAAAATCTTCAAAAAGATAGTTTGCCATTGAACCTGGAATAGGATTGATCTCATTTAAAAGTACTGTATCATTATGCACAAAGAAATCACAACGAATTAAAGAACCTTCAAACATATTTTCATATACTTTTGAAAAATTATTTTGGAGTTTTTTGACAAGCTCTTCTGAAATATCAGCTTGAAGTACTTGTTCTGAACGAGAAAAATCCATATACTTCTTCTCAAAATCTAAAAACTCCTCTTTTTGAGGTTCTTCTACTATAGAGAAGCAAATTTGACCATCACTTCCCTTATAACCAGCAAGATTATACTCCTTAACACCCTCTAAAAATGGTTCAACTAAAACAGCATCATCAAATTCAAAAGCAACATCAAGAGCATAATCAAGCTCACTCTCATCTTTAACGATGCTTACCCCTATAGAACTCCCTAAAGAAGCAGGTTTTATGATAATAGGATATTGTGTAGATATCGCTACATGTAAGTTTTTATGAAGCACTTCATAAGGTACAGTTTTTACACCAACTGCTTGTGCATAATACTTCGTATAGCGCTTATCAAATGAAAAAACAGACGCTTCTACACGAGGACCTATATATGACACTGCATAAAAATCAAGTAAAGCTGCAATAGTACCATCTTCACCATCTCCACCATGTATAACATTTAAAACAGGCTCTTTGTAAAAAGTTTTAGAAAACATTGTCTTTTGGACAAAACCACCTTTTGTAAGCTGAAGTTGAGGCATTTTTTTATAACTGCCTTTACTAAAAGTATCAGCTTTCATAGCATCAGTATCTATAAGATAAAACTGATGGTCAACATCACAAAAAATAAAAGTAAGAGTAAAATTGGAAAGTTTTTCTTTGAGGGTGATGGCACTTACGATGCTAATTTCATGCTCGTAACTTGCACCACCAAATAATAGTGTTAATTTCAATAGAATATTCCTTGTCAAAAGTTAAAAAATGGCAACATTATACCATTTTTAGCTTTCTATAGCGTTAGAGAAAAAACTACAGAAGCAAATACTCCAAAATACAGTGTTCCTAAAAGTAAAATAACCTGTGTAGCAGAAGATGAAAATGAGAGCTTTTCTAAAGTATAATCACTTGCATTCTCTTCAAAATAGATATGTTTAATAATCCACGCATAGTATGCTACTGATAGAGCTGAATTGAGTAAAGTAATAAGTGCTACTATGATATAACCAGCATCAACAACAGCATAAACCATCACTGCTTTTGCTAAAAAACCAGCTAAAAGAGGAATACCAGCTAATGAAAACAGTTGTACACTTAAAAAAAGTGCACTCCATTTATCTTTCTTAACAAGTCCATGTAAATCTTCAAGCTTAATATCCCCTACTCCACGAGAAAGTTTATCTATAAGGATAAAAACTGCACTTTGCATAAAAATATACGCCACAGCCATATAAAGAACACCAACACTAGCATAACTACTACGCACTGCCACAAAACCAAGAAGCATATACCCAGCATGCGCTATGGAAGAGTATGCCAAGATTCTTGTAACATTCTTTTGAAAAAGTGCTAAAATATTTCCTAAACTCATAGTAATGACAGCAAGTACAATAAAAATAGGCGTAGAAAAAACATCTGTTGCCAAAATAAAAGGACTGAAAAATTTAAATGTTGCAACAAACACCACTGTTTTAACAACACCTGAAAGTAACGCTGCGTACAAAGGTCTCACTTGTGCATAACTATCAGCTGACCATGTATGCATAGGAACTATTGTCATTTTATAAAAAAGTGCTCCTAACATAAACCAAATACCAAGGATACCAAAAGAATCAACATTAACAATCAAAGGAGTATCTAAACTCTGTGTACTCCAAAGATAAAGTGTTACACCAAAAAATAAAACAGCTGTTGCAATAGAACCAGCTATAAACATTTTTATAGCACCTTCAGCCTCTTTAATACTTGTAATATTACTTACTAAAACAAAAGAAAGTATACTCATTACTTCAAATGAAAGTATAAAACTTATAAGTGTTGTACTCTCTAAAAGTAAAAATGATGCAGCTGCTATAAAAAGTGTTTGTGTAATGGTAATAACATCATCTTCACTGAGTATAAATGCTCCCACAACAAGAAGCACTACAGCCTCAAAAAAAGAGATAGCTTCACTTGTTGCAAATCCAGCTAAAGGGGTTGCATAACCAAGATATACAAGGACTAAAGAGATAGCTAAAACAATAATACTCAAACTTTTTAAAAGCACTAAACGATGTATGGCAAAAGAGAAGAGTGCCATCACAAAAAGAAGTGTAAACGGACTCATACCCTACCCCCTAAAAAAGTATACCCACTCAAAGCATCATTTATAAGAGAAAAAATTACTTGTGGATAAATACCAAATACAATAATGAAAAGACTAAAAACAATCAATGCAAAAAATTCCATTTTAGAAATAGAAAAATCACTACTGCGAACAACACTACTCATGGAACCATAAAGAACTCTTCTAAAAGTCCAAATAATGTAAGATGCAGAAAGCATAGATACAAATGCAACTACTATTAACCATAAACCGTATGATTCTATAGAACTAATAAGAACACTTACTTCTCCAACAAAGCCCATTGTTGCAGGAAAACCCAGTGCCCCAAGACCAGCAATAATAAATACCGTTGATATATAAGGTGCTCTTTGCATAATACCACCCATATCTTCCATTTGCCAGCTTCCTGTTTTTTGATGAAAAAAACCAGCTATTAAGAAAAGTGGTGCAATAATAAAAGCATGCCCTATCATCTCGTATAAAGCAGCACTTAACCCATCATAACTTAATGTTGCCATTGCAATAGCAACAAGCCCCATATGTGATATAGAACTATATGCCACCATCTTTTTAAGATGTGTCTCATAAAGTGCCATCAAAGCAGCATATACCAAACTCACTACACCTAAAACTAAAAGTACCCATCCATATTTTTGAGATTGATGTGGCAACATCAGTAAAACCATACGAATCATCGCATACGCTCCCATTTTCAAAAGCACTCCTGCGAGTAAAACAGAAACAGGTGCAGGTGCTTGAACATGAGCATCTGGAAGCCATGTATGAAAAGGAAAAAGTGGCATTTTAACAGCAAAGCCAACAAAAAGTAACCACCAAATAAAAGCAGGTGTAACAAGAACACTCTCTTTAATAAGTGTCATATCAAAAGTACCACTTTGTTTATAAAGGAGAAAAAATGCTAAAAGTATTAGCATCGAAGCAACATGCGTATAAAGAAAAAACTTCACAGCCGCATATACTCTTCCCTCTGCACCCCAGATACCTACAAGAAAGTACATAGGGATAAGAGTCAACTCCCAAAATATAAAAAACCACAAAAGATTTGTACTCATAAACACGCCAAAAATAGCACCACTAAAAAAGAGAAGTAATGAAAAGTAAGCAGCCTGCTTAGGTATATGCCAACTTGAAAGTGTTACAAGTATGAGCAAAATTGATGTAAGTAAAAGCATAATAACACTAAGTGTATCAACAGCAAAAACAAGGCTAAAATCAAAGCGACTTACTTCAAAGAAACTTCCAAGTAGCAAATACCCTTCTTTTGGAAGTTGTGTATAAAGCTCTATACTTTCTGCAAAAAGTCCAAGAAATATTACAAGCACAATATAACGTGCATACTGTGTCTTTTGTGTTGCAAGATAGAGCACCAATGAAAAGACTAAAGGAAAAAAAACAGTTACTAATGCACTCATAAAGCACTCCTTACAATGAAAAACACCATGATAACAATCATACCAAAGAGCATAATACTCACTTGAGAACTTACTTTATAAGTATGTGTTTTCTCCCCTAAATGGAAAGTAGCTTGCATAAAAACAACCATTCCATTAACAACTTTATCTATCACATTTTTTTCAACAAATGCTATTGTTTTTGCAACTTCTTTGACAACGATATTATGCGCTATATAGTAAACTATATTTTCAACATAGTAACCATTAAAAAGGACTTGATGTATTGTCTTCATAAGAGGTTGTGATGCAACTTTATCACGTAAATCTGAACGTTTATAATAAAAAAAGTATATAAGTAATGCTAAAACTAAAAGGATACTAACAACACTTATAAGTAAAGTATTTATATGAAGAGCTTCAGGAGCTTTTCCACTCAAAAATACAATAATATCATCATAATAAAAGCCCATACCCAAAGTTAAAAAAGCCATAATGCCAAGGGGAACTCCTATCCAAAAAAAGCTTGGTTCTTTTACACTTTCAAAAACTACTTTTTCACGAGGTTCTCCCAAAAACATCAACACCCACATACGACCTCCATACGCTATGGATAAAACAGCAGCAATAAAAGTCAATGTACTTATAAGACCAAAAGTTTGTTGGTTTTGCATCGTTGCAAGTAAAATGGCATCTTTAGAGTAAAAACCACTAAAAGGAGCAACACCACTTAAAGAAAGCACACCCATTCCCATAAATAAACCTATAAAAAACAAGCGATTTTTGAGTCCTCCCAAACGCCAGATATCTTTTGTATGGTGTGAAGCCATTATAACTGCACCAACACTTAAAAACAGAAGTGCTTTAAAAACAGCATGATTTACCAAGTGCCCCATACCAGCTGCAAAAGATCCAGCACCAAGCCCTATAAATGCCAAAGAGAGATGAGACATTGTTGAATATGCCAATACCTTTTTCATCTCTTTTTGTACAAGTGCAGAAGTAGCTCCTATAAAAGCACTCAGTGAAGCAACACCTGCAACTACTATCAGTGCCTCTGATGCTACATAAAAATCAAATAAACGGGCAACTATATAAATACCACTGTTAACCATTGTAGCACCATGAATTAACGCTGAAACGGTTGTTGGTCCTTCCATAGCACGCATTAACCAAGGAAAAAGAGGAAATTGACCAGACTTCCCAATAGCAGCGATAAATATAAAAAGTGCCACCATATACATCACACTACTCTCTATTTTACCCTCTGTCGCAAGTGTATTGAGCGTAACCATATCTAATGTAGCAGTTGTATAGTACAAAATCCCTAAAGATGCAAAGAGAAAAATATCTCCAAATTTTGTATATAAAAAAGCACTCACCCCAGCATCTGCCGGATCTTTTTCATAATGCCAAAAAGAGATAAGTAAGTAACTTGCAAGACCCATAAACTCCCATCCTACAAAAAGCCCAATAAGTTCTTTTGCACTCACTAGTAAAATCATACCACCTAAGAAAAAAAGCATCTTGGCATAATAACGAGACTGGTCTCTTTCTTGTTTCATATAATCATGTGAAAAATGTATATCTAAAGCACCAAGTCCTGTTGCAATAAGAAGCATAATAAGAGAAAGATGATCTATATAGATACCAAAAGGAAGTGTCGTTTTTCCAAAAGTAAACCATTGTATTTCAAAATCTAAAGGTTGCGAATATGAGAAAAACAACATAAGTGTCACAATAAAAAGTGTCATAGATACGATATATGCACTATAAAATGCAAGCTCTTTTTTCCACTTTCCAAGAACAAAGCTTAACACAGCACCTATAAAAGGTAAAGTAAGGAGAAGAAATACTTGTATATCTATCATAAACTCTCCTTTGCAATATCATCAGGATGTACTTTATTTGTAAACTTATAAGCAAGTGTAAAAATCAAAATACCCACTCCAGCTTCCAATGTTGCAACAATAATAATCATATAAGCTAAAGGTAAATTACTCTCTACATGTAAATACTTTGCACTTGAAGCCAACATAAGAATAACACTGTTAATCATCATCTCCAAAGAGAAAAAAATGCGTAAAAAATCTTTATTTGATGAAACGCCATAAAGTCCCACACTAAAAAGAGCAAAAGCATATATCATATCTATTTCAAACATCTTTTTTCCTTGTATTTTGCAATGTTTTCATCGCCTTTATGGTTCCATAGAGTAAACTCGATGCTATTAAAGCAAAAAGAATGACATAATCACTATAAGAATCAACAAACAATGCCTTATTTTCAACAAGTGTTACATCAGAAAGCTTTAAAGATGAAACATTTTGAAAAAAGAGGGTTACACTTCCTACAAAAAATGAAAAAGCCAACACACCACTCCACGCTTGTGACTTTCTCTCTTGAAACTCAACACCAATAAGTGTGATACCAAAAAGCATCAACACTGCTATACCACCTGTATACACAAAAATCTGGAACAACCCTAAAAGTTTTTCATCTAAAGAGAGATAATATAAGCCTAAAACAAACATCATCAAAGCAAAAGCTATCAGTGATGCTATACTTTTTTTTACATTTAACGCAACAATAGCAAGGATTAAAGCTGTTGTTAAAAATACAATATTCATGATTTTTCTCCCTCATGTTTGCCCTGCTCCTCTTGAGCTTTTTTCTGTGCTAATTCAGCAGCTTTTTTCTTTGCAGCCAACTCTTTCTTAACTCGAGCAGCTTCCTCCTCTTCTAGTCTCATATCTATATAACTTTGAGGAATATCAACATGAACCCAAAAATCTTCTTGGTCTTTATGCCATCCACCCGTTATCATATCAAAGCGTCCACCACTCAACATAATAGACTTTTTAGGTTTTGTAGGACAAACATCTTCACATAAACCACAAAAAATACAGACTCCCAAATTTACTTCAGGAACAATATTTTGTTTTTTAAATGGTAAATGCTTCATTGTTATGGCATGTGTTGGACAGATTTTGTTACAAGAGTCACATCCGATACATGTTTCATAATCTATTTGATGCTCCCCTCTATAACGCTGTGTTTCATGCATTTGATGATGTCTTACATCCTCTTGAGCAGGACTTTTTACGCTAAGGGCACGAACAACACGTAACACTTTTTTTATAATCTCTACTATCATACACCTGCTCCAAAAAAGAAGATTTTTGCAACCATTATCCATGCTATATTAAGTAAAGAAAGTGGTACAAGATAACTCCATGAAAAATGTAGCATCTGTTTCATTGTTATACGAGGTGTACTTGCACGAATACTCATCATAACAATTGCAATAAGTAACATTTTTATAAACAAAAAGCTAAAACCATCAAAAAAGATCCCTTTATAACCACCTAAGAAGAGTGTAACAGCCCCTGCAAAAACAGCCATAAATTCAGAAAACTCTGCAACTTTTAAAAGAAAATAGTTCGTTCCACTATACTCTGTATAAAAACCATATACTATTTCTTGTTCTGCATCTGGAATATTAAAAGGAGGTTGTTCTAAAAGTCCTAAAAGAGCGATGAAATAAAGAATAAACCCTGGTAATAAAATTGCAAAACTCATCCATGAACTTTGTTCAACAATTGTATGGAGGTTAAGAGTACCAAATAAAATAGCAGGAGAAAGTGCAGCAAGGAAAAAAGATGTTTCCATAGAAATCATCTGCGTTAGAATTCTTATACCTCCTAAAAAAGAGTACTTATTATTTGAACCAAATCCTGTTAAAAACAGTAAAAAAGGCTCAATTCCTATTAAAACCACCAAAACAAGTAAACCATACTCACTTGGTACTACCGTTATCTCTTGTGTCCAAGGGATGAGTGCAGTAGGGATGATTGCAAGTGTTGTTGCAAGAAGTGGCATTAAGGAGAAAAGATAAGGATTCACCCCTTTTGGTGTAATACTCTCTTTTGTTAAAAGCTTACTTAAATCAAATAAAGTTTGGTATGTTCCTGCTGGTCCATTGAAACTAGGTCCAACCCTTTTATGAAGTGCAGCCATAAACTTTCTAAAAAACCAAAAAAGAACCACTGTCCATAGTAAAATGTATAAAATTCCAGGAAATACAATAATATTATAAAGCATCTGCACCCCTATCTATCTAAATCACCTTGGCAGATATATAAACTACCAAAGATGAGTGGAATATCGGAGAGTGTTTCCCCTTTTAAAAGATAATCAAGCATCATAGTATGGTTAAAACTCGGTGCTCTCATCTTCAACCTGTAAGGTGATTTTGCTTTTTCCTCTGTAACAAGATGCATTAAAACCTCACCCCTCGCCCACTCTACACGACTAATTGCTTCACCTTTAGGAAGTTTTTTAGGCATTTTCACCATATGGTCTTTCGTTGGGTTAAAATCACCTGAAGCTATATTTTCTTCGATGTGTGCTTTTGCTTGTTTTATAATATCTACAGACTGTTCTAACTCTTCAAAAAGTTGCACAAGTCTGTCTCTTGATGAACCATCATTTTGTGTAATATAGTCCATTTTAATATGCTCATACGCACCATAAGGCTCATCTATACGAATGTCTGTTTTAACACCACTTGCACGAGCAACAACACCACTAAGACCATAATTGTGAACATCCTCTTGCGTGAGTATACCCATTTTTGCAGCACGCATTTTCATCGTTGGGTTATTAATAAAAATTGTTCGTATATCATCTTTTGTAGCATCAAACTTATCAAGTGCTTTTTGCAACTCCTCTAACATATAATCAGCTAAACCATAACGGACACCTCCAGGTTCTACTGATGCAGTAGCTATTCTTGCCCCACTGTAACTCTCTAAAAAATCTAAAAAGAGCTCTCTCATGTCCATATTCCACATAGCTACGGTATGCAGTCCCATAGCGTTATAAAAACCACCCATTCCCATCATATGAGAAGAGATTCTTGCTACTTCACCTAAAAGAACACGCATCCACTTTGCAAACTCTGTTATCTCCACCTCAGCAATCTCTTCAACAGCCTGAGCATACCCAACCATAGAGTTAATGTTATCCATAAAACAAAGTCTCTCTACGGCAACAATAGCCCCTACAAAATCTTTTTGTGTTACAAGGTGTTCAAGAGCACGCCATACAAACCCAATATCAGGGTCAATAGAGATAATATCTTCCCCATCACAATGCACTTTAAGTCGAATCGGTCCACTAGCTGGATGTGTAGGACCCCAATTTAAAATCATTTCAGAAGAGTTTGGATGTAGTTTCGCTTCATTAAGCTCCTCTTCCTCTTCAAAAGAATCAATAATAGTGTTCATATTTGCCACTATATCTTTTTCATGAGCCAACCAATCAAAATCTTTTCTAAAAGGAAATTTTTCATAATAATCTTGAGAGATAATAATAGGACGTAAATCAGGATGCCCCTTAAAATCTACACCAAACATAGAGTAAACTTCTCTCTCATGCCATAAGGCACTTTTGAAAATTTCACTAATAGAATCTACCTTACATGTAAGCAAATCTCTTGGTATATCACACTTCACCCAACAGTTTCTTTTTGTGTTTAAATCTTCAAAGAAATAGTTCATTTCCATACGATTCTCATCTAAAAAATCTGTTGCAGATACTGTTGAAAGTGTAACAAGACCTTCTTCATAAAGTGCTTGAGCTACAGACACAATACTATTACTTTCTAAAAGTTTAACTTTTAACCAATTTGTTTTATACTCTTGTACATATTCCGTTGCAAAACTATTGCATACTATTTGAAGTTTTTGCATTAAAATTTCATCTCTTTATAAAGTCCACTTTCACTTGCAGCACTTGGTATACCCTCTTTCATTTTTTGTTTTATCTCCTCAAGTCCACTAATGATAGCCTCAGGCTTAGGTGGACACCCTGCAACAAATACATCTGCAGGTAAAATCTCAGTAGGATTTTTTATAACAGCAAGTGAATCATTATATGGTCCACCATCAAAAGCACATGCACCAAGTGCCAAAACATACTTAGGCTCAGGCATTTGAGCATATGTTCTCAAAAGTGCTGGTAATACTTTTTTCGTTACTAACCCTGTTATCACTAAAATATCAGCTTGTCTTGGTGTTGGTGTTGGTAAGTATCCATAACGTTCCCAATCATAACGAGGTCCCATCGCTGCTGCCATCTCTAAAGAACAACACCCTGTACAAAAATGGGTCATCCATAAACTTTCACTCTTTGCATGAGCAAAAAAGTCAAATATTTTTAACATTGTTAAACTCCTTCATAGCAATACCAACTGCCAAAGCCATCACAACACTAAAAATAATGGCAATAATCTGGGTATGCACACTCTGTGCATATACAAAAAGGGTAATAAAAAGCCCTGTCATATCAGCAACAATAAACATAATAGCAAACATAAAAAAGCTAAAATTAGCACGACGAGGGTTCACACTACTAGGAGGAAGTCCACACTCAAAATGTTGATTTTTGATACTATCTGGATTATAAGGTGCTAGTAGTATCCCTATAAAGTATAAAGTAAAAACACTCAGAGCTATACCAAGTGCGTATAAAATAAAAGTTTCTATAACAAATCCCTTTTAAAGTGTTTGGAGCAGTTTTAATGCACCTTTTACAAGTGAAGCCGTATCTTCACCCTCACATGAAGCAAGAGCTTTTGAGATTTTATCTTTCTTAAATCCTAAAGCTTCAAGTGCTTCGCTTGCCTCATTATAAGCAAGTGATGCAGAAGGTGTTGAACCACTAGTCAATATCTCTGCATCAAAACCATTAAGTTCTACTAAAATGCGTCCTGCACTCTTAGGCCCAATACCTGGTACTTTTTGAACAGCTTTTACATCTTTATTACTAATAGCTGTTGCAAATTGGGATGGTGTATATGTAGAACAAATCGCCATAGCAACTTTTGGCCCTACTCCATTAATTTTTATAAGTTTTTGAAACAATTTTTTCTCACTCATATCTAAAAATCCAAATAAAAGCTGAGCATCTTCACGAATCACATGGTGCGTATATAAAGAAACCCCCTCTTTTGGAAGTGCTGAAAAAGTGTGTAACGATACAAACACCTCATAAACAACCCCTTGTACATCCAAATGAACACAAGATGGCTCTTTATAAATCACTTTTCCTTTTAAACCTACTATCATTTTACTCCTTTACTGGAAGGATGGCATACTCATCCTCATCTATCTCAACAAGACCAAAAACTTTATCTTGTGAACCTTCAGCTGGTTTATACACCAACTCCATAGGTGGGTCGATAAGCTTAAACTTTATCTCATTATACCCTACCCACCTGTCTCTGTTAATCACACGTGCTTCTAAAATATCATCTTGAATAGTTGTGAGTTTTCCATTAAGAAGTTGTAGCATCTCCTCTTTTTGTTTTTTCTCTTTTTTCAAAGCTTTCAGATGTTCTTGTATATCTTGATACTGCTTATATTTTTTCACAAAAGAAGCTGGAAGTTTGACCCCTTTTGCCTTATAGTGAGCCAATCTTTTTTTAATATCTAAAAAAGCTGAACGTCCCTCTTTGACAAGCTTCATATAATGTTGCACTTCATCTTCTAAAGATTTTAATTCTTTTTCGAGTTTTTCTATTTTTGCATTATTATCTTCAACCTCTTCAGTAACATCATCTTGCAATAATGGGTCAATAATAAAACTATTCTCACTCCCTTGCATCTTTTTAATCTCTATACGTTTTGATGCTATTGCTTTTACATGTGAGGTACAAATCTCTATATTAATCTCTCTTGCTTTGATTGTCCCACCAAGGGCTTGAGATATAGCGACATCTTCCCCTTCAACATTTCCATGTTCTAAACGAGTGATATGTACATGTTCCCCTTTTGCACTTCCTTTATGTACATTGATACTCAGTTCATCAGCCTCTATATATGCTGTTTTGTGAGTTTGTCCACCAACATTTGCTTTTTTGGCAATCACTTTTGCATTAGAACCAACATTCCCATCAATGTCAATTTCACTTACCTCAACAACCATACCTGTACCAACAGCGTCTTTAATAGCGTCACTCTCTTTAACACTCATACTTACATCTGAGTCTTTACCACTACGAATAGAGCCTGTTGTCTTGAAACTCACCTCACTAACATCTACCTCTTGTTTAATAGTATACGTTTTATCTTCAAAGGCGATATAACCATTCTCTTTTGCTATATATTGAATAGAATCTTCCGTATTTACAACTTTGATTGTGCTATCAACATTAAAGGTAGGCTCATGAGAAGTTCTCGGCTCTTCTGGTTTGAGGTACTCTCCTCGACAATTTCGACCAGCTTTTCCAGGCTTTGCCTTAATGTATTCTATAAGAAGTTCTCCGGCTTTCACACTTTGAATAAAACCTCTTGAAGAATAATCTATCTTCTCTTTTTCATCTTGCTTGTGCTTTTTTTCATAGTGCATCACAAGAGCATCATGTGTTGTTGCTGTTGGTTCATACCCTTGAGCAATTAAGTGTGTTTGCTTTTTGTCAAAATGAAGTGTACCATCTACTTTTAATTTTGCTGACATTTTAAAGATAAACTCTTCCACCATATCATCGAAAATATCTATTAAAATTCCAGCTCTGATTTTTTTCTTACGAATAATATCTGCAAATTCAAACTCAAAACGGGGAAAGTACTCTACATGCGAATTTTCACTTATACTCAAATAGACTTTACATTTTGTAGCATTTGCCCCTACAGCAGTAAAGAGACCACTACACATATCTTCATTTTGAGGATCTTTACCAAATATTTCTATCTCATATGTTTGCTTGATTTCAAATTCAGGGTTAAGTAGTTGAGATTCATCAAGAGTGTGCAACGCTTCATTGGCAACTTCTTCCCATTCACCCTCTTTTTCTGCAGATTTATAACGTGTATAACTTTGTACACTCAAAATATTAAAATCAAGTTTTTCAGGTTTAATATCATAAGATTTTGCAAATCGTGCAAGTTCACTTGCTACCTTCTGTGTTCGTATAACAGTTGGTCGCACTTTTTTAATACCTGTACTTACTTTCTTTTTCCCCATACCAAAGAGTGCCATTGTTTATCCATTACTTAAAAAAAATTTATATTAACAGTAGCTATTTTAACCTAAGATTTGTTAAAATTTTGTAAAATTTATATAATCTACAAAAGAGTCTTATGTTTAAATCAATTTTCACTAATAGTTTTGGTATCTTATTTTCAAGAATTTTAGGTTTTATCCGTGATCTCCTTACTGCATCTGTTTTAGGTGCTAACATCTATAGCGATATCTTTTTCATTGCTTTTAAACTTCCAAATCTATTTCGCCGTATCTTTGCAGAGGGTGCTTTTACACAAGTTTTCATTCCAGCTTTTGCCCGTTCTAAACATAAAGCAGTTTTTAGTATTCATATCTTTTTAACTTTTTTATCTATCATCTTGCTTATGACACTTTTTGTCAATGTAATGCCCCAACTCTTTACAAAAGCTATTGCAGTTGGTTTTGATGCAGATACAATTTCATTGGCATCCCCTTTTGTTGCTATTAACTTTTGGTATCTGCCACTTATTTTTAGTGTTACATTTTTAAGTACACTTTTACAGTATAAACACCATTTTGCTACTTCGGCATTTTCTACAGCATTACTAAACCTTTCGCTTATTACATCGTTACTTCTCTCCAAAGGTAATACGCAAGAGTCTATAGTGCTCTATCTTAGTTATGGTGTTGTGGTTGGTGGTATACTCCAACTTGCTATCCACCTTTACACTATCTATAAACTTGGTTTGATGAAACTTCTCTTTGGTGGATGGCACTATCTTAGAAAAAAAGCACCTCTTATCCAACAAGAAACAAAAAAATTCCGTTCTAATTTTTTTCCAGCTATGTGGGGAAATTCAACAGCACAGGTAAGTGCTTTTTTAGATACTTTTTTAGCCTCTTTTTTAGTAACTGGCTCCATCTCTTACCTTTACTATGCAAACAGAATTTTTCAACTCCCTTTAGCACTTTTTGCCATCGCTACTTCAGTTGCATTATTTCCAAAAGTTGCTCGTTACCTCAAAAATAATGATGAAACAAAAGCTTTACAAAATCTCCATAAAGCTTTTTGGTTCTTAGCATTCATTTTAACAGCAAGTACATTAGGAGGAATTATTTTAGCAAAAGAGATTGTTTGGCTTTTATTTCAAAGGGGCGCATTTAATATTCAAGATACTGCAAATACAGCACTTGTTCTACAAATGTACCTTATAGGGCTTCTCCCTTTTGGAATTCAAAAACTTTTTGTATTATGGCTCTATGCAAAAGAGTTACAAAAAAAAGCTGCCAAGATAGCAACCTATTCTCTTGTAGTTTATATCGTTTTTGCACTTGCTTTTATTCAACCTTTTGGTGTAGCAGGTCTTGCTCTTGCTTCAACATTAGGAGGGTTTGTCAGTTTTATTTTTACAATCCAAAGTTTTGGCATAGAAAACTTCAAAACTATACTTTTTAATAAGAACCTCTTCATACTTGTTGGAAGCAGTATAGTTTTGAGTGTTTTTCTTCTTTTTATAGAGCCATTACTTGCAAAGATGATTATGTTCTAAACTCTCCTAGCTTATGCTGAATATTATCACTACTTTGTTTTAAACTTCTTCCTATCTCATCTATTTTTTTAGCAAGTTCTTGTGTATCTTTTGTTGAGCGTAATGTCTCTTGCATCACTTCAAAAAGTGCACTTATTTTATTTCCAACTTCTCCAATTGTTTTTGATGATTCTGAAGATGCTTCTTTTGTTGTTACAGAAGCTTCTTTTGATGTGTCTAAAATCTCTAACATCTCATCTGTTTTATCTGTAAGATGGTGTAGATTGTCACTGTTTTTATTCATATCATCAGAAATCTCTTGAACATTTTGCACAACTACCATCACTGTCGCATCTATCTCACTTACATTACGTTGTGTATTTTCAGCAAGTTTTCTCACCTCATCAGCAACAACAGCAAACCCTCTTCCATGTTCTCCAGCACGTGCAGCTTCTATAGCCGCATTAAGTGCAAGAAGATTTGTTTGGTCTGCAATATCTTTAATAATACCAAGTACATTTTTAATCTCATTTGTCTGATTTGCCAACGAACGTATACGCTCAGCAAGTTCATTTTCAGTCTCACTTCCACTGTTTATCATCTCTATCACAAGATCTATAATCTTTTCAAGCTGTTCAAGTGCTTCATAACTCACTTCAACATCCGCTAGTGTTTTTTCTGCTAGTGCTTCTGATGTTACAACACCATTTTTAGCCTCTGTAGTCAGTTCACTTGATTCATTTACAACATTCATCTGTTGATGAGAGAGTTTATCAAGGGCAACGGAACTCTCTAACATAGAGTCACTCAATTGCTGGTTACTGTTTGCAATACTTTTTGTTTCTTGAACAAGTTCTTGAATTAAAGCTATAAATTTATTTATATAAAAACTTACCTCACCCAACTCATCATTTTGTAAAATAGGTAAACGTTTTGTTAAATCTCCACCACCATTAGAGAGATCTGAAACTAAATCTTTCAAACGGTTAATAGGATCTTTAATTGTTACATTCATGATGTAGATTAAGAAGAGAAGTACAATAATATCAATCACAGACATAATCACTAACTGTGTTATTAATGATTTTACTGAAATCTCTATCGTTTTTTCTACAATCTGTAAATCTTTTGCAACCACAACATAACCAACATCTTTACCTTGAAAATCTTTTAAAGGAAATACTCGTACAAAATAGTGTTGTGTTGTTAACCCTTTTGCTAACTTTTCTACAGGAATACCTCGAAGTTCTTGAACAAGTTGTTTGTCTATTGTCGAAGGTTTTTGTGCCACTATCATCCCATCAATTCGGTGTACATCTTTATCTTGATAAAAACTTGCATATTTTTCCATCTGCTTTGAAAGTAAAATAAGCATTGATGAATTTACACTTTTTTTGGCATCTTTTATCACAGAGTTAAACCCTTGCATAAACTCGATAGAACCTATATACTCACCATCATAAAAGATAGGAGCAAGTCCTCTTATAGTAGGACCTGCCTTACCAACTTCAACAGCAACAAGAGGTTTTTTTGTTCTTTTTACTTCTAAAATAGTCTGTCTAAAACCACTCAAATCATCACCATTTTTATTTGGTTTCCATGAACGAAGAAAACTATGTACACTCGCATCATGAATGTGAATTTTTATATTTTTAAACTTTGTATTTTCTTTAAAAAGTTGATGATACTTTTGCAGCTCTTGGTAAGCTAATTTTTTATTCTTTGTAAAAAGAGCTTCTTTTATAATGGGATTTTGAGAAAGCATTAAAGCATTTGTCAAACCTACAGACTCTTTTTCATCAAGAGCATTATTAAAATAGTTTTTTAATAAAACTGTTTCTTTTTCAAAAACATCACTACGCATATCATTAATACTAAAGTATGCAGAGAGTGCTATAATAAAAAGCCCTACTAACATTGATGCTATCAATGTAACATGTATCTTTGTTCCTATAGACGATTTTTTTTGAAACTGTTCCATTTCATAATCCCTTAATGCAATTCTCTAACTCATACTATTATAGCACTGAGAGAATAAAGTGTATATAAAACTCCCTTATGTTATAATCAAACATTACAAACTTCATTTTTAGGAACCTTTATGTTGCATATTTACGACTCTGTCAAAAAAGAAAAAAGGGAATTCATTCCCCTTGAAGCGAACAAAGCCTCTCTCTATGTATGTGGTCCAACTGTTTATGATGATGCCCACTTGGGACATGCAAAGTCAGCCTTAGTTTTTGATCTGCTTACGCGTGTTTTAGAAGCACATGGATATGAGGTAACTTATGCTCGAAATATCACTGATATTGATGATAAAATCATCAAAAAAGCACAAGCACAAAACAAAACGATTCAAGCCATTACAGATTTTTATACAGAGGCGTTTCATAAAGAGATGGCTTCTATCGGCGTAAAACGCCCAACGATAGAACCAAAAGCAACACAAAGCATAGAAGCGATGATAGAGCTTATACAAAAGCTCATAGCAAATAACCACGCCTACACTACACCAGATGGTGATGTTTACTTCGATACACAAAGTGACAGTGAGTATCTCTCTTTATCACACCGTGTACAAAACGAAGAGGAGCGACAAGAGAGAGTTGAAAGCTCAGGTTACAAAAAAAATCAAGCCGATTTTGCTCTTTGGAAAAGTGTGCATGATGACTCAGTAAGTTATGACTCCCCTTTTGGAAAAGGTCGTCCAGGGTGGCACTTAGAGTGTAGTGCGATGATAGAAAAACACCTTGCAAAACCTGATGCTCCTTTTGCTGTAGATATTCACGGAGGTGGGGCTGATTTACTCTTTCCACACCACGAAAATGAAGCAGCACAAACACGCTGTGCCACCAACCACGCTTTAGCAAACTACTGGATGCACAACGGCTTTGTAAACATTGACGGAGAGAAGATGAGTAAATCACTTGGTAACAGTTTCTTCCTCAAAGATGCTCTGAAGGAGTATGATGGAGAGGTGTTGCGATTTTATCTTTTAAGTACCCACTACAGAAGTAACTTTAACTTCAATACACAAGATTTAGAGAGTGCTAAAAAACGCCTTGATAAACTCTACCGTTTGAAAAAACGCCTTTTTGGACTTACATGTAATGATGAAACCACCCCTTTTCAAGAAAAACTTTTAGAAGCACTTGGTGATGATTTAAACATCTCAACAGCACTCGCTCTCATTGATGAGATGATAACACACGCAAACGAAACACTCGATACAGCAGGAAAACATAAAGTGCTTAAAAGAGAAACCGTTGCAAATCTTGCTTACATAGAAAAAGTGCTTGGTTTTGGGGTTAAAAACCCTTATGAGTATTTTCAATTTGGTGTAGATGAAGCAACAAAAACAAAAATTGACACCCTTATAGCAACACGAAATGAAGCAAAAAAAGCAAAAGACTTTGCTCTTTCTGACACACTTAGAGATGAGATTTTAGCACTTGGTGTACAGATTATGGATACCCCTCAAGGTACTTTTTGGGAGAAAATCTAGTGTTATCTATAGAAGAACTACGAAACCTTTTAACAGATAATGCCCAAACAACGACAGAGGAGTTTCAACGCCTTTTTCATGGGCGTGGAGGTTTGTATGAAGGATATAAACACCTCACAGTAGATCATGTAAACCCTGAGATTCTTAATGTTGCGCTTTATTTTCAAGAGGAGAATGAAGTACAACTCTTAGCGATGTTGAGTGAATTTGCAACAACACAAGGCTATACAACCCTTGTAGTGCAAAGACGCTACCAAAAAGGGACACCGAGTGAAGTGGTTTTTGGAGAGATTCCAGAGGATTTATACATTTTAGAAAATGGGATGAAACTCAAACTCAATCTCCTCTCTAACCAAAACACCTACTACTTTCCAGATATGAAAAATGGTCGCTCTTTTGTGAGAG
>Ga0256828_1000265_pt1 | contig 36244 bp, 33 predicted proteins | sample CV88metaG_FD_185993 | JGI IMG/M metagenome (GOLD analysis project Ga0256828, IMG submission 185993) | Hydrothermal vent microbial communities from East Pacific Rise, Pacific Ocean - CV88 | ecosystem: Environmental > Aquatic > Marine > Hydrothermal vents | place: Pacific Ocean: East Pacific Rise...
CCTATCATCGCTCCAAAAATAAATACAACAATTGCAATGGTGCCTGTTTCTATCATTTATACTCCTCCAAAACGTCTGGTACGTTGTGTGTAATTTTCTATAATAGTGTCTAACTCTTTAGCATTGAAGTCAGGCCAGAGTGTAGGTGTAAAATAGAGTTCGCTGTAACTCAGCTGCCATAAAAGAAAGTTAGAGATACGCTCTTCACCGCTTGTACGGATAAGCAGATCTATGTCACTGTAAGGTGTTTGCAATGCCGCAGAGATATCTTCTTCCGTTACACTTTTATTCCCCTCTGTAATAAGCCGGTTCACTGCAGCGGTGATCTCAGCACGTCCCCCATAGTTCAAAGCAAGTACCTGGATAAGACTGGTATTATTTTTTGTAAGTTCCTGTGTCTTTAAAATACGTTTCTGCAAAGCCTTTGAAAATCGTGACAGATCACCTATCGCCTGAAAACGGATACCGTGCTCCTGATAGGTGTTTAACTCTTCTTTTAAATATTTCTCAAGCATTTTCATAAGAAATTCTACTTCGAGTTTAGGACGTTTCCAGTTCTCCGTACTGAAGGCATAAAAAGTCGCTGTCTCAATAGTAGGATGCTTTGCACAATACGTGGTGATCTCCCGAATGATCTCTGCACCCTTTTCGTGACCTTTTGTACGTTTCAGACCGCGTTGTTTTGCCCATCTTCCGTTACCATCCATAATGATAGCCAGATGTTTTAGCGGGGTATCACTCATTTAAAAGAGCCTTGGAGTGGGTGAGGATCTTATTTGCTAGTGTTAATTTGTCCGTACGCCCCAATGCGATCTGCTTCTCTTTGGTAATAAAAGTAATTTCATTCTCGTTACCGCCAAAACTCGTAGCATCTTTGAGGAGATTATAGCAAACAGCATCTACTTCTTTTTGAGTAAGAAGATTCATTGCATTGCTAAGCCCCTCTTTGCTGTCCATCTCTGCCTTGAAGGCAACTGTTTTCAAACCTTCTTTATTGATGTTGGAGAGAATATCTGTTGTCTGTTTCAGTTCTATCTGCCAGTTCTCTCCCAGCATGGATTTTTTGAGTTTCCCAAGTTGAGGGAATTTCGGTGTAAAGTCTGCAACTGCCCCAACCATAAAAAGATAAGGCTCTTTTTGAATGAGATGAGGTGCATCAGAACTGTTCATGGAAGCTTTGCTCATCTTCCCTTTTTTGGCAACACGAATAGCATCTACTGTGTACTCATACATCTCTTTAGCATCTTCTACATCTATTGTGTAGAGACTTTTGGGAAGTCCCCCATTGCCCATGGTAGTAATATAACAGACATCAGCACCTTTGAGATAGAGCTGCAGGCAGAGCGCTTTTGCCATTTTACCTGAAGAGAAATTACTGATATAGCGTACTTCATCTATTTTCTCTCTTGTGCCTCCGCCTGTAACGACGACACGTCTGTCTTCCCAGAACTCCTCTTTGAGAACTGCTTTTGCTGTTTCAAAAAAGATCTCGGTCGGTTCAGCCAATGCGCCGTTACCTACATCACCACAGGCTAGAAGTTTGTTTTGTGGTTCAATGATGGTGTAATCATTGACTCCCAACATTTTCAAAGAGCCGGTGGTATAGTGGTTTTTGAGCATCTGGGTATTCGCGGCAGGTGCAATCAGCATAGGACCTGCATACGCAAGGGCTGTTTGGGTTAAAATATTGTCAGCAATACCTTTACTCAGTTTGTTCAGTGTATTTGCAGTAGCTGGGGCAACCACAAAAGCATCACATTTTTTACCGATATCAATATGGTTCAGCTCTGAGCTCCAACTTTCACTCTTTTCTGTGAGAACAGGAGTTCTGGTCAGTGCCTCAAATGTTAATGCAGAGACAAAACGTTCGGCAGCCGGTGTCATTACTACATGTACCTGAGCACCTGCCTTAACAAAAAGACGTGCCAGATCACAAGCTTTATAGGCTGAAATACTTCCTGTGACACCCAGTAAAATAGATTTTCCGTTTAAATTCACCTGCATATTATTTCTCTCCGAAAAATTTATAGAAAAAGTCTTTGACCGTCTTCATCTGTGTTCTGGAAATAGCAAGATTCCCTTTTGAGACATCTTTACTGACCGTGGTTCCTGCTGCTATTAAGACATCATCCTCTATAGTTACAGGAGCGACCAGTTGAGTATCGCTTCCTACAAATACATTTTTACCGATAGTGGTTTTGTATTTGGTCTTACCGTCATAATTACAGGTGATCACACCGGCTCCGAGATTTGTTCCTTCATCGATGGTTGCATCACCGATATATGCCAAATGTCCGGCTTTGACTCCTGTAAGCGTAGATTTTTTTACTTCTACAAAGTTGCCGACATGGGTATCTACAAGTTTGCTTTGAGGTCTGATACGTCCTATGGGTCCTACACTGGAGTTCTCTATATGTGAATCTTCTATAATGGAGTGAGTTTTGATATGTGAAGCAATGATATGGCTGTTTCCCTGAATGCTTACACCGTTCTCCAGCATACATTCACCTTCAAACGTAGCTCTGGAGTCGATGTAGATAGTCTCAGGCAAACGCATACTCACACCGGATTTCATCCACTTCTCTCTGATACGTTTCTGCATGATCTCTTCAGCATGGGCAAGGTCAAGTTTGGAGTTGACTCCCTTGAATTCCTCTTCCTGAACCATGACAGGATGTACTGTTTTGTCTTCATCAACAGCCATTTTAATGATGTCAGTCAGATAGTATTCTGCCTGGGCATTGTCATTGGAGAGCAGTGGAATATATTTTTCCAACAGCTCCTTTTTTACACAGTAAACACCGGCATTGACGGTCTGTATCTCTTTTTGGGCAGGGATACAGTCTTTCTCTTCAACGATTTCACGTACATTTCCGTTCAGGATCACAACACGTCCGTATCCGCTGGGGTCATCCAGATGAATGACAGACATATTGATATCTGCATCCCCTTCCATCAGTGCATGCAGAGAGTCTGTTGTAACCAAAGGCATATCCCCATTCAGGATCAGTGCTTTGGAATGTTTTACTTTAACACCTTTCATCGCACCACCAGTACCCGGATATTTCTGGGCATCCTGCATATGAAATATGATCCCCTCATACGCTTCTTCTATCTCTTTTTGAATACGTTCTGCCTGATGGTAAAGTACAACTGTAATATCATCAGAGACATCTTTTGCCGCATCTATGGCATGAAATAGCATGGATTTTCCGGATATTTCATGCAGCACTTTGGGAGTAGATGATTTCATTCTTGTACCTTGACCTGCTGCTAGGATGACGACACTTATAGACATTTTTGTTCCCTTTACGATAAAATACGAAAAATTATTTAATTATTGCGATTATACCTAATTGTAATTAAAGGCGTAAATTTGAATTGTAAACATTTTGGATCCTGCGGCTCATGCGGTCTGTATGAGATGAACTATACTGAACAGTTAGCTATGAAAGAAAAAAAGGTAAGCCAACAGCTTTCTTATTTTTATCATGGGAAGTTGGAAGTGTATGATTCTCCTGATTCTCATTATCGTGCAAGGAGTGAATTTCGTATCTGGCATGAGGGTGACAGATGTGACTATGCTATGGGTAATATTACAAAAAACGGTGCTGTAAGTATAGAAGAGTGTCCTAAGGTCATTGCACCCATAGAGAAGCGTATGTGGAAGTTACTGGAGAAGATCAATGCTTCAACTGAAGTACTGAAAAAACGCCTTTTTGCTGTGGAGTTTTTGGCAACTACGACAGATGAGTGTCTGATCACGATGCTTTACCATAGAAAATTGGATGATGTATGGTCTATAGAAGCAAAAGAGTTGGAATCCGAACTGGATTGTAAGATCATGGGAAGAAGCCGTAAACAAAAGGTGATACTCTCAGATGAATTTGTGACTGAAAAGTTGGAGATAGACGGGAAAATGTTTGCCTATGTACAGTATGAAAGCGGTTTCACACAACCCAACCCTGTAGTCAATGTGAAGATGATAGAGTGGGCGATAAAGCAGGCTAAAAAAGTAGGATATGGAGATTTTTTAGAGAGTTATTGTGGGCTGGGGAATTTTACACTGCCGCTTTCACACTATTTTGACAAAGTATTGGCTACAGAGATCAGCAAACGATCCATCCATGCAGCACTGGAAAACTGTGAACTCAATGGTATAAATAATATTACCTTTGCCCGACTCGCATCAGAAGAGATGACCGAAGCATTAAATGGGAAAAGGGAGTTCACAAGATTGAAAGATATTGACTTGAAGTCCTATGATTTCTCTACAGTATTGGTTGACCCGCCACGTGCAGGTTTGGATGAAGGGACGATAGAACTTATCTCAAATATAGAACATATCATCTACATCTCCTGTAATCCTGAAACATTGGCAAGAGACTTAGAGACCCTTACTAAGACCCATGAGGTAAAAGAGGCAGCGATGTATGACCAGTTCCCACATACGGAGCATGTGGAGAGTGGGGTGTTTTTACAGAAAAAGAGTTAATGCATAACTATATTAATTCTCTGTGCTCTACCATTGCACAGTAATTTTGAATGACTTTCATCCCTGCATCCTTTGCTTTTTGTGCAGCTTCATTGTTTACAAGTCCAACCTGTCCCCAAAAGACTTTTACATCGCCACGTGCAATACAGGCATCTGCAATGGCATCAAATGCAGCAGGTTTTCTGAAGATATCCACCATATCTACTTCGAACGGGATCTCTGCTAAAGAACGATATACCTTTTCACCTAAAATGGTCTCTTCTTTTGGGTATACAGGTACAATTTTGTACCCTGCTTCTTGAAGATATTTTGCTACACGGTGACTCGCTTTACTCTCATTTGGGGAGAGTCCAAGAACGGCGATGGTCTTTACGGTATTAAATATTTCTTTCATCTCTTCTTTATTACTATTGACTGTCGGAAATTCACACTCCATGCTTTATCCTTAATTTTGGTATACTTTTGCTCATATAATATCTAGGAAAGATAATGTTGGACTTAAACAGTATAAAAAAAGCCTATGAAAGAGTGCAGGGTGTGGTACATCGTACGCCATTCTCCTACGCACCTATCCTTTCACAAATGAGTGGATATGAAGTGTATCTGAAAAAGGAGAATCTTCAGAGAACAGGTGCATTCAAACTCAGAGGCGCTTTCAATAAAATAGCCGCTCTGATAGAGAGTGGAGAAAAAGGTGGAGTGGTGGCTGCCAGTGCGGGCAACCATGCACAAGGGGTAGCCTTCTCTGCAAAACATTTCGGTATAGAAGCAACTATCGTTATGCCTGAGTCTACACCGCTTACGAAAGTACAAGGGGTTAAAGAGTTTGGTGCAACAGTCATACTCCATGGCGGCAATTATGATGAAGCCTATGCTTATGCCGTGACCTTTGCGGAAGAGAATAACTATAATTTTGTACATCCTTTTACAGATACGAAAGTGATGGCAGGTCAAGGTACAGTAACTCTGGAAATGTTTGAAGAGGTAGATGATCTTGATGCGCTTGTTGTTCCTGTTGGTGGCGGAGGACTTATCTCCGGTATGGGAGTAGCTGCAAAAGCATTGAATCCTCAGATTAAAGTGATCGGAGTCTCTGCCCAGGGTGCACCTGCGATGAAAAACTCTTATGATGCAAAACAGCCGCTTGATACTACTTCTGTCAGAACAATCGCGGACGGGATAGCCGTACGTGATACCTCTCCTGTGACACTGGAGTACATTTTGAAAAATGTAGACAGTTTTGAAAGTGTGGGAGAAGATGAGATCGCTTCAGCGATCCTCTTTCTGCTTGAGAAGCAAAAGGTGCTTGTAGAGGGTGCAGGTGCTGTAGGTGTTGCCGCTCTGCTTCATGGGAAACTGGATCTTCCAAAAGGTGCTAAAATAGGTGTGGTTCTCAGTGGAGGGAATATTGACGTGACGATGCTTTCACTGATCATTGAAAAAGGTTTGATGAAATCATCACGTAAAATGAAACTGATGGTGACTCTGGTAGACAAACCCGGAGCCCTACAGTCATTTACGCAGATACTGACAGATGTAGGAGCAAATATTGTGCAAATAGGTTATGACAGAACTTCCATAGATCTTGAATTTGGTGATGCACATGTCTCTGTAGCATTAGAGACAAAAGGTGAAGAGCATCAAGAGTTGATCCGCAAGAAGTTAAAAGATGGCGGATTTGCTTTTAAAGAAGAACACTGATAGAAATTAGAAATGGATAGTGGTGTGGTTGCGATAGATCTGGGTTCCAATACATTACGTGTACTGCACTATGATTGTCAGGCTGATAAACCTGTTGCAGAATTTGAAAAAATAGTGAAAACGGCTGATGGGTTAAAAGAGCATGGCTTCATTAACGATGCAGCCATAGATAGAGTGATTGCTGCTATCAAAGAAGCAAAGGGTATCATCGATTTTTCTGCCCAGAGAGTAAAAGCAGTGACTACTGAAGCTTTACGACAGGCTTCAAACAGAGAAGAAGTTCTAAAAAGAATAGAAGAAGAGACAGGTATTCGTTTTGAAATGATCTCCGGAGAGAAAGAGGCAGAATATACTCTTTTGGCAGTGAAGAACAGATTGAGTAAACTACAGTATGCCTCCCAAAGTTTTGTACTTGCAGATATAGGCGGAGGATCAACAGAACTGATCTTTTGCTACCCGCATGAGACTGTTTCAAAGAGCTTTCCTGTAGGTATCGTTACGATCGCACAAAGTTACCGGAAATTGGAACAAATAGCAGAAGCCCTTCCCCGTGAAATGTTTGAGATACAAATGTTCTGTGCTGAAGTGTATGCAACAAAAGGTAAAGTGGAGTCTTTTGTGGCTACATCAGGTACTCCGACAACAGTGGCAGCCATGAAATTGGGACAGACATATGAGACGTATGATGCTTCTAAAATAAACGGTACTTCATTGGTGATAAATGAATTGGACCTTTACTTGAAAAAATTACTTGATATGCCTTTTGAAGAGAGAGAAGTTACTGTAGGTACAGGAAGAAGTGACCTGATCGCTGCAGGTATACTCATATTCAAACAACTTTTTAGTATGGTCGAATTTGAAAGCTGTGTGGTGGTAGATGACGGATTGCGTGAAGGTGTAGCACTTAAAATGTGTGAAAAATCCCTACACTGACCAAATCAAAAAAAGAAGAGACATACAAAAGAGAGTCTATTATTTATAGGTTGGAAGAAACCTATTGGCCAGTGCAGTAATTTAGAGGTGCTTGAACCGGTACACTTACAAAGGGGGATGTATACGGTTTCACCTCTTAAATAGAAGTATAATAGAAAAGTTTGTCAAAGCTTGTCAAAATATTTTTTTTAATTATTTTGTGACAAGAATATATCCTACCCCATAACTGCTTTTTAATGTCTCTCTTGGAAGTTTCCGGCGAATACGTTTTATCAGAGATGTAATGGCATTTGAAGAGAAGTCGCGTTCAGGCTGATCTTCATACAGGGTATTGTAAATGTCGATGGAAGAGACGGTTTGATTTGCTTTGGAACATAACAGTGTGAGAACCTTTTGTTCTCTGGGTTTCAATACGATCTCTTTTTCTCCCTGATAGAGTTTATGTGTCTGATCATTCCAGTAGTAACCTTCTTTCAGATAGATGAGATGATTTTTTTTACGCAGTTCATCAACTAGAGAAAAGAGAAGCTCTTTAAGTTTGTCACTTGGTACCGGTTTTACCAAATATTTTACCAAGTGTAACTCTATGGCTTGTAGAAGTTTTTCTTTATCCGAATGGGCAGTAGTAATGATGATCTTGGTAGTTTCATCTTTTTTACGGATCTTCTCTATCATAGAGAGACCGTCTAAACGCGGCATATGAATATCTGCAACGATGATATCGGGTTTTTCTTTTTGATATATCTCATAAGCACTTGCTCCGTTGCGGGCTGCATATACATGTGTAAAAAAGAGTTGAAGATACTCCACCATCGAGGTTAAGAGTTTTTCTTCATCCTCTGCAATGAGTATAGAAATATCACTGATCTTCTTGTTGTTATCCATCTGCTCTCCCCATGATAATACTGAATGCTGCACCTTCATTTGTATTCTGTACGCTTAAGGTCCCACCCATATTTTTTTCAATGATCATTTTGGAAATATAGAGTCCGAGTCCTGTTCCCATAGATTTATGTTTAGTGGTAAAATAGGGGTCAAAGACACGGTGAATATTCTCTTTTTTTATCCCTCCTGCATTATCACTTATCGTAAGAATAATATTTTTAGTATTCTGTGATAGTACTATATCGATAGAGGCATTCTCCGTTTTTCTATGGATCAAAACATCTTTTGCATTGGTTAGAATGGAGACAACGACCTGTGTGTACTCATTCATATAGCCATTGACGTAAGAATCATCACAATTTTTGAAAAGGATATCAATACCTGCTTTATACAGCATAGGACGCATAATGGTCAAAGCATGTTCAACTACATCACTGACAGAGAAGTTTGTCTTCTTTTTAGCCGGATGGTAGAAACGCATAAAATCATCAATAGTTTTTGACATGTACTGTATGTTATTCTCCATCTCCTTAAGTTTTGTCATCAATTCTGTATCATCCAGTATCTCTCTTTGGGATTTTTCTTTAAGAATGGAAATAATCGTATTGTTGATTGCCAAAGGTTGCCGCCACTGGTGTGCGATGTTTCCTATCATCTCTCCCATATCAGCCATTTTGGCTTTTTGAAAGAGAAATTCTTCTTTCTCTTTGAGTTGTTTGAGCGAAGCCAAAAGTGCCAGATCCTTTTGTTTCAGTGCTTCGATCGTATAAATGAGTTCATCTTTGTATCCCTCTTCAATATAGAGTCCGCATTCCAGTGCTTTCATCTGTGATATGAGTGGAGCAATTCTCTTTTTTGGGATGATGGAACCGTGTTGAGGTGCGATGAGCTCCATATCCAATGTTTCAATTTTTGAAAGGGCATAGTTAAAGATATCACGACTTGGCATATATTCAGCATGGAACTGTTTTGCTTTTTCAAAATAGTCATCTCCTGCAAAAAAATCCCAGGACTCTTCAATACCGCCGAAAATATCACCGGAAAAGAGTGTTTTGGTTTGCGGTTCATAGCTGACAAAAGCTCCGGGTGAGTGACAGTAAGGTGTAGGGATGAACTCTAAATGAATATCTCCGCTTTGAAGTGTGTGCTGATGCTTGTCTATCTCATAATAGTCTGATTTGATCATGTAGTGTTTCACAAGAGGTACCATACGGCTATGTGTGACAATAAGAAGATCTTTCCGGTCAATGAGTTTTTCCATTTCCGGTACAGAAGCGGCCAGATCAGGATCCTGATGATGCAAAATAATGTATTTGACATTATGCATAGAACTGATACTGTTTATTTTTTTGACAACAGCATCAAACTCCAACATAGAACCGGGATCTATTAGAATGGATGCATTGCCGTTTTTGATGAAATAGGGGTGGCACTGGAAAGGGTCATTCTGAAGATACATACCGACCCAGTAAATATTTTTGGCTATCTCTATTGCTTGTCTGAAATCCATGTGATAAGTATAGTAGAAGAAGGAAGAATTTTTCATGATTTTCATCAAGGAATCAGGATTACACTAACGAACTTACTATTATAAAGGAGGGATGAAATATGTCAATAAGAATTAAAATCTTATTTAAGTTAGTGTAAGCCTATGAAGTGTCTATCTTCACTTCATAGTTACAATTATAATAAAAAAAAGTCAAAAAAAAGTCAAATACCATTATTCCCAAACTCAAAAGAGCAATCTAATAATTTTTAGCTATAATCAAAAAAAAAATATAATGGAGTGTAAACCATGCAGATGAGTGGTGCACAAATGGTGTGTGAAGCGATTATCGCTGAGGGTGTTAAGACCGTTTTTGGTTATCCCGGCGGTGCGATCATGCACGTTTATGATGAAATTTACAAGCAAAACGGTTTTGAACATATCTTGAACCGTCATGAACAGGCTTCTGTTCACGCAGCGGACGGTTATGCACGAGCTACAGGTGAAGTCGGGGTTGCTATGGTGACTTCAGGTCCCGGTTTTACCAATGCAGTAACAGGATTGGCAACAGCCTATATGGACTCAATCCCTATGGTCGTTATTTCAGGGCAAGTGCCTCTGTCTCTCATTGGTACAGACGGTTTTCAGGAGATTGATGCAGTAGGAATTTCTCGACCGTGTACAAAACATAACTTTTTAGTGCGTAAGCTTGAAGAACTCCCTCGTATTTTAAAAGAGGCATTCTATATTGCCAGAAGCGGAAGACCCGGACCGGTACTTGTAGATATCCCTAAAGATATCACCGTAGATATCGGTGAGTTCAAGTATCCTGATTCTGTAGATATACCTTCTTATAAACCAACTTATAAAGGGAACAAAAGACAGATAGAAAAAGCGGTTGAAGCGATTAAGTCTGCAAAGAAACCTTTGCTTTATCTTGGTGGTGGAGTTGTTCTCTCAAATGCAGCCGATCTTGTAAGGGAGTTGGCAGAGAAAACCCAGATACCTGCGGTTGAAACATTGATGGCACGAGGTGTAATGGGGGCAAAGAATCCTTTGCTTCTTGGAATGCTCGGAATGCATGGGAATTACTCATCGAATATGGCAATGTCTGAGACTGACCTGGTCATCTCTTTAGGTGCCAGATTTGATGACAGGGTTACAGGTAAACTTTCAGAGTTTGCGAAGTATGCAGATATTATTCATGTAGATATTGATGCAGCGAACATCGGTAAACTCGTTGATGTGGATTATCCTATTGTAGGAGATATCACACAGGTACTTGAAAAGATGCTTCCTCTGCTTGATGATGTAGATACGGACAGATACAACGCATGGAGAGAAATACTGAACCGTTATGATGAGTTACATCCTCAGTCTTATGTTGATTCTGATGATGTGATCAAACCGCAATGGGCTATCGAGCGTATCGGTGAGCTTATCGGTGAAGAGGCGATCATCACTTCGGATGTAGGACAGCACCAGATGTGGGCAGCACAGCACTATCCGTTTGACAGACCGCGCCAATGGATCAATTCCGGTGGTTTGGGGACTATGGGATTCGGTTTCCCTGCAGCCATCGGTGCGAAAAGAGCACATCCTGAAAAGACGGTCATCAATATCACAGGTGACGGTTCTATCTTGATGAATATGCAAGAGTTGGTCACAGCAGCTGAGTATAAGATACCGGTCATTAACGTGATCTTGAACAACCACTTCCTTGGTATGGTAAGACAGTGGCAGACATTTTTCTATGAGAAACGTTACTCTGAGACCGATCTTACGTTCCAGCCGAACTTTAAGGCTTTAGCAGAAGCATGCGGTGGTATCGGTTATGATGTTACAACCAAGGCAGAGTTTGATGCAGCATTGAAAGATGCTATTAAACAAGATAAAGTCTGTTTCATGAACGTACAGACGAACCGTTTTGAAGATGTACTTCCTATGGTACCTGCAGGTGGAGCACTCTTTAATATGATGCTGCCGCAAAAAACACAAGGGGAGGAGAAGTAATGGCTAATACTACAAAAGAAAGACGTGTTATCTCTGTTGTGGTCATGAATGAGAGTTCTGTATTGGCACGTGTAACTGCACTCTTTGCAGGTCGCGGATACAACATCGAGTCGTTGACCGTTGCTCCTATTCCAAACTCTGAGATGTCACATATTACCATTGCTACCAACGGTTCGGCTAAAGTGATGGAGCAGATCACCAAGCAACTCCATAAGCTGGTTCCTGTCTATAAAGTCATAGAACATGAAGAGATGGTTGAAAAAGAGATGGTACTGGTAAAGTTCCCTATCGCTGAAAACCTTTCTGATATTGCTGCACTTTGTGCTACGTATAACGGTGCTATCGTGAATGTAGGTAAAGAGATGGTTATAGCTCAAGTGGCGGATGAACCAAAGCGTATCAAACATTTTATTGAAGCGGCACAGCGTTATAATCCATGTGAGATCGTACGCGGCGGTGTGGTAGCTATAGAAAGATAACCTTTTTCGTAGGGTGTTGTATCCTTACAACACCGTTTATATTGTTGGTGTTGTGGGGACACAACACCCTACATAAGGATTTATATGACATTCAAACTCTCCCAAATTACAAAAGAACTCAACATAGATTTTAACGGAAATGATATTGACATAGACGGTATCCATACGTTAAGTGAAGCAAGCCCTAGGCAGCTTAGTTTTTTCAATGACAGTAAATATGCTTCACAACTTCCCGATACTAAAGCAGGTGCTGTGCTTATAGATGAAAAACATGCCAAGCTCTTACCTCCTGCGACCATAGCACTTATTACGGATGAAGCCTATTTGAAATTGGCATTAGCATCAAAGTTTTTTGCCCATAAACTTGAGAGTCACGGAAGTGATCCGGTTATAGGTAAGGGGTGTGATATTGACCAACGTACAGGTTTTGGGAAAAATGTGACATTGGGAGACAATGTTACTGTATTGGCAGGATGCTATGTGGGAGATAATGTAACTGTAGGTTCAAATACGCTGCTCCATCCCAATGTAACACTCTATCACGGTACACAAGTAGGGCAAAGCTGTATTATTCACTCCGGTACGGTCATAGGATGTGACGGTTATGGATTTGCACATACAAAACTGGGAGAGCATGTTAAAATTTATCAGAACGGGAATGTGGTGGTAGAGGATGATGTAGAGATAGGAGCGAATTGTGCCATAGACAGAGCGGTATTCGGTACTACATACATTCGCAAAGGTACGAAACTGGATAATCTCATACAGATCGCACATAACTGTGATGTAGGGGAACATAGTCTTTGTGCTGCGCAGGTGGGACTTGCAGGTTCTACAACACTTGGACGTAATGTGGTCATGGGTGGTCAGAGTGCCACTGCCGGACATCTGGAAGTAGGTGCATTTACAACGATCGCCGGTAAAGGCGGTGTGACCAAATCTCTTGAAGGCGGAAAGACCTATGCCGGATTCCCTGCAATTGAGATAAAACTGTGGAGAAAAATGCAAGCTGCTCTTATGAGACTCGTTAAAAACCGTTAACCTTTCTTGATATAATTATTTTATATATTTTACAGATAAAGGATTTATAATGAGTGGAACAGTAACCCAAATAGATGAAATGACATTAAGCGGCACAAAAGACGGAAAGATCTCCATTACAACGATCTCAGAGCCTTATGGTGCAAAGAGTGAAAGTGTTGCGAGTATCGGTATCTCTTTACAGGCCGGAGCAGGGGAACCTGACTGGAAAGTACATATCCCCAAAGCAAATATAGATGCAGTGATCACTGCACTTCAAGAAGCTAAAAAGAGCCTATAAGCCTATAGCTGTTGATCATTCAGCAGCTTTCATTGCTTTATACTGTGCATCTATTTTAGCCAGTTCTTCTCTGTCAGGGACTTTTCTCCCTGCGATATACCCAATGATCTTGTTGTTTTCATCAAACTTCGGTTTAATTGATACGACCACCCAGTAGTATTTCCCGTCACTACGCATATTTTTTACATAACCTTCCCAGTACTTGCCACTTCGGATAAGTTCCCACATACCTTTAAAGGCAGTCTTGGGCATATCCGGGTGTCGGTTTATATTATGTGGAGAACCTATCAGCTCCTCCTTGCTATATCCTGTCATCTCTCTGAATTTTCGGTTAGCATAGGTGATAATACTGTTTCTATCTGTTTCAGTGATCATTACACCGCCCTTGAAAAGAACTTCTTCATTTACAGGAGTGGGTTGAGTTATCTCCTGACCTGTAATAATGTTTTTTGTAGTACGATGCATAGTAATCCCCCCGAATTTTATACTGTTGTATTTGAACATTGTTGTAATGTGGTATTAAAATGTATGGAAAAGCAATATTGATAAGTAACAAAAGAAGTAACTTAATATTTTATTGGTAACCTGACAAACTCTTCGAGTTTCATGGCTTTCTGCCCTCATTTCACAATGAGTTTAGCTTTTTCAATACATATTATTGGTGGAATAATATCATCTTAAGCTTATAGCGTTATGATGCGAAAAAGTTTGTATAGTAAGGAATAGAGTTTAACGCATACTTTGTTACAATACTACATTATGAAATAAGGAAGTTTTTTGTCTGTCACAGAAAAAATCAAATCACTTTTAGAACAACGTATTCTTGTTATAGACGGTGCCATGGGTACCCAGATACAAGACCTTGAAGTCCCGGCAGTTGCATGGATAGATGATAAGGGGATCAATCAGGAGGGATGTAATGAACTTCTTATTGATACGGCACCGGAATTGCTTAAACGCATCCATATGCGTTATGCCATGGCCGGAGCTGACCTTATTAAGACCAATACTTTCGGAACCATGCCGTGGGTACTTGATGAGTATCAAATGGGGGAAAGAGCTTACGAACTCTCTAAAAAAGGCGCACTGCTTGTTAAAGAGATATGCGAGGAGTACAGTACAGCTGAACAACCCCGTTTTGTCTTAGGCTCTATAGGTCCCGGAACCAAGCTTCCTTCTTTGGGGCATATTCATTATGATGAGATGTATGAGGGATACAAACTTGTAGCCCTTGGATTGATTGACGGGGGGTGTGATATTTTCCTTCTGGAAACCTGTCAGGACCCTCTGCAGATCAAAGCAGCTCTGCATGCCTGTGAAGATGCCAATGAAGAGCGTGGTGTAAAACTGCCTATTATGGTATCGGTTACAATTGAACTGAGCGGTTCCATGCTCATAGGTACAGATGCTACAACTATTGTAACTATTTTGGAACCGTTTGATATTCTCTCTTTAGGATTTAACTGCGGTACCGGTCCTGATCAGGTGAAAAAACATCTTAAAACACTCTCTGAACTGTGGCATAAACCTATTTCTGTACATGCCAATGCCGGGTTGCCTCAAAACCGGGGAGGGTATACCTATTACCCGATGGGACCTGATGAGTTTACAGACAAACAGCTGGAATTTACAGCCTTTGACGGAGTGAGTTTTTTAGGGGGATGTTGCGGTACAACGCCTCAGCATATACAGGCACTTCAAAAAGCTGTCTCCAAGATAAAACCTAAAAAGCCTACAGGAGGCATTAATCCAAGTATTGCTTCGCTTTTTAATAGCACGGAACTTTTCCAAGAGCCTGCACCTTTGCTTATAGGTGAACGAAGTAATGCAACAGGTTCTAAAGCTTTTCGTGAGTTGATACTTGCTTCAGACTATGAAGGTACCTTAACAGTAGGTCAGGCACAGGTACGTGACGGTGCACACTGTCTGGATGTGAACGTAGAGTTTGCAGGACGTGACGGAGCTAAAGATATGCGTGCAGTAATGGAGCTTTATAACCAGAAGATCCCACTGCCTCTTATGCCTGATGCTACACGCCCTAATACCATAGAAGAGGCACTCAAGTGCATTGGTGGAAAACCCATCATTAACTCAACTAACCTGGAAGACGGTGAAGAGAAGTTTGCAGAGTATTGTAAATTGGCTAAAAAATATGGTGCAGTATTGGTTTGTTTGGTGATCGATGAAGAGGGGATGGCAAGAGACAAAGAATCTAAAGTCCGCATCGCCAAGCGTATGTATGATTTGGCGGTCAATGTACATGGACTGGAGCCGAAAAACCTTATGTTTGATATGCTTGCATTTACTGTAGGTACGGGAGAAGAAGAAGACAGACTTGCTGGACTGCATGCACGAGATGCCATCAGAGAACTGCATGAGATGTACCCTGATGTCGGATCAACACTTGGGCTCTCAAATATCTCTTTTGGACTGGAAAAAAATGCCAGATTTTACCTGAATTCAGTTTTTTTACACCATTGTATTCAGGCAGGAATGACTTCAGTGATCATCAATGTTAAGCATATTATCCCACTCTCTCGGATGACTAAAGAGGATATAGCCGTTTGTGAAGAACTGCTCTTTACTCCGGATGAGAAATCCCTCTTTAAGTTCATAGACCACTTTGCTGATGCTGTGGTAGAAGATGCAGGTGCAGATGAAGCCTATGAAGTGATGAGCAGTGAAGAGAAGATAAAAAAACTGCTCATGGATGGTGACAAAGAGCGTATGATACCGTTAGTAGAAGAGGCACGACATGAGATACCTGCAGACACCATCGTCAATGAGATCCTCATAGATGCGATGAAAGTAGTAGGAGAACTTTTTGGTTCCGGGCAGATGCAGCTGCCGTTTGTACTGCAATCTGCTGAGACCATGAAAGCAACTGTAGATTATCTCAATCCTTACCTTACCAAACAGGAAAAAGAGACCGATACGACACTGGTGATAGGTACAGTCAAGGGCGATGTACATGATGTGGGTAAAAACCTGGTAGATATTATTCTCTCAAATAATGGTTTTAAAGTCGTCAATGTAGGGATAAAAACCGATTTGCAAGAGTATTTGGATGTTGTAGAAAAACAGTCTATTCAAGCCATAGGTATGTCAGGGTTACTGGTTAAATCAACCGCTGTCATGAAAGAGAACCTGGAAGAGATGGCTCAGATGGGTATGACCATTCCTGTTCTTTTAGGCGGAGCAGCATTGACACGAAACTTTGTCGATGATTTCTGCCGTCCTATCTACAAAGGGCCTATTTTCTACTGCCGTGATGCCTTTGACGGGGTGATTGCTATGAGCCGTATTGAAAAATATAACGAAGACCCGAGTGTCGGACTCGATACACGCTTGGCAGGTGACATGGTAGAGCGTAAAGAAAAGGTCAAAAAAGAGGTGGTCATCCCCCCTTTTGAAGAGATAAAGATGCCCCCCAAAGTTGAGATCCCTACACCGCCGTTCTGGGGCAGAAGAGTGCTTCAAAAAGAAGATTTGGACTTGGATATGGTCTTTGAGTGGGTGAACCAAAAGACGGTCATCAAGATGCACTGGGGTTACAAAAAAGGGAAGATGGATAAGGCAGAATATGAAAAACTCCTTGAAGAGAAGGTCTATCCTGCCTATGAACGTCTAAAGCGTGAGTTTATAGAAAATGACCTCTTTGATCCGACCATCATTTACGGTTACTACCCGTGCAGAAGCAATGATCAGGAGTTGATACTTTTTGATGAGAGTGAAGGGTGGAATGTCGATGCCAATGCCAACCAAGAGCCTTTGGCAAACATTGTCGGCAGGGCGGTACATGAGTTCTCTTTCCCAAGACAGGGAAGAAAACCGCACCGGGCATTGAGTGACTTCTTCAGACATGAGAGACATGATGTCATTGCCTTAACCTGTGTGAGTGCAGGAGCCAAATTCTCTGCCTATGAGAAAGAGCTTTACGATGCGGGTAAATACCTCGAGTACAACATGGTACACGGCTTCTCTGTAGAGCTTGCAGAAGCCTTGGCAGAAGTGGCACACAAGCAGATACGTATGGACCTGGGTATCTTACGTGAAGATGAGGGAGCAACGCTTCGTGATGTACGTATGAGACGCTATCAGGGAGCAAGATACTCCTTTGGTTACCCTGCCTGTCCCGATCTGGAACAGAGCCGTATCATCTTTGATCTGTTAAAACCAGAAGAGTTCGGAATAGAACTGAGTGAAACCTTCCAGATACATCCGGAGCAGAGTACTACGGCTTTAGTAGTGCATCATAGGGATGCAACGTATTATGCGGTGTAGGGTATTTGCCCTACGGGTATTTTATTCTCTATTACTCTGAAAAACTATCAAATTCTCAAACAATTAATTTAAAAGCAAACGATAACACGATATTATCTTCTTAATTTAATCATATTAAGGATCATTCATGCTGGAAAAACATGGATCAATACTTCTTGCCAGAGAAGATATAAAAGTTTTTGACTGTACCATACGTGATGGTGGTTTGGTAAACAACTATCACTTTACAGATGAGTTTGTAAGAGGAGTGTATGAGACTTGTGTCGCCGCAGGTGTTGACTATATGGAGATAGGTAAAAACAACTCTCCTACACTCATGAGCGAAGAGGAGTTTGGTGTATGGAACTTCTCTAAAGAGGAAGATATCAGACGTATTGTCGGTAACAACGATACAGAGTTGAAAATAGCTGTGATGTCCGACATAGGAAGAACCGTCAAAGAAGAGCTTCTTCCCAAAGAGGAGTCTGTGGTTGATATGATCAGGATAGCAACTTACATCCACCAGATACCTGAAGCCATAGAACTCATAGAAGAGGCACATGCCAAAGGGTATGAGACTACTGTCAATGTAATGGCTATTGCCAAATCATTTAATGATGAATTGGATGAGGTATTGGAAATACTTGGTAAGACCAATGTTGACATTATTTATATTGCTGATACATTTGGTTCATTTTACCCTGAGCAGATCAGAAACCTGACCGATAAATATTTGCAGGTGGCAGAAGCTACCGGTAAACAAGTAGGGATCCATGCACACAACAACATACAGTTAGCCTATGCAAATACGATAGAGGCGATGATATATGGAACAAGCTTTTTAGACTGTACTATCTCCGGACTGGGACGTGGTGCAGGAAACTGTCCGATGGAACTGCTTATAGGGTTCTTGAAAAATCCGAAATATAAACAGCTTCCTGTGCTTAAGTTCATCGAAGAGTTTATTGTTCCTTTGGAAAAAGAGTTAGACTGGGGTTACAGTATCCCTTATATGATCACAGGGCAGCTTGTAGAGCACCCAAGGTCTGCAATGAAAGCAAGAGATGAGGGTAATACAGAGTATGTTAAGTTCTATATGGATCTGACAGAAAAGTAGTAAAATTAGTTTTATTTCTTGTTACCATGTTGTATGTAGTAATGCATACTTCACTTTTTTTGTAAAATTCCTCGTATTTTACTTGAGGCGTTGTTTCTCTCTTCATTTTTTTAGAAAAAACGAAGCAAAAAAGCATCGTTGTTCTCGAATCACTTCGTTTACAAGGTCGTTCACAACGACAGGGCACACGTTGTGTAATTTTTGATGTAAAAATTTAAATTCTTACTCTATTCCATACGCTTTCCCGTAATGCTCTACCACAAAATCAATATCTTTATCACCACGTCCAGAGAGATTAATGAGGATGTCTCCTACATTTGGTTCTTTGGCTAGTTTGAGTGCATAGGCTACTGCATGGGCGGACTCTATTGCCGGGATGATACCTTCTTCTCTGGAGAGTTCGAAGAATGCATCTATGGCTTCTTTGTCGTTGATGGAAGCGTAGTTGACACGTCCTGAGTCTTTGAGGAAAGCGTGTTGAGGTCCTACTGAGGGGTAGTCAAGTCCTGAGGCTACAGAGTAGACCTCCTGAGGTTCACCGTCCTCATCTTGAAGCATGTAAGACTTGAAGCCGTGCATCACTCCGGGTTTTCCCAGTGTCATGGTGGCTGCATTTTCTCCAGGTATCTCTAAACTTCTTCCTGCAGGCTCAACACCGTGCATGGCGACACTCTCATCATTCATAAAAGCAGTAAAGAGTCCCAGTGCATTTGACCCGCCACCCACACAGGCGATGAGATTGTCAGGGAGTTTTCCTGTCATTTGAGCGAATTGTTCTTTTGCTTCTACTCCTACGATGGACTGAAAATCCCTGACCATTTGAGGGAAAGGGTGGGGTCCTACGACTGAACCGATGGCATAGAACTGTGTTACAGGATCCCCCAAATAAGCTTCAAAAGCACTGTCAACAGCCTCTTTCAGTGTACGTCTGCCATGTGTTGCCGGGATGACATTTGCTCCAAGGATGTGCATGCGTACTACGTTGGGATGCTCTTTTGCCATATCTACTTCACCCATGTAGATGTTACACTCCAATCCTACCAGTGCAGCAGCGGTTGCAAGTGCTACCCCATGCTGACCTGCACCTGTCTCGGCAATGAGCTTCTTTTTCCCCATCTTTTTAGCAAGCAGCGCTTCACCTAAACAGTGGTTGATCTTGTGTGCACCGGTATGGTTGAGGTCTTCTCTTTTGAGGTAAATCTCCGTACCGTATTTTTTAGAGAGATGCTTTGCATGAAATACAGGACTTGGGCGACCGACATAGTGTTGGTAGAGGTCAGTAAGCTCTTCAAGAAACTCAGGATCTTTTCGTATTTTATGGTAAGACTCTGTGATCTCATCCATAATTGTTTGTAACTCAGGCGGAATAAAACTTCCCCCATACTCTCCAAAATAACCTTCCTCATCCGGCAGAGGACAGTTAAAAATATTTTTTGGCATAACAACTCCCTTTTTACAGTGGTTTGAATTTATTGTACTCCAAAAAAGTTTTTGAGTGACTGAACTGTTTTATCGGTATTTTTGTCTTAGATTTTGCAAAAACAAAATGTTATGTTAGAATATATTATATTTGCTTATATTTGACAACTATGGAGGGAGGAGGTATAAGATGAAATATATTCTTTTTATATTGCTTTTTACTTTTGCCTATACCCAGCCTCTGCAGTTGACCCCGCAGGAAAAGAAGATCCTTGAAACCCATCCTCTTACATGTATATCAACAGGACTCTGGGCGCCCTTTAATCTACTTGAAGACGGAAAACTTGTAGGGATAGGATTTGACTACTGGGGTCTCATACGTGACAGACTTGGCATTAAGAACGGATGTAAAACTGCAAAGGATTGGACACAAGTTCTCACTGAGATTAAAAACGGAACAGCCGATATGACTATTGCTTCACAGGCAACACCTGAACGCTTGGCATATGCTGCTTTCTCAGAACCTTATGCTAAATATCCTATGGTTATTGCAACAAAAAATAGTGTTGGATTCATACACAATATAGAATTGATCAAAAATAAAGTAATTGTCATGCCAAAAAATTATGCAACGACTGCTATTTTACTAAAACATCATCCCTATCTTACTGTTAAATATACAGATTCCATAGACAAGGCACTTTCCCTGGTTGAAAAAGGAGAAGCTTTTGCAACGATTGATATTCTTCCTGTGATAGCTTATAAAATTAATAAAAATAATTTTGAGTCGCTAAAAATAGCAGGAAGTATTCCGGAATATTTTTATGTAGGTATTATGATGAGAAAAGATTATGCAATCCTCTTGCCTTTGATCAACAAAGCAATTAAATCTATCACTGAAAAAGAGAAAAATAAGATCAATAAACGTTGGATAACTATTCACCGTCAGCAAAAGATCCCCAGTAAATATTTTTATGCATTATTGGCAAGTGCACTTTTTATTTTTATTTTTTTTAGTATATGGCTCTTATTGTTGAAAAAAGAGATCATACAAAAAAACAGAATAGAGAGAAAGTTAAAAAAACTGGTGAATATAGACAGTTTAACCGGTATTTTTAACAGACATATGCTTGATGCCACATTAGATAATGAAATAGCTTTGGTGGAAAGACACGGCAACCCTCTGTGTGTGATTTTCTTTGATATAGATGAATTTAAAAATATCAATGACAGATATGGACATAAAGTAGGTGATTCTATTTTAAAAGAACTTTCCAAACTGATAACGAAAACGATTAGAAAAAGTGATGTTTTCGGCAGGTGGGGAGGAGATGAGTTTTTACTGATACTTCTTGAAACAAAAGAAGAAGATGCTTTAGTCTTTGCCGAACATCTTGATAAGGTGATACAGGAGCATCATTTTAAACAGAATGTTTCCATTAGCTGTAGTTTCGGTGTGACCTGTTATAAAGAGGGAGATACAAGACAGAGTATGATGAGTAGGGTTGACAGATATTTCTACAGTGCAAAAAGAGACGGGAATAATATTTTGAAGAAGGTTGAATATGAAACTTGAAAAAGGTATTTACCGGCATTACAAAGGGAATCTTTATGAAGTCTTTACAACAGCACAGCACTCTGAAACAGAGGAGTGGATGGTCGTCTATAAGGCATTGTATGCAGAGAGAGGAATGTGGGTACGTCCTTATGAGATGTTCGTAGAAAAAGTGGAAGTGAACGGTATGCTTGTCCCCCGTTTTGAAAAAGTAGAAGGTGAGTGCTAAAGCCTAATTCGGATTAGATCCCTTCCATTCTTTTTGCTTCAAAGCTGACAAGGGTCTCTCCTGAGAATTTAAACAGGAGTTCGATAGGACGGCAGCAGACTTCACAGTCCTCTATGTATGCGCTCTCTTCTTCTGAGCTGTCAAGTATCATGGATATCTGCTCCCAGCAGTAGGGGCAGGTAAAGAAGTGTTCCATCAGTTATCCTTTTTAGGAAAAATTTTTGCCAGCCATGCAGTCACCATGCAGCCATTGTCACAACCGCCGCTTCTATCACATCTTGCTTTTTGGATGTTTTTCAATAAGAGTAAGAGAAAACCAAGAGCTATGATGAATTGTACAATACCGATGAGCCATTGTAACTGCATGAGGTTTTGGATGGAAAGGGTGAGCATGATAATGGTGACGATGAGGCACATCTTGATATCCTAATTTTTATTGGATTATACTATACTTCTTTTGATTATAAAATATTTTTAAGGACTTAGTATGTCGCATATTATTAAATACTTTCAAACTCTCACAGAAATTCCTCATTGTAGTAAAGAGGCAGATAGATTATTGGATTTTTTAGTGGCTTTTGCCAAAAATAGAGATTATGAGGTAGAAGTGGATGAGGTGAAGAATATCTATATCCATAAAGGTTCACCCAAACTATGTTTGCAAGCCCATTACGATATGGTCTGTATGGGTAAGGCACCGAAGATAGAGACGTATATAGAAGAGGGATGGATGAAGGCTGAGGACTCCTCACTTGGTGCAGATAACGGGATAGCTATTGCGATGATGATGCAACTTATGGATGAAGGTGAGGAGTTGGAATTTCTGATCACTTCAGATGAGGAGATAGGACTCATCGGTGCAAATGAAGTTGCGTTTGATCTGAAAGCCGATTATATGCTGAATCTTGACAGTGAAGATGAAGCAGAGGTTTACATAGGCTGTGCCGGAGGTGCAGATATTACGGCTTTTAAGCAGGACAGTTACAAAGAGGGGAAAGGTGACTGTTATGAAGTAGCAGTCAAAGGGCTTGTCGGCGGTCACTCAGGTGTGGATATCGATAAAGGTATCCCCTCGGCAATTAAGATACTAGGTAACTATTTGTATGAGAACAGTGTGGTGCAGTTGGCAAGTATTTATGCAGGGGAGCGACGTAACTCAATTCCTGCCAATGCTGTGGCTGTTGTACGAAGTGAAACGCTTCTGGAAAACAGAGGAGAAGTAACAGTTCGAAAACTCAAAGAAGTGCCTGAAGTATTGCGTGAAGGAGACAAGGTCATAGAGCTTATACACAGATTTAAGCATGGTGTACGGGCACAGAATAAAGCACTCGGTATTCCTGATGTGAGTATCAACCTTGCCATCATTGCTACAGATGAAAAAGGCGGACTCAATATTGAGACCAGTGCAAGAGCCATGAACATGCACTCCCTTGAAGTACTTACTGAAGAAACAGCGGTATTTTTTAAAGCGTATGGTTTCAATGTGTCTGTTGAAGACAAGTACCCCGCATGGAAACCTGAAGTGAACAGTTTTACAGAGCTTGTGGAAAAAGAAATGAAGAAGGTTTTCGGGAAAAGTAAGCCAATGGCAATCCATGCCGGTTTGGAGTGTGGAGTGATAGGGGAGAAGTATCCTAAAATGAAACTTGCTTCCATCGGTCCGACGATCCGTTACCCCCACTCTACAAGAGAGAGGGTCAATGTAGATTCTGTAGAAAAAACATTTAAAGTTCTCAAAGGGGTCATTAAGAGCGTATAAACGATGTAACTGTGTATTTTTTTCACACTTTTATAAATAATTTTCACAAATAATTTTTATAATTTCATAACAAGCCAGGTAGGAGTAAGCTTAAAAAATACCAAGGGTTTAAAATGCCTGATATGAAGGATAAAAATGAAAACAATATTTCAGGATATAGCATACTTAAAAAGTCAAGTCAAAGATGATAAAGCAAAGAAAGTGATCAAAGAACTTGAAGACCATTTTCAGGCACTGCGGACTAAAAGTGGTTTAAAACAACTGCTCAGCAAGAAAAAACTTGCAAAGATCACACGTAATGTCAAATATGAACAAGAGCTTGTGAACTTACAGGTAGAACTTATCAAACTGCAAAACTGGGTTTATGAAAATAAAAAACGTGTCATGATCATTTTTGAAGGACGGGATGCAGCCGGGAAAGGCGGAGCCATTAAACGTTTTACCCAATACCTCAATCCCAGAAAATTCAGAGTGGTTGCTCTGCAGAAACCTACAGAAGTTGAAACAGGACAGTTTTATTTCCAACGTTATTTTCAACATTTGCCAAATCCGGGGGAGATCGTATTTTTCGACAGGTCTTGGTATAACCGTGCCATAGTTGAACCGGTATTTGATTTTTGTACACCTGAGCAGTATCAGAAATTCATGAAAGAGGTCCCGGAGATCGAACATGCTATTATAGATGACGGGATCATACTGGTTAAATTCTGGTTCTCCATCACCAAAGAGAATCAACAGAAAAGATTTAAAGAGCGTATGAGTAACCCGCTTAAACATTGGAAATTAAGTCCTGTAGATCAAAAGGCACAGGAGATGTGGGACAAAGTCACACACTATAAAGAGGAGATGTTCAGCCGTAGCCATACGGGCTTCTCTCCATGGATCATTGTAGACAGTAACGACAAAAAAAGGGCAAGACTTGAGTCTATTCGTTATATTCTTTCAAATATAAATTATGAAGGAAAAGATGATGCCAAGATTAATCTTCATCATGATCCTGATATTGTTGAGCGTTATCACAGACGAACGCATGATGAGCATTAGACTTTAAACGTCTGGGTGGTTTTACAGTGTGCTGCCATGAAGCACTCTTCACATTCGGGTTTGAGTGCTTTACATCTGTAACGGCCGAAAAGTACCATTGCCTGGTGAAGCTGATGAAGATCTGTTTTGAACTTTTTGGTCAGATCTTCTTCGCATTTTACGGCAGTTTTTGCATCACTGAGCCCTAAACGGTGGGCAACCCTGAAAACATGGGTATCGACAGCCATCAGATTTGCACCGGCATACTCTATCATGACGACATTGGCGGTTTTTTGTCCTACACCTGCAAGTTTTATAAGCTCTTTTTGTTCCAGAGGTATTTCACTATCATAATTTTCTACGATTGACTGTGCCATTTTGATGAGGTTCTTAGCTTTATTGTTGAAAAATGAACAGGTTTTGATGTAGCTTTTAACTTCATCAAGATCAGCATTGGCAAGACTCACGGGGTCAGGGTAGGCTTCAAAAAGTGCAGGAGTGATAATGTTGACACGTTTATCCGTGCATTGTGCAGAGAGCATAACGGCAATCAACAGTTCATAGAGATTTTTGTATTCCAGTTCAGTAACAGAGTCCGGGTAGTGCTCCAGAAAGAGTGCTTTGACTCTGTCTATCTCTTTTTTTGTCGCTTTTTTAACTTTGCTACGCTTTTTCTCCACGATTTTGTCCTAAAGTTTTATTTCTAGCATTTTAACACAAGCTATTAATGATTTGTTTAACTTGTAAGGATATGATACATGCTAAGATTTATTAAAAAGGATTTAGAATAATGTTAAAACTAGCAAAAACTTCACTGCTTGCTGTTGCAGTGCTTGCAACATCTGTAGTTGCATCAGACATACTTGTTACAGTCAATGGTAAAAATATCACAAAACAGGATGCTGAAGCATTTGTCAGTGCAAGTGCGCCTAATGCACACTTCTCACAGCTGGATAAAGCGCAACAGGACATGATCAAAGAGCGACTTGTGGAGAAAGCACTTTTTACAGAGTTGGCAAGAAAAGAAGGTATTGACAAAAAGCCTGAATTCATTAAAAACATGGAGAAGATCAAAGAAGAACTTCTTGTGAATATGTGGATGAAATCACAAATGGACAATGCCGTGGTCAGTGACAGTGAAGCAAAAGAGTTTTACGATAAGAACAGTAAAAGATTTATGCAAAAAGCAAAGGTACATGCCAGACATATTTTGGTTAAAACCGAAAAAGAAGCGCAAGCGATCATTGATGAACTCAAGTCATTGGACGGTGAAGCACTCAAGGCAAAGTTCATTGAGTTGGCAAAAGCAAAATCTACAGGACCTTCCGGACCTAAAGGCGGAGATCTCGGAAATTTCTCAAAAGGGCAGATGGTTCCGGCATTTTCGACAGCAGTTTGGGGTCTAGATGTAGGTAAGATCACGACCAAACCAGTAAAAACACAGTTCGGTTACCATGTGATCTATCTTGAAGGTAAATCAGATGCAAAACCGGTACCGTATGAACAGGTTAAAGATAAGATCATTGCATCTTTGAAACAGAAGCAATTCTCTACAAAAATTGCGGAAGTAGCCAAAGAGCTTAAAAGCAAAGCAAAGATCATTGATCTTTCCAAAGAGGTAAATGCAACAAAAAAATAACAGTTGAGAAACTGTGGTTAATTAACAATTTTACAAATATTGGGTAAAATACCAACACATATATCAAAGGAAAACAGAAATGAAAAAACTTTTAGCAACATTAGGGTTAGCATTAGCACTTACAACAGCAACAGTATCAGCACAAACTGCCGGTACGGTAAACGGTATGAAAATTACTGTAAAAGAGGCAAATAAGGCTCTTAAAATACTTACAAAAGGTAAGATGACTTGGTCTAAACTTCCAAAAGACGGTAGAAAGCAACTCATTACAATGATGGCACCAAGTAAATTAGTTGCAGCAGCAGCAAGAAAAGGTTTGACTGCCAAAGAGAAAGAAGCGGCACTTGCAGGTTTCTGGATGCAGAAAAAAATGTCAAAGACAAAAGTTTCGGACAAAGAAGCGAAAAAAGCATATAACAATATGAAAAAAGCAGCGAAAAAAGCAAAAAGCAAGAAAAAGATCCCTCCATTTAAAAACGTGAAAAACGGTATTAAAATGCAACTAAAACAAGAAAAAGTTGTAAGCAGACTTATGAAAAGTGCAAAGATCAAAGTAAATTAAAATTTTAAAAGAGGGGAGAAGTTTTTAATGTCTACAAAAGTGTTAGATGTCGTTAATGCAGGTGTGATCACAGGGGATGACCTTCAAAAGGTATTTGAAATAGCAAAAAGTGAAGGGTTTGCCCTTCCTGCAGTAAATGTAGTCAGTACTTCTTCCATTAATGCTGTACTCGAAGCAGCGAAAAATGTAAACTCTCCGGTTATTGTACAATTCTCAAACGGTGGAGGAGCCTACTACGCAGGTAAAGGCTTGCCATCGGATGAAGCTGCTGTTTTAGGATCTATTTCCGGTGCTCATCATGTGCATACGGTTGCACGTGCCTATGGCATCCCGGTAGTACTGCATACTGATCATGCAGCAAGAAAACTGCTTCCATGGATCGATGCTTTGCTTGATGCCAGTGAAGCACATTTTAAAGCACACGGTGTTCCCCTCTTCTCTTCCCATATGATAGATCTTTCTGAAGAACCTATAGAAGAAAATATCGCTACATGTAAAACTTACTTGGAGCGTATGTCAAAAATGGGTATGACTCTTGAGATCGAACTTGGTGTAACAGGCGGGGAAGAGGATGGTGTAGACAATACACATATCGATAATTCACTGCTTTATACGCAGCCTGAAGAGGTAGCATATGCGTATGAAGAACTTTCAAAGGTATCTGACAGATTCACTATTGCAGCATCATTCGGTAATGTACACGGTGTCTATAAACCGGGCAATGTGGTTCTGACACCGAAGATCCTTGATAATTCTCAGAAATATATAGAAGAGAAGTTCAATACAGTTAAGAAACCGGTGAATTTTGTATTCCACGGTGGTTCTGGTTCAGAACTTTCAGATATTCGTGAAGCTATTGGGTATGGTGTAGTAAAAATGAATATTGATACCGATACACAATGGGCGTTTTGGGATGGTGTACGCCATTATGTAGCAAAAAACCATGATTATCTGCAAGGGCAGATCGGTAACCCTGAGGGTGAAGATAAACCGAATAAGAGTCATTATGATCCTCGTAAATGGTTGAGGGCTGCTGAGCTTTCTATGGTGGCTCGTCTTGAGAAAGCGTTTGATGATTTGAATTGTATTGGTAGAAATTAATCTAATTTCTTTGCATTAAAATGATTGCCTCTTTTTTTAATTGAGGCGTTGTTATTCCTCTTACTTTTCTAGAAAAGTAAGCAAAAGTCGTCTCTACTCTCAAATCGCTCTGCTTTCAAGGGTGTTCGTAGAGACAAGGCACGCTTTGCGTGATTGATAGAGGGGCTTTTATGATTTCCTTATCTTCTCCTATAGAACAAATTTCTTTTGATAATCATACTTTCTTTTTAAAGCGTGATGACCTTTTACATCCGGATTTCTCTGGAAATAAAGCTCGTAAACTTTACTACTTTCTTCAAAATGATTTTCCTGATATTACTAAAATAGTCTCTTATGGTTCTGCTCAGTCCAATGCCATGTATTCACTCTCTGTTTTGGCAAAGATGAGAGGGTGGGGGTTTGAGTATTATGTGGAGCATGTTGCAAAGTACTTAAAAGATAATCCTCATGGCAATTACAAAGCTGCGTTAGAAAATGGTATGCAAATATCTGTAGGGGTAGCCCCGAGTGGCTATCCTAAAGAAGTTTTATTCATAGAAGAGGGCGGACGGCAGAAAGAAGCAGAGTTTGGTATAAAAACTTTAGCTAATGAAATAATAGATTGGCAAAAAGAAAACAATATAAAAGAGTTAAATATTTTCTTACCCTCAGGTACGGGAACCACGGCACTCTATTTACAAAAATCACTATTCACTATTCACTATTCACTATTCACTCGTGTTTACACGACTCCCTGTGTGGGTGATAGTGCTTACTTGAAAAAACAGTTTTTGGAGTTAGAAAAAGATGAGAAATACCATCCAAGTATTTTAACTTTAGAGAAAAAATACCATTTTGGAAAACTTTATAGAGAAAATTACAAAATTTGGCTAAAATTACAACAACAAACGGGAGTGGAGTTTGACCTCCTTTATGACCCATTGGGATGGCGCACTTTACTTGCATACCCCGTGATCCTTTCTAAACCTACACTTTACATACACCAAGGTGGGGTGTTAGGTAATGAGAGTATGCTCCCAAGGTATAGACGGAAATATCCGTCTATAAGTGAATAGTTAATAACGAATAGTGAATAGTAGGATAATGATGAAAATATTTTATAGTAGTGATGACACTTTTGAAGCAAACTTCAATGAACTTTTAGAACGTGGTAAGATGGACATAGAGGGTGTGACAAGCATCGTCTCCGGTCTACTTAAAGAGATACAAACTGAAGGTAACACTGCGCTCAAAGCGCAGATAGCCAAGTTTGACAGATGGGAACCTAAAGAGGATGCTGAGCTTTTAGTCAGTACAGATGATATGGCAAAAGCCTATGAGAACATAGACCCTGTACTTCGTGATGCACTACACCTAGCCTATGACCGCATCGAGGCTTACCACCAAAAACTTATGCCTAAGACGTGGATGGACAAAGAAGAAAACGGTACGATCTTGGGACAAAAGGTTACAGCAGTAGATAAAGCAGGGCTTTATATCCCCGGGGGAAAAGCTGCATATCCTAGCTCATTACTTATGAATGTTATTCCTGCACAAGTGGCAGGTGTAGAAGAGATAGTGGTCTGTACCCCAGCACCGGACAATGAACTCAATGAGCTTCTGCTAGCTGCTTGTCACCTCTGTAAAGTAACAAAAGTATACCGTGTAGGTGGAGCTTCTGCCATTGGTGCAATGGCATATGGGACTGAGACCATTCCTAAAGTAGATGTTATTACAGGACCTGGAAACATCTTCGTGGCAACGGCTAAAAAGTTAGTCTATGGTGAAGTAAATATAGACATGATCGCAGGTCCATCGGAGATAGGAATTTTGGCAGATGAGACAGCAAGAGAGGATTACTTGGCAATCGACCTGCTTTCTCAGGCGGAGCATGATGAGATGGCATCTTCTATACTCATTACCACAGATGAAGAGTTGGCTAACAAAGTCAGTGACAAGGTAGAAAAGTATTTAGGAACACTCAGTCGTGAAGCAATAGCTAGAAAGTCTATAGAAGAGAGAGGGGCGATCATCGTCACCCAAGATATGGATGAAGCCATCGCTCTTATGAATGAGATAGCTCCTGAACACTTGGAAGTCGTTACCAAAGACCCTATGAGTCTTTTAGAGAGCATTAAACATGCAGGAGCCATCTTCTTGGGGGAGAATACACCTGAGCCTATAGGTGACTATGTAGCAGGTCCTAACCACACACTTCCTACAGGTGGAACAGCGAAGTTCTATTCACCACTCAGTGTAGATAACTTCTTGAAGAAGTCATCTATTATCTCTATGTCTAAGAAGGGTATAGAAGAGATAGGTGAACAATGTGCGTTAATAGCAAATACTGAAGGGTTGACTGCGCATGAGGAATCTGTGAGAATTAGGTTGAGAGGGTAGATATGTCTACTAAGTGCAAATCCAGATTAGGTGACTTTCTTGTTTGGATTATGAAAGCACCTTTATTGAATATACCTGTTTTTATAATAGGTATGTTTTCTTTTTGGGAATTATTATCTCAGCAAGATAGATATCATTTTTTTGTTCCTGTTGGTAAATATGCACAATATATAGAATATAGTATGCTGTTAATAATAGGTTATTTTGTATTGAGAGCATATAAAAATCGGAATGAGGAAATTGATAAATGTAATTATTTAAGTTATATTTTCTCAAAAATACCATTTGGAAAATTAATTTTAGAAACTTTATTTTTTCTACTAATAGGTTACTTGTTTTACTATATGTTTTTATTATATATTCATAAATTTGACATATCTACACAGAATAAAAGTATAGAAGTACAAATATTGGATATTTCAAATAGAGGACGAAAGCATTGTAAGCCTATTGCTTCAACAGATTTATTTAAAAAATATAATCCAAAAAATAAAACATTATTTTATAGATTTGTTAAAGAATATTCTTTTGATGGTATATGTATGCATAATAAATATTTCAATGAAGGTCAAACAGTAATATTAGGTATTAAAGAATCATCTTTTGGTATGTATATTACAGATATTCATGCAAAAGTTTATTGAATATATGTAGGTCGGAGTATCCTCTCTCCGACGGTTTAAATTCAATATTCATATAAAGATTTTTTCTTATGCAAGTTTGCTCGTTCCCGCGCTCTGCGTGGGAATGCCTACTTCAATTTAATTTCCTGTATCATTTCAAATCCATCGCTAGATGAAGATAAATAATTTACCACCTATTGGTGAAGTTAGATTTATTATGCCGATAGTAGAGTGATATATGCATTTCCACGCAGAGCATGGGAAGGAAGGGTGTGTTGTAGACGGAACTATCGCCATAAAAGATAACTTATAAATAAAAAATAAAATGATTGTTTTAAAAGAAGTGGCGCGGTGGACGAGACTCGAACTCGCGACCCCCTGCGTGACAGGCAGGTATTCTAACCAACTGAACTACCACCGCACCTATAATAAGAATCAACGTTCACTAACAAAACTAGTTTTGTGAGCCGTCTGCTGAAGACGTTATAATGGTGGTCGCTATAAGACTCGAACTTATGACATCTACCTTGTAAGGGTAGCGCTCTACCAACTGAGCTAAGCGACCGTATTATGTTTGTAACAGAATGGCGACCCCTAAAGGATTTGAACCTCTGTTTTTACGTTGAAAACGTAATATCCTTGGCCACTAGATGAAAGGGTCATCAGATACCGATTGAACATAAATTGTTAAAAGTGGTGACCCGTCTAGGATTCGAACCTAGGGCCCATTCCTTAAAAGGGAATTGCTCTACCAACTGAGCTAACGGGTCACAATGTAGTGGCGCGGTGGACGAGACTCGAACTCGCGACCCCCTGCGTGACAGGCAGGTATTCTAACCAACTGAACTACCACCGCATAAATACATTGTTATGGTGGTCGCTACAAGACTCGAACTTGTGACATCTACCTTGTAAGGGTAGCGCTCTACCAACTGAGCTAAGCGACCAAAACCAATTTTGAAAAGTTAAAGTGGTGACCCGTCTAGGATTCGAACCTAGGGCCCATTCCTTAAAAGGGAATTGCTCTACCAACTGAGCTAACGGGTCACACATTTTTGTACTCATTCACTGAATAAGTGGACGGAATTATAGCCCAGAAACCTTTAATTGTCAAGAGATTTTTAGACTTTTTGAGAAATTATTTAAATTTTAACTATTTGGCTTAATCTCTCTATGGCAAATCTGACGGATTGTTCCTGTACCTCTCCTCTGTTACCTTCAAAATGGCAATGAATTATCTCTTTGTTTCGGGGTGTTAAAATACCTATGTAAACCGTTCCGACAGGTTTAAGTTCTGTTCCCCCGGTAGGCCCGGCTATGCCGGAGACAGCAATAGCATAATCACTTTGTGCCATTTTCTGTATGCCATCCAACATTTGTGACACACACTCTTTACTTACTGCACCATAGTTTTCAAGTACACTCAGTTCAACTCCCAACCATTGATGTTTGATCTCATTAGAGTAAGTTACACATGAACCGTTTAAGATATTGGAAGCCCCTGAAACAGCAGTAAACGCCGCAGCGATCCGCCCTCCGGTACAACTCTCTGCAAAAGTGATGGTTTGTTTCTGTTCTGTAAGTTTTTGAATGATCTTTTCAATATTGTCATAATTTATTTTCATAAGAAAATTATATCAAAAACCCCATCAAAGCACGTATATATTATTTACAGTATATTATAATCATCTTTTAGATATAATCTGCCGATAATATAACACAGGCAAAAGCCTAGCATTAAGGTATTATCGACAATGGATTATAAAGAAACCCTCCTCCTTCCAAAAACTGACTTCCCGATGCGTGGAAATCTCCCTACGAATGAACCTAAAAAGTATCAAGCCTGGTTTGATGCAGATATTTATGAACAGATGAAAGCCAAACGTGCAGATGCTGAAATGTTCACACTGCATGATGGTCCTCCGTATGCCAACGGTGACATCCACATTGGTCATGCACTTAATAAAGTACTTAAAGACATCATATTAAAATATAACTATTTTCAAGGACGAGCCGTCCGTATGACTCCGGGTTGGGACTGTCACGGTTTGCCGATAGAGCAGAAAGTCGAAGAGAAACTCGGTAAAAGCAAAAAAGAGGCAATGCCTACGGAGAAGTTCAGAGAGCTTTGTCGTGCACATGCTGCTAAATTTGTCGATATCCAGAGAGACAGCTTTAAAGAGCTTGGGATCATTGCAGACTGGGAAAACCCTTATGTGACAATGGATTTCAAGTTTGAAGCGAATATTTACAGAACATTGTGTGAAGTAGCACAAAAAGGGCTTTTGGTAGAGCGTCATAAACCGATCTTCTGGTCATGGGCAGCAAGAACTGCACTGGCTGATGCTGAAGTAGAGTATGAAGATAAAGAGGATTATTCTATCTATGTACATTTTGAGCTTTCTGATGCAGCCAAAGAGAAGATCGGTGTAGAGGGTAAAGCCGGACTTGTCATCTGGACGACCACACCTTGGACACTTCCTGCAAACACAGGTATCTCACTCAACCCTGAAGAGATGTATGTACTTACAGATGATGGTCATATTGTAGTAGATGCACGTTATGATGCGATGATAGAAGAGGGTGTGGTCAGCGGTCATGCAAGCAGAAAGATCGCTGCAACTGAATTGGAAGGTCTTTTGGCGATCAACCCTGTAAACGGTCGTACATCAACAGTAGTACTTGGTGACCATGTATTGATGGATGGCGGAACAGGGTGTGTACATACTGCTCCGGGCCATGGTGAAGATGACTATAAAGTAGGGCTGAAATACGGTCTTGAGGTAGTGATGCCTGTAGATGAGAGAGGATGTTATGATGAGTCTGTAAAAGGATTAAATTTACTTCCTAATCCGGAAGAGTTCGTAGGGATGCATATCTTTAAAGCCAATGAACCGATCTTGGAAATACTTGGAGACAACTTGCTGAAAGTGAGTAAATTTGTCCACTCATACCCACACTGTTGGAGAACCAAGAAGCCGCTTATCTACAGAGCAACGAACCAATGGTTCATCTCTATAGATGACAAGCCTGAAGGCTCTAACAATACACTCAGAGAGTCTGCACTGCGTGCCATTGAAGATGTAGAATTCTATCCGGCAAGCTCTAAAAATAGACTCAAACCGATGATCGAGGGAAGACCTGACTGGTGCATCTCTCGTCAACGTTCTTGGGGTGTGCCTATAGCATTCTTTAGAATAAAAAGTACCAAAGAGGTGATCTTCGATACCGATGTGTTAGAACACATCGCAGCACTCTTTGATGTGCATGGTGCGGATGCCTGGTACTCAATGAGCAATGCAGAGCTTTTACCCCAAGGTAGTAAATATAACCCGGATGATCTTGAAAAGATCTCTGATATTTTGGATGTATGGTTTGATTCCGGTTCTACTTGGAATTCAGTGCTAAGTTCCGGTAATTATGATGCAGGTGAATACCCGGCATCTTTATACATAGAAGGTTCTGATCAACATAGAGGCTGGTTCCAGTCTTCATTGCTGCTAAGTTCTGCAATCAATCAGATATCGCCATACAAAACACTCATTACACACGGATTTACCGTAGATGACAAAGGTGAGAAAATGTCCAAGTCCAAGGGAAATGTGGTTGCTCCGGACAAGGTAGTCAAACAGTACGGTTCTGAAATACTCAGACTGTGGGTAGCACTTTCTGACTACCAGACAGACCTGAAGATCTCTGACGGAATCTTGAAGCAGACAGCTGAACAGTATAGAAAGATACGTAATACCTTTAGATTTTTACTTGCGAATGTGGATGACTTGGAAGCGTATGTTGCAAATGATACCTATGGCGAGTTGGACAGATGGATACTGGCTAAGGCAGGTGAAGTATTTGCTTCAGTGAAAAGCTCTTTTGACAGTTATGATTTCCTGAGAGGATTTGCAACACTCAACCACTTCATCACCAATGAGTTAAGCGGTATCTATATGGATATCACAAAAGACAGACTCTATTGTGAAGCTCAAAATGATACTACAAGACGTGCTACTCAGTCAGCAATGGCACATATCTCCAAAGCGATGCTAGGACTTGTGGCTCCGGTACTTACCTACACAGCAGATGAGATACTCGAATATGCTCCGGCACTCTTTAAAGAAGATATGGAGAATGTCTTTGATCTTGTCTATGCAGAAGTACCGAAGGTTGAAAGTTCTTTTGATGATGCAATACTTTTGGAAGCAAGAGAGAAGTTCTCTGAAGCGATCGACAGCTTGAAAAAAGAGAAAGTCATTAAATCAACACTGGAGTTGGAGATAGCCGGAGATCTGAGCATCTTGCCTATTGAAAACAGTAAAGACTTGGAAGACTGGTTTGTGGTTTCAGCGATGAAGGCAAGCAGTAAAGGTGAACAGGTAGCAAGCTTTGAGGTAGAGGGAAAAACATTTACCGTACATAAGGCAACCGCACATAAATGCCCAAGATGTTGGAGATTTACTTCAACGGAAGAAGATTGTGCTTGTGAGCGTTGTGCCAAAGTGGTAGGTGCCTAATGTTTGATATGACACAACCGATACAAATGGAAGTGATCATCGGATCGATCGTTTTTATTTTAGGATTGGTCGGTATTGGATTAGCTGTTGTGGCGTATTATAAAAAGAAATTAAAAGTTTAGGGAGTATCTAGTGATAACACTGAAAGAAGCATTAACAAAATCGCATGAAGAGTTAGCAGAACTTAGAGCCCAGCTTGAAGCAAAGGCAAAAGAGTCGGGACTTAATGCCTATGTAGGGTTTGAGAGCTCAGGTGAAGGCGTGCCTATTCTCATTAAAGATAACATTCAAGTCAAAGGCTGGTCTGTGACTTCAGGTTCCAAAATTTTGCAAGGATATATTGCTCCTTATGAAGCAACAGCGGTCAAAAATCTCAAGTCTAAAGGGATGATGGCATTCGGACGTGCGAATATGGATGAGTTTGCGATGGGAAGTACCACTGAGAGTTCTTTTTACGGTGCAACAAAAAATCCACACGGTACAGACAGAGTACCGGGTGGAAGTTCAGGCGGATCAGCTGCAGCAGTTGCAGGTGGTATCGCTATTGCAGCACTCGGGTCAGATACGGGTGGGTCTATTCGTCAGCCGGCAGCATACTGTGGTGTCGTAGGGATGAAACCGACCTACGGAAGAGTGAGCCGTTTTGGTCTGGCTGCGTATGCTTCAAGCCTTGACCAGATAGGGCCCATAGCACAAAATGTAGAAGATGCGGCTATTTTGTATGATGCGATCAAAGGGCATGATGACAAAG
>Ga0256828_1000266_pt1 | contig 36161 bp, 34 predicted proteins | sample CV88metaG_FD_185993 | JGI IMG/M metagenome (GOLD analysis project Ga0256828, IMG submission 185993) | Hydrothermal vent microbial communities from East Pacific Rise, Pacific Ocean - CV88 | ecosystem: Environmental > Aquatic > Marine > Hydrothermal vents | place: Pacific Ocean: East Pacific Rise...
TAAGTACTGAACCAACAGCTATTAATTTTAATATCGATACTGGTTTAAGTTATGGTACGAATCCTTCATTTATTTTTGAAAACGAAGATCTATTGGTTGGAGAAAATGTTCAGGAATCATTTAGTACACTCGATTATAATTTTAAATATAAATACGATCCATTAATTTTATTTAGTATTCTTTTTAAATTAAAAGCTATTAATTTTAATCAAGAAGATCAAACACATATTGAACTACGTATAGGATTATCATTAGCGGATTGGAAAAATAAGGATGATTATATTAAAAGATTATCTGAATTTGAAGTAGATGGTAGAACTTTTAAATTTAATAATATTAAAATTATCCCACAAGGTGCTGGAGCATATATTGATTATATTAGTACTAAACAGATTCCACATCCAGATACAGCGATGCTTTTAGATATTGGATATAATACGATTAATGTTCTTTATTTTGATAATGGTGTTCCGCAAAGAAATAACTCTAGAAGTTTTCCGGGTCATGGTGTAAGTTCTATTATTAAATCATTCTCTGATTTCTTAGAAAATGAATACGGTATGTCTTTTTCAGATGCGGAAGCTTTACAAATATTCTTAAAAAATAAGTTTATTTATAATGGAGTAGATCAAGAAAAAGTAAAAGCTATTATTTTTGAATTAAAAAATAACTTTCTTAAAAAACTAAAAAACAGTATTTTAGTACGAGAAAGAAAATTATTAAGTACTTCTGAAAAAGTAATATTTGCTGGAGGTGGAGCTAATCTACTTTATGGAACAACATTCCCACCAAATGTGGATTTTGTAGAACCAGAAAGACTTTATTCAAATTGTCGAGGGTTTATGTTAGCTTAAAGCTAACTGAAACCTTTACGCAAATTATTAAATAAAATTATTAATTTAAAAATTTAAGGAAAAAATATGATAACACAGGCTTATGAAAACCCAACCCCAAGACCTCAACAGGAACCAGCAACTGCTTATGAACAACCAGAGTATAAATTTAATAATGTTGTTCCGCCTCTTTCTGGAACCAGATATACTTTAGAAGTAGATGAAGAAACTAAGGAAATTATATATAGTATTTCTCCTGAATTAAGAAATGCTTTTGTAATTCTTAGTATTAAAAATCTTAAAAATGATCCACTTTATGGTTCATTTTTTAAAGTAAAAGCTCCAGAAGAAATTAGAGAAGAATTACAGGAAGCTGAATCATTAGCTCCTCAAGGTTCGATGATGGGACAACCTTCTCAAAATGCTCAACCAGCGCAAAGTACTGGTATTCCAGCAGCTTCTCCTCAAACAGAAGCTCTAAACGATACTTTTAGTTCGTGGTAGAAAAGGGTAAATAATAAAGGAAATTAAATGGCAAATCAAATGATAAAGCAAAAAGAAAAAGTACTTAATGGTTTTTTAGAAGAGATTAAAAAAATCTCTTTAGGACCATTGGTAAACACGGATTCGGAAATTAATAATTTGGTCGTAGCAAGTACACCAAATTTTATCAGAATTAATCCTAATATCACATTAGATGATTTAAATACATTTATTAAAAGTCACGGTGGTTCGAGCAAATATGAAACCTTCGTAGATTTTTTTATAGAATTTTATAGTATTAAATCCTCAGAAATTGTAAATAAGTATCTTCCTGAGATGAAGAATAAAAAAATTTCTCTACCGATTATCAGTTTTTCAGAAGCTGAAGGAAACACAATTTTAATTAATTCGTAATCTATATATATCTTTAGGTCGATACCAAGATATATAGATATTTTAAGATATATAAATTTAAAGGAAAACAATGCAAACTTTAGCAATATTACAACTAGTAAATTCTGAGAATATTATCGGAATGATTTCAAATACATTAGACGAAACAATTACAATCGAGTATCCAATGAGCCTTATGCTAGACCCTATGTCTGGTGGTCTTGGTATGATGCCTTATTTAGCAATTTATACTGGTACTATTCAAGATGAAAAAATTATTTCTAAAAAACATATTTTGGGAATACTTGAAGAAAAAGATTTAACTCCAGAAATAGCTGCTAAATATTTCGAATATAAAGAACAAGTTCTAGATGGAATGAAAGAAGAAGCTTCTAAAGAAAAGAATCCTTCTTTACCAGGTTTAGATTTAGAAGAGAAGGAAGTATAATGGAAAACTTACAATTAGATATTAATGCTATTTCTGGAGCATCTGTTCCAGGCGAAAATGGTACTCCAGTGGAAGCAACTCATCAATCTTTAAACGATTTTAAAGCCGAAACCGCTACTCAAAACTTTGGGACTCCAACTTATCAAGGAACCCCAGATACAAATGAAATTTATCAAATTGGTAAAATTCAGAGTACTCTTTATGGTGGTCTTATTAAAATTCTTTCTTTTTTAAGTGCAGGGACAACATCGCAGGATATTATCCATATTCGAGAAGGTAATCTTAATCTAGTGAAAAGTGCGGGTTATATTTATGCAGATCTTAGTATCTTTTTTGATAACCATGATCTAGATATCATTGATCCTGTGAAGAATACTCGCTTACTAAATTTAATTAAAGGTGGCGACGAGGTAATGTTTATCAAAGATAATACAAATTCTAGATATTTAATTACTTCATTGGTAAATGATAATCCAAGTACAAGTATTACTTTGCCTCAAGCTGAAAATCAAAACAATCTTCAAATTACGGCTCCAGAACTTGGAGAATTAAAATTGAGAAGGGAACTTGAAATTGATTTAGTCGAAACTATTCAAAATGCTAGTAAAGCGGTTGAATCAGACTATCTTAAATTTGAATTAGATAATGATTTTAATATCGTAAGTATTAGTACATCCGATGATGTATTTAAGCAGGATTTTATGGTAGTTCCAGAAGGAACCGAAACTAAAATTTTTAAAATCTTTAATCCGTTTGCATTTACCAAACCAGACGAATTCTATATAGAATTTTATCAAAATTCGGATGATATTTGGGTAAAAACTATTTCTGCTATTGGAATGGTTAATCTCGAGTACAGTGAAAAAATTGAAGAAGTTGGAGAATTCGATACATTCTCCCTTTAATTCCCCAGAACTTATAAATCCTAGAAGAATATTCTTCTAGGATTTTCCTGTCGTTAAAAAAGGAACCAAATTGAAAAGTCAATCAATTATAAAAGAATTTAAAATTACACATAAAGAAAAATATAATTATAGCAAAGTACATTTCGTTAATACCAATACTAAAGTAGAAATAATTTGTCCAAAACATGGGAGTTTTTTTCAAACCCCGATGGCACATAAAAGAGGAGCTGGTTGTCCAAAATGTAATAAAAGTTATAAATTAACTCAAGAAGAAGTTCTAGAACGTTTTAAGAAAGTCCACGGAAATAAATACGATTATAGCAAAGTCCGTTATAATGGTACCATGTCCAAAGTAGAATTAATTTGTCATAAGGAAAATCATGGAAGTTTTTGGATTAAACCAAACAATATTTTAAGTCGTGGAATTGGTTGTCCAAAATGTTCAAAATTTAACTTAGGAAAAAAGAGAATTAAAAGCCAAGAGAAAGTTATAAAAGAATTTAAAATTACTCATAACGAAAAATATGATTATTCGAAAGTACTATATAAAAATACCAATACTAAAGTAGAAATAATTTGTCCAAAACATGGGAGTTTTTTTCAAACCCCGATGGCACATAAAAGAGGAGCTGGTTGTCCAAAATGTTCTGGTATGAATAAAACGACGGAAGAAATTTTAAAAGAATTTAAAAAAGCTCATAACAATAAATACAATTATTCAAGAGTCAATTATATCGACTCAAGTACCAAAGTAGAAATAATTTGTCCAGAACATGGGAGTTTTTGGCAATTATCGAACAATCATAAAAATGGTCAGGGTTGTCCAAAATGTGGATATAAAATTAAAAAAAAGAAAAATTTAAAAGAATACTTAAAAGATTTTAAAGAGATTCATAAAGGTAAATATAATTATTCGAAAGTTAATTATATAAACAGCAATACCAAAGTAGAAATTATTTGTCCGGAACATGGGAGTTTTTGGCAAGCACCAACTATTCATAGACTTGGAGTAAGTTGTCCTATTTGTGCTCGAGAAAGTTCCGAAACTAAAGGGGAAAAAAGAATTAGAGAATTTCTAGAATCTAATAATATATCTTACGAACAAGAAGTTAAACTATTTAAGAATTATAGATTTGATTTTTATCTAGAAGAACTGAATACAGTTATTGAATTTGATGGAAGACAGCATTTTGAAAAAGATAATTATTTTGGAGGAGAAGAAGGGTTTATAAAAACTCAAGAACGTGATAATAAAAAAAATAATTTTTGTGATGAAAACAATATTAATTTAATTAGAATTCCTTATTGGGATTTTAAAAATATAGAAAAAATTTTAAAAGAAAAGATACTAAAAGAACCAAAAGAACTAAAAGAATTAGAATAATAGAAACCATTAAAGATAAATCAAACAAAGATAAAATATATTAAAAAAGGAAATCTTCTATGGGAGCGAATAGTCAAGAATATAGAAAAAATTTAGTGGATCGTTTAGAAGAGGACCATGAAAAAAGCTATTTGGGTAAAAAATACGATAATTTATCAAAACATATCGGACCAATGGGTATTCTTGGTGGTACTTTAGCACCAGCTATCGGTTCTATGGCTGGTTCGGGATTACATAATCTTGGTGAAAGTTCTCTTGGTGATTATGCGACAATGGGTGGTTCGGCTCTAGGAGCGTTAGCAGCACCTTTAATATACCGAAGTACCCAAAAACGATCAATCGAAGATATTAAAGCGATGAATTCTAGAAATATTGATATAAAAACCAATAAAAATATTTCAGGAATTCAATCTGTCGACAGTATGTTAAATTCTGGGAAAAGTCTTAGAAATACTTTTACTGGTGCAATGGCTGCTTCCTATGGGTATGGTGCTATAACTGGGAACGCCTTAATGGATCCAACGACTATGGTTTTGGCAGGTAAAGCCACAGGTGCTTTAAGCAATCCAGGATCATTAGCTTATTTAGCTGGTTCTCAAATGGCTGGAGCAAATTATTTAGGTAATGTTGTTGGTAATGAAGCTCCTCAACAAGCGGCTTTACTAGGTTCTGGTATATCTGGAATAGGGTCATTGACAAAAGGGATTGGATTTAATGATTTAGGAAGTGGTATAGAAAATATCGGTTCTGGTATAGGACATATGACCGGAATGGGTGGTTCGGTACTAGGAATGCTTACTTATATGTTGGCCTCTGCTGGAGGAAATAAACTTACAAAAAGTATCCGAAATATGGCACAGGAGAAGGATAGTAAAAAATACAGTTATCGTATTTCGGATATTGGTAGGAAAGCGAGTGCCGATATTAGCGTAGAAAAATACGATACTATGAAAGCAGTTTCTCCGCAAATAAATTTATTAACGATTACTGGTAAGTTAAGTCCTTTTGAATCATTGGCTTTGGGTTTTTATCAAAGTATAGACAAACATGTTCTTCATTTAAATGCGATATACGATATTTTATCGGAATGGAGAAATAATACTAATAATAAATCGGAAGATGTGTTTGCGACACATAACGAAATTTCCGATTTATTAAATGAACATAAAGATACTCAATTCACTACCTTAGAAAATTATTCTTCTGGAGTTTCAGATTCTTATTTAGAGAGAACTGGAGAAAGATTATCTGATATTTTTAATAACGTTACGAAAACCATACAGAAAAGAAGTACTGATATTTCGGCGGTTGCGGAAATAGGGAATTTTTTAAAAATATTTACTGGGGGTTTATTTGGAAATACCGCTGTAAAAAATATTAAAGCTCTTTATGGATTAGATGAAGATTCTAAAACGGAATTGGCCCTCTCTAATACCGCATTAGATTTAAATCTTCCTAGCTCCATGATACAATTTGCCGAAATGGATATTGGCCAAGTTATGAAAATTTCGGACGATATCGAAGGTAAACAATTAGCGGTACAAGCTTTCAGTGCCGGAATTTTACAAAATATTTTAAAATTACAACTCGAACAACACACCAACTCAAATTATTTTAATTCGTTACAAAAATCGTTAGACGAAATAGAAAAAGAATCTTGGTTAACTAGTATAATAGATAAAACGGAAAATGTGGTCGGAAATATACCAATCCTTAATATTATCGCTGGTATTTCTAGTTTAAATAGAGGCCTAAAAAATAGAGCTAGTTTGGAGGCTGATCCAGAAGAGATTGCCTTATCTCAATATTCATATCCTTATACCGATGGAAATATTAATTCCGAAGATATACAAACCGATTTTATTTCTTATCAGTTTCCAAATCTATTCTTAGAAAGCTTATCATTGGATGAGGAACGAAATCAATTATTAAAGAGATTATTGAAATGTCAGAACTGTTCTACTGCGGATATTAATAAAAAATCTTTTGGTACATATGATATATTAACCAAACAGATAGTAGACGATAAAAAAGTACAATCTAGTTTTAAAAATCATTTTTCAGACGAAAGTGAAAAATTAATAGAAGAATATAAAAGACTTATAGAAAATGATCCAAAAAATAAAAAGAAATATATTTCTAAAAGAGAAGATGATTTAAAACTACTAAAAGAAAGTATTTTTGAACAATATAACCAATCAATGGTTCTTGGAAATACCAAAACGAGTGTTGCTAAAACACAAGATGATCAAAAAAAGGAGAAGTTTAATTCTAAACTTTTAGAAGCTTTCGAAGTTATAGCAGAAGATCATAAAAAAGAAATAAAACCAAAATCTAATTTAATTGACCAAATTAAAGATACTCCTACCAAATTAACTAAACATTTTGAAAAGCGCGGAGCAATTAAAGGTCTATTTGATTTGGGATTATCTGTTGTAACCAGTCCTTTTAAACTTATTGGTTACTCTTTTGAAACTCTTTTAAGTTTTGGAAAGAAACATAAAATATTTGGAACTAAACTTATGGCAGCTGCTGCTTTGGGTTATTTGGCATACTCTAATAAAGATGCGTTAATGGATTCAGCCAAATGGGTTAAGAAAACTACAAGTAAAGCCTTAGAATATTTTTCTGGAGCAGATGACTCTAAAGAAGATAAAGACGATTGGGAACATTTTACGAAAAAGCAAAAAATGGGTCATGTTTTAGAAGCTCTTGGTTTAGGGTTAATGTCTCTTCCTGGTCCAGCTAAAATAGCAGGAGCTTTATTATTAGCATCGGGAATAGGGCTCTCGTTAAATTGGGGAAAAATAATTGGGGATATTTATGAAAAGTCGCCATTTTTCGGACACCTGATAGAAGGATTATTGGACGATAAGACGAAACAACAAATAGAAGCGACAAAAATAAATAAAAGAATTGAATTAGAAAATAAAGAAAAATTAGATAATTTTTCTCTTACTCATAACGGTTACAAAGCCCATACCAATACAGAATTAATCAAAAATTTAGAATTAATTAAAGATGATAAAGAAAAAGAAAAAATATCAAAATTATTATCTAAATTGGATACCGATCATAATGGTATAATCGATCAAGCGGATACTAAAAGGAAAAAGGAATATGAAGAAGCCTATAAGGCACTTACAGATGAATTGACCCATTATAAAAAAGAAATATTGGCTTTACGAACTGAAAATTTGGCTCATGCTCAGGGTAATATAAAAGAAATACAAAACTTAAATAATACTTTTAGTATTGCTACTCAACAATTAGCAATGATTTCAAATCAACTGGATTATTCCAAAATTAAATTAAGCGCTTTAATTACGGTCGATGAAGATAAATTAAATCTAAAAGGTATAAAATAAATTAAAGGAAATTAAATGTCGGTTACGAATGTAGCAATAATTGGAAAGATTCCAGGTTATGGAAATGTTTTGGATAATGGAAATGTTTTTGGAAAAATATTATTAAGGGATATAACATATATTGATTTAATCCCTGCAACCTATTCTATTAATACCGGAATGTTTGGAGTATCCGATGGCAATATTTCGGATTTTTATAATTATGCCTCTGGTAAAAACGCTGGAAATATTTTAACCATTTATAAAAATATTATTTCTAATTTGGGAGATTATGCTGAAAAGCAGTTCGGAAATGCATTAAATGGTTTACCTGGGTTATCCGAATCGACAAAAGCTTTTTATATTTTAAAAGCTACCGAAATTACAAAAATTTGGAAAAATACAAGTTCTGTACGGATATTAGGAGCGAATGATAGTACCTTCACTGAGACTATTTCGAATACATTTATGAATAATGATTCCGGAAGCAATATAGTTAATAATGCTACTCGGTTAACAGATAGGGCTTTACCAAGCATAAATAAAGCCCTTGGTACTGACTCAGTAATAGGAAAATTTCAGAATCTTGGTTACGGTAATGCTTTAGATGCTTTAACTGCTGCTAGTACTAGTAGTGGTTTGGTATCATTATTGAGTGGGAAAATATTAGGGGTTCAATTCGCTACTCCTAATACATGGACTAGTTCTTCGTATAACAGTACTTTAAGTATTTTTATAAAATTAGCGAGTCCAAGTGGAGATCCTTTAAGTATTTATAAAAATATAACCCTGCCTATATTAACCATGATGTCTACTGGATCTCCAATTACAGTAAATGGGGTCACGTATGCTATGCCATTAATTTGGGATGTTCGCGCTTATGGTATCACTCATTTTAAAATTGGAGCAGTGGCAGCAATGACCATTTCTAGAGGATCTTACGAAACCGTTTTTAATAGTGCTAAACAACCACTCTTAGTAGACGTTCGGTTAACTATAGTACCATTGATGCAGGATTTTGCAGTACAATATACTGGAGGAGCAGATAAAGTACTTACCAAATATTTAAATGATGCTGTTAAAACAATTAAGGTTACATCAAAAGATATAAAAACGACTACTTCATCATTAATACCAGATATGATTGCCGACGCATATGATGGACTAACAACTAAATTTGATGAGATATCATCTTCATTGCATAATTCGATCGCTTCGGTTTCGTATGATAAAAATACTCCTGGGTTATACGGTAGTAATGGTTTAGGAGTTCAATCTCCAGGCGACGAAGTCGATGGTTTAATGGGTATTTCATACGGTGGACCAGGTAAAGATTCGACTAACGATTTTATGAAATTGGATAAATATTCAAAACCAAATGATTACGTAACTGGTTTTGCTAATAGCTATACATTTAAGATATAGATATGATAAAATATAATATTAAAAGGAAATTTAAATGAATCAAGAATATTTATGGCTGTATCCAATAATTATTGGATCAATAGTTTTTTTAATTGGTATGTTAATATTTGTAATTGATACTAGGCGGAAAAGCGAATCGGAAAATAAAGATTCAAATGTAAAAACTTTTAAAAATATCGAACCTTCTAAAGCGAAATATGTTGTGGAATTTTTAGATGATTTAATTAAAAAAAAGTACGAGTATTATTTATATAAAGATATTCTTCCGGTGTATATTGGAAACGAGTACTCAAAAAAAGAAAAATTTTCTAAAGAAAAATTTTTAGAATTAAAGGAATTTTTCTTTAATGATATTTATATGAGTCTTTCTTCGGAAATGAAAAAAGAAATTGTCATGATATTTAGTAAAAGTGGAATTGAAATTTATATTCATCAACGATTCGCTACGTATTTTAATAAAACGGACGCTAAGTTTCTAAACAAAGAAGAAGATATAAGAGATAATATGTTTTTCATGTCCGAAATAGAAACGAATAAAAACTAAGGAGATTAAATGGCAGATGAATACACAGATTGGGGAATACCTGATCCCAGTCAAGATCCTAATCAAATGAATCCAGGACCACAAACACCAGAACAAAATGCGATAGACGTTCTGGATGATTTAGATAATTTAGATCAAATGACAAACGAATTTAATAAAATATACTCGGATGTTGTTAACGGTAGTTCTGATATGCAGTTATTTAGTTCCAACGTTCAACGTATAGAAATAAATAATATTAATCCAGTTCTTGCTGGAATGGGTAGTACTAAATCAGATAAAGCCGAAAAAGATGAAGAGAATAAAGATTTAGACGATTTACTAAATACTAACTCAGATGATATTTTAAAAATATTTAACAATGGTAATATTAGTAATAATAGAAAACAGATTTATGATCTTTATAATGAAATTTCTGAAATTAATCCAATCGCTTATAGAATGCTTAGAGTTTATATTGATAATATTCTTATTAAAAATATTCAAAATAAACAATTTATAAATACCATCGAAAATGATAATAACGAAATGATGGTTAAATTAGACGAAAACGTTAAAAAGAATATTTCTAATTTTATGAAAACCTTTTTAGTTTACTTTGATATTCAAAATAAATTAAAAAATAGTATTATTCATAATACTCTTAAGTACGGTGACTTTTATATGGAAGTAATTGATCTTTCTGGCATTTCTAAAATTGCTGAAACTCGTTCGGAATTAATTACAGAAAATATTACTTTTTATGGAAAAAATAAAAATGTTACCGCTAATTGTAATTTAGGATATCTAGAACTTCCAGTAATTCAAAAAGAAGAAATTCAAGAGAACTACACCGAAGCTCCTTCCGAACAATTTCTAAATCTTTTAAAATCTAAAGAAAGTATTCAAGAGAACGATATTAATTTATTTAATGATGTTTATATGGATCAGGTTGGAGAATTGGAGCAAAGTGGTTTTCAATCGGACTTATTTGATATTAATGATATAAAAGATTTAAATTTTGATATTATTAAAAATATTTATTTAAAATTTATTCAACCTACTTCTGTTATTAAATTGGAACAAGATGGAATTAATTTTGGATATTTGGTAATCGAGGAATTAAATAAAGGCGCTGAAGCAGATGAAGTAAATCTTTATAAAAGATTTGCAAATGATGATGATAATACCAGTAATAAAGAATCTCTTACTAATAAGAAAACTACAGACGAAGTAATCGATAAATTTAGTAAAGAAATTATTTTTAAATTAAAAGAACATTTAGCAGTTTCTAATAATTTCATAGATGATTTACCAGAAGAATTATCATTCAGTCTTAAAGTTATTCTTTATGAAAAAATTAAGAAAAGATCTAAATTAAAATTTAGATTAGTAGAACCAAATAATTTAATTAACTTTCATACTAATATTGATAAATTTGCTCCTTATGCTACAAGTGTATTTGATCCAATAGTACTTCCAGTTAAACTATATACAATTGCTCTTTTAAGTTCGGTTATATCTAGATTAAGTAGAGCTTCCGTAGTTCGTAAATGGAATATTGAAGTTGGTAAAAGAAGAAACCATTCTCAAATAGTTCAAAATGTTCAAAAAGAACTTAAGACTAAAAATATTTCATACGATGATTTAGGCTCAATGAAAAATATTTCCCAGATTATGACAGACTTCCGAGATATTGCTACAGTATCTAAGAATGGTCAAAAGTTTATTGATATGGAAGTTATGCCTATGCATGACAGAGCATTACCTATTAATGATTTAGGAGATCTTAGAAATGAACTTATTGCAGCCACAGGTATTCCATCGGTATTTTTAAATATCGGAGAGAATATAGAACAAAGAGAAACATTAGTAAATCTTAATATTACTTTCGCTAATAGTATTACTACTTACCAAGGTTATATCGAAGACGCATTAAATGATTTAATTAACACCGTATTTCAGAAAGTACTTAAAGCTAATAATAAAGATTATAAATCTTTTAATATTACTCAGTACATGAAATTTACTTTAAACGCTCCAGTTATTTTACAATTACAAAATAGCGAAGCAGTTATTAGTAGTATTGGTAATCTAGTTGGTACGTTAAAACAGGCTGGTATTAATGTAGATCCAGAAGAATTATTCAAACTTTATGCTCCTAACCTACCGTGGGATAAATTAAAACGTGGTGGCGAAACGGAAATAAAAGAACAGATAAAAGAACAGATTATACAGAACTTGGCTCAACCCCCAGAGCAAGCTCAATAATATTATCTTAGGCTTTCGCCTAAGATTTTCCTGTCTTTAAATTTAGAACTAATTAAAATAAAAAATAAAATAGGATCAATATGAAAAATTTTACTTATGAACAATATATCAATTCGCCTTGGGATTTTTTATTGGAAGAAGCAAAACAAGAAGTTAATTCGGATGACGAAACTCCAGAAAGCCAAGAAAGTCAAGAAAACAACGACGCTGGAAACGAGGAGCAAGGAGAAGATGGTCCATTGTTAAGTGAGGAAGAATTACAACAATTGGCTCAAGAATTACAACAATCCGATAATATTGATGAAGAAATTAAAAAGTTACTTGACTCAGGAAAAATTAATCAACAAGATATAGAAATTCTTGGGCAGATGCTGCAGGGTGATGAAATGTCCCCTGAGGAAGAACAAGCGGTACAAATAAATAACATTCAGGAAATGGTAATTCGATTTAGTATATATGATAAATTAAACGATTTAGAAACAAAGTTAAATGTTTTTACCGAACATTTTCCAAATATCGATGAAGAATTTTATAAAAAGGTTACGCAAATACACGAATATATAAAAGTAATTAATTCGTTAATTTTTAATCTTGAAATTAATTTAGTTTATCAATTGTTTGGTAATTTAGAGATGAGTTTAATTCAAATTTTTAAAGATTATCAAAACCAAAAAATTGGAGAAACGAAATGATAGAAATCAAAAATATATATGATTATAAGAAAGTACAGATTTTAGGATTGCAACCAAATGATCGGGCTCCTAATGATTATTTGCGATTTACTTCTAGGATTTTTAATTCTTTTAAGCCAATAGATCCAACAAAAACAATATCGTCGTATATAAATGGTTTTGAAACAACCGTAATTAAAAACGATGTTGAATTACAATTTAATATTTCTAAAGGATCTTGTTTTATCGATGACCAATTTATAGCATTCACCGACGATATGTTATTTAGTGTTCCGATGTCATCGATAGTTGATAATGTTAGTTACTACCTAGTTCTTAAATATCAATATACTAATCAAATTGGACCAAATCCGGCAATTTTTGAATTAGTAACTACGTCAACATTCGATGAATCAAAAATGTTAAATTTATTAGAATTTCAATTATCAAGTGGTGAATTAGTAACAGTTCCTCAGAATCTGGAGGATAAATTTATTCAAAATTATTCAAAATTATTTGATTTGGTTACTCATAAAGCGGAGGAATTATTTGAAATAAATACTTACCAAGGTATTGATATTACTAAAGATAAGGTTTATAAAAACTTATCCGATGATAAATATAGTACTAAATCCGGAGACGTTGTTTTTTTAGATTTGGATGGTTTATATAAACCAGCAAGAGCATGCAATAGACGGATAGATAAAGCAGTTGGGATATACATATATAATAATAGAACCGATTCGCATACTGTAGTTACAAACGGATTAATAGAATTTAATCAGGATATAGAAATAGATGAAACTAATAAAATTTTAATTAATGCTGAACCGGGAAAGACCTATTATCTATTGGATAATTGTTCCGAAACTAGTTATGCATGGGAAAATGGAATAGACAAAATTTCCGGAAAAATAAGTTCACGTTTTATACCAGGAAATGTTAAAATTGGATTTGCTTTAACTAATAATACGTTTATGGTAGATATAACATTCGCCGATGAATTAAATACAGCAAATTTTTTAGAATTGATTGGATTACCTGATCAATTTCAGGAGCGTTTTAATATTATATATTCGTATTGGAATTATTCAAATTCTAAAGATTTTAGAGAACTTTTTTCTAATGAATTAAGATTATTAAAAGAAAAATTATCTAATCAAAAAAATGATCTTCTTTTAAATAAAGAATCTTTAACTAACGATACCGATTCATTATTTGATAGTTATGCCATTGTTTCTAATCCATCGACAAATGATTTAACAACGTTAAAAAATAATTATAGTTTGTATAATAAAGAAATTATAGAAGCCTCTTCCGAAAAAGAATTAAAAACGTTTAGAACGGAAGACACTTTAAATAATTTGGAAAAAATAAAAATTATCATAGATTCGGATTTGCTTTTATTAAATGATCAGATAACTTATCTTGATTCATTTATAAATAATTTTAATTCTTTATCGTATTCGGATTTATATTTTTCAGGAGCCTATCAAATACCTTCCTTTTATAGTTCTATTGTTGGTTTCGAAGATTTTTCTTCTTTAGCTTTACCAAGAATAAATAGGTTTGATTTGGATACTCAAAGTATTTCCGTACCGACTATAAAAGAATCATCTGATGCACCAGATGGAAATTTAGAGGATTCAAGTACTCGGAATATTTCAAGTACCAAATATAATTTAGTACTTAGATCCGCGGTTGGTGAAACGTCTTCCGGTTCGGTCTCTACGTCTACTACCCAATACTCTAGTAAAAACGAAGTTATTTCTTCGATTGATTCTGTGGCTATATTTAAAAATAATAGTACCGTTTTATTAAATATTCTTAAAAATATTCAAATAACTTTAAATAATATTTCGGGTATGTTTGGAGATCTTATTCAAAATGTGGAAAACGACGATATCGAAGGATTATCTGATTGTTTGGATCCAAATGGAGATAAGGGTCCATCAATAATACTCTATCGAGATACATTGAAAAATTATATTATTGAAAACAATTTGGTAGAAACTATTTCATCTTCTTTTGGAGCAGCAAAATATTTAGATAATATTGGTTATTTTTTAGATCAAGATAATAATATTTTAGATATAAATGAATTTATATCTAAAAACGAATATGCTGTATTTAAGGATTACTTCATAATTAATTTTTTAAGTGAATTAATAACGAATCATTTTAACTTTTTAGAAAACTATTCGCCTAGTAATATTACCAGTACTTATATAAGTAATGAGTTTGATAAAATCGATTCAAATTATTTAACATATCTTGATGATAAAAACGAAACTTATTTAAATTATCAAAACTCAATGAAAAATTTAAATAATATTATAGATGAAATTATAACTATTGACTTGGATACCGAATTTATTAATAATCGTATACTTTCGGAGGATTCTATTATCTCTAATTTAATTAATGAAATAACTGCTCTTGATTCTCAGATAGTAAGTAGGATTAAAAATTCTGCCAGCGTAAATAGTATTATAACAATTAGTGAGTTTGAAAGAAAGGTATATAATTATACGTATCTAACTATACGTATAAGATTAAAACAAAAATTATTGGAATCAATTAATAAAGATATAAAACTCATTAACGAAACATTATTAGAATTAAAAAACCAAACCGTTCCGGATAAAACATTAATTGCTAAATTACAATTAAATTTGGATTCGTTTATGGCTGTTAAAAATAATTTAGAGCTTGAATTAGAAGGTATGGTGTTAGAATATAATAATTTAAGAATTTCGTTTGGTATTGACGATCCTGTTCTTATAACGGATACAGATTTTAATGATTATGGTATAGCCGATCCAAATTTAGAATGTTTTCAAACTTTAAAAACATTCTAAAACGACATATTATATAATAAGATTAAAGGAAAATAAATGATAAAAATAACAAAAGTACTTGTAAAAAATGTTGAATCTAATCTGGGGACAGTAACAGGTTTATTAAATAGTTATATTATATCTAATAATAATGATACCGAAGCTTCGGTATCATTATATACAGATAATATTATTATCTGGAATGATATAGTAGAAGCTAAAAAAAGTGTTAGAATTGATTTGGATGTAATCCTAGATGAAACAGTCTATAGTATAAGCGACAACGATTCAACAAATATAGTATTAAATATAATTCAAACGAATTAGGATAAATTATGGAATTTACTAAAATAAATACTTTTCCAATAGTAGAGGAATCCGTTTTTGAAGGAGATTTAATATGCGAAGTAGAGGTAGATGTTGCTGATGATCAAGTGGTACAATACGAACTTCAAAGTTCTTCTTCGGAATATTTTTCAATTCTTGAAAATAAAATTTATATTACCACCGAAGGAGTACAAGCAATAAACGAAGATTACCCAGAAGATATTTCAAAAGAAATAACTTCTCTGGTATTTTCGGTAATTGCTATTTCAAATGGTGAATCTATTTCTCAGACAGTTACAGTACCAGTAACCAGAATTATTGATAATCCTCCATATATTACTAACCATTATGAAACTCATCTTTATACGGATGATCTTTATCCGGGTATACTGGTATCAAAATTATTTACAATTTATAATGCTTATTGTAATATATTGGGAGAGGCTTCTTCTTATTTTGAATTAGAAGCTATTCCTGATGATGGAAGTAATAATTTTACCATAAAACTAAACGATACCGGAGTAAATTATTTTACAAATTTTAATTTTGATGAAGTAGATACAGAAATAATAGATTCGAAAATTGTTTATAAATTCGAAATTAATTTAGAATTTGTAGATGTTACGAATTCCAAAAGTACCTTATTAACCATTTCCTCTTTAATATTTAAAGGTTCTTCCGATACTAGTATTCCTGTAAAAAATAATTTGGAATTACAGGCCGAATCTTTAGCGGAAAAAATTAGCGAAATTGTTTCCGAACAGGAAAATATTTTAAATAAAAATAATTTTGATATAGAAAAATTTAAAGAAGATATTAAAAATTTATTAGTTTCTACTCGAAATTCTAAAAATAATTTTTTAGAATTACAAAATATTATAAATAACATATTTCTATTATTAAAAGAATCGATGAATATTCAAAACGAAAAATTAAATATAGTATCTACTATAAATAATGATAGTTATGAGATAATCTATAACTTAATTGGGGATTTTTTAGAAAACGATTATTCCTCAGATAAGGCTGAATTATTTAACGATATTTCTAATAATAAATCATTATTATTATCGAATACTTTTACCAATACCGCTATGGATACTTTTTTAATAAATAGAATAAATAAAGAATTTTCTTTAAGATTTGAGAATTATTCTCAAAGTATTCAAAGTTATTTAATTGGATTTAGATCTTTAATAAATTCTAATATTATTTCACCATTTACTACGAAGCTAAATGAATTAGCAAGTGGATTAAATAATTTATTTTCTGAAACGGCTACTATCGGAAATAAGGCATACGAAGCAAATTCGAGAGCACTTAATGCAGATAATAATATTAGCTATTTGGATAATCGTCTTCAAACTTTAGAATCTTTTACATTGGAGAACTGGGGAACCACCAGTGGTTGGAAATTTTCAGATGAAATCCTAAAATATGCTGGGGACGATATAATTTCGGTTTCTTCTTCAATGGCGACTATCAGACACGAAAACAAAATTGCTTTAGAAACAGAAACTGGTTTTGTTTATTGGGATGGTGAAATTTTAGAATTAGATAATAATGATGGGGATGATACGACGGTAAAAGCAGATTATTTTACTGGTACAGCTACTTCAGCCAAATATGCCGATGTCGCGGAATATTATAAAAAAGAAAAAAACCCAAATTATAAATACGAGTCTGGGACAATAGTTTATATAAATAGAAACAAACCATCGATGGATTTCGAAGTGACGGAAGACTCTTTGTTTAATTGTTATTGTGGAGTAATTACTACTAGTCCAGGATTTATTTTAAATAGTGATAAATCAGAAGATGAGAATTATATCAATATTGCTTTAGTTGGTAGAGTACCAGTAAAAATTACCGGAGTTGTTAAAAAAGGAATGTTTTTATACCCAAGTGAAAAAAATCCCAATATAGCCGAAGGATCTTATGACGAAAATAGATCTAATATAATAGGAATTGCTTTAGAAAATAGTAATGGTAAAGACATAGTCCTTTGTAAAGTTAAATAGATATTTTACTAAATAACTATTTTTAGTATTGAGTAAAGGAATAATATATGATAAAAACAATAACGGATACTGTGATAGATTGTAGAAATTTATTGCAAAATACGACTACAAATTTACCAGAAGATTTAATAAATGAATTAAATAGAATTTTTAATATTTTTGATAAGAGTTCTTCGCCTTCCGAAGAGTTATCTAACTCTTCGGAATATAATTTAATTACAAAGTTGTATAAATTAAATGTATTGTTAACTAGATTAACTACAGAAAAAAAATTAAATAACATTTTTTTAAAATCGGTGGATAGAATGCTTCCGATAATAAACGAATCGATTCGTTTATTATCATTAAATTATTTTCAAAATTTATATAACCTATCTACCGAGGCAGTTGAAAATAAATTAAAAAGTTTAGATCATTACGAGAAAATAATAAATAATGATAAGGAACTAAATAAACTTTATAGAAACATGAGAAGTAAATATAAAAACAAAGACTTAATCACAAAAAGAGAATACTTTTTCAACGATGAAACCAAACCAAACGAGGATTCGTTTCATATAGTATTTCAAATAAATAAAAATTGTAATTTTAAATGTACTTATTGTTATGAAGGATTAGATAAAGTTACCGAAATTTTAGATATTAAAGATATCCCAAATATTGTTTTGGGTTTAAAAATATTTCAAGATCAGTTAAAAAAAACTAGTACTAAATATAAATTTTCGTTTAGTATTTTGGGAGGCGAACCAACAATTCTTCCAAAAAAATTAACTCATGCCTTAACAAAAGAATTAATGGATAAGTTAGAATTAACTTATATTATTTTAATTACGAATAATTATTCAGCCGAGAAAACAAATAATTTTTTTCATCCGGAATTTCCAAAGGAAAAAATTAAAATACAAATATCATACGACGGTGGAAAAATTCAAAATGATTATAGAAAAGATATGTCTGGAAAAGGTACCTTATTATCAGGTAAACGAGAAATAATAAAATTGTTAGAAATATCCGATCCAAAAGTAAGAATAGCTTTGAAAGCCACTTTACCTATGGAAGCAATAAAAGACTTAAAAAGTGTGATTTTAGATTATGTCGAATTTGAAAATCTTTTCAATACTCATAATAATACTAGAAATTTTTCGTACTATCCAACTTTTGATACTACTTCTATTTTAATGTATAATTTAAGAATGGAAAGTTTATCTGGAAATGAATCACAAAAACAAAAGCTTCTTTCGGATATACACGAAAGTTTTTCATTTTTATTGGATTTTGAACTAAGTCGTTTAAGTAGTGGTAAAAAAGCATTTACAAGATGGTTTAGGGAAATAAGCTACACTGCTAATAAAACTCAATGTAGTGCGGGAAAATCCTTATTTGGATTGGATCAAAATGGTGACGGAAGATATTGCCATAGAACCGAATTTGGGGAAACTCATACCAATATTAAATTCCCATATGCTAAGAATCAATTAAATTCTTTGCTTTATGGTAATATAAAGGATTTAAATTTTTACAAAAAATTTGATAAAACTAAAAAAATCTTGGAACATACGGAAACCAAAAATTTTAGTCTATGTGAAAGTTGTATGACTCTAACGTGTGTTAAATGTCCTATGGTAAATATTTCTCCTGATAGAGTATTGGATACGACCACTTCGTCCGATCTTTATAAAGATATGTATTCTCATGGGTTAACTCTATCATGCGAAATAAATAATATTATTAGTAATTATTTATTTATTTTTACACAAATTGTATATAACAATGGAAAAAAAGAAAAGGAAAATTATGGGAATTGAAACGGAAATTGATAATCAAGTATGTCGGTTTAATACCACCTTATTCGAAGGAGGGGATAGTATTTATACTACCGGCGGTACAGAAAATACCGAAGATAATGATCCTCCCGAAATGGTAGAAGATGTGGATGAAACGTGTCCAAGTTATAAAGCAATGTGTACTGAAAATTTAGCCGACGATATCGAAGATATATTTTCAGGTATATCTTCAAATGGTCCAGAAATAGAAGAAAATCATTTAAAAAGCATATATGATATGTCCAAAACTTTATCCCAAGATAGAAATTTTTTAGAAATAGATGAAAGTTTAGTCGAAATTTCAGTTGGTGAAATAGTAGATCATGACGATTTCAATACTTTAAAAAATTGGACCGATTCTATAACGGCCGCTGAATTAAAGGTCGAATATAGACCAGCCGGAACATTAATAGATATGGACGGATTTGTTGAATTAAAAGAAAAATTTAAAGAAATTGCAACATTATGTAATACAAATTCCCAGTGCGAATGTAATTCAATTTGTACTTGTAATACCGTATGTACATGTAATTGCGATTCAAATTACTAAATTAAGGATTTGTAATGCAGGTAGCTATAATAAATAAAATAAAAGACAACTATATAATTACCGATATATTGGAAGTTAATTCCGGAGATTTAAAATTTATAGATCTTTGGGCAAAAATTGAAGATAATGTAAAACAATTTTATAATTTTTTAAAAAATAGTTATAAAAATATTTATATCGAAGAATCGGCTGTTTTAAAAAAAGAGATTCTTAAAAATGATTTTTTATATGATAAATATAAAAGACCTTCTAAATCGTCGGATAATGAAGCAACTGTAAGAACAGAGTTGGAAATTAAAAAAATAAAATTTTTAAAAGAACTCGATAACTTTTTACTAAATAATATTTCAAATATAGGTTTTTTAAAATATATTCAATATTTAAATTATTTTAATTATTTTGCTTCAAATGGTATATTTATTACCGAAGAAAATAAAGAGGAAAAATATATTGAGATATTGGATTTGGATGACGAATCAGCAATTGAAAAATTAGAATTATATTTAACGATTCAGGAAGAATTAGAACCATTTTTAAAATTTAATGAAACTATTTCAAACTTGAAGGAAGAAATTATATATATGGATGAAGATGAATTTGAGTCAGAACGATTAAAATACAATGAATCTTTAAAATTAACGTAATGCAATTATTACAAGAAATTAAATTCGGATCTCGTAAAAGAGGTTCGAATACTATTCCTGCGAAAATTTTTAGAACGTTTGAAAACTATGAAATTATTACAGATTTAACGAATTTAAATCCATCGGAGAAATTTATTAATTTTTATAGAATACCAAAGAAAGAAATTTTTAATGATAATTTATTATTTACATATTCTCAATCAAAAGAGGAATTAATACAGAGAGGATTATTTACAAATGCTTTAAATTTATCTTTTTTAAAATATAATTCCAAAATAGTTTCCAATGGTTTTTATTATTCTAAATATTATAATATGTTATATTTTCCAACTTATTTTTATTCGATCCATGATATAAATATGGTATATAATATTAAAAAATCGTATAAATATGGTTTTTATAATAGATTGGAATGTCCAAACGATAGGGAAATATTAAAAAAATATTCCCCGGAGGAATTATTAATTTTTGGAAATTTTGGAAATGAAAAAAAATTCGATAGTCTTACCGACCAAGGACTTTTTTTTAATAGTTTTGAAACTTTAATTGTTAATAACGAACCAAACGATTCGGTTTCGAATACCTTATTAGAAGGTATTTTTCTAAAGAAAAAAATAAAAATGGAAAATAATTTTAATATAGCTAATGATAATAAGGCATTGTTAGAAGCTCGTTTTAGATTAGGATATGATAATTTATTCAAAGCTCTTGATAATTTAAATATTTATTGTTGGTATGATTTAACAGAAGATAATTTTAACGACCGTTTGGATTATATAAATAAATTGATTAAACAATCAGTGACCTTTGATCAATTTTTACAAAAAGGATTTTTATGAAAATAGAAACAGTATTTTATTTAACAAAAGAGTGCAATTTTAAATGTACATATTGTTATAAAGGGGATCAGAAAAATAAAGAATTGCTTTCAGAAAAACGAATTGATATAATATTAAAAGAATTTTTAAAAAATTCGCATAATATCGATACTTTTTATTTACGGGTTCGTGGGGGCGAAATTAGTATTAACGAAGAAACAATCCCATTAATAAAAAAACTTATGGATTTTTTAGAAAAATTATCCTCGCGAGGAATAAAGGTATTATTTGAATTTAGTACAAATTTTAAAAATAAAAATTACTTTAAAAAATTAACAAAACTATTTTATAATTACAATATACCAATTAAAACTGATTTTAGTATACATTTTGAATACTATAATCATAAAAATAAATATAAAATAATAAATAAAATATTATATATTATAAAACTTTATCCTAAGGCTCTCTATAGAATCGTCTTTGATAATTTTGATGAAGCTCAACACGAACTATTAAAACTATCTTTTATTGATATTGGAATACCTTTAAAATTTTCAAATACCTATGGCTTATTTTTAGAAAAATCTCGTGAAAAATATGATTTAAAAATATTAGTGGATAATAAATTATTACCACTTGTTAACGATAAAAGAATATCTATTAAAAAATTCTTAAAATTAACCAATTCGGAAATATTATGGAAATAATTCTTACCTATTGTCCAAGTGATTTTGAAAAAAATAGAATCTGTGGGCACACTTTCGAAGTAATGGATTATTATTTATTGTTTACTCAACTTGGGTATAAGGCAAAAATTCTTATTCAGGATAGTATAGAGAAAAATCGGTTGTATAAGGCATGGGAGGATAAATACGATAATGAATATTTGGATAAAAACTATAAGATGGATATTATTTTTAAAAAAAGTAAGATAATAAAAGCAGATATTTTAATTTTCGTAGATGGGTTATATAATTATTATATAGATACTTATATTTTAAAATATAAGTATCTATATATATTTCGATGTAATACGAAAACAAATTATAAAATTCTACTAAAAAATAAAAATGTTTTCTTATTTCAAGATTATAGAGTTTATCAGGATTATCATAATTATACAAATGTTATAAACTATGTAAAAAAAATAAAGTTCGATAATTATAAAAAATATTCAAAAACCAAAACAAATAAAACTCTAGTATATATAAATTCGAATTTAAGAAAATTAGAAACTCCTTTACCAAAAAATCGTAATTATATATATTTATCTGGAACTAATTTATCAAAAGATTATATAAAATCCTTGAGTATAGGATTTAAAGATCTTATATATGCTCCAGTAGAAAACCTTTTTGAAAAATTTGACGAATTTTTATATACTAGTACTAAATTTCAATTTGATTGTAGTCCTAGATTTATCGCGGAATGTCAATTTTATAATAAAAAAGTATCCTTTAATTTCGATATTGAAAAATATTTTGAAATCGATACTGGATTAAAGTGGAGATGGTACGATACTATAAATAATTTTAATAATTTAGTATTAAATAAAGAGGATTTAATTATAAAATATTTAAAACGGATATGTGTCCCAAGTGCTCCAAGTACCTTTCAAGCGGTTAGTAATGAACATACTTCTTATCATATAGAATTTCCAATAACATATAAATGTAATTTCAATTGTGAATATTGTTATGCTAAGGAAGAAATATCTTCAATAAATAAAGATATTTCTTTAAGTTCGATAATATCATCTATTAACCATTTAAAAACTTTTTCGAAAAATTGTTCGGCTAACATTAAAAAATATCTTTATTTATTGGGAGGCGAGCCAACAATACATAATAATTTTAAAATAATTTTAAAATTATTATTACCCCTGGACGATTCTTTTAAAATTCATTTGGTGACAAATTCTAAAAATATTTTAAAATATAAAAATGAATTATTAAAATTTAAAAATTTAAAAATTACGTTATCTTTTCATCCAACTCAAATGACCACCACTGATTTCTTAAAAATCCTCGAAAAATCTTTTGTCGTTTTTAATAATAAAATATTAATCGAACCAAGCATTCCCGATATAATGGATAGTAAAAAATATAAAATGGATTTACAAAGAATATTTAATTTTTGTAAAAAAATAAATATTCCAATAGATTATAATATTATTAATAGTACGGAATGGTATTCCGCCGAAAAAGAAACAAAATCTTTTAATATTTTTAATAATTTAGAAAGCAATAATGATAAATTTATATTAAATAATATTGTATATTCTTATTCCGAAATAGTAAAAAATAAGTTGGATAATTTTTTTGGTTGGTATTGTTATTCGAAAGTTTTTAAAGCTACTGATAAAGGTTTAAAGCATGCATGTACTAACCAAGATATAAAAGACTTAATCGATAAACCAGTAATATGTCCATTTAATAAATGTGAATGTGAATATTATTTAAAAGGTAAAAAAATAAATGACAGATAAAGAATGGTATCGCAATCTAATTAAAGAAAAATTTAAACCTCGTATAGTAGTATTGGATTTAAACGATCCGTGCTATTTAAATTGTAATTTTTGTCCAAAAAATAGTATTCATCATAAGTTCATGACTAATTCAAATAATTTAGAAAAAATATTTTATATTATTGATTATTTTATTGAACTTGGTGTTCAATCGTTCGAAATTACTCCAACCATAGGTGATTCCATAAATAATAAAAATATAATAGAAATTTTAGACTATATTAAAAGTAAGAATAAAAAAGCATTTATGTTTACATCCTTATTGGGAAAAGACTCCTCGGATATTATTAAAAAAATTCCTCGGATAATCGATAGGCCAGATTTTTATTTGGTTATAAGTATATATGGATTAACGAAAAAAACTTTTTTTCAAAAGACAAATTCCAACGATTTTTTAAATTTTAAAAAAAATTTATTTTTCTTATTGGATAATTTTAAAGAATTATCTAGTTCTCTGGATAATTCTTTTTTAATTCTTCGTAATCGTTTTAATAATTCTGTTTCTTTAGATTATAAATTATTCGAAAGTTTAGAAAAAAAATATTCTAATTCCAGAATATTATTCGAAAGCTATCATCCAGATATATACAAAACGAATAATAAATACAATAATATATGTTGTAATTTTTTAATTAATTTTGGATGTAATTTAAAAGGCGAGGTACGATTTTGCAATTACGCTTATGGAGCGCCAATAATAGGAAATATTTTTGATGGTACATTTAATCAAAATGATTTAAATAAATATTTTGAAAAATATTTAAATAACGAATTCTGTAAAAATTGCATACTTTACGAAGAAGTAGAAAATAAACATGATATTATAAACGAAAGTTATAAATTTAAATCTTTTAAAAACGAAGGTATAGATTTTAATATAGGATTAACAAAGGAAATTTAATGGAATTAAATAGTAAAAACACTTCTTTATTTTTCGTAATTGAAAATAAACATAATTTAATAATAGAAACCAAGAGAAGTATTTATCATATTATAGAAAATCAAAGTTGGATAAAAACCATAAAAATATATTTGGTTACCCCAACTAATTTATTTTTACCGAAAAATATTAAAAAAGAATTTTTAGATATTTACGAAAATATAGAATTTATAGAAAAAGATATAGTGAGGTATTCGGATCATGTTTTTTTCAACATGATTTATGGGTGTTATTTAGCCGAGGAAAAAATAAAAAGTAATTATTTAATATATCTAGATTGTGATATGTATTTGGTAAATAATTTCCCTTCTTCTTTTAAAGGAGAATTAATATTAGAATCCGAAGGTTATTATAATGAAGAATCGGATAAATGGCTAATGACTAAAAAAAAGTGGTTAAATATGTTAAAAATAAAAAATTCGGAAAATATAATATACACAAATACCGAATTTATAATAACCAATACCGAATTAAAAATATTTTCTAAGTGGTTAAATACTTTTGAAAATTTATATCCAAAACTAAAAAAAATAGAAAATAAATATCCAAAAATAGGTTTTGATATTTCGTGTATGGAAGAAACCAGCTTCGAAATTATGGTTTTAAATAATCATTTTGATCGAATTTTATATCTTCCTAATCTTGTTGCAAGATTAGGGAACCCTACAGCGATTCCAGATACACCTAAAGCAAAAAAAGAAATTTTATTTATTAGCCAACATTTAGAAAAAATAGACGATATTTTATTTGATTATACTAGCGATTTTAAACAGAATACTATAACTATGGAATTAATATATTCGTGTGAATTTGATTGTTTCTTTTGCGAAAAACCAAATTTGGAAAAACCCATAATTTTAGAATTAGATAAATTTAAAAAGTATTTGGACAAATTAATTATAAATGGTATAACTACTATAGATTTAACCCCAACTAAAGGAGATATTTTAAATATTCCAAATTTAGTAGAATATTTAAAAATTTTAGAAAATTCGGATATCAATAATTATTACTTCTATACTTCAATAGCTACCAATAGAAAACTATCTTTAGATAATGAATACGATAAGGAATTAATCAATTTTATTAATACTAGTAAAAAAATATATATTTATTATTCATGTTATCTTGATAACGATTTCCAAACTTTTTATAAAATAGTTCGAAAAGATAAATCCGTTTATGATCTTAATATCCTAAACAGTAAGTTTTTATTAAAAAATATTAATAAAAATAAAATAACATTTATAGATAGGGTAAATAAGTATCCATTTAGGCTTTTAATAAAAAATAATCATTTGGCTCGTTTAGCTCATATTAAACAGATTCCGATAATTTGTGAAGATGATGATTTAAAACAAAATCGGGATAATTTTTTAAGACATACTGCTTTTTGTGAACAATTTTTATGTTGCAGTACTTTAAAAATTAATGGAGATTTAGTATATTGTAATTATGGAAAATCGTATTACGATGGAGTAGTTGAACATATTTCGACATTTACAAATAATAATTTATTAACCAAGGAATTAATTAATAACGATCTATGTAAAAATTGTTTATATAAAATGGAATCTGGTATCTCGGAACTTATCTGGAATAAAGAATCATTTCTTATCAATCATTCAAAGGAAACATCATGTTAGAAAAATCGGAAAAAATATTTATTGATATAGATTCTGAACTTAGAGAAAGTACTTTACTTTTAGAATTTCAGTTTCATGATGTATGTAATATAAAATGTTCGTATTGTAAATTAAATTCGGGGAAAAATATACTTGAAAAAAAGTATTTAGATAATTTAATATTATTTATTAACGATTACGAATTACAAAATAAATTTACAAATATTGAAATTATGATTATGGGTGGCGAAACATTTCTAAATTTACCAATTTTAACAGAGTTATTCGATACGATACATAACTTAAATAATATTATTCCAGTGTCACAGATACTTTTACTAAGTAATTTTATATTACCAACCGATTTGATAACGGAGCAAATGAGATATTTAAAATCATTTGGTATTCCAATAGATTTGGAAATTACCCTCCATGCACAAGAATATTCTTATACTCAATTAAGATTATTCTTAAAAAACTATAAATTATTTAGAAATGAAATTTCGAGTATTAACGTACTCGAAGGAAATATAAAATATACGAAAGAATCTAAATTTTTAACACTTTATAAAATAATTATAAATACTTTTTTAAAAGATAAAAAAATAATAAATAATGTTTATATATGTGATATAAATAAAATAAAAAAGGATGGTTTATCGTTTAAAGAAGAATCTAATATATTATCTAACTACGGGATAATTATGTCGAATCTTGGAAATTTATTTATGGAATATAATTCTGATAACTCTAGAAATTCGGAACCAATTACTTTGGGAAAATTAAATAAATTTATTGGAGATTCAAATTATAGTTGCGAATGCAACGTTAAGAATAATTTAGTTCTTGATGCTACTGGACATTTAAGATGGTGTGGAAATTTTGACCAATTTCAGGAAGATGTTATACCAAATATAAAAATGATTCCAGAAGATTTTAAAAAAATATATTCTTATTTTTTTACAGATTGTTCTATAAGATGCCCATATTCATTGTGTATGGGAGGAGTATTTAATCAATTAAAAATAAAGGAAAAAAAATGAAAAAATATAATAAAACATTACTCAATATATTATCAAATAAAATATTTGATTATCTAATAACCAATCTTCCAAAAGCATATCCGGAATTAAATGAACCAGACGTAACAATAAAAATTGATTATATAAAGGATAAAATAGTTCCAAAATTTATAGAATATGGGAATGATATGGATAATCCAGAAATGAAATTATCTAAAGTTTTCCTATGGGATAAATTAGAAATAATTAATAACGGAAAATTGGAAAATTGGTATTTTAAAGACTCTTTCTTAAATAATATTATTTTTAATACCGAGTACCATGAATACAGAGAATACAGAGAATACATAAATGATTTTAATTTTGCAGAAACGGAATCGTTTGTTATTTTAAAAAAATATCCAAAAATAGCCATTAAAAACATTTTAGCATGTTATCCAAAAAATAAAACTTTTGAACATCCAAATTATTTTTTTGAGTTGGATAATATTTTTTATAAAGTGAGTAAACCAGTCTTTAGTAATATTAGTTGTTTTAAAGATGTCGTATTATTTGGAAATTCTCGGTATAATGATTCAGGATATAGATTAATTTTATTGGTAACCAACTTAACGGAAGTAGAAAATATAAAAAAATTTTTCAATAAAAATAATTTCATGTTTAAATACGTTACTGTAATCTTAGAAAAGGATTTTTTAAATTTACCACTTTCTGAAAAAATGGATATTTTTCAGAAAAAAGATATAACTATCGAAAATATTAAAAAATATGATTTTAGAATAAATCAACTTAATTTTCATCCGAAATTAGATTATTTTTACGATAATAAAAAGGAGGTTTTTAAGATTATGATAGAAGATATAAAAAAGATATTACTAAATAATAAACTTAATAAACATAATAAACAAGTAAGTGAATATACACCTGATATAAATACCAAAAATATGGATTACCAAAATGAAATCTATTCAAAATAATAATCATTTTTTAAATACGTTTGAAAAACGTATTTCCGAAGTTACTGGAGCACCGTACGTGGTTCTTACGGATAGCTGTAGTAACGCTATTTTTATAACTATATGGTATCTAAAAAAAATAAAAAAAATAAAATTTCCAAATAAAATTATTATTCCAAATAGAACGTATATAAGTGTTCCGAATGCTATTTTTCGCAACGGCTTAAAACCAGTATTTAAAAAAATAAAATGGTTTTCTAGATATCGGATTGGAACTTTGCCTATTTGGGATTGTGCAGTAGGATTTGAAAAAAATATGTATATAAAGAAACAATATATGTGTTTAAGTTTTCAACAAAAAAAAGCTATTGGTATTGGAAAAGGTGGAGCAATTTTATTAGATAATAAAAAAGATTATTTATTTTTAAAAAGACTTGTTCATGACGGAAGAGATTCTGGAATACCAGTATCCAAGGATACCAATATTATATATGGATTCCATATGAATATGACTCCTGATCAAGCGGCTAAAGGAATTTTATTATTAAATCAGTATGTATTTGCCGATCGAGATCTTGGTTCATATAAAAATTATCCAAAATTAAGGAAAATTTGTGAAAAAAATTACAAATAAATCTTTTGATTCTTTACTTAATTTTATAAAACCATATAAAAAACAATTGGATAATATAAAAAATTTGGATATTATTTTAGGACAATCTGAGAATTGGTATTTATACCATAATCCAAAAAATAAACCGTATTGTTTTTACAGTAGTATAAATAATAAATTATTAAAGGTTATTTTTTTAAAAGAATTGGAAAAAAATAACTTTTCTAATTCTTTTGATATTTTAAAATTAAAAAAATATTTAAAAACTTTAGAACAACAAGATAAAATAAAATTTATATCGGATGATATATTTTTTTTAGAATGTCCGAAATACCCAAAATTAAATATAACCATAAAGGAATACATTGTTTTAATTAATTCGATTAAAAAAAAATTAAAAAAATTTGATATTTATTTTGATATAGATTTAAATATTATCGAAATCGATCCAAAGCAATTAAATATTTCTATCCATGAGAACGATCTTTTAATTTTGGATTATAAAATGTTGCAATTTTATTCGCCGGAAAAATTAATGGATGGAAAATTATTTGAATATAATATAAAAGATGAATTTATTATATATTTTTATTATTTTAAAAATGAATTTAAACTCGAATTATTTGATGTTGGTACTACCGAAACTATCCCATTTCAGGAAATATCCGAATTATTAAATAAAAGATTAATTAAAATTTTAAATACCTTTAAATATAAAAATATTTTAAAATGTTTTAAATTATTGGCAAATGTATTAAGCACATTTAATTATAATAACCATAATATTAAAGGAGTTGATTAATGAAAGCTTTCCAAGGAATCAATCATAAGAAAAACAGATTATATATTCATTGGGATATAACTACCAAATGTAATTATAAATGTAATTATTGTTACGCGGAAAATGAATATTCTAAAAAAGAAGAATGGAATTTGGAATCGAATGAAAAAAATATTAAAAGTATTATAACTTCATTAAGATTAAGCGCTCTTCCTATTTTTTTAGGATTGCTTGGAGGAGAACCAACTCAATCAAAATATTATTTTAAAATTTTAGAAGAAATTGAAAATAATATTTTACCAAAACATAAAGATAATAGATTATATATTACTACAAATCTTAGTAAAGATTTGGATTATTGGAAAGAACATCCAAAAATAAAAAATACTTTTATATTGTGTAGTTTTCATCCGGAATATTTTAAAATAAATACAATTAATAAAATTAAGAAATATGTCGAAAAATTAGAATATTTGAATAAATATTTTAGAGTAAAAGTCAATATAATGTTAGATCCAAAATATGATAATATTACTCAGGAATGGTTAAAAATTTTACCAAATATTTCCAAAGACATATTAATACACCCACATATTATTTATCCAGATGGAAGTCCACATAACGACTTACAGATCATGTATGAAACATCTTTTGATAAATATCAAGAAATATATAAATACATGTGTAAAGAATATGAATATATTATAAATGATAAAAAAGAACATTTAAATGATATAGAAGTTTTTTCTAAGAACTTAAATAAGTTTAAAGGTTGGAAATGTTATCAAAATAATTATGAAATATCTTTTAATGGTTTGGTTAGTTCTTCCTGTTTTCCAGGAACAGTTTCTTTAGGAACTAACCCAATGTATTTTAAAAAAATTAAAGAGGTACTATCTAAAACATGTCCTCATAATTTTTGTAACTGCGACGGATTACTAAAATGTCAAAAAATATTAAACTAAGTATATTAATACCAACTCATGATAGACCAGAACAATTACAGAATTGTTTGTTGAGTATCTGTAAAGCAGATATACAAATACCTTACGAAATTATTATTAATTGTGATGATAATTCTATTAAAGATATAAACTTTAATAAATATAAATTACCAATTAAGATTTATAATAATAAATTTTTTAATTGGGGACAAGTATATAATTTTTTATATAAAAAATCAAATGGAAACTATATTTATTTCTTAGAGGATGATGATTTATTATTAACATCATTTGATTTTCTCGATTATGATTTTGACTATTATTTTGGAATGTATTATCCAAACAAAAGAGAAAATAATACTCTTAAAAAATTTAGAAATTCTTTTAAAAGAATATGGAGTTTTACACATACTAAATTATTTTTTAATTATAATATTCCAGAAAAATTTATTCATTTCCAGTTGGGCCAGATAATTATTAAAAAAGAAATTATTAAAAAATTTCCAAAAACCGATAATAAATATAATGATTATTATTTATTTGCTAAAAATCCAGGAACTATTAAATACATAAATAAACTATTCTATAAACAAGGAGAATCCCATTACAATGTTTCATAAAACAATACAAGAAATATATCAAAAATTAACTATAAAAAAATTACTTCAATATAGTATAGATAACAATCTAAAACATATACCAAGTGCTCTCAGTCAATTCAAATATCTTAAATACTTATTACCAAAACTCGATTATGATAATACGAATATAGTAATAGGCAAGCCCTTTGGTTCTCAGGCTTATTATATGATCTGGAAAGAACTTGGATTAATAGCTAATCAAAAATTATCATATGGTGTTAAACATGACGAAATAGAATTCGTTAATTACGGTGAAGAAACGCTTGGAAACGCCTTGGGTATAGGATCTGGAATATCGTTAGGAAGTCCCGATAAACTAACCTATGTTAACCTAAGTGATGGTGCTTTACAGATGGGTCCAACCTTAGAAGCTATACAATTCATAGGAAAGCATCAATTAAATATGATAATTACCGTTGATTTTAATGGTATGCAATTAACGGATAGTATTCAAAATATTTCTGGAATCAATAGTTTAAATATCGAATCGATATTTAAACTATATAATATAGAAACTTATCTTATAGATACCACAGTTTTAAATATTCATGAAATAAATTTAATTATAAATAGCGTTTTACTAAATCAAAAAGAAACTAAGAAACCAACGACCTTGATATTTAAAACTATTAAGGGTCATGGAGTTAAAGAAATGGAAGAAGATCCAATATTTTGGCACTATAAAGAATTAAAAAATATTGGTGATATAACTATCGTAAATAACTAACATACGACACTTAGTTAACTATCAGTACACACACTATGAATAGTTATTCGTTTTATAAAATTCCTAGCTAACAGATTTTAAAATAAACTTAAATTCTGTTCTTGGATCCCCTATTTACCGGTGCTATCAGTGTTTGAAAAATTAACTATTTCTTAAATTTTGGTTTTTAAAAATTTTAAAAAAACTAAATAACTAACATACGACACTTAGTTAACTATCAGTACACACACTATGAATAGTTAACTATTAATAAAATTATATAAATAAGGATTATAATGATATTGGTAACAGGAGAAAAAGGTTATTTGGGAAAAGCCTTCCTAAATTATAAAATTAATGATTTTATAACTTTAGAAGATTATTTTCTAAATCCTTGTCCAGAAAAATTAACTAAAATTATCCATATTGCTGGAGTATCAGATAAAAAAGATTTTAAAAATATTAAAAAAACTACCGAATCGATGATAGTATTAACCCAACAATTGGTAAATTTAGCAAAACAAAATAATATAGAATTTATATTTTTTAGCTCGGAAGCCGCTATAAGTGATTTAGATATTTATGGTACTTATAAAAGATCTATGGAATTTTATATAAAAGCTTTTTTAAAAAAATATAAAATATTAAGAATACCTAGAATTTATTCTAGCTGTAGAGAAAAAGGTTTAATCAAATTATTAAAAAATAAAGAAATTCCAAAAAAAGATTATAACAATACGGTTGAATTTTTAGATTTAGATGAATTCGTCCCACAAGTTTATCATTATATATTCGAAGAGAAGTCTTCTCGGATATATTATTTTAAAAGGTTAGAGACAAAAACAATTAAAGAAATAGAGGAAAGATATGTTAATTAGTATAGATAAAAAAATAATTTTAGAAGTCATGGAAGAGGCGACCACAGAACGAAAACTTATGAGAATTCCGATTATGGCCGGAGTAGGAGCTGCGCTTCATTCAACCGTTGGTACTGGCGTAGAAGCAGCCCTTGGAAAAGACGATGTGTTAACTTTAGATAGTATTGGTGATAAAGCTCTGTTAGGCGCTGGAATTGGGTCTTTATTTGGTGGTATTAATTATTTTAAAAAGGATGGTGGTCTTGGTCCAACGGCTTTACTTGGCCAGGTTTTATATCCAATTAAAAAAAGGTAAATTATGCGCAAATTAATAGCAAATTATTTAAAAGAGACCGATTATTTATTACATGCCGATATGTTTAATATTAAAAACTTTCCAACAAAAGCCAATATAATTAATATTGGTCTTGGCGAAAGTAATTTATTAAATATTGCTGGTGGTTTATCTAGTCTTGGTAATACCGTATATATTTATGGAGTCGCTGGTTTTATAATACATAGATATGAACAATTAAAATTTAGCTGTAGAGATTTTGGATCTAAGAATGGTAAAATAATTATATGTAATGCTGGTAAATTTGGATATGAGAATTTAGGAGATGGACATAAATTAGATGATGATTTAGAAATTATGGAATTATTAAATATTGAATATTTTCAACCAGAAACTTTAGAACATACGCAAAATATTTTAGAGGATTTAAATAAAAAAGAAAATGGAATATATTATATTCAACTGGGAAAAGATCTTTCGTAGTTTTAACGACAGGAATATTATCATTAAGTATATTTATACTTAATGATAATATTTTTAAAATTCTTTAATATTTAAAATATTTAAATTTGATTTTCGTCTTTTAAAAGTATCTTGGCCATTAATACGATTATTTATAATATGTTTATCTAAATCTCGATCGGTTACATTTTTTTTATCGGTAATTCTTTTATTCTTAGATAACTTTTTAAATAAATACTTAAATAAATACTTAAATAAATAACCAATTAAAATTAAAAAAGTAAATAATAAAAATACTTCATACATATTATCTAATTGAAATTCGAAAAGCTTGCTATAATCAAAAGCGATCATAAAATTCCTCCTATATTAAGAATATTTATTTGTTAATAATTATTTTTTAAATCCATCACATTGGATATTCCAAGGACATTTCATACATTTCAATGTTTTATAATATTGAGTTTTTCTTTTATATAATAAATCATTTTTTATTCTTGTTAAATTAAATCCGAAATAATTCTCTTTTAAAATATCCTCTTTATAAATATAAAAAGGATTCCAATCGTTGGTAAAATAATGATCTAAATAATTATAAATATATTTATGATATTTTTCTGGAAGATAACAATATTCCAAATACCGAATATTTAATTTTATATTTTTAAGAATTATTTTATCTAATACTTCTTCTAAAAGATTAATATTATCGTGTATAATAGCTTGAGATTTTTTACCAATTGTTTCGGCATCCACCCATTCATTAATCGGTAAAAAATTAATTTCCTCTATATTAATTACATGGATTGATTTTTGATCCAAAAGATTTGTTATTATTTTATCTAATTCGAAAATACTTTTATGATTTATTATAATGTTTAGTCTTGATTTTATTTTCCGTTTATAATTTTTAATAATTCTTAAATTATTAAAAATTGTTTCATAAGCATTTTCTAATTTAACTATATTGTCATGCGTTTCTTTAAAACCATGTATACTAAATAATATTTCGTCTATTCCATGATCCAATAATCGTTTGAATTGTTTTGGATTTAAATACCCATTTGTAACTACAGATGTAATTAAACCCAACGATTTGGCGTAACCAACACAATCCAAAAAATTTGGATGGATTGTACTTTCCCCTCCACTAAATTCAATACTTTTAAAACCAAATTCATAGGCTTTATCAATTTGATTAATTATAACTTCTTTTGGTAAAAAATCTTCATTCACTTTAGAAATATAATAACAATATCTGCATTTAGCGTTACATCTAAAACCAGTATCTATTTTTAAACGGGAACTATATTTAGTTTCGTAATCCCCATATAATTCCGTTAATTTTTCAGAATTTATTTTTAAAATATTTCCTTCTTCTATTTTATTTATAATATTTTTTTCAGAATTTTTCATATTTTATATTTATACTCCAGTACTCCCAAAACCACCTTCCCCACGTTCCGTATTTTTTTCATTTTCGAATTCCTCTTTCGTTAATTTTTTAAAATAAACTTTTGGTATCTCTTCTAAAATAGCTTGAGCAATTCTGGAACCGGATTCTCTTGGTAATAAGTCTAGTGGTACGTTGCGAGGTACGACCAATTTTATAATTATCTCCCCTCTATAATCACTATCTATAATTCCAACTGTATTTGCTAAACCCATTTGAAATTTAAAACCTAATCCAGAACGAGGGTAAATTTTTAAAACATAGTTATCACTAAACGATGTATATAGTCCGGTATTAACCACGGCAATATGATACTCATGCTGTGTTTTCCAAACAATTTCATTCTTCGACGATATATCAAAAGCCGCGCTACCACTAGTACCGTATACCGGATATTCCCCAGTTTCGGAATATATTTTAATTACTGTATTTTTTCTTTCCATATTCTTCTCCTTTTAGTTTATATTATTATATCTATCGTAAAATACTCAGATAACTATTGATAGTTAACTATTCATACACACACTATGAATAGTTAACTAAGTGTCGTATGTTAGTTATTTAGTTTTTTAAAAATTTTTAAAAACCAAAATTTAAGAAATAGTTAATTTTTCAAACACTGATAGCACC
>Ga0256828_1000267_pt1 | contig 36094 bp, 39 predicted proteins | sample CV88metaG_FD_185993 | JGI IMG/M metagenome (GOLD analysis project Ga0256828, IMG submission 185993) | Hydrothermal vent microbial communities from East Pacific Rise, Pacific Ocean - CV88 | ecosystem: Environmental > Aquatic > Marine > Hydrothermal vents | place: Pacific Ocean: East Pacific Rise...
AGAGATCGAAGGTGTTAAATGTGAGCCATTTGAACATTTAGTTATCGATGTTCCAGAAGATCTAAGCGGTACTGTAATTGAGCGTCTTGGTAAACGTAAAGCTGAGATGAAATCTATGCTTCCAATGGGACAAGGTTTCCAACGTATCGAGTTTGAAATTCCTGCTCGTGCATTAATCGGATTCCGTGGACAATTCTTAACAGATACTAAAGGTGAGGGTGTAATGAATCACTCTTTCTTAGAGTTCCGTCCATTTACAGGTGCTGTTGAATCAAGAAGTTACGGTGCGCTTATCTCTATGACTGATGGTGAAACTCTTGGTTTCTCACTCTTTGGTATTCAAGATCGTGGTGTACTTTTCATCGGTGTTCAGACAAAAGTATATGAAGGTATGATCATTGGTGAGCATTCACGTTCAAACGACCTTGTTGTTAACCCTATTAAAGGAAAAGCTCAGTCAAATGTTCGTTCTTCAGGTGCTGATGAAGCAATTAAACTGGTTCCACCACGTGATATGTCACTAGAGCGTGCTCTAGAGTGGATCGAAGATGATGAACTTCTTGAGGTTACACCACAAAGTATTCGTATTCGTAAAAAATTTCTTACAGAAAATGAAAGAAAACGTCACTCACGCAAAGCAAAATAATTTTTTAAAGTATCCACAAAATAGTGGATACTTTTTTCCTTCTACTCTTTTTTCACTACTAACTCACTTCTCTTTTGTATAATTTGTCTATTAATTCAAAGAGGGCATATATTGTGAAAAAATTAAATATAAAAACACTGCAAAGTAAGTTGGCACTTGTAAGTAAAAATATTGATTTAGCACAAAACAATATTGAAATTAATGAGCTTGTTGAAGAGCTTGTTACATCTATGCTTGATGCCGAATTTTGTTCCCTTTGGTTCTATGATAAAAAAGAGATGATTTTATTTCGTGAGAGAGGAAATACAACGCCAAAAAGTCTCTCTTTAGAAGAAAAAACAGGTATTATCTATAAATGTTTTATGACGAAAGAACCAAAAATATATAATTATCTTGCAAGTGATAAAGATTATGTTGCCACTATTGATAATCCAGATAATATAAAAATTCGTTCCAAAATAATCTATCCTCTTATGGATGGAGATGAGTTGGTAGGTATAGTAACGGCATATAATTCTATCAAAAAAGCAAAAAAATTTCATCGGGATGATATTGAGTTTTTAGAATCACTTACTCCTTATTTGTTGGATGTTCTTTATAAAATGCATTCATGCAATAATGAAAAGTGTGCTTGTAATAAAACGAGGTCAGATAGTGCAGAATCTTTAACTCTAAAAGGTATGCAAAGAATTGAAGCATCACAGGAAAAAAATCTTTCATCTGATGAGATGTTGGGAAGCATGAGTAATTTTATTCATGATATTCGTACACCGGCAAATACTTTGTATGGTTTTTTAGAACTTTTGGAGCATCAGCTTACAGACAAACGCCTTAAAGAGTATCTTCTTAATGCAAAAGAGAGTGCTGCTTTTATCAATGAGCTGACAACCTCAATGCTTAATAGAATATCGCTTAAAAGAGAAGAACAGATATCAGAGAAAAAAGAGGTTGATGCTGCTAGGTTTTTTGCAAATATTGCTGATATGTTTGTTTCAAATATGTATGAAAAAAGGATCGACTTTAGGGTATTTATTGACCCTTTGTTACCAAGAACTATAGAAGTAGATGAGTTAAAATTAAAACGTATACTAATAAACCTTTTGGGGAATGCCTACAAATTTACTCCCTATAAAAAATCGATTGAATTTACTGTGAAATATAGCAAACAAAATGAAAATCTAAGTATTTCTATTAAAGATACCGGTATAGGTATTGAAAAAGAGAAGCAAAAAGAGATATTTGAGGCATTTAAGCAGGCTGAAGATACAACATCATTGAAGTATGGAGGAACAGGTCTTGGGCTGTCTATATGTGCGCAATATACGCAAGATTTAGGGTCAAAACTTATACTTGAGAGTGAAGTGAATAAAGGCAGCGATTTCTCTTTTGTGCTTCCTTTGGATATAAAAGATAAAACAAGTACTTTTATTCCTATAGCAGACAAAAATATCAAAATTGTTGTTTTAATGTCGCCTAGAAACAGTGCTTCTGTACTTAACCTTGCAAGATATTTTATTAGAATGAACGTAAATAAGAACAATATTGTTGCTATTTCATCATTAAATGAACTACCAAAAGAGACGACACACCTTGTTGTATATCAACATAAATTAGAGGCTGATATGCAAGAGTATTTGAGTCAAAATACAAAGGTGCTCATTGTAGAAGAGGAACTTTTCTCGTTGAGCAGTGAAGAGCTGGAGCAAAACTGTGAAATAGTATCGCAATATGGATATATGGCACAAGAACTTTATAAATTTATAAATACCAAACAAGTACCAAGAGTTTTAATTGCTGATGATGATAAAACATCAACACTATTGCTTGAAAAAATTTTAGAAAATGAGTATTGTGAAGTTGATATTGCACAAAATGGAAAAGTCGCTTTAGAGATGATTATGGATTCGCATAAGAGAGCAAATCCATACAGTGTAATTTATATAGATAATACTATGCCACTAATGAGCGGTATAGAAGTGATGAGAAGAGTCAGGGAGTTTGAAGAGGATAATAACCTTAAACCTGTTTATGTAGTATCAACATCTGGAGATATTATAGATCTACAGACTGATGGCCGAGATTTTGATGAGTATATTGGAAAGCCGTTTAGCATGTCTGAAATTAGAAATATTTTATATAAACAAAAGGAGAGAAGATGACAAGGCCAGAGGCAAAAGATATAGAACATGAAGTAAAGAGTGTTGATCTGATCGTATCAAAATCAGATGAACAAGGAAATATTACCTATGTTAATCCTATATTTGTAAAGATATCAGGTTATTCACAGGCGAGTCTTTTAGAAAAACCTCATGCAATCCTCCGCCATCCGGATATGCCTAAGGCAGTATTTAAATATCTTTGGGAAAATATAAAAGAGGGTAAAGATGTTACAGCGTATGTAAAGAATCTTTGTGCAGATGGAGGATATTACTGGGTACTTGCGACTGTGAAAATGGCCAAAAACCCTGATGGAAGTTTTAGAAACTATATGTCAACACGAAGAGGTGTGAGTCAAAGTGCAAAAGAGACTATTGCTAAATTTTACGCAGAGTTATTAGGTATCGAAAGAGATGAGGGAGAGGAAGCTTCTTATAGTGCATTTGAGAAGTTTTTAAATGAAAATGGTTTAAATGATACACAGGCGTTTAACCAATATATGAAAAATTTGAATAAATAGGGAGTAATTATGATAGATTTTGATACACGTATGGAAAAACTTCGTAAGGTAAATGGTTATCTTGGTTCAGCAGTTTTAAACTACTCAGGAGAGACACTTTATATAGATGAAGAAAATACAGGAGCGGATATAGCCTATGCATCGGCAATTTTTAATGACTCTTTTCGTCAGATAAATGAAGCATCTTTAGATGTGGGTTTTAGCGATATATCTTCTTTTGAAACAAAAACAGAAGATGGTCATGTTTTTTTAATGAAGAGTGCAGGTTCGCACTCAGATGAGAGTTATTCAAAAATAGATATTTTTTGTATCTTCAGAGATGATGGTAACATCGCTTTGGCAAAAATGATTATGGATAAGTCATCAAAAATTATTTCAAATGAATTAGCACAACTCTAAGTACGATTATTAATGAAAGAGATATATTTAATAAGAGATGCAAAAGCAGAGGGATTTTGTAAAGATATAAGCGATTTTGAAAGAGTGTTAAGTAAAAAAGGTATGAAAGATATTCAAACCATAGGATCTTATATGGCTTTGCAAAACATAACTATAGATGTCCTTTTTTCGAGTTGTGCTTTACGTGCACAGGAGACAGCATTAGGTATTGCAAATCGCCTATCTTTTGAAGGAGAAAAACATTTTTTGGAGGAGCTTTATTATGGTACTTGTGACGATGTTCTGAGTATACTTATGGCTCAAGAAAGTAGCTGTGATACTCTCTTTATCGTTGGACATAATCCTCAGCTTAATGAACTAACAAACAGACTCTCGCGTGAGCCTATTTTAAAAATTCCAAGTATGGGAGTCGTTGCACTGACCTTTGATATTAAGGAGTGGTCAGAGTTGGTAAACAAAAAGGGAACATTAAAGTTTTTTATCTATCCTAAACAGTTTAAATATTATATGCCAAGACAGATTCGAACTACTTTAGCTCTTTAATTCTATCTTTTTGCGTTTCATCATTTTTTCTACTTTTTGGAGAAGGTCTTTTGTTGTTTTGGCATCATTAGGATAGTTGATCAAGAGAGTTGTAAAGCTAAAAATTATTTTATCTTCACTGTTATAATAGAGAGGATTTTCATTTACGAGTATTTCAAGTTTTTGTATCAAAGCCTGAATATACTCTTGTGTTTTTGCCTGTGCAAAACTGATTACAAAATTATCTGCATGTAAGCGCATAGGGATATCATCTGCTTCTAAAAAGTCAAGTAAAAGTGTTGTTAAATGTTTAAGTAACATATCTGCAGCATGTGCACCGTACTCTTCGTTTATCATATGAAAATCATTAATGTCAATAAAACAAAGATAAAAACAGTTCTCCTCTTTGGCTCTTTTATCTGTATTGTTTAAAAAATAATGACGGTTTGGCAGACCTGTTAAGGCATCATGCTGCTGGGCATATTCTAACTCTTTTTTTATTTTTTTAAGGTGAGTAATATCTTGGGCAATTATAATATTTTCTTTAATATTACCTTTTTTGTCTGTAATGGGAATGATATCCGCATGGAAAAAGATATCCTCATTAGCACTGTTTTTTGCTAAAAATATTTTTACAAGTGAATTTATTTGGGATTTTTGAGGTTTAAAGAGTTCAGAAAAATGTAAGTCAATAAGTTTTTTTCTCTCAAGATTAAAAAAATTGAGTGCTGCGTCATTTACCATAGTAACAATTCCATCTAAGTTTACATGAAGCGTTATGAGATGTTTGTTAATCTGTTTATAGTCATTTTGTTCTTTTTTCTCTTGACTCAGATCATATATAAGAGTTTTTTTATTGATCTGTTTTAAAACATCTGCATACTCTTGTGTGTGTTGTGATCTTTTTTGTATTATAGCTATGAAAGAATTTATTTGCGTATCGTTATGAAAAACTTCTATTTCGAGATCATAGTAAATTCCTTCACGCAATATCATTGGGAGTTTAATATTTTCATTGTTCTGTATTAACTCAATGATGGATTCTTCCAATCCTATAAGTTCCCAAAGGCTATCACGTATATCTGAACCTATTGTTAGTGACTTATCATTTGAACTGCTAACAATGAAAGAGTCATTGAAAACAACATAAGATAGAGCACTTTTTTTACATAAAAGTTTTAAGAGATCTGTTTGCATATTTCCTCATTGAGTTTAAAAAAAAGTTCTTCGACCGCATCTCCACTTTTTGCTGATGTTTTGAGGACTTCAATGATAGCGGGAGATAAATTTTTGATGTCTTGTAGTGATTTGTTGGATAAAGTATGTGGCATATCACTTTTATTAAGGGCTATGCACAGTGGTGCACCTTCTATAACTTCATGACAGAGTTTTATATGTGCATCGAGCTGTTCGATACTTTCATCACGTAGTAAATCAGCTACTATGATAAAGCCTTTTGCCCCACGAAGATATTGTTTAAATATCGGTTTAAACTCTGTATGACCTTCAATATCCCAGATCATAATAGTGGCATTTTCAATAGTTTTTTTTGAGATACTAACGCCAATGGTACTTAAATACTCTTCACTAAAGGAATTTTCGACAAAACGGCGAATAAGACTTGTTTTTCCAACACCAAAATTTCCTACTAAAACAATTTTATAACTAAACATTACTACTGCTGACGTACAAGTGTTAAAGATATTTGACGTGCTTTTTGTGGGTCTTTTTGTGGGTCAACACCTGGTGGAGGTCTGTTAAATATCTCTATTTTTATTTTGTTTGTAAGACCATTTTTTATGAGAAACTCAGTGATACTTTGCAAGCGTTTTTGAGCTAGAGCATGATTTGCCTTTGTTTCTCCTATCATATCACTGTATGCACTCAACTTTATAGGAGCATGAATCTGTTTTTCTTGTATTTTCGCAATAATTTTTTTAAGTCCCTTTTTTGTTACTGGGTTAAGTGCTGTTGAGCCTTTGTCAAAATATAATTGTGTAGTGATGTTAGTAATATTTGGTGTAATTATGTTGATTTTATCATCTATTTCTTTCAGGCCTTGTATTTTTTTAAGAACCTGTACAATTTGTTCTTTTTTCTTGGAACTAGTAGTTATACCATGCAGTATAACTCTGTTATAGTCAAAGTTATAGTTTATATTTGTACCAACATCAAGATTTACTCCTTTTAGTAGATAAGCAATATTTGCGCTTACCTGCATAGGATCAGTAAGTGTTGGAATTATTTTGATTTCATTGTTGATCTTTCGAATCTCTTTGATCTTGCTGAGTTGTTGTTGTATCAACTCTTTGTGGTAGGAAAAAGGAACATTTCCTTCTATGGTAGCAACATTATTTTTTATAGTTATATTAAATTTAAAAGGGAGTAGCTGTGGGGTATTTTCGATTTTTTCAAGAACTGTTTGCTTTAGTCTGTTGTCTTGATAATTTTGATAAAAAACATAGGAGAGATAAGCTATAAATAAAAGAGGTAAAAGAAAAAGAAGTGGTGATCTTTTTTGTTTTTCTTGTGCTTTCTCTTCGGTGTTTGTAAGTAGTTTTTGGAGCTTTTGTTTAAGAGATTCTACAGGAAGGGTTTTAAAATTACCTTGAAAATCCTTAATATCTTGGGCATACTCTAAGACAATATTTTCTAAGGTAGAGCGAATTCTTTCATAAGTTTTTGCATAAGCTGCACCTTCAACAATTACAGCCAGATAGCTGTGGCCACTTGCCTCAATGATAATTTTATTACCACCATACTCTATTTCACCGAGTTCTTGATTATCTTCATTCGCGCTTATCCACTCATTAACAAAGCTTCTAATGGCACTCATCATGGAAGCAAGCATATCAGCATCGCTCAATCCGGTATTTTCATTTTCAACCTTGCACAATAAGGACCCACTCTCTTTGTGAATGAGTAAAACGGCTTTTATTTTTGCTTCACTATTCTCTTCTAATAGGAGTTCTGTTTCGCTGACACCTTTTATTTTTGCTTTTATTTTTCTCTTGATGGCTTTTATTGAAAGACCGTTTTGAATCTGTTCATTTATTTTGTTTAGGAGTTCTTCTAGAGATTTTGTCACAAACTTGCTGATCATATTTCCCATAACGGGGTAGAGTGCATCAACAATATCATCTTTTTGACTTTTTATCTGCTCACGAATAGCCCCACCAATAAGTGGTGCCATCTGCGAAGCAATTTTATCGCCTGAATTTTCAAAATTTTGGTCAATGAGCTTATTAACTATAGGAGCAAGAGCATTCTCTAGTGCGTCCTCCTCATGTATAGTTTTTTTATCTTGTGACATAGTCAGCTAGCGTACTATTTTTTCTCTTGCGTGAGGGAAAGCTGTTGATTGATCTGCGTGCCTTTCATAGCCATTGCAGCTTCCATTAAAATGTCTGCTGCATCATCGCGCGAAAGTTTGACACCATTCATTTCACTCATTTTATCATTAAGTGTTTTTAAAACCTCATCTTTAAGTATATCCATTTCATTTCGAAGTGCTGTATTACTCTCAATTTGTTGTTTTTGAAGTTGTTCACGTTTGGCATTGAGCTCTTCTTCCATAATGTCCATTGCATTTTGAAGACGTTTCTCTTGTTTGAGGGCACTGTCTCTTACATCTGAAAATTCATTTTGCTGTTGTGTGACTATATTTTTCATTTTGCGTGAGATAGCTTCTAATTCACTTTCTATTCTGATATTGAAGTCATTTTGAGTCTGTTCTATTTTTTTACGCATTTCATCATGAAGTGATTTGATGGAAGCTTCCAGTTTCTCAAACTTTTCTTTCATCTCACGTGATTGTGATCCAAAAAGAATTTCACGAATTTGATCGACATTTCCTAACTGTGATAAGTCATTATCTTTGGCTTTATTTTCATTGCTCATATTGCTTAACCTTCTTTATACAAATCTCTAATGGGAGGATTATATTGCATCTTAGTTGATAGTGCCATTAATTTATAGGGATATTTTGTTATAATGTATGAATTCATTTTAAATCATGTGGGGATATATGAACGAGCTTGCCATAGAGTCAAAAAAAAATCTTGATACTTCAAAGAGTTTACAGGAGGTATTTGCAGCCATTGCACACCAGTGGAGGGCACCTCTTTCTCAGATAAATTCTATTGTAGGTAGTATTGACAATAGACTTTATGAGCAAAAGATAGATGATCCTTTCATAATTAACCAGTTGTTACAGATTGAAACAATTACAAAACAGATGTCTCAAAGTATTGATGACTATAGAGGTTATTTTAGTAAAAAAAATGAAAAACATACTTTAAAAACACTGCTTTTAAAGAGTTTGGAGTATGAGCTTGCAGACTTGAAAAAAGTATCTATCTCTTTTGAATTTAGGGTAGATGATACAATAGAGTTTATCGGTGATGAACAACTTTTAAAGCAGATTCTTGTCACGTTGGTAGAAAATGCAAAAGATGCACTTCTTGAGAGAAATATTTACATGCCAAAGATAACATTGAGTGCACTTGAAGAAGAAAATATTTTGTTTATAAAAGTATGTGATAATGCAGGTGGTATGAGTAAAAGTATTATGAGTAAAATTTTTGAACCAAGTTTTACTACAAAACACTCTTCAGAGGGTACAGGACTTGGTCTATTTATGGTGAAAAAACTTTTAGATGAGAAGTTGGCAGCTTCTATTGATGTGAAAAATGTAGCAGATGGTGCCTGTTTTACATTAACAATTCCAAGGAATGCAAAGTATGAGTGAAGATAAATCAAAATATTCTATTCTCTATGTAGAAGATGATGATGCAGTAAGAGAAAATTATGTTGCTTATTTGAGACGTTTTTATGAAAATGTATATGAAGCAGGTGATGCAGAAGATGCCTTGAAAATCTATCAGAGTAAAAAGCCAAATATTTTAGTAGTCGATATAAATTTACCTCAAAAGAGTGGTATTGAATTTTTAAGAGAGATCCGACAGTTCGATCACGCTACAAGAGCAATCATGTTAACTGCTATGAGTGATGTCGATACTTTGGTGAGTGCATCAGAGTTAAAATTAACAAAATATCTTATAAAACCGATCTCAAGGGGTGAGCTTAAAGATGTGTTGGAGTTGGCGGTTGATGAGATCATTAACTATACTACATACGCAAACAGGGTTATACATATTCAGGAAAACTGTTATTGGGATCAAGATAAAGAAAAACTTATTGTTGATGGCAAAGAGATTTTTTTAACAAGGAAAGAAAAAGAGCTCCTTTCACTTCTGTTTAAAAATATGAACAGTGTTGTTAAAAGTGAAGATATCATATATGAGCTGTGGTATGATTATGATACTTTCAAAGCTTCTTCCTTAAAAACATTAGTAAAAACTTTACGAAAAAAGCTGCCTCAAAACTTTGTGAAAAATGTTTTTGGTATAGGCTACAGAATTGAGGTGTAAAAGATGGATGATTTAAGTTACTACGGGAGTTTATTGCTTGTTATAGCTCTTGCTTATATGTTTTTTCAGCATAACAACTCTCTTTTGCTGCTTATAACATTGGCGGTAGGTGTTTATATAATTTATTCTCATGAAACAGGGCATACAGCTACCGAATTTAAAAATGAAATAGTACAGTCTATAGATGAAGAGGCTGGAAACTTTAGAGAGAAAAAGGGAATAGAACAAGAACATTATTAGTGTTCTAGTTCTTCTTGTAAAAATTTTGTAATTCTACTTTGTAGCCAGTATTTTGGATGAAGCAGTGAACCAGAAATAAAACCTACATGCCCTCCATGTTCTAGTATTTCCAAAGTAATGGTATTTGAAACTTCATTGCGTGAGGGGATTACTTCTGGTGTCATAAAAGGATCATCTTTAGCATGAATAATCAATGTCGGGATTGTAATTTTTTTCAAATATTGTTTTGAAGAACTTTTTGTATAGTAGTCCTGTGCAGATGAAAAACCATTGATTTTAGCTGTGTATACTTCGTCAAATTCCCAAAAACTTTTTAATCTCTTTATATCTGTTCTCTTGAATCCTAAGAGTTTTTGCATATTGTGTTTTTCATATTTTTTATCAAGAGCCTTTTGTAGATCTTTAAGCAGAAGTTTTTGGTAAAAGCGGGAAAACCCCTTTCGCATTTTTGTGGCACATACATCTAAAAGCATAGGTGCTGAAACAGCCACTGCAGCATTTAATTTTATATTTTGTTCATTTTCACCTAAAAGTTTTAAAAGCATATTTGCACCAAGAGAGTATCCCACTCCAAAGAGTTTTGCGTGAGGATAACGTTTTGAAACAGCATTGATAAATTCCAAAGCATCTGCTGTATCACCACTATGGTAAGATCGTGCTTTACGATTATCTTCACCTGAGCAACCTCTGAAATGCATTAAAACTGCTGTGATATTTTTTTTATGAAGTTCTTGCATAATAGCTTGAATATAGGGTGATTTATATGAGCCTGTTAGCCCGTGAAATAAAATGGTGATAGCCTGTTTTCCTGTATACTCTTTTGCTCTATACCAATAGGCATCAACAAAATCACTATCAGATAACTCAAAACGTTCTTTTTCAAACTTCAAGTGGATCTCTTTTTGAAAGAGTGATGCATACATAGTTTGCAGATGAGTGTTTTTGAGTAAAAATGATGGTTGAAAATTCATAAAGTAATCTTATCAAAATTTTATGTATAGATGGTTATAATCATATACTTACAACTAGATGGAGCCACATACAATGAATAGAAAACAGATATATAATCCTGATTCAACTGAAGATGTAAATGACAGAAAAGTTTTTGGTGGAAATCCAACGGGTATTTTTGAGCTCAACAATATAAAATATCAATGGGCATATAATCTTTGGGAAATGATGTTAAATAATACATGGTTCCCTAAAGAGGTTGATATGACACGTGATGTTAATGATTATAAAAACCTTACAGATGCGGAAAAAACGGCCTATGATAAAGCACTTTCGCAGCTGATTTTTATGGATTCACTCCAAACTAATAATCTTATTGACAATGTTAATCCTTATGTAACTTCACCAGAGATAAATCTTATTTTGGTTCGTCAATCATTTGAAGAAGCATTGCACTCTCAAAGTTATGCTGTTATGGTTGATAGTATTTCTACGAACTCTGAAGAGATTTACGATTTGTGGCGTCGTGATATGATGCTTAAACATAAGAATGATGCTATTGCTGCAGTCTATCAAGAGTTGGCAAGTAATCCTACAGATGAGAACTTTTTAAAAGCTTGTTTCGCAAACCAAATTTTAGAAGGTATCTACTTTTACAGTGGATTCACATATATCTATACTTTGGCACGTGCAGGTAAGATGCTTGGGTCAGCTCAGATGATTCGTTTTATCCAACGTGATGAGGTAACTCACCTTGTACTTTTTCAAAATCTTATCAATACATTAAGAAAAGAGCGCCCGGATCTTTTTACAGAACAATTAAAATCTGATGTATATGATATGTTTAAAAAAGCTGTTGAGCTTGAGAGTGGTTGGGGAAAATACATTACACAGGGACAGATCTTAGGTCTTACTGATGATATTGTTGAACAATACATTAAATACCTTGCAGATGACAGGCTTACATCAGTAGGTTTTGAAAAGCTTTACAATGTCTCTAATCCAATCAAATGGGTAGATGATTTTGCAAAATTTAATGACCAAAAAACAAACTTCTTTGAAGGTACGGTAACAAATTATTCAAAAGGGAGTCTGTCTTTTGATGATGATTTTTAATAAAAAAATAGTAAGCCGACTCTTTTTATTCACCGTTTTACTTCTTGGTATAACAGCAAATGCTCGTAACAACAGAGATAGAAGTATGGAGTTTTATTTTGTTCCCCAGTATATCAAAGGAAACACACTTGATTTCAGAGGGGAAGCAAAAGCTGATATCGATTCATCTGTCTCTTTTGGATTTGGGTTTGGTTATAACTTTACTCCAAACTGGAATTTAGGTTTACTTTTTTCTTATGCTGAAGCAGATTATATGGGAAAGTATTATGATTCTGCGGCTGGTGAATATATAGCAAATCGTCATACGCTCTACACCAGTAGTATTAACATTGTCGGTACATATTATTTTTTAGATGGAAATTTTTCACCTTTCGTTAGTGGACATATTGGCTATACACATACAAATACAGGAATAGGTAATGGTGAGATCTATGTTGGGTGTCCACCATTTTATGATCCTTACTGGGGGCCATGTTTACCATATGAAGGGGCTTATACAGATAATTCTATGAATTATGGTGCTTTTGTTGGTGTTCGTTACGACTTTGATAATCGTTTTTTCATCAAAGGCTCAGTGGGAACCAACATCATAGATTATAACAGTCAAAATAGAGCTGATTTTACAGTCTATCAGATAACACTTGGTAGTACTTTTTAAAAGTTGGATATGCAAAAACACCATCAACTCTGTTCACTCCTTTTTGAAACAACACATGATTATGAACAAAATCTCCAAACTTTGCTTGCTTTGATAGAGCAAGCAGATGAAAAGTCTCTTATTGTTGCTCCTGAGGTCTGTTTAACGGCTTATGATTATGATAATTTTGAAGCTGTTTTGGATTTTGCACCTCACGCAATAGAAGTTATAAAAAAAGCTTCTCATAATAAAATTATAATACTGACTATCTTAGAGCGACGAGAGGGAAAAGTTTTTAACTTTGCAAAAGTGTTTCATAATGGGAAAGTGGTCTATGAGCGTGCCAAAGCAAAACTTTTTCGTTTTGGAGATGAGCATAAGTATATGCAAGAGGGAAGTGTAGATGATTTTAAGATTGTTGAAGTTGATGGCATCAAGATAGCTGTCTTTATCTGTTTTGAGCTTCGATTTAAAGAACTATGGTGTAAAAGTGAAGGTGCTGATGTAATAGCAGTTCCATCCTGGTGGGGTATTTTACGACGTGAGCATTTTAAGATTTTTACACAGGCACTTGCGCTGACAAACCAGTGTTATGTCGTAGCCAGTGATAGTAAAAATGAGGAGTGTACAGCCCAAAGTGGAATTATAGATCCTCAAGGAGAAGCCCATAGAAATGGGAATAAGCCTTGCTTAACGCAAGCATATAGTATAAAAGAGATCAGTCTTATGAGACGATATATGGATGTAGGTATTGGATAGAATAACAGCAACAAAAACAGCAAAGTTGGCTGAAGAGTGTGACAGACGTTTTGGAGGGCTTTCTCCTGAAATCAAAGAGGCTATAGCAAAGACAGATAGAGAAGCTTTTGTTCCAAGTGGTTTTAGACATAATGCATATAAGATTGATGCCTTACCGATAGGTGCAGATCAGTATATAAGTTCTCCCCTTACGGTTGCAAAAATGACAGAGTATCTTTTCCCTCGTGGAGCAGATAGAGTGTTAGAAGTTGGTTGTGGCAGTGGATATCAGGCGGCAGTGCTCTCCCATCTTTTTCGGGGTGTTTTTACCATTGAGCGGATAGAATCACTTATTTTAGAAGCTAAAAAGCGTTTTAGGCAACTTGGTATTAATAATGTTCATACACGTACTGATGATGGACAAAAAGGATGGATCCAATACGCTCCATACGATAGAATTCTTTTTTCTGCTACTGCAAAAGAGATTCCTGTAAAAATTTTCGAGCAACTAGCAGATGGTGGTATTTTGGTTGCACCTATAGAAAAAGATGGCAAACAGGTTATTACCCGTTTTATGAAAGATGGCGATAGAATTATAGAAGAAGAACTTGAAGATTGTGACTTCGTACCTATTTTGAATGGTATTCAGAAATGAAAAAAATTCTTTTTCTCTGTTGTGTAGTTTTGGTACTGTTTGCAGATATAAATTATGAATCAGCCTATGCAGAGTATAAAGCACAGGAGTATGAGAAAGCGTTAAAAGATTTTACAGTACTGTTTGAAAAAGAAAAAGATTATGATGCAGCCTATATTTTAGGGTATATGTATGAACATGGTGAGGGGTGTAGTGTCGATGTTAATAAAGCAATGTACTACTATAAAATGGCTTCAAAAGGGTATTACCATCATAGAAAAGAGGATCCTTCCCGTGATGCAAAAAAAGAGCAAGAAAAGATTTTTTCGACCTTAACAGATATTAATGATACACAAACACATAACACTCTTAGACAATATGCAGAGTCCCTTTACAATATAAAAGCATATAAAGCAAATTACTTTTTACCTGTTAGTTATCGTTATGGCGGTGAATATACACCTGTAGGAACACATGAAATTCAATCAACAGAGATAGAATTTCAGGTTAGTATTCGATATGATTTTTCAACGAATCTGTTTGGTTTAAATGAAATTTATACTTTTGCATATACACAAAAATCTTTTTGGCAGGCATATGCAGATAGTGCATATTTTAGAGAGAGTAATTATAATCCTGAATTTTTTGCAACTTTCCCTATTGGTAGTAAACATCTCAAAGCATTAAAGTTTGGGGTAGCCCATCAATCAAATGGAAGAGGTGCAGAGCAAGAGCGTTCTTGGAACTATGCTTCTGGAAGTGCTATTTTCCAAACTGGTCTGCTTTTTAGTGAATTGAAACTTTGGTATCGCTTTCATGATAAAACAGATTATAATCCAAAACTTATTGATTATATGGGTTATGGTCATATTAAATTTTTACTGCCTTATAAAAAACATCTTTTAAAACTGCTTCTGCGAAGTAATTTTAGTGGAAAGAATGCTGTAGAATTTTCTTACTCCTACCCTCTGTTTGGTTCTAATGATCTTTTCTTTTATCTTAAAACATTTAATGGTTATGGTGAATCACTTATTGATTTTGATAATAAAATCAATAAAGTTGGTGTAGGTTTTAGTATATCAAGATAAAATAGTGTAAAATAAGTTTAAAAAAGGTGGAGTATGCAAGAAATTGTTTATGGTATAAAATATACAAAGCCAGAAGTGGTACTACTCCAAGATACTGGAATTGGTGTAGCAGAGACTGCAGCGCGTACCTGTTATGACAGTTTTTCAAATAGTGAGAATGATGTAATTAAAAATTTGGAACATAGACTTCCAGATACAACTATGTGTCAGTCCCTTAATGAAATAGAAGAATCAGCATTGTTGGAAGATTTGGCATGGACCTATTTTCACCATTCTATACTTGAACATGCAAATCTTTCATATCTTATTCGAGGAACTTCACGTGGGGTATTGCAAGAGCATGCACGTCATCGTATTCAGGCTATTTCTGTTCGCTCGACGCGTTATACGATGAGTGGTATTATTAATGCTTTTGTTGCTGCAGAGCATGGAGGGGGAAGAGATTTCTTTATAGATACAGTAGACTCTTATGATATGTTTGTAACCGCAGATTATGACTATAATCGTCTTGAAATAAGCGCAATGTATGATAAACTTCTTTTTCAAAAACAAAAAGTAGAAGATTTTTATGCAATTGCCGTTGCAAAAAGCTCTTTTGTACTTCTTGATGAACTTGAAGGTAGGCCACAAGAGTTATATGATGCATTACAGGCCGGCAAGAAAAAACGTAATGTTGGTGATGCATTTAAGCATATAATTACGGATAATGTAAAAGTGGATATGGTAGTGACTTTTAATCTTAGAAGTCTTAAAAATTATTTTACTTTACGTGATAGTGGTGCAGCATATTTTCAAATTCGCTGGCTTGCAAAGGAGATGATGAAAGTTACTCCCAAAAAATATCTTGATTTAATTATCAAAGAAAAATAGGAAAAATTATGATAAAAATAGTAGTAGCTTTTGTTGCTCTTTTGACTTTTAATGCTTGTTCTCAAGTAACTGTAAATGGTACTATGTGTGATGAGATTAGAAATGATCCATCTCATCCTCAAATACCACAAGAGTGTAGAGACTATAGTGAAAAAGAGGCTCAAAAAGCCTTCAACAAAGTTGTAGATGAGAAAAAAGTATCGAAAAAAGATATTGAATTTGAACGTGAAGAATAAACTTAAGGAGAATAAAAATGGCTAGAAGTGAAGTATGTGAACTATGTGGTAGTAATGAAGATGTAACTTTAATGGAGTTACCGGTAAGTGATGGTAGTGAAGAACAGAGTATTTATATCTGTGCAAATTGTAAAGCACAGGTTGAAAGTGGTGAGTTGGATGAGACACACTTTAACTGCTTAAATGATGCAATGTGGTCAGAGGTAGCGGCTGCAAAAATCATGGCTTATATTCTGTGGAATAAACTTGGCCGTCAAGATATGGTTGAGATGATGTATTTAGAAGAAGATGAGTTAAAACTTGCAGAGCAAGCTATTAATGCTGAAGCAAACAAAGTTGTATTCCGTGATGCGAATGGAGTTGAACTTCATGCTGGAGATAGTATTGTTATTTTAAAAGATTTAGATGTAAAGGGTGCTGGTTTTACTGCAAAACGTGGAACGACAGTAACTAGAATAGCTCTTCCTCATGATATGGATGATCATGTTGAAGGTCGCGTGAATGGTACAAAAATTTACTTAAAAACAGAGTTTATTAAAAAAGCCTAATGCAGCCACAGGAGCGATTTTATAAAATAGATAAGGATTTTAGAAATCCTTATGCCCGTGACCGTGACAGGATTATTCACTCTGGTAGCTTTAGAAAACTCGAGTATAAGACACAGGTTTTTTTAAATCATGAAGGTGATTTTTTTCGTACCCGGCTCACGCACTCTATTGAAGTCTCGCAAATAGCACGTTCTATTACTAATCAGCTAGGGCTTAATGAGTCTTTATCTGAAGCTATCGCATTAGCACATGATTTAGGGCATACTCCTTTTGGACATGTTGGTGGTGATACACTTGATGAGTGTTTAAAAACAGATGGATTTAGTAATGGATTTGAGCATAACTTTCAAAGTTTTCGTGTGGTAACAAAGCTTGAAAAGCGTTACAAAGAGTTTGATGGTTTAAATCTTACTTTTGCTACTTTAGAGGGTATTTTAAAACACTCATATCCCTACAAAAAATCTTTCTTACCCAAAATTATTGATGAGCAGTTTGATTTGGATAGACACCCTTCTTATGAAGCTATGATCGTAGATCGTGCTGATGAGATAGCCTACATAAGTCATGATATAGATGATGGTGTTAATTCTGGCATTATCGCTTTTGAAGATTTGCGTGAGAGTGAACTTGCTGTAGAGATATTACAAAAAGTTGCAGCAGAGGGTGTAAGCGATGAAAATGATGAGATGTTTCGATATCGTTTTTCTTCTCATTTAATTAACCATCTTGTTTATTCTTTGCTTGATTATTCTAAAGAGAGAGTCAGTAATGAAGAAGAGATGCCTATAGGTTTTGATAAGATTTTGGAGACAAAGATTAAAAAGTTAAAAAAACTTCTTTTTAATAAGATGTATCAGCATAAAAAGATTGTAAGACGTATGTATGCGGGACAGCAAGCAGTTAAGGGACTTTACAAAGGCTTAATGGAAGAAGAAAAAATGCTACCGTCATATTACTACAAACAATTACAATCTCGACAAAAACATAGGGTAATTGCAGATTACATAGCAAGTATGAGTGATAGGTATGCCCTAAATTTTTATAATGAAATGTACGGAAAACTTTAGTATGTTGTTTAAAGTTCTATTTTTAGTTTTCTTGTGTGCTATAACACTTTTTGGAAATGACAAGGATCTGATTAGCTCTAATGATGTAAATATAACAGATGAAAATAGTACCAGTATCGTAGATCCGGATAACTTGGTAAAAGTAGAAGATACTTCAGGGCTTACAGAAGATGAAGTCCGACAAGTTGCAAAGAAAATAGATAAAGAAACAAAAAAGCGAGAGAGAGCCAAGCCTGCTGGTAAAATTCGTTGGGAGGATCTTTCTCCTACTCCTATTAAATATGACTGGGTACAAACAAAATCAGGGGAATGGTTTAAGGGTACCATTAAAGGAATGTATGATGGTAAACTTGAATTTGATAGTGATGAGGTAGGACTTTATACTTTTGACTTTGAAGATGTTAAGAGAATTAAAAGTTATCATATGATTAGTGTTAATGTTGGAAATCTTGCTGTAATTGTAGGAATTTTGAGAGTTAATAATAATAAAGTAACTATTATTCAGGGTGATAATCATTATGATTTTAAAAGAGATGAAATAGTCTCTTTTGCTCCCGATGCAAAAGTAGAAAAAAATTATTGGTCTGGAAAAATCACTTTTAGTTTGGATATTAGAAGTGGCAATACAAATCAGATAGATTATGGAGCACAGGCAAATTTAAAACGCCGAACAGCACTCTCTTTACTCTCTTTTGATTATCTTGGTCGTATCTCCTCAAAAGATAAACAAGAGACAGCAAATGATCATAGGATCAATCAAAAATATGACAGATATGTGACACGAAAATTTTTCTGGACACCATTTTTTAGTGAACTATATACTGATAAATATAAAAATATAACCTATCAGATTACCGGGGGTGTGGGTATTGGTTACACTGCAATAGATACAAAAAAAACATTATGGAATTTTTCTGGTGGTCCGGCTGTTGTTTATACAAGATATACAACCGTGCAAGAGGGACAAGATATCAGTAGCTATTCACCAGCATTGGAAATCAGTACAAAATTTGAGCAAGAACTCAGTAGTATTACAGATTTTACCTATAACTGTAAATTGACGTTCTCTGATAGAAATGCCGGAACCTATAAACATCATATGATATTTGTTTTTAACAATGAGATTCTGAGTTGGCTCGATATTGATTTTACTGCTATTTGGGATTATATAGCGTATCCAAAAAAGGATGACAATGGTCATACTCCAAAGAAAAATGACTATCAACTCCTTGTTGGTTTTGGAATAGAATTTTAAAAGTTTCTTATTAAATGTGGGAAACTTTTTCAACTAACTTCAGTGTGGAATTCTCAATTTTTCCCATTTTATTTTTTATGGTATTGATCGATTCTTTTGTATCTTGCATTTTTTCTATTTGTGAGACTGTTAGATCTTTTGAACTGTAAGCTTCATCCTTGATAATTTCTGAATTTTCTGTATCGGCTATACTTTTTTGATATGTATTTTCTACTTCATTACTGACTTCACTTAGTCTTGACTGCAACTCTTTGGAAATTTCTACAAGCTCAAGAGCAGATTTCGCATTTGTTTCAACACTGCTACTCGCATCTGAGATACTTTGTACTATAACATTTACACTCGCATTGATTTCTGTAAGGGATTTTTGAGTATTTTCTGCAAGTTTTCTTACTTCATCTGCAACAACAGCAAATCCACGTCCATGTTCACCTGCACGTGCAGCTTCTATAGCAGCATTGAGTGCAAGAAGATTGGTTTTATCTGAAATATCGGAGATGATATTTAAAATACCTTTTATATCTTCTGCATTTGCAGTTAAAGATTGCAGACTATCACTGACAGCAAGCTCTCCATCATGTGTTGCGATAACTTGGTTCTCTAACATAGACATTTGTGAAACAGAGTTTGTAATCTTATTTGCTACCAGTCCAAGACTATCCAAGACTTCTGCTGAGAACTCTAAATTTTTATCAGATTCACCTCCAATAACTGTTAGTTTCTCGAGGACCTTTTTGTTTAAAGTTTCTGAGATATTAAAATCTTTTTCAAGTTTTGATAAAGCACTATTAAGCTCTTGGAGTTCATGATCAAGTTCATCTGAAGTTGAGGCCAAATCTTTTGCTTCATTGACTTTTTGTGTAAATTTATTAATAAGAATAACCATCTCTTCATACTCTTTGGAAAATGTCAATTTTATATCTATAGTATCACCTGCTTTAAAGTCAGATAGATCGCTAATGATCTTTTTAGCAACATCGACACCATTGATTTTTTCATCAAGATCGTGTACAAATATAACGACAGCTATAACAACTTGAATTATTTGTGAAATAAGATTATCAGTAAATATAAATGCATTGAGTAATAATAAAACTATACCTATCCAGTGAACAAGGCGCATACGGAGAAAAAGTGAATTCATAAATGTACTCCTGTGTGAACGAATTGAATATATTATAGCATGTAGTTTTTAAGTTTTAATTAAGTGAATAAGTTTTTTGAAGGAAGAAACAAAGAGAGGGAGCTACCCTCTCCATGTGCTAAAATAACTTAGTAAGATAACCAAGGATTAGCAATAGGATTATAATCCTAAACATTAGAAACGCCCCTTTGCAATAGCACCCCCACCCAACACTACCCACAGAATGCCAAAAAAAAGGCAAAAAAAAAGGGATAAGACCGAAGCCTTACCCCCTTACAGTGCCATTATGTGGGAGCTACCCACGAGGCGTTCTAATGTTTCAATGAAATTATAGCATATTAAATGAACATAAATCAATAGAGTTATAAAGTGCTAGATTAATAATATAGACTTGAGAGGGTAGATATAGGGTAGATTTTTGTTTGATTGATAAAGCTTAAAGCAGTTGCTAAAGCCCTATATTTAGGAGTATATAAGCCCGAAGGCTTATATTACAGGCGTGATTCGTAACGTCTCATCATATAAAGACGTTTAAGCATTTTCTTACGAGATGCAATTTTGAATTTCTTACGTTTTTCAGTTTCTGTTTCATGGAAACGACGAGCACGAGCTTCTGTAACGATTAAGTTACGGTCAACTTGCTTCTTGAAACGTCTGTAAGCTGCATCAAAGTTGTCATCTTGGCGTAGTACGATACCAGGCATATCACATCACCCACTTTCTGTTTAAATTTGAGTTGGAAGTATAACCAAAATATTGAAAAATTACAACTCTTCTTTGTTTACAGAAAGTTTTATGTATAATAGTTACAAAATGTTGAAAGGAAGAGAGATGAAAATGATTAGATTATTCTTGATATTGGTATTTGTATACTCATTTACAGCAATTTCTGCAACTACACTTTCAAAAGAGCAGATACAAAAAGTTGTACAAGAAGCATATATGAAGTATAAGGATGTAGATAAAGGTAAAAATGCTGATTACATCAAGGCTTTGGCAGAAGTAGATCCAAAACTTTTTGGCATAACACTTGTAGATAAGAGTGGGAATATTTATGAGTATGGTGATACAAAGGCAGAAGTTTCGATCCAGTCTATTTCAAAAGTTTTTACTCTTGCACTTGTTATGAGTGAAAGAGGGGATGCTTTTGTTGCTGATAAAATAGGTGTTAATGCAACAGGATTACCATTTAATTCCATAGTTGCGATTGAACAAAACAGAGGAATTCCTTTAAACCCTTTTGTGAATGCAGGGGCAATTGCAACAACTTCATGGGTTGATGCAAAGGATTCACAAGAACGTTGGCGTAAGATTATGGCAAATATGAATATGTTTGCAGGAAGAGAACTACCATTTAATAAAGAAGTCTATAAATCTGAGCTTAACGATAACAAGAGAAACCAAGCAATTGCAAAGCTTTTGGATGCATATGGTAGAATGGGTTCAGATCCTCTTAAAGCAACAACAGTTTATACAAAACAGTGTTCTGTTGGTGTCTCTTCGCATGATTTGGCAGTTATGAGTGCAACAATTGCGAATCATGGAGTCAACCCAATTACAAAAGCAACTGTTATCAGCTCAAAATATACACCAAAGATTATGGCCGTAATGGCAACAGCAGGTCTGTATGATAATGCCGGAGTATGGCTTTATAAAACAGGGCTACCTGCGAAAAGTGGTGTTGGTGGTGGTATTATTGCTGTTGTACCGGGTGAATTTGGAGTGGCCGTAGTCTCGCCTCCTCTTGATAGTTTTGGAAACAGTGTACGTGCACAGCTTGCTATTGAGTATATCGTTGAGAAGTTGGGGTTAAATCCTTATGCACGCTGACAAAATAGGTCTGGCGTTATGTACTGCTTTGCTTTTAGAAGTCACTTCTTACGCATCTTCAAATAGTGATGAGTGGAAAGTAAGTGGAGATTTTCGAGCAGGCTATGTGAAGTATAATTATAAAAATCCACCACTATACATAGATGCAAATGGTAATATTATTGGCTCAAGTAGTACAGTTTCAAGAGGACATATAGACTCTAATGGGTTTTATATTACTCCAAAGGTCTCATTAACTTCCCCAAAGTATAAAAACTTTATGCTAAAAGCCACTGTTGCAGGTGCTACTGATTTTGGTATAAATGATGAGAAGTATGAATCACGTAACTTTGTTTTTGATCCGCATGAGAGAAAATCGTTTATACTTCTCCAAGAGGCTTATTTGAAGTATGAAACAAAGGAACATAGAGTTCTTGTCGGTCGTGAAGAGATAGTGACTCCAATGATAGACACAGATGACTGGTATATGCTGGCAAACAGCTTTGAACTTGCTTACTATAAAAATAGTTCTGTGAAAAATACAGCAATATATGGAGGCTATTTCTCCAAAATGGCTGGTGTTTGGGATAGTGGAGCGAATGGTACAGAGTTCCATTATATGAGCGATGCTTCTTTTGTTGCGAGTGAAGATAAAGTTCGTGCAGGTGGCAAGGGTGTTTATTTTGGAGCAATTCAATACAATGATAATACTCAGCATAATTTTAAGGTGTGGGAGTATTATGCGGTAGATCTTTATAATACACTCTTTATGCAGTATGATTATACCAATGAATTTACTACTATGAAGTATGATTTTGGTCTGCAGTTGATTAACTTTGCAGGTGTTGGTGAACTTGCTAAACATAATAGTACGACGATTAATTATTCTCTTTACAGTGCGAGGTTTGACGGTAGTTTTAGTAATGGTTTTGATTTTGCAACAGGTATGAGTAAGTACAGTGGTGGTGATGGTCAAGGTGCGACACTTGGTGCATTTGGAGGTTATCCGTACTTTGCAAACGGTATGGTCTTTCACTTTTTTGAGGCAGAAAGTTTGAGAAACGCATCTTCATATAAAGGTCAAATTGGCTATAACTTTGATTTTATGGGTATTAAAAATATATGGGCAGGGTATCGATGTACTTACTATAATCTTGATTCTCATTACTCTTCTACAAAAGATGGTCGACCACAAGAAAAAATGATACTTAATGGTATACAGCTAAAATTTGGATCGAGTAAGGGGGCTTATTTTCGTGGAACATATGAAGGCGTTCAAATTGACAATGAACCAAATACTTATTCGCTCCGCCTTATAGGTGGGTATCGTTTTTAATTTTTTTATTGCAATCTCGTTTGTCTCCAAAGATGCATTTACGGTTTTTAATGAGTCTATAGATAAAAAAACTAAAGGGAATAAGGGCAAATCCAAAACTCATATAGGCCTGTGAAAAAAGTTCATGTATGTAAAAATTGTAACCTGCTGCTAAAATAGCTATTGTTATAAGCAGACACATTTTTTATTTGCCTTTTGAACAATTATCTGTTCTTGTGAAGTTCATAGTTGTTCCTTATCTTGTTTTACATTGAATAATATTTGGCAGTTTTAACATCTCTGTTTGAATTGTATCTAAAAAACAGTTCATTATTCTATGCTCACGCAGAGAGTATAATATCCACTTTCCACTCTGTTTTGTTTGGACAACATCTGCTTCTCGCATCTGTTTAAGATGACGTGAAACCAAAGGCTGGGAGAGCTTTAATGTATCACAAATTTCACAAACACAGAGTTCTGTTTCTCTTTGCATAAGAGCTAATATCTTTATTCTATTTTTATCTGAAAGTATTTTACCTATCTGAACTAACTCTTCCATCTAATCTCTTTTAAAGTTTTATTATATAACAATTATGTTATATGAATTATAGCATACAGAAGAGTAAATATGAATATGATCACTGATTTTTTAACGGCACTTTTTGATTTGAGCAATGCTATGGCACCCTATATTTTATTTGGTCTTCTTTTTGCAGGAATTTTGCATGTGTTCGTGCCTGAGAGCATTGTAAAAAATCATTTGGGAAAAGATTCTCTGTGGTCGATTGTCAAAGCGACACTTTTTGGTATTCCTTTGCCTGTTTGTTCATGTGGAGTCATCCCTTTAGCTGCTGGAATGAAGAAGAGTGGTGCAAGTAGTGGTTCTACCCTTGCTTTTTTGATCTCTACTCCTATAACGGGCGTTGATTCCATCTTAGCGACTTATGGTATCTTTGGTTGGGCCTTTACATTTTATAGAGTTGTTACTTCTATGATTATCTCCATTGTTGCTGGAGTTTTGGCAAACTTTTATGGAGATAAAGTAGAAGTGCTCACGCAGGAAGCGGATGTATCAAGCTGTAAGGATGGGAGCTGTTGTTCCGGTTCTTGCGAGGTTGAAGTAAAAGAGTCTAAAATGAAGTCAGTATTTAGTTATGCATATGGTACACTTTTAGAAGATATAGCTTCACCCCTACTGCTCGGGCTTTTACTCGGTGCACTTATAACTATCAGTATTCCTGAAAATTTGAGTGCTATTTTACTTCAGTATACTTGGCTCTCTTATGTCATTGTGATTATGATAGCAGTACCGATGTATGTCTGTGCAACGGCATCACTTCCTATAGCGGCAGGATTGATGCTTGCAGGAGTGAGTCCCGGAGCTGCTTTTGTCTTTTTAAGTGCAGGTCCTGCAACCAATACGGTAACAATAGGTGTTGTAAAAAAGATGTTAGGCTCACGCACACTCTTTATCTATATTGGAACGATCATTATTGGTTCCATTTTCTTTGGTTTGGGACTTGATTGGCTCTTTGTGGGTGTGGATGTCAAAGAGCTGGTGCATATGGATGAAGAAGCAGGGCTCTTGGCATACTCCTCAAGTGCCGCACTATGGGCCTTTGTCCTCTATTATATTATAAAAGCCTCTTTTTTTACAAAGAAGGAGTGTATCGATAAAAATGACTGTTGCAGTTAGTATATAGTGAATTACAAAGTATGCCTTGGAGAGCTTTTATCACAAAAGAAAAACATTATTTAATAAAAGTTTTTTTGCTTTTGTGTTAAACTCTTATGAAAAATAGGCAAACAGATGAAAATATCTTATCTTCTCCTTTTGAGCGCTTTTAGTGTTTCATCACTTTTAGCAAAAACATATACCCTTGATGAAGCGATTAAAACAGCACTTATAAATAATCAAAAACAGAATATTTCTGAGCAAGACAGAGCAGTGGCCAAGGCAAGATACAAACAAGCACTATCGGTCAATTATCCTAAACTTGATGTAACATTAGCAGCAAATAGAAGAGATGAATCTTTTATAGATGAGACAAGCACACTCTTCTCAATTCCGGGTTTTGGTTCAATTCCGGTTAGCTATACTCATAATGTTATGGGCCGTGATACAGCGATAGCAAGAGCTGATGTCTCATATGCTCTTTACAGTGGTGGTAAAATTTCTGCAATTCAAGAACAAGCTAAAGCTGGTATTGCTTATGCACAAGAGTCTGCAAAACTTACAGATGATGAAATCGTATATAATGTGAGAAAATATTATGCAGCTATTATTCTTTCAGAAAAACTACAAAAATTAATGCAAGATACAGTTGATAGAATGCAGACAACATACAATTTGACAGAAGCCTTTTATAAAGGTGAATCTATGAAAGTTAAAAAGACGGATTATCTCCGTTCAAAGATGACACTTTTAAATATGAAATCTATTTTAGAATCTTTTAAAAATGCGACAGAACTTGCCAAGAGTGCTTTGGTATTTGAAATGGGAATGAAAAATGAAAAAGAGGGTGTTGAAGTAGATGAAAGTTCAATACCGGCTATTTCTCTTGATGATACTTTACAAGACTATTATCAACGATTGTATATGAACAATCATCAAATAAAGCAACTCTCTATAGGTATGCAGGTAAAAGAGGCAAAAATAGATGAGGTAAAGAGTGCTTATCTCCCAATGGTTGGTCTCTATGCAAATGCCCAATCGCTTTATAATAATGAGCATGGAGGGATAATAAATTCACAAAATAATGATTCTTGGAATATAGGTATAGCAGTAAAATATAATCTTTTTAGTGGTGGTCTGACAAGTGCAAAAATGCAAGAAGCAAAAGCTCAAAAACTAAAATTAAAAGCTCAAAAGGCCTATTTGGAATCAGGTTTAGAGGTCCAGGCGAAAAATGCTTTTTTAAAAACACAAACAGCATTAAAACAGATGAAAATTATGCAAGAAGCAAGCAATGTTGCCAAAGAGAACAGCGATTTGAACTTTCGTGCTTACGAAGAGGAGATGGTCGATACAAAGGATGTTCTTGAGTCACAGTTTATGTGTTCATTGACTGAGGCTGCTTACTATAAAACGAAGTATGAAGCAATGATTAATACCGCAGAATTAGAGTATCTTATAGGTTCTTCAATCAAATGAAAAATAGCTTTATAGTATTACTGTTATCATTGCTATTATATTCTGGGAGCGAAGCTAAAGAAAATATTTTTATCTCTAATGCTTTTTATGGTGAAGATATTGATAAAGTAAATTATAAAGATGCAAAAACTGCAATGAAGATTTGGTTAGATAAACTGGCCAATCAGATAGGAGCAAGATCAGAATTGATTTTTTATACTGATTTTGCTGTTTTACAAGAAGATGCCAAGAGAGGTAAAGTAAATACATTAATTCTCTCTCCTATCTCTTATCTAAAAAACCTTCGATATTGTAAGAATAATTTTCATCAAGGCTGGATTAAAACTGAACGTGATGGTAAACCTTTTTTTCGTTTTGTTCTTTTATCTAGAAAAGATATGAAAAAAAAAGATGAGTATATGGTACGCTATTTTCGTTATTCCACTATTTCAAAAACCGTAGCTCAAATGTATGGCTGGAAGCATCATAAAAGATTTACTTTCCAAAAAACAGCAAAAGAATCAAAACCGGTTTTAGATCTTTTTTTTAAAAAATGTGATTATGCAATTGTAAAGGAAGAGACATGGAATCTAATGCAGGAGTTAAATCCTCAATTACATGATAAGTTAGAAGTTATCTACAAAAGCGATAGAATTTTTATAGATATGATCTCTCTTTTTTCAAATAAATTGAGTGATGAGAGTAAAAATGTTTACCTTCAAGCAATAAGCGCTATTAATACAACAGAAGCTGGTGGACAGTTGATGCGTCTTTTTAAGTTCAATGGCTTGATTCGTATTGATGATAATCAATTTAAAGCTTTAGAAGACTATTATCAACAATACTTGGCACAAAAGGCTCAACATGTACATTAGACCTTTTATTCTTCTTTTCTTTTTTTTTGTGACACTCTCAAGCGCACAGGAGACAAAGCTGATTGCTTTTTATACAAAAAATATAGCAAAAGTTTCAAATAAAGATGTACAAATTGCCATTAGAAAAATACTTCAAACCGGAAGCCAAAAATCTGGTATCAATCTTCAAGAAGAATTTCCTAAAAGTATATCAAATATTATAGATAGCTTTATTAATGGCAAATATGCACTCATTACATTAAATACTTATGATGTTTTACAAAACTATGAGAAGATATCGCCCTATATAGGTAAAATATGGAGTATTGCCAAGAAAAAAAGAAGTCCGGAAATGCGTTATTTGCTTCTTGTAAAAAAGAGAGATCCTATTGAAAGTTCTGTATTGCATAGAGGTGCTAGAGTTGCAATGTTAAATTTTGATTATATGCAAAATATTTATTTAGAGAGTTATCTTTTAGAGAATTATCATCAAAGCAGTAAGGAATTTTTTAAAAAGCTCTCTTTTTACTCAAGTTCTTCTCAGGTTATTTTAAAACTTTTTTTCTCAAAGGTAGATGCTTGTGTAATAAGCGAACATGCTTATAATATTGCAGTAGAGTTAAATCCTCAGTTAAAGAAGCATATCAAAATTTTAGCCTCTTCAAAGAAGATTTTTCCAAGTGTTGGGCTGACAATCTCTCGTAAAGGTGATAGAGAAATTGCCAAACTTTATGATACATTTTCAAGAGATAAAAATGATATAAAAACTCTCAGTAATGTCTTAATGCTGTATAAAGCAGAAGCAATTGTTCCATTTTCACAAGAAAAAATGGATAGATTGTATGCTTTTTATAAGCATTATCATGCACTAAAGGCAGAACATGAACAATAAAGATACTTCTTTACAAAAGAGCTTTTTCCTAACGAAAATATTTCGCCGTATATTTATACTTTTTGCTATCAGTATCACTGTTCTTGTACTTTTTTACTCTTATGCAACTATTCAGATGCAAAAAACAGCAAATTTAGAAGTTTTACACTCAAAGGCGAGTACACTTGCAAGCTCTATAGCTCTGGTCTGTAATGATGCAATGCTTAAAGATGATATGAGTTTTATTGTTGAGTATACGTTGAGTGTTGTTGAAAAGAACAAAGAAGTCATACAGATCATAGTGACAAATACCTCAAATAACAATATAGAAATTTCACGTAATGGTTGGAGAATGTTCGATGTAGTTGATAAAAGCCTTAAAAGAATGGAAAAAAAAGATGAGAAGTATAGAATAAAGTACAATGAAGAGTTTAAACAAAATATTTTTCACTATGCTTATCTTGTCAAACTTCCCGGAATCGATTGGGGATACATTCATATAATTTATTCGCTAAAAAGCTATAATGAATCATTGCAAAATATTTATAAATCAACTATTCTACTCTTAGGACTGCTTTTTTTAGCAACACTCTTGGTTTCTTATATTGTCTCACGTGAGTTGACTCTTCCAATTTTAAAATTAACAAAGAGTGCTGAACAGGTGGCCTCTGGAAATTTACATACACGTGTAAATATTGAAAGAAATGATGAAATTGGAGAGTTGGCTGTAAACTTTAACAGTATGATTGATAAACTTGAACATTCTCATGAAGAGCTTGAAAACCTTGTTTCTATACGAACGCAAGAACTTGAGAAACTCAATAAAGAGCTGGATCTAAGGATTAAAGAGGCAATTGCAGAAAACTCTCAAAAAGAACAGATGCTTATTCAGCAGTCACGTCTTGCTGCAATGGGGGAGATGATAGGTAATATTGCGCATCAGTGGAGACAACCACTCAATGCTCTTGGACTTGTGATTCAAAATATTTACTATACCTATGAGTCTGGAGAACTGGATAAAGAGTATCTTGAACGTTCAATGAATAAAAGTAAAAAATTAACAGCGCTAATGTCTAAAACCATAGATGATTTTAGAAACTTTTTCCGTCCGGATAAATTAACAGAGACATTTAGTGTTTCTGAGAGAGTCTTGAGTGTTTCTGAACTTATTTCAGCAAGTTATAAAAATCATAGTATTACAATAGAAACGGAGTTGGATGACAAGCTCTATAGTATTGGTTATCCAAATGAGTTTTCTCAGGTGTTATTGAATATATTGACGAATGCAAAAGATGCTCTTATTGAAAAAGGTATAAATAATCCAACCGTTTGGATACGCTCTTTTGGAGAGAATGAGAAAATTATTTTAGAGATAGAGGATAATGCGGGGGGAATAGATGAGTCTATTATTGAAAAAGTGTTTGAACCATATTTTACAACTAAAGATAAAACAGTAGGAACTGGGATAGGGCTTTATATGTCAAAAATGATTATTGAAAATAATATGGGTGGGACTATTCATGCTTATAATGGGAAAAAAGGTGCGCTATTTCGAATAGAACTAACAAGTAAGGAGGGGCAAGATGCTTGAAGATATAACACTCCTTTATGTTGAAGATGATAGTGATATAGCAGAAGAGATAGCTTTTTTTCTCAAAAAACGTGTTAAAAAATTACTCCTTGCAAAAGATGGGAAAGAAGGACTTGATCTTTTTTTTAGACATTGCATAGATATTGTCATAACCGATATTCAAATGCCCGGTATGAATGGATTGGAGATGAGTCAAAAGATCCGTGAAAATAACAATGATGTTCCAATCATAGTCACCTCTGCATATAATGATACAGATTTTTTAAATCGTTCTATTGAACTCGGTATAGGTGGATATATTACAAAGCCTGTAAATCTAGCTAAAATGATAGATGTTTTAGAAAAAGTTCTTGAACCACAAAGGTTGAAAAAAGAGCTTGAAAAACGAAATACCGTTCTGGAAGATATCAATGAGAATCTTGATCTTATCATACAAAAAAAGACAGAGGACCTATCATTTCTGTATTATCATGACACACTTACAGCCCTAAAAAATATTGTTGCATTGTTAGAAGATATTAAGAGCCATGAATATAATTATCTTTTACTTTTAGATATTGCAAATTTTTCTTATATAAACAAACAGTATGGCAAAGAGTTTGGGGACAAAGTTATTAGTGCTGTTGCCAAACTTTTACAAAAACATACAAAAGAGATCATCTCTTTGTATAAAATAGAATCTGACAGGTTTGTTTTCTTACTTAAAGAGATGAACAGAGATGAAGTCAAAGAGTTTTGTGGACAGATTCACAGTTTTTTTGATGCACATAAACTGGATATAGAAGGAGTATCTTTAGGAGTTGCCTTCAATATAGGAGTTGCTTCTTTTGAATTTAAAGATAGGGTTATGGTTCATGCAGAGTATGCTTTAGATATTGCAAAAGAAATAGGTGCTAGATTTTACTTTTTTTATAGTGAAAATGATGAACTTATTCAAAAAAATAAAAGCATGATAAAATGGTTGAATATTACAAAGGAGATGGTAGAAAATGAGCAAATTATGCCTTACTATCAGCCAATTTTAGATACAAAAACAAATAAAATTACGAAATTTGAGGTTTTAGCAAGAGCCTATTATAATGGTGAAGTGATTGTACCTGCTTATTTTATAGAACCTGCAACACGATTGGGGATTATATCGTCTATAACAAAAATGATGATACATAAAAGTTTTGATTCTTTTAAAGATAACAGCTATGAATTTTCTATTAATATCAGTGAACGTGATCTTTATGAAGATTACCTTTATGATTACTTAAAAATACGTTCAGAAGAGTATGCAATAGAACCATCTAGGGTTACACTTGAAATTTTAGAAAATATTACGACCTGCATACATCATAAGAGTATCTTTAATCAATTGAGTAAATTAAAAGAGTTTGGTTTTAAAATCGCTATTGATGATTTTGGAACAGAAAACGCAAATTTTGCGCGATTGATGGATATCGAATTTGATTATATTAAGCTTGATGGAACATTTATCCAAAATCTTCATAAAAATAAAAAACAGCAACTTGTGGTCAGGTCAATTGTAGAACTTGCAAAAGTTCTGGGGGTTAAGACAATTGCAGAATTTGTTGAAGATGAAGCAATTTGTTTAGCTGTGCAAGAGTGTGGAGTTGATTATCTACAGGGCTATTACCTTGGAATGCCAAGTGAAATTTTACATGATCATGCAATGTGTAGGGAATAAAAATGCAACATATTGACAGAGTAATACTCTATGTGGAAGATGATGGAGATATTGCTGCAGAGGTAACAGAGTTTTTAGAAAAAAGAGTAAAGAAACTCTATGTTGCAAAAGATGGTGTAGAGGGATTAGAAATGTATGAAAAGGTATACCCTGATCTCATTATAACTGATGTGCAAATGCCACGTATGAATGGTCTTGAAATGGTAGCAAAGATTCGTCAGACAAACATTGAAATCCCTATTATGATTACAAGTGCATATAATGATACAAATTTTCTTTTAGATTCTATTAATCTAGGGGTAGATGGCTACCTCTTAAAACCACTTGATTTTGCAATAATGATACAACGTATTGAGAAGCTTGTTAAGCCTATAGAGATGCGAGAAAAAATTCACCGATTGAATGAAAAACTTATAAGTATAAATGCTTCTTTGGAAGCAAGGATTGCAACAGCAGTCCAAGAACATACAAAATTTTTAACAGAATTGAATGAAGATATTAAAAAAAGAGCTTTTTATGACTCTTTGACACAACTCCCCAATCGTGCATTTATTTATGAGATTTTGGAAAGAGAGTTGAAAAAAGCAAAACGGACGCATAGTCTATTTGCTATCTTCTTTATAGATATGGATAATTTTAAAGATGTAAATGATACTTATGGGCATCTCGTAGGGGATAAGGTTATTATAGAATTTGCAAAAAGGTTGCAAGCAAGTGTGCGTGAGACAGATTATATAGGAAGACTTGGAGGCGATGAGTTTATACTTGTAGTCTCTGATGTACAAAACAAAGATGGAATTAATATTTTAGTACGTAAAATTCGTGATCATATTAATCATAATTTTATTTTTGAGAATCTGACCTTAAAAATATCATGTAGTATAGGGATAAGTTGCTATCCTGATGATGCAGATGAGATGAGTAAACTTATAGAAAATGCAGATATAGCAATGTACTCTGTAAAAAGAGATACAAAAGATGATGTTGCCTTTTATGGAAATATCAAAGGCAGAGTACTTGCTTAGACTAACACTCTGCTAACTTTGTTATGGAACAATAACACTATCAAAACATAAAGGAACAAGAATGAGATTGACACATATCGTATTTTCATTAGTGCTAGTTGGAAGTATGAGTCTAAGCTTAGCGGAAGATTCTACACAAACAACAAGCATAGATGCTCAAATAGCTGAGATTCAAGCTGCACCTGTAAATCAACGTGTAGAACTTATGAATGCATTTAAACAAAGAGTTATGCAGATGAATCAACAAGAGCGTCAAGCTGCTATAGCTGCTATGCAAGAACAGATGCATGCAAATAAAAATATTGCTAAAAATATGGCTGCTACAGCACAAACAAATGCAGTTATGGCACAAGAACAGTCTATGAATCATATTCAAGAGATGCAGACTCAAACAAATGGTATTATGAACCATATGCAAAATATAAATCAGGTAAAAGTAGGTGATCAGATTATGAATATGCCAGGAAAAGTAGCTACGCAGATTACATCTGGAATGTCGCAATCTGCAGTAAATGGTATGCCAACAAATACTGTACCTATGGTGACACCAAATAGTTCTGGACAGACAACTCCTGTTTCTATGCCAGTGACACAGCCTGTATCAACACCGACAAACTCAGCAGGGACTGTACCAACAGTACCAGTGACACAGCCTGTATCAACACCGATTACTACACCGACAAATCAAACAGGAACTGTACAAACAGTACCAATAACAACAAATGTACCAATGAGATAGTAGTTACAGGTCTGTAACATAAACAATATACAATAGGGAGCTTTTATACTGAAGCTACCTATACAGGAGCAATATATATGAATAAATTTTTAGCTTTTACTTTAAGTGCACTGCTCTCAAGTGCTTTAATGGCATACAGTGACAGTGATATGGATGGTGTAGAAGATAGCCTTGACAAATGTCCAAATACTCCCTTTACGGATTTGGTAAATAGTAATGGCTGTAGTATCAAAAAATTAAGCCCGAAAATAAATTATCATCATTTTGATATCATAGTCGGGGCAAATTATACCGGTTCAAATCTAGTAAATTCTCCCGCTATAGACAACTACTCTGCATCTCTGCAAGCAGATTATTATTATAAAGATTTTTCTCTTCAAGCTACTACCTCTTACTATACGGTCGATTCAAGTGATGGACACAATACTCATGGAATGAATGATTCGTACGTAGGTGCGGCATATACACTTCATCCCATAAAAGATCTAAGTTTACGTTTTGGTGCAGGTGTACTACTGCCAACCTATGATAATAGTCTCAATAATAATAAAACAGATTACAGTGCATCTGTGAATGTAAGCTATATGTTAGACAAAGTAAATCTTTTTGGGACATATATATATACAAATATAAATGATGATGATGTAACAGTGTATTTGAGTGATGGATCTTCATATAATATTTTATATAATGATACAAATGCATACAGTCTAGGACTCGGGTATTACTTTACAAACAGCTTTTATCTTAGTGGTGCTTATAATCAAACACAGAGTATTTATAAAAATATAACAACTGATGCAAAAACATTATCTACATATATTTACTATGGGATCGATAAGCACTGGTTTGTGAACTTGGCATATGCATACGGTATCAGTGATACAGCAAGTGATCATGCAGCTTCAGTAAAACTAGGGTACTTTTTTTAAGAGTTTATGATGCAACAAAAGATATTACTTCTTGAAGATGATTATGCATTGGCTGAAACGCTTGAAGAACTCCTGGAGAGTAATGGATATATTGTAGATTTGGTTCATAATGGGAATGATGCTATCGATGCTTCATATGAACAAAGTTATGATCTTTATGTATTTGATATTAATGTTCCAGATATCTCTGGAATAGAACTACTACAAAGTTTGCGTGAGGCAGAAGATATAACGCCGACAATTTTTATTAGTGCTTTGGTTGATCTTAATACTATTGCAAAAGGTTTTGAAGTAGGTGCTGATGATTATATTAAAAAACCTTTTTTTCCTGAAGAGTTGCTTATACGTGTGCGTGCAAAACTGGCAGTGGTAAAGCGAGATATAGAGTTTGAAAATGTACGTTATTTTCCTGTAAGAAAAGAGCTCTATATTGATAATAAGATAGTCTCTTTGGGAGAAGTTCAAGAGTGTCTGTGTGATATTTTTATGAGTAATATAGGTAAAGTTTTAGATAAGTCTATTTTAATGGATTGTTTGGTGCAGCCATCAGATACAGCGCTTCGAGTAGCTCTGAACAAATTTAAAAATATTACAAAATTACCCATTAAAAATGTTCGTGGTGTAGGATATATTCTTGAAAAAAGTTGAGATAGAGTCACTCGTAAAGAGTTTTTTACTTTTTTTCTTTTCTCAGGCACTTCTTTTGAGTGCCATCTTTTATCTAAACTTTCAAAAAGAGCAACAGACTCTTGATGAGCAGATCTTTTCTAAAATGCGAATTTGTAGTTTCAGTCTGCATTGTAAAGATTATAAAATAGATTTCGTAGCAAAGAAAAATTATGAACTCTATAAACTTTATAAGGACAGTGATAGACTCAGTGCATATTTCACAATTCCAGGATCTAAGAAAAATTACCTGCGAATCTATCTGGAAAAACAAAAATATATAGCAATGCTTTCAAAAATAAAAAAATCTATGTTTTTGGAGTATTTTCTTTTTCTTTTCGTAAGTGCTTTACTCTCCTTACTATTCGCATTATATGCTTTAAAACCATTACGCGATGCTCTACGACTTACCGAAGAGTTCATTAAAGATATTTTACATGACTTTAATACACCACTTGCAACCTTGCGACTTAACACATCTATGCTGCTAAATGAATTAGGAGAAAATCCTAAAATAGTAAGAATACAAAATGCTGTACAAAATATTTTAAATCTTCAATCAAACCTAAAAGTCTACCTTCATGCTCACGCACACCAAAAAGAGAGTTTTGATTTGCGTGAGCTTCTTAGGGAGCGAGTGGAACTTATAGCATCAAACTATAAAGATGTAGAATTTAGAATAGATATGCCAAATGTTGTACTAAGAACAAATAAGGATGCTTTAACGCGAATAGTAGATAATCTTCTCTCAAACTCCGGAAAATACAATATAAAAAATGGAAAAGTTTTTATCTCTTATAAAGATAATAATTTAAAAATAGAAGATACAGGAAAAGGTATTAAAAATACAAAGAGAGTTTTTGAACGTTTTTACAAGGAACAAGCACGTGGCATTGGTATTGGACTGCATATTGTAAAAAAACTGTGTGATGAACTTGGGATTAAGATCTCTTTGAAAAGTAGTATTGGTAAAGGGAGTTGCTTTCTTCTTCATATGCAAAATATTGAAGAATGATACCAGATAAAAGATATAGAAAATTCTTATGTAGTAGCAGATGATATAGAAAGTGCTTTTGGTAATAAAATACCACTTTATATTTTTGGATTTTTATACTAAGAATATTTAACAACATAAGCGTTATAATTTCACTATGATTTCCCAAGACTCCATAGAAGCCCTTAAGGCACGACTTGATATTGTTGATGTTGTAGGCTCGTATATTGAGTTGAAAAAAGCAGGGGGTAACTTTAAAGCCCCCTGCCCTT
>Ga0256828_1000268_pt1 | contig 35986 bp, 37 predicted proteins | sample CV88metaG_FD_185993 | JGI IMG/M metagenome (GOLD analysis project Ga0256828, IMG submission 185993) | Hydrothermal vent microbial communities from East Pacific Rise, Pacific Ocean - CV88 | ecosystem: Environmental > Aquatic > Marine > Hydrothermal vents | place: Pacific Ocean: East Pacific Rise...
ATTTTACTTCACCTACTACTGTAGGTTTTTCCATCTTCATACTATATAAAAGAGCCATCATATCCCCTTTTATATTGTTTTTATGCGTAAGCACTGCAATTCTATCAGCATCACCATCATAAGCAAAGGCTATATCATTGCCATCTTCTAAAAGTTTTTTCACATCTTCAAGGTTATGTTCTACAGAAGGATCAGGATGGTGATTTGGAAATGTTCCATCTGGGTCAGTATAAAGCCCTGTTGTATGAAGTTCTAATGCTTTAAAAATATCTTCTGTTACAACACCAGCTACACCATTACCACAATCATACGCTATTTTTGTAGGCATCGCTTTAAGGTGTGCAAACTCTTTGACTAAAAAATCTATATAACGAGTATTTGCATCTATCTCTTTAACATCTCTTTGTACTTTTTTAGGCATCTCCATAGCTTCACACTCACGACCAAGTGCATAAATATCTTCAGAGAAAAAAGGTGCTTTATCTACAGTAATTTTAAAACCATTATACTCACTAGGATTGTGACTACCTGTAATCATAACAGAAGCACTTGGTGTAATTCCATCCCACTCTTGGTAGTTTGTAAAGTAGTTTACAGGAGTAGGAACAAGCCCCATTCCAAGTACTTTTTTCCCACCAGCATTAAGCCCTGCTACAAGGTATTCAAAAAGTATAGGGGAGTGACTTCTTGCATCATACCCAACAGCGACATACTCACCATCAATCTTTGATGCAAGTGCATAACCAATCTTTGTTACACTCTGCTCATTTAACTCTTTTTCAAAAATACCCCGTATATCATACTCTCTATAGATGCTCAATACTCATTCTCCGTCATAAAATTTTGATTTGATTATATCTCTTTCTTATAAAATTTGTCAACAAAACAACCAATAATCTCGTGGTTTACGTCGAACCTGTTTCGCAGTTAAATTAATTTTTTTCTTACAAATCTTTGCGTATTCTTTAATAAGCTGTTTTATTTCTGTATCTAAACCAAATTTATCTGTATACTCATTCACCACTGTGGCAACTCTAGAACAATTTTTATGTTGTAAAAAATAAAATATTTTTCTTTGGTAGGCAACACGAAATATATCCCCAACTTTTTCATTTCTACTTGTCAAGTGTTTAAACTCAGAAAAAATCTCTTCTACACCTTTTATATCTGCTTTTAGTGCTAGTTTTTCACCTTTGTCTATTAACTCATACCATTTTGTTTCGAGTTCCTTACCTAAATCTGTTGTTTTTAAAAAAGGATCACTATCTAGTTTTTTATAACATTTTAATAAATTGTTTTTCTTATACGCCTCATAAAGTTCACTTACACTTGAACACTCTTGTTCTAATTTTTGAACAAGTTCTTCATTTTTAGGATCTTCATCAAGCTTTTCTATAAGTACCTCAGCTAAATGAGTATTTCCCATTAAAATAAATTCTTCTATTTGTTCTTGTGTATTTTTCACTTCTTCTTGAAATACTTTGTAATGCTCTAAAGCACTAAATTCTCTATACTCCTTTGCTAAAGAGTGAAGTTGTTCAAACTCTTTATTTTCTATCGCTTTTAAAAACTGTATAAACTCTTGGTTTTGGTATAAAATAAACTGTATTAAAGTACGCTTTGAATGAACAGCCATATATTTACCAAGTAACGCTCTTGCTGCAGCAACATTGTGCAACAACATCTCTTTTTGTGCTTTTAAAAAAGTATTTTGCCAAGCTTTTTCCATACTCTTATACTCTTTTGTATATTTCAAAGCTGGAAATTTTTCACATAATGAGTATGCTACATGTAACTTTTCTTCATGAAACATTAATTGTAATTTTTCATAATGTTTAAAGCCTTCAAAAACAGCACGTATTTCCTCTTTTTTTGAAGGTAAGGTACTTACATTTTTAAGAAGCTCCTTTGCTCCTTCCATATCATCATCTAAAATCATTTTTATAGCTTTTTCTAAAAGCTTCTGATATTTTTTTTCAAGTTCCCTCTCTTCTTTTGAACCTCTTAACATTGGTGCTTTACTCAAAAGTCTATATGCCTTGGTAAGTTTATCTTTTTCTATCAAACTCCTAAGTGTCGCAAGATTTAGTAACTCAACACTCTTAACACTTCCATCTTGAAGCACTACAAAAAAAGACTCCTCATCTTTTGGAATCATCAGTTTAATTTTTTCATCAAATTCGAGATATTGTGCTTTTACAATTTTTAAACTTTTAATGTTTAAAAGAGCAATAAAATTTTTATCAGAAGCAACAAGTATATACTCTTTATTTGGCATAGGAATAATGTGTTTAACATGCGTAAAAGGAGCATTTAATCTTTGTATTTTCTTAGTATTATGTAAGTCTATCACTTCTACAACACCATCAACACTTCCACTTATAAGAGTGTTATTATCTAAAAAACATAAACTTTCAATCTTTTTTACTCTTTGTCTTAAAATAACTTTTTTACTATCTCTTGAATGTAAATTCATAACATAGATAGCCCCACCATATCCACTACACGCAATTTTATCTTTATATGATGTTATGACACTTACAAAATTGTTATCAATTTTTTTAGGTTTTTCATCTATATACAGATATGGAAAAGAACACAATCTAGCAAGTAATGTGTTGCTATTAAATCTATACTGATATACACGCCCATCACTTGTACCAATGATAATATAGTTTGATAATGTATCAAATGTTAAAACATCTATAGAACTTCTTGTTTCTATAGTTTTTAAGATTTTTTGCGTTCTTAATACCATAATGTATACAGTTGTCTTATGAGCTATAGCAACAAGACGACCATCTTTACTAAAACAACTTAAAGCCTTTGCATCAAGCTCCTGTGGTAAAATATTTGAAAGAACATTATATTCATCCATATCTAAAACACGAATACCACTGTTTGTTGTTGAGAAGATAACTCTATTATCTTTTAAAACCTCCATAGCAACAATAGGAGAGTATGCTTTAAAACAGTGCTTATACTTTGGCATATTTATCTACAAGTAAAATATAAGTAATGTCATCTTCTTGAGGACCCACTTTTGCCAAGCGTAACTCCTCTAATGTTTCTAAATCACAAGCTTCTTTAAAATCATTCGCAAGAACTTGTGTATAAAGTTCATCTTTATCATTTAAAGTATTTTCATTTAAACCATCACTATAAATAATCATCTTTTCTACATTTTTCATAGAAAATTCAGAAATACTAAACTCTTGTGTATACTCAGCAAGTGGTGGATTGTTTGAACGTAGTTTTTTTACTTCCTCATCATCATTCATTTTATAAAGGAGCGGTGGCATTGAGAATGTTGCATATCTCATTGTTTCACACCCCATATCTATATCGATAAAATGAGCTGAAACTACTTCATCTTCAAGAAGATTTGGTCGTAAAAATTCTAAAAGAGCTTTGAGAATATTTTCAAGAGAAAAAGAGCTTTCTTCACGTAACTTATCAACAGTATAATTAACAAAAGCACTACACATCATAGCTGTTACTGATGCAGAGACACCTTTTCCCATACCATCAACTATCATAATAAACACTCTATCATGTAAAATATTTTTTATAAGATAACTATCTCCACTCAATGTATCTTTGGGCTTATAAAAAACCTTACATGTATACTTTGAAATATTGGAACAAGCATCCAACTCATTTTTTATAATACGCTTCTCTTTAGCATATGTTAATTGTTCTTGATAATCACTATAAAGAAGTTTTTTCATCTGCTCTTGAATAAGCAGTCTATCTGCAATAATAGATTTCACAGCAAGACTAAACGTAGCCTCCATAGACTCTATAGTAAAAGGCTTTTTCAAAAAACCTGTAATGTTAATCTCTATAAGACTACGAAGCATATCCAAGTCTTCTAAAGCAGTTACTATAATGATAGGAATAGTAGGGTCTTTTTTACGAATCTTACGACTCATCTCCAAACCATTACAAAATGGCATCTTGTAATCACTCAAGATGATGTCTATATGGTTTTCATCAAAACAACGTAACCCTTCTAAACCATCAGAAGCTATATGTACCTCTTTAAACATTAAACTAAACATATCTTTATAAGACTCAGCTACAAACTCATCATCTTCCACACATAAAATAGTAAGTGTTTTATAAAATTCTTGGATATCATTTAACATAATTGTACTTATCCGTTATATATTATTTTTTATTACGAAGATTATAGAACAAATGGTATTTAAGATAACTTAATGAAAAGAATTTACAAATATAGTCCAAAAAGGTTGGTAATTAGAAATTATTCAGATATACTGTTGCCAAGTGAAAGATGAGGCGTGAATTCATCTTTAGTGTGATTTTGCTCTACCCGTGTTAAAACCTCCTAAAGACTTCTCCAATTTTTACACAAATTTTATATACAAGGCTACACAATGGCACAATTAATGGACGGATCAGTTAAATGGTTCAATGATGAAAAAGGTTATGGTTTTATTCAACAAGACAATGGTGGGAAAGATGTATTCGTACATTTCCGTCAAGTAAACAACCCAAATGGTGGTAGAGTTTCTTTAGCAGAAGGTCAAAGAGTTACTTTCGAAATCGGTGAAGGTCAAAAAGGACCACAAGCTGAGAACGTAACAGCTATCTAAGTTGTTTCTCTTGCAAACCCCACCTTGGGGTTTGTCTTTTTTCCCCTTTTTTTTCTAACTTTCTTTATTTTTCAACATTTTCTTTTACCAAACGATAACACTCTTGAGCTATTGCTAACTCTTCATCAGTACAAATCACTAATTTTTTAAGATTTGCCAACATTTTGTTGTTCATAATCATCTCTCGTATAATCTCTGAATGTTCCCCTATACCACCACTAAAGATTATCGCGTCAACATCACCCTCAAGAAGCACCATATAAGCTCCTATATATTTTTGTATGCGTCTCACCATTATCTCTATGGCAAGTGTGGCATCAAAATCTTCCCTTTGTGTAATAGTGCGTACATCATTCTCTCCACAAAGCCCAACTAAACCAGACTTTTTATTTAAGAGTGTATCAACCTCAGCACTACTCATCCCAAGTTCGTTTTCTAAGTAAAACACTATTGCAGGGTCTATATCTCCACTTCTTGTTCCCATCACAAGCCCCTCAAGAGGTGTAAAACCCATAGAGGTATCTATACTTTTTCCATTTTTTACAGCACATACACTCGCACCATTACCAAGATGCAATGTTATAAGATTTATCTCCTCAACATTTTTATGAAGAAGCTTTGCTGCTTCTTTTGTTAAGTAACCATGGCTTGTCCCATGAAAACCGTAACGTCGTATGCTGTGTTTATCATAAAGTTCTTTTGGAAGTGCATACATGTAAGCTTTTTTTTCAAGTGTTGCATGAAATGCTGTATCAAAAACAGCTATTTGAGGAGTGTTTGGTACTCTTTTTTGTGCTGTAACAATCCCCTCTATGTTTGCAGGGTTATGAAGAGGTGCAAGAGGGATGAGCTTTTGTAGTTTACTGACAACTTCATCATCTATAACTACACTTTTTGAAAAAAACTCTCCACCGTGAACCACTCTATGCCCTAAAGCATCAAGTGTATCAAAGGCTATCTCCAAAGATGCAAGTGCATCGTGATGGGTGGCGATTTTTGAGTTTTTTTCACCAATGTTTTGCACAACTTTTTCATAAAGCACCTTACCCTCTGGCATAGAAAAGAGTTTACATTTAAGTGATGAACTTCCTGCATTTAAAACTAAAATTTTCATATTTGACTCGCTTGAATAGCAGTGATAGCAACAGTATTGACAATATCTGCAACCAAACACCCCCTGCTTAAATCATTGACAGGTTTTTTTAACCCCTGAATCACAGGACCAATAGCCACAGCACCACTACTTCTTTGGACTGCTTTATAGGTGTTATTTCCTGTATTTAAGTCAGGAAAGATAAACACAGTTGCTTCCCCTGCGACCTTGGAATCTGGAAGCTTTTTCTTTGCAACCTCTTTGTTAATCGCTGCATCATACTGAATAGGACCCTCTATAAGTAAATGAGGTGCTTTTTGCTTCACTTTTTGTGTTGCTTCTCGAACTTTTTGGACATCAGCACCACTACCACTTTCCCCCGTTGAGTAAGAGAGCATCGCTACCTTTGGTGGTATGCCAAAAAGCTCAGCTGTTTGTGCAGAAGCTATAGCGATATCTGCAAGGGTGTCAGCATCAGGATCTTGGTTGATAGCACAATCTCCATAGACTAAAACTTTTGTTGCCATACACATAAAAAAGACACTTGAAACAACTCGTACTCCCTCTTTGGTTTTGATGATTTGGAGTGCTGGTCGCATTGTATCGGCTGTGGAGTGTACAGCACCACTCACCATACCATCAGCATACCCAAGCTCCACCATCATCGTCGCAAAATAGCTTACATGACTCATACTGTCTCTTGCTACATCAAGAGTTAATCCTTTATGTTTTCTCATCTCATAAAATACTAAAGAAAACTCCTCAAAAAGCTTCTCATCACAAGGATTTATAATCGTAGCACTTGAGATATCAAGTCCTAAACGCATAGCATGTTCTTGAAGAGTTTTTTCATCCCCTAACAAAATAATCTCAGCAACATCTCGCCTTAAAATAATCTCAGCAGCACGTAAAATTCGTTCATCTTGACTCTCAGGAAGTACAATAGTTTTTTTATGCTCTCGTGCCATAGCAAAAAGTTTATACTCAAACATTTGTGGTGTCATTATCTCATGATAACTGTTAGCTAGTTTTTTCTCTATCATAGTGACATCAACTCTTTTATGAAACAGCCCTAGAGCAAGTGCTATTTTTCTCTCACTCTCAACACGCAACCTTGCACGTACCTTTGTTAAAAGTTTTGCTGTTGTAAATGTATCGTATGCAACAGAAAGTATGGGTAGTTTCAACCCTTCTAACCCCTTGACAAGTTTTAAAATATTTGGATGAATATCCATAGAAAAAGGAAAAACTATTGCACTGATATTTGGGTATGCACTTGAGTGCAAAGCACCTAGTACACCTAAAATGATGTCACTCCTATCAGCAGGAACAACGATAAGGTCATCTTCTTGTATATGTTCTAAAAAATTATCTAAGTTCATTGCAGCCACTTTCACACCACGAACTACCCGTGTATGGTCATGTTTTTGTAATAAAATAGCTTCAGCACCAAGTGTCTCTTGTATATCTAAGAGTGTAGGAAGGTTTAACTCTTCTATCTCTTCAAGTAAAAAACAGTTGTAAGGGCTTTGTTGACATTTTTGTTCAAATGCCTCATACTCTAAAGGGTTTACTCTGTTGATAAAAGTACTCAAATGAAGTACTCCTGTAGAGGTGATAGACTCATTTTCTATCAACATATCTTCATACACATCTTTGAGTGTCTTGTTTTTAGCATTGATAATATTAATATAAGGAGATGCAAAATTTTTAGCGATGAGAACATTTAAGTCATAACTGATGGTTGTTGTTAAAAAAGAGCGACGAATCCCCTCACATAATACAAAATCATACGTATCTTCAAGCTTTTTAAACTTTTGAATCAAGCCATCAATAAGCTGTTTTTCTTTTCCTTGAGATATCATCTCTTCCACTTCAGAAACATCAAAACCATAACAATCTTCATAGTTTATATCAAGGTTATAACGTTCTAAAATAAAGCTGATATCACCATCACGTACAGTTTTATCATAGATAACAGGACGGAAAAAAGCAACACGGTGTAAGTTTCTTTTGAGGAGTTCCATCATCCCCATAGAGACAAAAAGGGTTCCCGCATTTTTCTCTTGAGCCGATATATAAAGTGATTTTATTTTCATTTTGCTTCCTTATGAGTATAATTCTAGCAAAAAATGGATATTTTATGACACCAAAAGAACTTATGATAAGCAGATATGAAGCATTTGTAGCAAAAGATTGGCACTATCTTGCACAAACAGCTATCAACCAAAGTGAAGAGGAACTCAAAATGATGCCTGAACTTGAGTGGCTTAAACTTGATGTTCTTGATGCTTATGAGAATGTAGTAGAATTTAAAGCTTACTACAAAGAAAATGGCACAATTGGTGTTTTACATGAAAAAAGTTTTTTTCTAGAAGTTGATGGGGAGTGGAAATACAAAAATGGAGAACTCTTTAGTACAAAAGTACAAAGAAATGAACCTTGTCCATGTGGTAGTGGAAAAAAATTTAAAAAATGTTGTGCTTAAAGGTGTGAAGCAAATACAACTTTGTGACACATAGCACTTTTTGCATAATCACTAAGGTAGGCTAACATACTGTTTTCATAAGATTGTCGCTGATATTCCTGCCTTACATGTAAGCTGTCTGCAATAAAGTCAAATACAAAAAGATGGCGTTTATCATAGAGGTTTGTCTGTATCGCAACACCAGCATAACAGACGAGTCTCTCCTCATCAAAAACACCCAACATTTTATACTCCATATGTCGCATATCATAGATAAGGTCTTCAAAAGTTTTATACTCCAAATCACTGTAAAGTTGGTGCACTAAAACATAAATATCATCAAGTTCTTGTAAAGTCATTTCTCTTATTTGCATACGTAATTGTAGCAAAGAAAAGTTGTCTTTAGATTCAAAAAAGATTACAAATGGTATAATGAATACCAACTAGGAAGGTTTTCATGATGCTTAAAAAAATACTACAGTTTTATAAAAACTTACAAAAAGTACACACTATGAAAGAAAGCGAAGAGAAATTTCGCAAAATTTCAGAAAACACGCAAGTGGGTATTTTTATATTTCGAGAAAAATTTATTTATGTCAATGAAGCCTTCTGTGCATTAACAGGCTACTCTCAAGAGGAACTTCTAGAGATGCATCCTTGGTCATTTCTTGATGAAGAGATTCAAGAAAACTTCAAAAAAATAGTTTATAGACGTTTAAAAGGTGAAGATTTTCACAAAGAATACAGTGAGATGAAAATCTTTACAAAAACAGGGGAAAGAAAAGTTCTAAGAGTAAGTGCTTCTACTGTCAAAATAGCAGGTAAATTTGCCGGTATGGGTATGGTTATTGATGTTTCTGACTTTGTAGAGACACAAGAAAAACTTTCTCTCCTTGCACAAGCAATTCAGCAAATGGAAGAGATGGTTCGTATCACAAATACAGATGGAATCATCATCTATGCAAATGAATCTCTCTCTAAACATACAGGTTATAGTGTAGATGAAATTATAGGTCAAAAAAATTCATTATTTAAATCTAACAAGCAAACAAAAGAGGTTTACCAAGAGTTATGGGAAACAATCCTTAATAAACAAGTGTACCACAACACCTTTATCAACAGAAAAAAAGATGGTTCATTTTATTACGAAGACCAAACTATTACTCCTGTTTTAGATGAAAAAACCAACGAAATAAAATACTTTGTTTCAACAAGTAGAGATATTACAAAAGAGGTAGAACTCCAACAAAAACTCCAAGAACTTGCGACACAAGACACCCTCACACATATCTATAATCGCTATAAAATCAATGAGCTTATAGAGCAAGAACTTATACGTTCCCAACGCTATCATGAAACTTTTGCACTCATTATGTTTGATCTTGACCATTTTAAAAATATCAACGATACTTATGGCCATCACATAGGAGATGTTGTTCTTCAAGAGTTTACTACCCTCATTAGCCAAAACATCCGTAAAAGTGACCAATTTGGGCGTTGGGGTGGTGAAGAGTTTATGCTCTTAGTACCAAATACTTCAAAAGAAGAAGCACTTACCCTTGCTCAAAAACTTTGTGATAATGTTGCACAACATACATTTACAAATAGCTTACATGTAACAGTAAGTGTAGGTGTTACTCTCTACAATTTTAAAGACTCTAAAGAGCTTCTCCTCAAAAAAGTAGATGATGCCATGTACAAATCAAAAAATGACGGTCGCAATAAAGTGTCATTTATACAAAATTAGCTATAATTGCAAAAAATATTCTACTAGGCAAACTACAATGGTAACAGTACAAAACTTAACAATGAGATACGGAAACAGAGTTCTGTTTCAAGATATAAACTTAAAACTTGACCGTCATAAACGTTACGGTCTTATCGGTGCAAATGGTGCCGGAAAAACAACATTTTTAAAAATTCTTTCAGGACAAATCAACGAATATGAGGGTGAAGTTATCATCCCTAAACAATATAAAGTGGGTGTTCTTGGACAAAATCAGTACGCATTTGAAGATTTTACTATTTTAGATGCTGTTTTATATGGAAACAAACGTCTTTATGATGCTATCAAAGAGAAAGAGGAGCTTTACGCTACAGGTGATTTTGAGGATGATGCAGTCAACAACCGTTTAGCTGAACTTGAAACTATCTGTGTTGAAGAAGACCCAACTTATGAGTATGACATCAACATTGCAAAAATCTTGGAAAATGTAGGGATTCCTGCTGAAAAACATCACGACCTTATGTCAACACTCGATAGTGCTGATAAATTCAAAGTACTTCTTGCTCAGGTACTTTACCCTAAACCTGATGTTTTATTTCTCGATGAGCCTACCAACAACCTTGACATTGAAACTATCAGCTGGTTAGAGAATGAGTTGCAACGCCATGAAGGAACGATGGTTGTTATCTCTCACGATAGACACTTTTTAAATGCTGTTGTTACAAACATTTTAGATGTGGATTACCAAAAAATCCGTGAATTTACTGGTAACTACGATGACTGGTATATCGCTGCAAATGTTATGGCAAAACAGATGGAACTTGACAATGCAAAAAAACAAAAAGAGAAAGAGCAACTCGAAGCATTCGTTCGCCGTTTTAGTGCCAACGCATCAAAAGCAAAACAAGCAACCTCAAGACAAAAACAACTTGAAAAACTTAACATCGAAGAGATTAAACCATCTTCTCGCCGTGACCCTTCTATCGTTTTTAAGGCAAAAAGAACGATGGGTGATGAAGCACTAGAGGTTATCAATGTTTGTCACGCATATGGTGACAATCAAGTACTCAAAGATATCAGCTTTAAAGTGAACCCAGGTGAAAAAATCGCTCTTATTGGTGGTAATGGTGTTGGGAAAACTACACTTATCAAAATCCTTATGGAGGAGATGAAACCAAGCTGTGGTGGTGAAATAAAATGGGGTGCAACGATTGAGAACTCATACTTCCCACAAGATACAGCAGATATCATCGAAGGGGATGGTACACTTTATGACTGGTTACGCGCGTTTGATCCTAAGCGTGATATAGCTGAGATTAGAAACTGTCTTGGACGTATGCTTTTTAATGGTGAGCAACAAGAGAAATCTGTAGTGAGCATCTCAGGGGGTGAAAAACACCGTATGATGCTTTCTAAAATGATGTTAGAGGGTGGAAACTTTTTAGTTCTTGATGAACCATCTAACCACCTTGACCTTGAAGCTATCGTTGCTCTTGGTGAAGCACTGCATAACTTTGATGGGAATGTTATTTGTGTCTCTCACGATAGAGAGTTACTTGATGCTTTTGCAACACGTGTTATAGAACTTCATGAAGATGGTACATATACTGACTTTGAAGGAAGCTACGAAGAGTTTGCAGCAGCTAAAGAAGCTGGAAAGTTTAACTAAGATGAAAAGCTTTGAGAACTATTTAGGTCTTGGTATAGCAGGGAATTTTGCTCTGCACCTTGACCAAGCTGGTGAAGCTGAAGATTTTAAAGATATCATCACAGCAGATGAAGCAGCACCTAAAGGGATGTTTCCTTTTTACATCCCTTGTGAAGCTTTTAAACTCAATGAAACTTACCCAAAAGAGAAACTCTTTACATACCCTCTTTCACACGACACTATCACACTTCCACAAGAGGAAGTCAATGTTCAAGCTGAGCCAGAAGTTGGGCTTACATGTAAGCTTATTTATAATGAAGATGGGACACTTCAAACAATAGAGCCACTTACATTTTGTGCCTATAATGACTGTTCTATCCGTGTAGCTGGAGCTGATAAAATCAGTGACAAAAAAAACTGGGGAAAAAACTCAAAAGGTATCAGTGCAACTCATTTTGAGATTGACAAGTTTGCAGAGGGTGGCATAATGGACACCTTCTCAATCTGTAGCTTTTTAGTAAGAGATGGTGAAGTAGATGCCTATGGTGAAGATGTTGCACTTAATGGTTATAGCTACTTCTATACACAACTTACAGAGTGGATGACAAACCAAATCAATACACAAGAGGAGTTTGGCCCACTTGAAGATATTAAAAACTACATCAAAAAAGCAAACAACCCTCAACACGCTATCATCTCTATAGGTGCAACTCGTTATACACCTTATGGAGAAACAACCTTTTTAAAAGATGGTGATAAAGTAGTAGTTGCTGTTTATAACCATAACAAATATAACTATGAAGATATGCTTACCTCTGTAAAAACATCTTCTTTTGACAAAGATGATGTAAGTTTCTTAGTACAAAATGTAGAAAAGTAATATGGCAAGAGGAAAGAAACTTGACCTTTTCATAGGGGCAAATATAGAACAAGATACTTGGAGTGAAGTCACTGCTCCAAGTAAAAAAACTTCTCAAGAGATACTTCCACCAAATAAACACACACTTTACTTCGCAAAAGAGAAAAGAAGAGGGAAAGTAGTTACCCTTGTTGGAGAATTTTTTCTTGAAAAACAAGAGGTGACTACCCTTTTAAAAAAGCTCAAAAAGTCACTTGGGTGTGGTGGTAGTTTTAAAAACAATATGATGGAGTTTCAAGGTGATATCAAAGAGAAACTTCGACCACTTCTTCAAAAAGAGGGATATGGTTTTAAACCAAAACACTAAAAACTTTTACTCAAAAGTTTTTAAAAACTTTTCACAATCCTCTTTTGAAAGAGGTTTTGAGAAGTAGTAACCTTGAATATTATCACACCCTTCTCTCACAAGAAAATCAACTTGTGCTTTCTCTTCTACTCCCTCAGCAATAATTTCTAAGTCTAGGTTTTTTGCCAAAGAGATAATCGTTTTTACAATAGCAACATCATCTTTATCATACGGTAATTCCATCACAAAACTACGGTCAATTTTGAGCTTGGTCACAGGAAGCTTTTTCAAATAAGAAAGAGAAGAGTAACCCGTACCAAAATCATCTATAGAGATAGAGATACCCAAAGCTCGTATTTTATTTAAAATATCCATTGCATGTTGTGGATTTTCCATAATATGTGTTTCAGTAATCTCTATCTCAATATAACGAGTATCTAAACCTATATCATTTATAGTCTCTTCTAGTTCTTGTATATAATTTTTAGAAGTAAGTTGTCTAGCTGAAAGGTTTATGGAGATTTTACCACACTCTATACCTTTTCTATGCCACTCTAATACCTGTTGAATAGATAAACGCATCATCACATCATCTATAGCACCAATAAGCCCTATCTCCTCAGCAAAAGGGATGAATTTATCAGGAAAAATCATCCCTTTTATAGGATGTTGCCAACGGATGAGTGCCTCAAGACCTGTCACTTTATGCTGTTTTGCATCTATTTTTGGTTGAAAGTAAGCTTCAAATTCATCATTTTCTAAAGCACGTCGAAGCTCTTTTTCAAGTTCTATTCTTTCAAAAGCAAGTTTCGTCATCTCTGCATGATAAAAGTAGTATCTGTTTTTTCCACTCTCTTTTGCTTTGTACATTGCTGTGTCTGCATTTCTTAACAAATCTTCGGCATTGTCAGCATCATCTGGATAACTACTAATCCCTATACTAAAGGTTGTATAGTGCTTCATACCGTTTATAATGAAAGGCTCTTGCATACTCTCTATAATTTTATTTACAATATGAATTACACTATTTTGGGAAACATCTTGAAGAAGTATAGTAAATTCATCGCCACCAAGTCTTGCAACAGTATCTTCTTTTCTTCTTGCTCTAAGAAGTCTTTTTGTTACGAGTTGAAGAAGTTTATCACCAACATCATGTCCATATGTATCATTAATCTCTTTAAATCTATCTAAGTCTAAAAAGAGAACACTCACAACCTGTTGCTCTCTTTGTGCTTGTTTGAGTGCTTGTTTGAGTCTATCTAAAAATAAAAATCTATTTGGAAGATGTGTAAGTGAATCATGTTCAGCCTGATGTTTGAGTTTTTGACTTTTTTTCTGTAACTCTTTTGTTTTGAGTGCTACATTTTTTTCAAGAAGCTCTTTTTGCCTACTCACAAGCTTTTTATAATTAAATATATATACATAGTACAAAAGCACTCCAATGCCAATGTAAATAAGTACAAAAAGTGCAATAAGAGCTTTCACCTGACTTTGAATTTCAGAAGTGTTAATAGTTTTTAAATCTTTAGCAAGAATAAAATATGCCATATCTTTTTCATCGATATCTTCTATACTATAACTTGTAATTAAAAAACCATCTTTTATAATGTATGTAGGAATTGAAATATATTTTTGAATATCTTTTGCAACGACATCAAGAAGAAATGGACTTGCAGTTCTATAGTTTGCAATATAATAGTCTTTTAAAAAATATTTTGGACTTACTTGGAGTTGTTTTTTATATGATTTATCTACTAAAAGAAGGTTCTCAGAGCCAAATTGTTGAAGCTTACGCGAAATAGAATTAAACTTTGCTATTGTTTCAACTAAACCAAGAAAACGTCCTTGTTCAAAAATAGGTACGATAGATTTGAATGTCATATCAAACTTACCAACACTAATAGGTGAAAGAACCTGAGGATGTTTTAAAAGTTTAATAATATCTTTTCTAGCATGAAGAATACTATCTCCGTGCTTGGATGTCCAAGAACGATAAAGGCTCACACCTTCTCTTGAGACAACCTGAAACCATACATTATGTAATGAAGAGTATTTTTTAAGCTTTAAAGAGAACTCTTTGAGATGAATCTCTTTGTGTTTATCTAAAAGCATCTCTTTAACATCATGGTTTTCAGATAAAGCAAGGCTTAGTAGTAATATTGCCTCTTTTTTTTCAGTAATAAGTGTCTTAACCTCATTATAAATAACATGAGAAACTTCTATATATTTTTCATTAAGTTGTTTCTCTTGTATGTTTTGTATATATATGTAAGAACCATACATATATAAAAGCATAGGAATAAGACCAGCAATAATTACTTTATAATTTAATTTCATAAGCTTATTATAGTCAAAGGGAGTTTAAATTATGCTATTTGTTCTTGAGTAGCACACTCCTCCATAAGAATTTCATTCTTGCTTAAATCGGTAGTAATTACATAACGATCACGACCTGTTTCTTTCGCTTTATAAAGCATCTCATCAGCCCTTGAAATAATAACTTCCTCATCTAAAGCACTATCAGCTATACAACAAACCACCCCGATAGAAAGAGTCAAATATTCACAAACAAGAGAGTTTTCATGTGGTATTTTTACCTCTTTTATATTTTCTGTAAGCTCTCTTGCCAAACGAGCAGTATTGGAAGCATCTGTATCACTGAGTAAAATACCAAACTCTTCTCCACCAAGTCTAAAAACATAGTCACTTGGTCTTTTAAAACTTGCTCTTAAGACTTTAGCAACTTTTTTAAGTGCCATATCACCCTCTATATGACCATAAGTATCGTTATACTGTTTAAAGAAATCGATATCAACCATCATAAATGAAATATATGTACGAGAACGCTTTGCTCTTTTCACTTCTCTATCAAATATAAAGTTAAAATAGCGTCTATTATGTAAGTTTGTTAAAGTATCTGTATACGAAACGTTTTCTAGCTTTTTATTTGCTATTTTTAATTTTCTTGCTGTTTTTTCTAAACGATTGTGATCATTTTGAATACTTTCAAATACGTACCATAAAACAGCTAAAACACCCACAATAACAAATGTTAAAATGAACCCTATCTGCTTCATAATATCTTTATAGGTGTAAAGAAACTTTTGTCTTTCATAATGTGCAACATTAATCTCATAACGTAAAAGCTTTTGCAAAACCAACTGAATATCAAATACTGTCTTTTCTAATGTCTTTATAGAAAGATGTTGCAGATCTTTGCCATTATAAACAAGATCCATCACTTTTTGAAAATAATGATTTGTTCTTTGAATCTCCATATCAGCATAGTCTATATACTGCATCTCTTCCTCTGTTTTATAGTGAGATTTATAGCGCTGCCATTTTTTGTTAATCTCATCCAAAGAGGTTTGTATAGTTTCAAACACTTCACTTTTACTAATAACACCTCGTTTCGCTTTGTGCAGTGTCAAAAAAAGTGTTCCATGATAAGTATTTAAAATACTATTAAGTTCTGTTACAGGTACTAAGGAGCCAAAGTAAAGAGCATCTATATTTTTTTTCATATCATTGACATAGCTTCGTCCCATAATCCCTATGATAACAAGCCCCAAAGTGATAAGAAAAAAGAGGAAAAAAAGTTTACTTTTAAGTTTCAATGCTTCTATAAATTTCATATCTACAATTAAGCATAATGTGTACCATTTATGATAAAATGCCCAAAAAATTGACAAAATGGAGATATTTATGGAAGCAAAAGCTATTAAAACCCAACACTATTTAACACCTCAAGAGATACAAAAACATCTTGAAAAAGTAGAATATATCATTATGGCAGCACCTGCACCTGAACATTTCAAACAAACACCTATACACTTCACTATCTTTTTAAATACACAAGAGCCTCTTCCTAGTGAAGTTCAAAAAGCTGTTTTAGATAAATTTCGCCAAGAAAATGGCATAGGTGAGCCTGCTGAACTTATGAGCCAACTTATGCCTGTTGGTTTTGCTGTAAGTAAAGAGCAAGAAACAGCGATGCCTATGCTTCTTGTCAAACCAGAAGATCAACGCACTATCCCTTATGCTGTTATGTTTGTAATGGACTTTTTAGCTGATAGTGATAACTTTGAAGAAGCAAAAGAAAAACAACTTACAGGATGGAGTTACGCCTACGAATCATAATGCTACTTTTGTAGCATTGTGTTTATTTTCTTCTTATTATAATGCCACTAGACATTAAAAAAATTAAGGAGAAAAGAATGAAAAAAACAATTCTTTCAACAGTTTTAGCATCAGTATTATTAGCAGGTTCACTTTACGCAAAAGCGAGTGAAATCAAAACAGTCAATGAAGTAAAACACAACGCAGTTGTAAAAGGTAACCAAGATGCACTTGCATCGCAAAAGCACCTTATTAATGAAGCTGTAACATCACTTGAGTTTAGTGCAAAAGCACTCATTAGCCTCAACCAAAACAAACCTAAAGAAGCACAAGCAAACATCGAAAAAGCTTTAGGGAAACTAGAAGTTATTTTAAGTGCAAAAAATGCACCAAAATTTTTACCAGTTGACAGCTCTGTAACAATGAGAGAGTTTATCGGTACAAAAGCAGATGTAGAAAAAACAGTAGATATGGTAAAAGATTTACTAGATGATAACAAAGTACAAGTAGCAAGAGAGTTACTTAACTCACTACAAAGTGAAATCGACATTACAGTAGTAAGTTTACCATTAGTTACATATCCAGATGCACTGAAACTTGCAGCAAAATATATTCATGAAAACAAAATTGAAGAAGCAAAACATGTGTTAAGTGTTGCTCTTAATACTTTTGATACAACAGTACAGGTTGTTCCTTTACCATTACTCAAAGCATCTGAACTTATCAATGTTTCAGCACATCTTTCTAAAAACGGTAAAAAAGAGGAAGCTCTTAAATATCTTCAAGCAGCAGAAGATCAACTTGATGTAGCACAAGCTCTTGGTTATGTAAGCCATTCAGATACATCATACAAAGCACTTCATGCAGTTATTAAACATGTTAGAAAAGAGATTAAAGGGAAAAATAAAGCTGAAAAACTTTTCGATGAGTTAAAAGCAAAACTTCAAGACTTTAAAGAAAAAGTATTCTCTGAAAAAGCAGAAGCTAAAAAATAAAAACCAGCAGGATTATCCTGCTGCGTTCATTGCAAGTTGTGCCATTTTTTGCATAAAGGCTTCAACATTTTCTTTATTTTCTATCGTTTTTTGTAACTCTTTTTTAAAGTACTCACGTGTTTGTTCATTTGCTATATCAAATGTATAAAGTACCCATTCTGTATTGAGTGCTATTTTTTCATCCCCTTTTTCCACTTCAAAAGCACGATAAAGGTTAATATCTGTCTCACTTAACATCTCAAGTACATCTTTATAAAAAGTTGGTACTTCATAATTTATGATAGACTCCAAATCTTTTTGAGGAATAGTAACATCTCTCTCTGACATCTCATCAACACCAACAATCAAGGCATCACCAATAACAAGTTGTTCCCCTATAAAGTAAGCTGGCTTTTTATTTGAAAGTGCATTCGCATCAGCATAAATCACATGTTCTCGAATAGATGGCATCTCATCAATAAGAATCGAACTAAAAAATGTATACACTGTATTTGCTTTCATCTCTATATCTATAGACTCTACTGTTTTTGTTTGGGGGTTAACGCTTAAACACTTCATTTAAAAATTCTCCAATAATATCACTTTTACAGAAGTTCCTTTTTCAAGAAACTTATCATCTTCCTCTGCAACCATTAAGCCACTATTTTCAAGCATGTTGACTAAAATTGCAGAACTTCCTACTTTTTTACCTTTAAAATTAACAAAGTATTTACCATCTTCCACCACAACATTACATGCAGTAAACTCTGTAAAAGGACTTCGTTTTTTAAAATCTTCTTGCAGTTGTGCATCCACCGTTTTATATGCCTGTTTTTTTCCTAACATTTTTGCTATAAGTGGTAAAACATAGAGTATAGAAGTTACTGTTGAAGAGTATGCAAATCCAGGAAGAGCCAAGATAAACTGCGCACCTTTTTGTGCAACCATAATGTGACGACCTGGTTTAATTGCAACACCTTTATAAACCACTTTTGCACCCAAACGAGGGACAATATCTTTTACAAAGTCATAATCACCAACACTTACACCACCCGTACTTACCAAAATATCAGCAGATGCAAGTGCATTTTGAAATGTTTGCATCAAAGCATCTTTATCATCAGGTGCAGTACCAAGTTGAATCACCTCTGCTCCAGCTTGTTCAAAAAGTGCTGCTAAAGTATAGTTATTTGAACTTCTTATCTGTGCTGGATTTGTAGAGTTTTCTCCTAAATCTAAAATCTCACTCCCCGTTGCTATGACAGCCACACGAGGACGCACTGCAACTTTGACCATCACACAATTAAGACCAGCCATTACACCTATCTCAGCAAAGCCAACTTTTGTTCCTTTTTTTATAAGAATATCACCAGCTTTATACCCCTCACCAACAGGGCGTACAGCATTGCCTTGTGGAACACTCTCATTAATGGTAATCTTGCCATCTTCATAAGTAACATTTTCTATTTGAATGAGAGTATCAGAACCTTGAGGCATCATAGAACCTGTAAATGTTTTGATACACTCCCCCTCTTGTAAAACACGAATCTCATCATGCCCAGCAGGGTTATCTCCTAAAACAACAAGCTCCCCTTTTGAAAGGTCACTGTGTTTAACAGCATAGCCATCCATAGAAGCTGTTGGAAACTGAGGGTCATTATACTCAGCAACAATATCCTCAGCTAAAACACGTCCGAGTGCATCACTTAAAGGTACTTTCTCAAAACGACTACTGTTTACTGGTAGCAACTCCAACATATTTTGACTTGTTTCATACGCTAAAAAACTCACTTGCTCTCTCCTGCTAAAATTCCACTTCCCTTAATAGCTGTTGAGCGATCTTTTGCATACACTCTTTTACCATCTATTAAATCATATTTCCAAATAGGAGCACTCGCTTTAAAATCTTCGACAAACTCATCTATAAACTCTAATGCAACACGCCTTTTTGGTGAGAATACAGCTGCGATATACGAGGATTCATGAAGCATTACATCACCACGAGAGTGAGCCATCTTTATTAAAGCGCCTCTCTCTTTTGCCTTCTCTTGCCATGCCTCAAACCAACTTAGTAAAATGGGTTCATAAATGTCAAAGCTCAGACCATCTATACCATTTTCACTTCTCACTGTCCCAACAAAAGGGATATATGCACCATAGTTACTTTGAGCTTCCTCTTCATACCACTCTTTTAAAAGTGTGGGCACATCTAAAGCACCATCATAAAGATACAGCATCACTCATCCTCCACATACAGGTGGTAAAAGTGAAATTTTATCTCCATCTTTTACAGGGTAATCCAATGAAGACACCAAAGTGTCATTCACAGCCACAGCAGAGTTTTGCAACCACTCACTAAGCTCTTTATCTTCTTGAAGTATCTGTGCTAGTTCATTGAGATTTGCTATCTCCAACTCTAAAGCCTCTTTTTGTATAGGTCCTAAAAATTCAACTCGTACCATATTTCTATACTCTCTTATATATTATTGGATAGATTATACCTAAGATAAGTTAAGTGGTGTATAATTACGCCATGATTTTTGGAAAAATAGAATACCTCAACCTCCTCCCTTTCCATGTTTTTATGAAACGCTATACAAAAGGCTCAAGTGCTAAAATGGCTATGGAATATAAAAAAAATGTCCCCTCAGCTATCAATAAAGCATTTTTAAGACGTCGTGTTGATGCAGCCTTTATATCAAGTGCTGTTGCACATAAACAAAACTTTGTTTCACTTGGAATCATCGCTAAAAGAGAGGTGTTGAGTGTCTTGGTACTTCCTTCACAACAAACTCAAGATGATAGCGAATCAGCGACATCAAACCGTTTGGCAAAAGTGTTACATGTAGAGGGAAAAGTAATTATAGGAGACAAAGCACTTCGTTATGCTTTAGCACATGATGATTATATAGATTTGGCAGCACTTTGGCATGAAAAAACACAACTTCCTTTTGTGTTTGCACTGCTTTGTTACCATAAAGAGAAAAAACATTACACAAAAATAGCCAAAGAATTTACAAAAAAAGAGTTTAAAATACCTCAGTACCTTTTAAAAAAAGCTGCTAAGCAAACAGCCATTCCTTCTCAGGAGATTCTTAATTATCTCAAACTTATTAGCTATAAGCTTGATACAAAAGCATACAAAGGGTTACGAAAGTTTTATAAGATGAAAGTGTAAAGAGCTTAATGCTCTTTACTAAGATAAAGTCCTATAGCTTGAAGTTGTTTTGGATTGAGAGAACCACAAAGTTTATGCTCTGATACATACGCTTTTGCTTCTGCTACAGATGTGAAAGTTTTGTCTGTTTTTTGACACATTTTTTTATACATCATTGCACCTTTTTGTGCCATCATCTTTTGTTTTTTAGCTATCATTCTCGCATCATGCGCAAAATCTTTTTTTGCTTCAGCATACGCTTCATCAAAACGCATCACTTTCCCACCAAATTTATGAGCAAACTCTTTTGCTTTGGCTTCTGATGCAAAAGCATACTTACTTACCATACTCATAGTTCCTTTTTTCTTAGAAGCAACAACATAATATGCTTTTTTAGCATCTAAAAACTTTAAAGAGTGGACATCAACTACTTTGATGTTTTTTACATCAGCATGATTAAATTCTTTATCTTCTACCAAGCAGTGTAAAGAACAATATTGTTTTACTTTACCATCTACAGTTGCAACATGGTTTGTTTTATAAAACATAGGTAGATTCATACCACATATAGAACAAAACTTCTTTTCATTTCCTTGTTGTAATAATGTTGCTTCTTTAACATTAACAGATTGAAACATTCCAGCTTGAAGTGTTATAAATATTCCTAAAACCATAAGTACCCATATTGTTTTTATTATTTTCATATTTTTTTTCCTTTATTTTTCTATATAGTGATAATTATATTATCTTCTATAATTGTTACAAAACTATTAACTACTTATCTCACTGAGCTCTTTTTTTATATCTTGAGAAAGATTTTTATATCCATTTTTAGTGACTAAAATATTATCTTCAATACGTATACCAATCCCTCTATACTTTTTAGGTACAGTTGAGTCATTTTCATCAATGTAAAGTGCTGGTTCTATTGTTAAAACCATACCTGCTTTAAGAGGTATCTCTTTACCTTTTTTTGTTTTATAAGGTGCTTCATCATGCACATCAAGCCCCATCCAATGCCCGATACCATGAGGGTAATATTTCTTATGCTCTTTTTTATCAAGGAGTGTTTTCAAATCACCCTTTAAAATACCAAGTCTAATCATCCCTTTCGTAAGTAACTCTTCAGATTTTTTCTGTAAATCACTTCTTAATACTTTGGGGCGAATCATTGTAATAATCTCTTTTTGCACTTCAAGTACAAGTGAGTAGAGCTCTTTTTGTGCTTGAGTAAAATGACCATTAGATGCTATTGTACGAGTAATATCACTTGCATAGTAATCATACTCGCATCCAGCATCTATTAAAATAAGACTCTTTTTTTTCAGAAGTTTGTTGTTACTAATATAATGAAGAGTATTTGCATTATTACCCCCTGCTACTATAGATGTATAAGCATCACTATACGCTCCATTCTTCTTAAAAATATACTCTATCTCAGCTTGAAGTTCGTATTCATATTTACAAAGTGGAGCTTTTTGTATCGCTCTATGGTGTGCTTTTTTTGTAATATTTATCGCTTTTTGAATAAGACGAATCTCAGGTTTTGACTTGATTAAACGCATCTTTTGAATCTTTTTGGCTACATTTTTAATGCTGTACATATCTTTAAAATAAGATTTAAGAATCTTGGTATTTGTATATTCTAAATTAAAATCATAGTAAAGTGTTGTCACATTTTTCATATATTTTTCAAGGCTTACATGTAAGTTCTCATAGAGTAAAACATCATCAACTAAAAATCTTTTTTTTGCTTCATCTACACCTATCCTTTTACCATTCCACATCTCTTCAACTGGGTCTTTTTTATGCACAAAGAGAAAGAAAAAAAGAGAACCTTTTGTTTTTAGAATCATTAAAGCACTTTTGTCCTCTTTTAAACCTGTCAAATAGTAAAAATTACTATTTTGGCGAAAAGGGTACTCTGTATCGTTTGAACGTTGCTTATATGTTGCACTAAAAAGTACTGTCAAAGAATTGTTTGCTAGTGATTTAGCAAGTTTTTCTCTTCGTTTTGCATACTCAGTTTCACTTATCATAAGAAACACTTCCTAGCCATCGCACAGCTTCTTGCACTACTTCTTGCATCGCTTCATTAAGTGCTTTTACACCACCTTTTGCATCAAGTGTTTCTACATCCACTTTCTTACGAAATGTTTTTGAAGCAACAAGGGAAAGTCCCTCTTTTTTCACAACAGCCAAAGAGAGTTGCACAACAACATAAGAGTGTTTCATATCTGGTGTAAAATACTGCATAAATTCATCTAAGCGACTCTCTAGTATATAAGTTGTTTGCACACGAGAGTTACTTCCTACAACATTTTGAAAAATATTTGCATTTGTAATGTTACGCACAAGAGTATCACTTACCATAGTATTTGGAGCAAGAAGCCATTTTGACTGATGATATCTGTTTGTCTCAAAACCATTGCTATAGTACATTTTTGTATCCATCAAAGTTGTATCACTAAAAGTTTGAAACACCTTTAAAGAAGTTGCTATAGAATCGCTGCCGTTCGTTTTTTGAGGTATTACTTTTGGTGTAAGTGTATAGTGTGTAACAGCTGGTACTTTTGTTGCACATCCACTTATAAACAACAACATCCCTACTATATAAAGAAAATATCTCATTTTACTGCTCCCCTGGTGCTTGTTTTAGCTCTTGTTTTTTATATAAAATATCAGATGGACTCTGTTCATAATGTTCTAAAAATCCATTGAGTTTTACCATAGATTCTTGCATTTGTAAAAGTGTTGCATCTACTGTTGGTAAAACATCTGCACTCATATCTTTAAAGTTAAACTGTCCATCTTTAAATGCTGTTTCCATTTCAGCCATGGCATCTTTAATCCCTAAGTAACTATCCATAATAGAAGCTAAAGAATCTGAAACACTTTGTTCAAACTCCTGACTTTTATCTAAAAATTTATCTACATTTGGCATTACACGGTCAAGTTTATATGTAAAGTTATCTACATTTCTCGCACTGTTTTGTATATGAGTAATCGTTTTTTCATCCAAAAGTCTATCAAGTTTTGCCATAGCACTTGACGTTGAATCAAGTAGCTTTGCAAATTTTTCCTGATTTTTTTCATTTAAAAGCTCTTCAAAACGTAAGAGAGAAAGTGTTAAGTGGGAAGAAACAGAACCTAAAGATTTCTCAAAATGCTCAAAAAATGAAGGTGCTGTTTTGATGATAGGATACTTGCTATCTCCCTTAGCTTGTAACTGAGGTGCATTATTAGAGCCTAACGTCAAGTTAATGTAAGTCAAACCTGTAATCCCCTGTGCTGTAAGTTTTGCAACAGTATCTTCTTTAATAGGGGTTGTTTTTAAAATATCTACAGTCACCTCTACTTGCTCAGTATTTTTAGGATTGATACGTAAGTTTGTAACTTTTCCCACAGCTATACCTCTGTATTTTACAGGGGCATTTATGTTTAGTCCAAGAACAGACTCATTAAAATAGATAAGGTACTTTTGTGTTTGTGCCTCTTCTGAAGGTTTTAACATCCAGTAAGCAAAAGCAAACATCGCTATCATTCCAAGTAAAACCAAAAAACCAACCAAGGTATAATTTACTTTATTATTCATCACTACTCTTTAAAAAATGTTTGTATAAAATCACTCTTTACAGAGGTCACTTCTGCAAGTGTTCCCTCAAAAGCAATTTTTTTGTTATCTATAATGGCAACTCTATCAAGCGTATCATAGATAGACTGTAAATCATGCGAAACCATAACAATAGTTAAGCCTAACATATCACGAAGTTGTAAAATCAACCTGTCAAATTCCCTTGCAGAGATAGGGTCAAGACCACTTGTTGGCTCATCTAAAAACAGCAATTTCGGATCTAAGCTCAAAGCTCTTGCCAACCCTGCTTTTTTCTTCATACCACCACTTATCTCAGAGGGGTAAAGATTTGCATCGCTGTATTTTAAACCAACAAGAGAGATTTTAAACTTGACAATATCTTCTATCATCTCTTTTGAGAGATTTGTGTACTCCACTAAAGGCAAAGCAATATTTTCTTTTATAGTCAAAGAGGAAAACAGTGCACCAAACTGAAAAAGCACACCCCATTGTTGGCGAAGTTTTTGAGCATCTTTTGCAGAGATAGTCTCTATACTCTTTCCAAGTACCTCTACATGTCCGGCATGAAACTCCTGAAGCATTACCATCTCACGCAGAAGTGTCGTTTTCCCACATCCACTTGGACCTAAAAGACCATAAATTTCACCCTCATTTACATGCAGATTTAATCCATCATGGATAATTTTACTTCCAAAAACTGTTTGTAACCCCTCTACTTTTATAAGAGCCATATTAAATCCCCAAATTTGTAAATGCTATAGAAAAAATAGCATCACACACAATAACAGCAAAAATAGATTCAACCACACTTTTTGTGGTGTTAAACCCTATACTTTGGGTATCATCTTTGACCATTAAACCTCTATAGATACCTATAGTTGCTATTAAAAAGGCAAAGAAAGGACCTTTGAGTAAACCTATAAAAAAATGTTTGGCAGCCACCACTTCATTGAGTCTATCTATAAACAAAGCAGGTGTGATTTGCAAGTCAATGTTAGAAACTATCATCCCACCCAAAATCGCCATAATATCAGCAATAAAAATTAAAATAGGCATCGTTATCATCAGTGCCAAGATACGAGGAAGTACTAAAAAAGCAAAAGGCTCAAAACCCATCGTTTTCATAGCATCAATCTCTTGAGTAATTTTCATTGCCCCTATTTGTGCTGTGTATGATGATCCACTACGCCCTGCAATGACAATAGCAGTAATAAGAGGAGCAAGCTCTCTAAAAATAGAGATACCAAGCATATCAACTATAAAGATATTTGCACCATAAAGCTTTAACTGAAACGCTGACTGGTATGCAATAACAAGCCCAATAAGAAAACTCGTTAAAGCAACAATACCTAACGCCTTTACAGCACTCTCATTAATCTCAAATAAAATCTCTTTGTAACGGATAGTATGAATATGTAAAAGGTAATAAAGCTTTGTAGCAAAAAGCTGTCCAAAAAATGTAATAAAAGCAACAAAACCTTTGTAATTATCTATAAAAGCCTTACCTGTTTTTTCTACAAAACTCAACTCTTTCATTTGAGGAAGTTTTACCTCAAAATCTAGTTTTTTACGTACTAAGTCAAGTGTTTCTAAATGATTTTTTTTATGTGAGACTAAAGAAAAAGACTGAGCCTTTGCTTGTGCCTTTCTTTCCATTTTTACTAAAAAAATTGCTCCTGCAGTATCAAGTGCATCTAATTTTTCTATACTTACATGTAAGCTTTTATCACTATGCTTTTCAAGAAGTTTTTGAAGTTTTTTTTGGAGTTTTTCAAGAGTGTATATATTTAATTCCCCCTCAAGAGAGAGGAAAAGTGTGTCAGAATCGATATCTGTAGTAAAATAAACTTTTTTATGTACCATTGTGCTGATTAGAAATCTCTCTGCAGCAGTTTATTTACTTTTAAAATAGTAATGATTCTGTCAGATTGTTGTCCAACACCCTCGATGATAGTATCATCACTATTAAGTGTATCTGGTGCTGGTCCGATATTTTCTTTTTTAATGCGAATAGCCATTGTAAGTCTATCTATCACAAATCCAGCCACATCATCACCATCACGCATAACAATAAAACGAGTTTCATCATTTTGTTTTTTCGGTTGTAGTCCAAATTTTACACGTAAATCTATCAAAGGAATAACAGAACCTCTAAGATTAAAAACACCTAAAACATAAGGAGGTACCTGAGGTACACGTGTCCAGCTAAAGGGCTTAATAATCTCTTGAATAGAAAGAATAGGCACTGCATACTCTTCATCACCAATGATAAAACCAACAAGTTGTACCACATCATCAAGTTGTTCTACAACACTCTCTTGCTGTTGCGCTTGTTTATCTATTATATTTTTTAATTTATCACTCATTATAAAAACTCCGCTTTAAAGTTTACATTTCTCTGAACTACACTTGAGAGGTAATCTGCCGAATATGGTTTTGTGATATACTCAACCATACCAGACTCAACACCACGCATACGGTCAGACTTACTCGTTCTTGAAGTAACAGCAATAAGTGGAAGGTTTTTATATCTGTTGTATTTTTTAATCTCACTTGCAAGTGAGTAACCATCCATTCTTGGCATCTCAATATCAATAAGCATCGCATCAAAATTATAATCACCCGATTTTAAAATATTTAATGCTTCTTGACCATCACCAGCTTCAACTAATGTTACCCCAAGTTGTTCAAGTGCTTTTCGCATAATCATTCTATCTGTTTTTGAATCATCAACAATCATAATAGTATAATCACTTGCACTTGTTTTCTCTTTAACAAGATTATTTGCACCACTTGATTCACTCATAGAAGTTGCTTTTACATTTCTTGCCATATCCATCAATGCAACAACATCAACAATAAGTGTTACACCACCATCACCACGGATAGTAGCACCTGCAATACCTTCAATACCCTTGAGGTAATCACCAAGCGATTTAATAACAATCTCTTCCTGACCAACTAGAGTATCAACAATAAGCCCTATTTTACTTGTACCAAGACCAAGGACAACAACATAAGCAAAATCACTCGAATCTAAAATACGTTCCACTTCAAAGATATCACCGATATGAACAAGAGATAAAACCTCATCACGAAGACGCATAACACTTTTACCCTCAACTGTATAAATCTCATCTTTAGAGATACGAACAGTTTCTAAAACAGAAGCAAGAGGTATCGCATAATGTTCCTCTTGAACACCAACTAACAGTGCTTGAATAATTGCAAGAGTTAAAGGAATTTTGAGCTTCATAGAAGTCCCTTTTCCTATCTCAGAATCAATATCAATAATACCGTTAAGTTTTTCAATGTTTGTTTTTACAACATCCATTCCAACACCACGACCACTTACATTGGTTACTGCTGCTGCTGTTGAAAAACCTGGTTTAAAAATGAGTGTATAGGCTTCTTTGTCACTCATTTGATCAGCTTCTTTTTCGGTGATGATACCTTTTTCAAGAGATTTGTTTTTTAACATCTCAGGGTCAAGACCTTTTCCATCATCATCAATTTGAATGACAATTTGGTTCCCTTCATTGTAAGCTTTCAATGTGATAGTACCCACTTCAGGTTTCCCTTTTGCCACCCTCTCTTCTGGTGTTTCTATACCATGGTCACATGAGTTACGAATGATATGTACAAGTGGATCACCTATCTCTTCAACGATAGATTTATCAAGCTCCGTATCTTCTCCTGATATAACAAGCTCAATTTTTTTGTTAAGTTCACGAGATAAATCACGAATCATACGTGGGAACTTATTAAACACTTTTCCAACAGGAAGCATACGTGTTTTCATAACAGCTATTTGTAAGTCTGTTGTTACAAGAGAAACAATAGAAACTACTTGGTTAAGCTCCTCTAAGAACTCCTCACCCTCATAACGCTCTTCAACATCATCATTGATTTTAATGAGTCTGTTTTTTGCAAGAACAAGCTCTCCAATGAGGTTCATAAGGTGGTCAAGTCTTTTAACATCAACACGAATCGTTTGCTCAACTGTTGCAGCAGACTTCTTCGCTGGTGCAGCAGCTTTTGCATCACTAGAAGATTTTGACTCTTTTTTCACAGGAGTTGATGTTGTTACAGGTTTTGGAGCAGCTTTTTTCTCCTCTTTTTTCTCTTCAACAACATCTTCTTCATCAGCATCAGGCATAGAAGGAACATCCTCACCAGCAGCAATTTTTGCTTCCCGTTTCTTTCTGTCTTCCTCTTGGCGTTGTTGTAAAAGACGCTCTATTTCAGCTTCAACCTCTTCAGGTGACATACTGTCATAGTCGATATCATCGTCATCATCATCTTCAACAACCTCTTCTACCTTTTCTTCCACAGGTGCAGAAGCAACAGGAGTTTCTACCTCCCCATCACCACCTGTAATTTTATCAAGGCGTGCCACACATGCTGAAACATCAATACCATCATCACTGCTCGTATCACGAATTTTCTCAAGAAGTGCTTTCATAAGGTCAACTGATTCTAAAATAACATCCATAATATCTGGAGTGATTTTAAGCTCACCATGTCTTGCACGATTAAGCACATCTTCCATATGGTGTGTCAAGTGTGTTAAAACATCAAAGTTTAAAAACGATGAAGCACCTTTTACTGTATGTGCAACACGGAAAATTCCGTTTAAAAGCTCTAAATCTTCGGGATTAGATTCTAGTTCAACTAAATCCTCATCTAATTTTTCAACAAGCTCAAACGCTTCCACTAAAAAATCTTGTAATATCTCCTGAAATTCATCCATACTCTACACTCCTCGCTACATATGTGCACGTACAACACGTGCTACTTCATCATAAAATGAACTTGCTTGAAACTTCACTAAATAAGCTTCACCACCAGCATCTAAACCTCGACCCTCACTAAAGTGATCACTGATAGATGAGTTAAATACAATAGGAACACTACTAAATCTTTCATCTTCTTTCACTTTTGCTGCGAAATGAAAACCATCCATTCTAGGCATCTCTACATCAGAGATGATAAGTTTTAGGTGTTCTGAAAGCTCTTCCCCATAAGTATCATAAAGGTCTTGTAATTTTGTAAGACCCTCTTCTCCATCCATTGCTTCTATTACATTAAAGCCCATTTTTTGGAGTGCTTCTTTGACAATTTTTCTTGCTGTTGCACTATCATCTAAAACAAGAACAAGTCCTGAAAATGTTTCTATAACTTGTGGAGCAGTTTCTGTTTCTGGTTCATATAAACCCAAATCTTGAACAACACTTTCTAAGTCAAGTATGAGTAAAACACAATCACCTTCTATCTTTGTAACACCCGTTATCTTGTTACTATCAAGCTCATTTGAACTACTCATAAAAGTTGCCGGTTCTATATCACTCCATGAAATACGACGAATACGTTTTGCTTCATGCACAATAAAGCCTATAAGTACATTATTAAACTCTGTGATAATAACACGAGCATTTTTTGCTGCATCCTCAGGTTCTACAATACCCATCCATTTTGCAAGGTTAATTACAGGAATAACAACCTCACGCAAATCAAAGATTCCCTCTATAAATTCTGGAGTTCCTGGAAGTTCTGTTAACTTTGGTATTTTGATAATTTCACGTACTTTTGAAACATTGATACCGTATATACCCTCATATACTTTATCATCTTCTTGTTTGAAAATACGGAAATCGACAAGTTCCATCTCATTGGAACCAACTTTTAAGGAGTTATCATCCATTGTTTTCATCTCCTGTCTTAAACTGCAACTCTTGAAGTTTAAGTTGATTATCTTGAGATGATTTTACTCTAAAATATCTTTGATTGCAAGCAAAAGCACCCAAATTTATATACTGAAGTGTATCAAATTCCAAAGTTTTGTTCTGATGGAAATGTCCCTCAATAAAAAAATCACCCTCTTTATAAGAACTAATATGCTCTTTTATAAAAGCTTCAAATCCTCTAAACTCCTGACAATCCTCTTTTTTACCCAAATGTGCATCAATTTTATGAATGATAGCATGCTCTATACGGTCATCTATCTGTTTGAGGATTTGAAGAAGATATTTATTACGAATAAGTTTAGTATAGAGTTTATACCCAAATGCCCCATTAAAGTCCCCATGAGCGATAAATCCCTCTTTATTTTTATACTTACATGTAAGGGGTTGTTCTTCTATGGAAAAGACTCTTATATTTGGAAAAAACTGTTGTAGTTGAAAGTCATGATTTCCCTCAAGATAGATAATCTCTATCTCTAAAGAGAGTTTGTTTAACAAATCTACTAGCTCTTTGTTTTGTGCATATGTATAAGGTATATATCCAAATAAAGCATCAAAAATATCACCAAAAAGAAGAAGCTGAGTCGTTTGTATCTTTTGTGCATTAAGTGCTTGAAAAAAAGAGAGAAGTTGTGGACGAAGTGTAGGCGCGTAGTGTGCATCACTTATAAGCAATGCACCCTCTTGTATAGTAATACTATGGGACATAAGCTATCGTTGGAATACCCATAGTTTCTTCAAGCCCCATCATAATGTTTGCATTTACAACAGCTTGAGAAGAAGCCCCACGCATAAGATTATCTATCGCTGAAGCGATAAAAAGGAGGTTACCTTTACGTTTGACATAGATGTCACAAAAGTTTGTGCCTGCAACACTTTTCATATCAACAGGTTTATCACTTATGCGAATAAAAGGCTCATCTTTATAATACTCTTGAAGCATAGCGACTTCATCAAACTCACCCTTTACATGTAAGTAGATAGAACTTATCATTCCACGTGTTACAGGAACCAAATGTGGTACAAAATGCACCTCTTCAAAATCAACATTGAGTTTATGTGCTATCTCTGGTGCATGTCTGTGCATCAGTGGATTGTATGCAAAAAGATTATCATTGACATTCACAAAGTGTGTCACATCACTAAGTTTCTTTCCAGCACCACTCACACCTGTTTTTGCATCCACAACGATAGGTGTACCCTCTACTCTTTGCTCTATAAAAGGGAGAAGCCCTAAAATGGCAGAAGTTGGAAAACACCCAGGATTTGCAATAAGTTTTGCATTTTTCAGATCTTCTCTAAAGAGTTCAGGAAGCCCATAGACACCATGTTCAAGGTTTGCAGTATCAGTATGTTGCGTATAAAACTCTTCGTAAATATCTAAAGGTAAACGGTAATCAGCAGAGAGATCAACTACCTTAACACCTTTAGCGATAAGGGGTGCAACAAATGCCATAGCTGTTTTATGTGGTAATGCTAAAAATACCACATCACATAAAACTGCCATCACATCAACATCAGCACAATGTACTTCATCTTCACACACACCATTTAAACAAGGGTGTAAAGCATTGATTGTTGTTCCACCCTCAGAGTTTGCAATGTATGCAAGTTCAAAAACAGGATGAAGTACAAGCATCTTTACAAGCTCTAACCCTGTATAACCCGTTGCGCCAACAACACCAACTGAAATCTTCTTTTGCATCTTAATGACTCTCGAAAACTATCTCTTGGTATTTCACTTCATCTATCTCAAACTCTTTTTCTCCACCAGGAAGGCGAACTTTTACTTCATCACCCTCCTCTTTTCCTAAGAGTTGTTTTGCAAGTGGCGAGTTAAAAGAGATAAGACCCATATCTGGATTTGATTCAGCACCACCAACAATAGTGTAAGTTACCTCTTCATCTGTATCCATATCTGTCATCACAACAGTAGAGCCAAAGCTCACTTTTGAGTGTGCGAGTTCACTTGGATCTACAATCTGAGCATTGCCTAAAATCTCTTGAAGCTCAGCAAGACGGTTGTCTATATTTTTTTGTTGCTCTTTTGCTGCATGATATTCAGCATTTTCTTTTAAATCACCGTGTTCAAGTGCTTCTTCTATCGCTTTAACAACACCTGGTCTTTTGACCTCTTTTAAATCTTTTACTTCTGCTTGGAGTTTGTTGTATCCAAACAATGTCATAGGTTCAACTTTTTGCATAATGGTTCTCTTTTTTATAATTTATTTGTATCATTATAGCAAATTTTGTCTACTAAAAGCTCAGTTTTTTTTCGAACTCGTCTGTTTTAGTCCTAAATCTTTAAAACTTTTTAAAAGCTCATCATAGAGTTTTGCAACTATATTTTTTCCCTCTATCTCTTTTTTTAAAGCTTCTATTTTTATATCTATATTTTTATATGCTAATGTGTACTCATGTGTATAACCTAAAAGTACAGCTTTTTGTAACTCTTCTTGTGCTGCATTTAAAAGTTTGAGTGCACCTTTTTTATCTGATTTTTCAAGTTTTGAAGCTTCTAAAACCATATCTTGAGCTGTTAAAAGAGGTATAGGTATAATAATAGTTTTAAGTTCAGAAGCATCAAGTGCCGTTACAATTGTACTAAATGCTGCATCTTTTTTCCCATCTTTGAGCTCTTTTTGTGCCTCTTTAACAGCTTTTGGGTACAGATATGCTGGAACATACTGTGTTTTTATGATAATCTCATCTTGAAGAGGTGTCAGCATATCTATAGCTACTTGCGTATCATTATCTTCTAAAAGTTGCGTCGCTGCATCTTTAATATGTTTAATCACTCTAACAGGTGCATTAAAAGTGATAACTTCAGCATTGTCAACAACAGGAATGAGTCCAAGTTTTGGTTCTTTTTTAAAGGCTGTATCAAAATCTTTTTGCGCTTGTGCTAAAAGTTTTTGTGCCTCATTTATTTTATTTTCTCTTATAGCACCAAGTGCCATAACCGTTGAGTTAAGTGCATTTAAAAACTCTTTTGGAGCTTTTTTAAGTCCATTTTTATGTGCTTGAACAACATCATTAATAACTTTATGAAGACGTTTTGTTTCATCAACAGTTGCCTCTTTTTTAAAAGTTCCTGCTTTTACTTTTGCAAGATAATTTTCTTGTGTCATTACAGCCATAACTTTTTTTTGAGCACTTTTAGAATCTACTGACTGAGGATTTTTAAGGGCTTTTGCCTCCTCATCTGCTACGCTATCGTGATAACTACTTGCTGCTAAATGTGTTGTTGTAAAAAGTAATGCTGCAGCTAAGATTGAAAGTGAGAATTTTGTTTTCATGATTTATCCTTTAAGTAAATATCTCTACCAAAAGTATAAATCTCAATAATAAATCAAAATTAAATAAGTAATAATTATAAATTAAATAATTTTAACTAATTATTTTTAATAAAGATAGATTAAATTTCACCTCTTTGTCACTATATTTTAAAAAAATATCACACCCTTTTTTTGAAATAGAGAGCACATCACCCACATCGCAAAGAAGTTCCATTTGTGTTTGTGTTGTTGCATCATATGCTATAAGTGTGTTGTTATGCACAACAAAAAGGCGACCACCACCACACCCATCACCTACAATACCCTCACATACTAAAGGGGAGTTTTTCTCAAAACCATCCATCATCTAAACACTCCTCTTTGGCATCTTTTACAAACTCTTTGTACTCAGAGCTGTTGGTATCGAGTGCTTTATACTCCTCATAAGTGTACTCTTTAAATGTTGCATCATCTAAACATCTACAGAGTTTTGTAGAGTTTTCATCACCCTTGCAATGTGAAAGCATCTCTTTTTTTTGAGAATCTTCCCATCCAATGTATGAATTATAATAAGGGTAGAGTGCCCAAATAGCAAACCCGATAGTTAAAACAATATTTACAAGATACTCTCTTTTTCTTGTGTCAAAATACTTTTTAACATCATAAGAGATAAGCACTAAAAAAACAACTTCAAGACCTATATTAAACCAATCACTCTCTAAAAAATCAAACATCTTTTTGTACCTCTTTTTTTCGTAACATTTTTATAGTTTCACTACATAACACCAAACCAAAAGTTGCTGTTACCCCCATAAAACTACCATTATTTTTACTTTGTATCTCTTCTGAAGAAAAAACAACTTTATATTTTTTCTTAAAACCCCGTTTTTTCAATTCATAACGAATCTTGGCACCAAATCTATCGCCATAACTTTTCCAAATATCGTCTACTTGTATCTTGGTTGGGTCAAGCCGTTTGGCACTGCCAAAAGAGCTTAAAAGTTTTTTGTAACATTTTTGAGCGAGTGCGAGTTTGGCAAGTCTGTCATCTATAGCATCTATCACCACGTCATAAGGGGTAAAATCAAACGCCCATACCCACTCTTCATCAATGCGTTGATTGATTACATGTAAGCTTGGATAATGTTCTTTAAGAGCATCAACTTTGAGCTCATTTTCATGCAACTCTGACCACATTTGACGGTTTTGATTTGAAATATCATAGGTATCAAAATCAACTACTGTTATATGTGTTACACCACTTCTGTAAAGACAATCAAGACAAAAACTACCCACACCACCAACACCTAACAAAATCACACGAGCATTTTGAAGTTTGCTAAAATCATCTTCGAGTAAAGACTCTATTCGGCTGTATCTATTATCTTGCATATTAAACCTTAAAAATGGTAGGCTACACCAAAAGCCACAAAGTTTGAACCAACATTTGGTGGAGCAATAAGACCATAAATACCTGAACGATGATGTACTCTTCCTAAAAGGGATATAGAAGGGTAAGCAGGAAGATAAAGTTCTAAGTCAAAATGAAGAAAAGCTTGAAAACGGTAATATTCTCCATTACTTGCAGTATCTTCATACACAGGTGTATCAAAAGCGTATGAAAGCCCTATACCCATAGAGTAGTTAAGATTCAAATACTGATTTGTTGGGAAAATCTCTCTATAGCGCATACTTATAGCACCATCTACTTCAAAATGAGATTGCATACCATGATGTTTTACAATAACAGCCGTAGGACCTATGTCTAAGTCTTTATAGACCTCTTTCATAGGAACAAAAGTGCCAACTGCATACAGATAAGTATCTTCATAAGGAAGTGAAGCTGTGACAAGGTCAACTGGCATTTCATGAAGATTATTATCAACCCCCTGCCCTCTATAAACGTAAACTTCTGTTGCATTTAAAAAGCTTACATGTAAGAGAAAAATCAAAGAAGCTACAAGGAGTTTATTCATCTATCCATCCCTGTAGCAATTGCATACTTTTATAAGCACTCATATCAAGCATAATGGGTGTGATAGAGATTTTGTTTTGCTCAATGGCTTCATAATCGCTCAAACTATCAACACCTTTTCTAGGGGAAAAGTTAAGAGGGTGCAAACCAAGCCAATAGTACTCTTCCCCTCGTGGATTTCTATGAAGGTGGGCATCATTTGCATAGTGTCTATAACCTGCATATGTTACCTCCATAGGAGCTTTTTCTACATTTACAGGGATATTAATGTTTAAAAACTCTCTATGAGGAAGAGGAAAAGAGCCCTCTCGTATCTTTGTAACAATTTTTTGAATCGTCTTTTGCGCAAGGGTAAAATCTCCACTAGGGTTACTAAAGTCCAT
>Ga0256828_1000269_pt1 | contig 35967 bp, 32 predicted proteins | sample CV88metaG_FD_185993 | JGI IMG/M metagenome (GOLD analysis project Ga0256828, IMG submission 185993) | Hydrothermal vent microbial communities from East Pacific Rise, Pacific Ocean - CV88 | ecosystem: Environmental > Aquatic > Marine > Hydrothermal vents | place: Pacific Ocean: East Pacific Rise...
ACGCCATCTCCTTACCCTTACAACAGAGATAAAAAGGGTAACTGTTGAGGAGGAACTCCCCTCTGCTGAAGTGGTAGATATTGTAGAGAAAAAGCTTTATGAAATCACCCAAGACAACCAAACAAGTGACTTTAAAGACTCCCCTACTATGACCTTTGATACGATGGAGTATATCAAAGAGATGAAGGCACGGGGTAACTCTGTTTTAGTTGGTGTAGATACAGGTTTTAAAGAACTCAACAAAATGACAACAGGCTTTGGTAAAGGAGACCTTGTTATCATTGCAGCAAGACCAGCAATGGGGAAAACTTCGTTTATTTTAAACACCGTTAACAACCTCATTTTACAAGGTAAAGGGGTGGCTTTTTTCTCTTTGGAGATGCCTGCTGAACAGTTAATGCTTCGTCTTTTATCTATTCAGACCTCTATCCCTCTTCAAAAGTTGCGTGTAGGTGATATGAATGATGACCAATGGTCAGCCCTTAATGGTGCTGTTGATAAAATGAATTCGGCAAAACTTTTTGTAGATGACCAAGGAAGTGTCAATATCAACCAACTTAGAAGTAAACTCAGAAAGCTTAAAAACCAACATCCTGAGATTGAGATAGCTGTAATTGACTACTTACAAATTATGTCAGGGATTGGTAATCAAGACAGACACCTTCAAGTAAGTGAAATTTCAAGGGGGCTTAAAATGCTTGCTCGTGAACTTGAGATTCCTATCGTCGCACTTTCACAGCTTAACCGTGGACTTGAAAGTAGAAATGACAAACGACCGATGCTTAGTGATATTCGTGAATCAGGCTCTATTGAGCAAGATGCTGACATCATCTTATTTGTATATCGTGATGATGTTTATCTCTACAAAGAGGAAAAAGAGCGAGAAAAAGCTGCCAAAGCAGAAGGAAAAGAGTTTACCTCAACTTATGTTGAAAAAGAGGAGGAAGATGCCGAAATCATCATAGGAAAACAACGAAATGGGCCAACAGGTCATGTAAAACTTGTTTTTCAGAAAAAACTCACCCGTTTTGTAGATGTACCAAGCTTTGCAAGTGCTGTTGAGACTGTCTATGAAAATGTAGATACAAAAAGTGCAAATATAGATTTACCAAATGTTGAAATGCCTCAAATCTAATGCAACTCCAGAAAGTAGAACTTTTCTCTTCTAAAAGAGATATTTTCTACTTTCTACTCCTATGTTGTACACTTTTCATTTTTTCTCTTTCCTATCAATACTACCAGTATAAACAACTCACAAAGTTTGATTCTCAAATTCTACATGCAGAGGTACTCAAACACTATAAAAAAACAAAACAAACAAAATCGGGAAAACTTAGAACAAAATATATAGCAAAACTCAAAGCAGATGATGGAAGTATTTTTTATACTATCACAAATAGGAAGTACCACAATCTCCAACACAAACATATAGAACTTGAAGTTTGGGCAGGAAATATTAGTTTTTTAGCCTATCTTAAAGGGTATTTTGCTTTTTCAAAAATCTTACATGTAAGCACAAAAAAAACACTCAAAGAAACTTTTGCACTAGCTATTGCAAAGCAACATAAAACACAAGAACTTCAAGAACTTTTCAATGCTCTTTTTTTAGCTTTAGCACCTTCAAAACATTTACAACAAATATTTTCACAATTAGGTATATCCCATCTTGTAGCTATTAGTGGTTTTCATTTGGGCATTCTTTCTGCCATTTTATTTTTTCTTTTTCGTCCTCCTTATAGTTTCTTGCAAAATAGATATTTTCCCTATAGAAGCTACCATAAAGACAGCTTTATAGTCATAGCTTTTTTACTACTAAGTTATATGCTTTTCTTAGGTACTCCTGATTCGCTACTTCGTACTTATGGAATGTTTGTTGTTGGATTTCTTCTCTATGAAAGAGGATTTACTCTTTTTTCTATGCAAACACTTCTTGTAACACTTTTACTTCTTTTATCTCTTTTCCCAAAACTTTTTTTTAGTCTTGGTTTTGCACTAAGTATTACAGGTGTTTTTTATATTTTTCTCTTTGCCATCTATGCAAAAAATCTTACCAAATGGTGGCAGTTTATACTCTTACCCTTTTGGATGTATCTTGTAATGTTACCCTATTCTATAGCAATCTTTGGTAATTTTAACCTAGAACATCCCTTCTCTATATTATGGACAACACTCTTTAGCCTTTTCTACCCTTTGGAACTTTTTTTACATCTCATCAATCATGGTAATCTTCTTGATAGACCATTAACCTATCTCTTACATGTAAGACTACACACGACAATACTTTCTCTTTCAAAAACAGTTTTACTCTTACATACACTACTCTCTTTAGGCAGTATATATAAACGCTTTTTATTTATATGCTTACTCTTTGAGAGTTGCTTTCTCTTTATATACTTTATCTATAATGTAACATAGTTTTAAGCCGTAAATAAACATAATCCACGAAGCATAAATCCATAAAAACAAAAAGAGTAAAATAGAAAAAGAGCCATACATTGTTGCATAGGATTTATTATAAAAAACATAATAAATAAAACCATTTTTACTTACACTAAAAACAATTGCCACTACAAAAGAACTCAAAGCCGATGCTTTTGGATTAATGCGAACATTAGCAGAAATTTGAAAAAGTAAAAAGAAAAGTCCCCAAATGATGAAATAAGGGATAATAGGTACAAGATTTAGACCCGCAGTTAGGGTATTATTTGCTATAAGGTTTGCTACAGATCCAGTCATATAAAAAGAAACACCAAGTGCTATTGGGGTGAGAGTTATCATCGTCCAGTATGTTGTTATACTTTCCCAAAGGGTACGAGATTTTGCATGAAAAATTTTATTTGCTATATACTCAAAATTTTTAAAAAATAGTAATGAAGAGATTAAAATTGCTACAAAACCTATCATACCCATTTGGGAAGAGTTCGCTAAAAAACCATTAATCTGTTCCATAACTACTTCAGAATTTACAGGCATAAGGTTAGAAAAAATGAACTCTTGAATCTTTAAATAGTAATCAGAAAAAGAGGGTAAAGATGTTAAAAGTGTCATCATAATGAGTAAAAGAGGGATGATGCTAAAAATAGTATAAAAACTTAAACTCGCAGCAAAAAGTGTAAGTTCTTTACTAACAAAAGAGTGTATAAAAAATTTTGTATGCCTATAGAATTTATAAATTTGTATCTTATGTTTTTTCAAGTCGTTGTATCTCCTGTGCCGAATATCTAAGCTCATTTCCTAAAGTTGTTCCAAGTTCAAACAAAAGAACAGAGGTGAGTTCTGCTTTTTTTTCTGTTGCCAATTGCATAATAGCATGATGTGAAAATTCTAAAAGAATTGTATCATAATTGACTCTAGCACCAGCTATTCTCTTACCTGGATTTAAAAATGATATTTCTCCAAAATAAGTTCCTGCACCATATCTTGCAAGATTTGTGTAACTTTTTTTAGAGCTATAAAGACGAATATCAATTTCACCTTGCAAAACCATAAAAAGAGAATCACCAAAATGTTCCTGTTCAAAGACCCACTCTCCTGCACTAAAAACTCTTTTTTTAGAGACTCGTTCTATCATATCTACAAGGTATGGTTTTAGATTTTTACAAAAACTATTTTCAGATAAAGCGATATAATCATCATACTTTCTTAAAACAATACCCGCTTTTTGTAAAACAGCATTTTCCGCATAAAGAAGTGCATCTTCAGTATTAACAAATGTTCGTATTTTTATAGAGTGCTTTTTATCTATATTTTTTAATGCTGTATTGATTTTTCTTCCCAAACCCAGTTTTTTATGCATATGACAAAGAAGAAGTTCTCCACCCATTTTTTCAAGCCTTGACGCTATTTGTAGCAATAAAATAGCTCCCGTAATATCAATAAGCCCCACACGCTGAAAATGTAAAATAACATAATAATCTTTTTGCATATAAGGCTCTATAATCTCTAAAAGATTTTCAGCTGTTGCGAAAAAAAGATTACCTCTCAACTCTAAAATAACTATCTCTTTACCTTTTTGCTGTAAAATCTTTTCCTCTTGAGATGTTCGTTTTAAAAGGGAATGTTTTCGTGTTGCATCACTTTGTCTATGGACTATAGGTGTTTTCATCTGCATTCTTATATACTGAACCATCGCTATCACAACGCCTATACCCACAGCATCTACAAGATTAACAAATAAAATAGTACCGATAACACTCAGTGTAATGAGAGCATCACTACGACTTTGCTTATACTGTAACCATCTTATCACATCAAAATCAATCATACCATAACCAACAAACATAATCACACCAGCTAAAACTGCTATAGGAAGGTAAACACCTAAAAAACCAAAAAAGAAAATAAGTAGTACAAAAAATATACCACTCAAAACAGCACTATAACGACCACCACCACTTTGTAAATTTACAAGTGTAGCGCCTTTTGTACCATCTCCACCTAAAGCACCAAGGAAACCAACAACAATTTGTCCAATACCCTGAGCAATAATCTCTTTTTGAGCATTATGCTTTGTATTTGTTTGAGAATCGGCAACAATAGCTGTAACTAAACAATCTGTAGTCGCTAAAATAGTTAAAGCTAAAGAAGCACTTACAATCAAAGAAAAATCAAGTTGTTCTAAAGCAGATAAAGAAAATCCTACATGTAAGGATGCTACACTAGGAACAATGCCAACAACAAAACTCCCATAATTCCCATGAAGATAAAAGATATTTATCATTTGAAAACTTACAATACCAATAAAAAGTCCCATAAGTATTGCTGGGATTTTTTTAAAAAATATCGTAGTAATAATAATACTTACAATAGTAAGAGAAGCTATAAAAAGAGGAATCGAAGCGATATAGAGATTTTCTATAGTAGCATAAGCATCAGTAAAAACCTTAAGTTGTGATTTAATCATTAAAACACCAACACCACTAATAAGTCCAATAATTACAGGATAAGGGATATACTTTACTAACTTTGTACCCCCAATAAGAGCAAAAATTATCTGAAAGACTCCAGTTAGCACTAAAATAGCACTCAGTGTTGTAAGCATAACACTACTACTAACACCATCCATTGCTAAAGGTGTAAAAACACCTATAAGAAGCATTGTTACGGGACCATTCGGTGCGCTAAACATTCCAAGTGTAGCACCAAATAATCCAGAAATTATAGATAAAACAGCAGCACCAATAATACCAGCTAAAGCACCAGTAGAAGCATCAAGCCCCATTACACTAAAAAGTGCAATACCAAGCCCCATAGATTGAGGTAGAACAACTGCTGTTCCTGCTAATGCTCCAAATAAATCAGAACTTATAGAATACTTTATGCAAGCCCCATTTTTGAAGGGTTTAAAATATTGTTTGGATCAAATGCCATTTTTATAGAACGGAAAAGTTGCATCTCATCTTCGCTAAAAGCCATTGACATGTAAGGCGCTTTTGCAAGTCCTATACCATGTTCCCCAGAGAGTGTTCCACCTAAATCAATCGTTGCTTGAAATACCTCTTTTATAGCTTTATAGCCTATCTCAACTTCATGAGCATTACTTCCATCTACCATTACATTAGTATGAACATTTCCATCACCTGTATGTCCAAAACATGGGATGTTAATGTTATACTTATCTGCTATAGCATAAAACTTTTCTAAAAGTTCAGGAAGTACTGCACGAGGTACTGTTACATCTTCATTGAGTTTTTTTGTCCCATAGACACTTAATGCTGGAGAAGCATTACGACGAGCAAACCAGATATCTGCTGCTTCTTTTTCATCTTTAGCACGACGAAATTCACTACAACCATTTTCTTTAAACACTTTTTCTATCATATCAAGCTGAAAATTCAAATCATCTTCAAGATTTCCATCTACATCAGTAACAAGCAAAGCTCCAGCCTCTGTTGGGAGACCTTTATGAAAGGTTTTTTCCACAGCACGAATTGTTAAATTATCTAAAAATTCCATTGCAACAGGAGTAATGCCACTTGCCATTGTTTTATATACTGCTTCCATCGCCTGATGAACTGTTGGGAAAATCCCCATCGCAGTTTTTGTCATCTTTGGTTTTGGAATGAGTTTAAGCGTTATTTCTGTTAAAACAGCTAAAGTTCCCTCTGAAGCAATTAAAATACCACTAATGTTATACCCTGCCACATCTTTTATAGTTTTCTTTCCAGCTTTGATGATTTTTCCACTAGGAAGTACAGCACGAGTTGCCATTACATAATCTTTTGTGATACCATATTTTGCAGCACGCATACCACCAGCATTTTCACTTACATTACCACCAATGGTAGAATAATCTTGACTCGCAGGATCTGGTGGATAAAAAAGCCCAACCTCTTCTACTGCTTTTTGTAAGTCCATATTTACTACACCTGGTTGTACTACTGCTACCATATTTTTTAAATCTATATCTAAAATTTTATTCATATGTTTTTCAAAACCTAGTACTATACCACCTTTACTAGGTAAAGCACCACCTGTAAAACCACTACCTGCTCCACGAGGTACTATAATAATTTGATTCATATTACAGTACTCTAAAATTGTACTTACATCTGCTTCATGACGAGGAAATATAACCGCATCAGGTTCAAAATGATTTCGTGTTGCATCATATGAATAAGCTATAAGGTGTGCTTTATCACTATAAATATTATCTTCACCTACTATAGAGGTAAAATGTTGTATATGTTTTTTATCTATCATTATTTTGCATCTCCTATTGTAAATTTTTGTAAAATCTTTAAAAGTTTTTGTTGTTTTATAATCTTATAAAGTGATTGATTTTCAGGGTTATAAGTTACTAAAAGATCATAATAATGGGGTGCATAAGACTCCATTTCATCACTTCCTTCACCAAACCAAGCAGCTTCTATCTTCTTTATACGAGAATAAAATGGTAATTGTGTTTTCTTTTGATGAAAAGGGGCATCGTTTATAGCAAGAATCTTAAAAGTTTTCATATCAAGTGTAAAAAGCTTTTGATTTAAGTAAATAAATAACAATCCAGTTCCCGTTGCATCTAACATTGCATCAAAATCAGATTTTAAAGGTGTTGGATGTCCGGAAAAGGAAAGAACAGTTGCATAAAGGTCAGGATGTACCCATTGTACTTTAATGCGACTTGTAATTTTGTGATAAATCTCTTCACTTGGTGCGATAAGTAAAGCACGAGAATACCCAACTGCCAATACTATAATATCTCCTTTTTGAAGTTTCCATTCCCCTTTTGGTAAAGCATTATTTTCTAAAGTATTAAATGCTTTAAGTTCTATTAATGCTGTTTTATTGTTTTCAAAGTACTCTTTTACTACAACATTAGCAAGTATGCTTGTATGATTTTTAGCTATAAAATGGATACCAAAACCACTTATACCTTTTTGCAGTTGCGTAGGTGCTTGAACAATTGCTCTATGTTTTTGATTGTCTACATGTAAGATAGTAAGATCTATCTCTCTTGCAAAAAGATTGGAAAGTAAAAATAAAAACAATAGTATATATTTCATCAATTCATAGCCTTATTAGAAGTCTTAATATTTGTGCGATTATAGCGAACAAACCTCAGACTAAGCCAAAATTTGCTAAAGTTCGATTATATTTTATCTTAGGCTTATAATTATGATACGATTTTTCATACTATTTTTATGTTCACTCACCCTTTTTGCTTCTGAAGTGCAAAGAGACAGATGGACAAATGGTGAAACTTACTTAGTTTTTTTAAAAAAACATAATCTTCCAGCAAGAGACTTATACTACAACCTTGATAAAGATGACCAACGACTCACTGAAGAGATGAGAACAGGAGTACATTACCAAATTTTATATGATACCAACAAAAGTATAGAACAAGTCCTTCTCCCTCTCAATGATGAACTACAAATCCACTTATATAAAAAAAATGGTGTCTATAAATTTGAAGCTATTCCTATCATTTGTGAAACAAAAGTGGAAGCATTTTGCACTGTTATTACTAGTTCACCTATGTATAATATCTTAAAAGATACAGGTAGTAAAAAACTTGCTCAAATCTTCATCTCTAGTTTTAAAAACTCTTTAAACTTTAAAAATGATATCCGTAAAGGTGATAAACTTGTGATGATTTATGAACAGAAATATCGCCTTGGACAACCTTTTTCTATGCCAAAGCTTAAAGCTTCGATGATAGAAATGAGAAAAACAAGACACTACATTTACTTAAATAAGGATGAAAGATACTATAATGAAAAAGGTCATGAAGTGGAAGGATTTTTACTTGCACGACCTGTACGAGGTGCAAGAATTTCCTCTTACTTCACTAAAAGACGATGGCATCCCATTTTACATAAATGGAAAGCTCACTTAGGTATAGACTATGCTGCAAGAAGAGGAACCCCTGTTCATGCTGCTGGCAGTGGTACTATCATATGGTGTGCTCGTGCTGGAACTTATGGTAATCTTATACGCATTCGTCATGCTGATGGCTACGAAACGCGTTACGCACATCTTAAATCTTTTCGTCGAGGCATACGAAGAGGTGTTCATGTTAAAAAAGGACAAATCATTGCTTATGTAGGAACGACGGGTCGCTCAACAGGTCCACATTTACACTTTGAACTTAGAAAAAGAGGTCGTGCCATCAACCCTCTTAAAGTAGTACAAGTAACAACAAAAAAACTTAGAGGGAAAGAGTATAAGGCCTTTATGAAACTCAAACAAAATTATGATGAAAAATTACTTTTATATCTTAATGAAAATTTATCTTTTAAAAAATCTTCTAGTTTTAAAAATATGTGTTATATCCATTTTCTTACACAAGATAAACCAAACCTATAGTGTTTTATGCAAATTCTATAGGATCCATATCTACCTCTGCTAAAGAGGGTTGTGTAGCACGAATAGCTTGAATAATATCTGTCGCTTTATCTCCTCTAAGTAAAATCTCAAAACGGTATTTATTTGCTACTCGTTCTATAGCACATCTCTTTGCACTTACAATTTCAACATGAGGAAAACAACGCAAAGAAGCTTCCATCTTCCACATCGCTTCTTGTGCTTTCATTCCATTTTTATGACTAAATAAAACACGACATAATTTTTTATAAGGGGGATATAATCCCTCTCTAAATATTTTTTCATCTTCTAAAAATTGTTCATATCTTCCTATGTAATGATGAAAAAAATCTTGATGAAAAGTTTGCACTAAAACTTTAGCATTTCCACCTCTACCACTTCTACCAGCAACTTGAATCAGTAAAGAAAGCGCTTTTTCTCTTGCTCTATAATCACTCATATTTAAAAGATGATCCATACCTAAAATAACCGCTAAACTTACCCCATGATAATCATGCCCTTTTGAAAGCATCTGTGTACCAACGAGTATATCTATCTCTTTTTCATTAAAACGCTTTAACATCTTTTTAAGCTTATTTGCTGTTGTGATTGTATCTTTATCAAACTGTTCTATAACAGAATTTGAAAAATATTTGCGTAATTCAACTACTGCTTCTGCTGTACCTAGCCTTGCACTTGAAAGCTTTGCTTTATGACAAGAAGGACATATCTGAGGAATAGGTTGGGTAAAATTACAATAATGACATTTTAGTGCATGGGATTTATGATGCACACTCATCCCTACACTACAAAAACTACACTTAATACTCTCTCCACACTCACTACAAATAAGATACTTAAAGTTTGCTCGTGTCGGAATAAACATAATAGCTTGTTCTTTTTTCTGTAAGATTTCACTTAACATAGCTAAAACCATAGGGCTTAAAGATTCTTCCATCTTTTCATAAATAAACTCTTTTTTAGCATTAATATAGCCCCCTTTCATTCTAAAATGGGGAAACTTAACATAAGAGTTCAATGAAGGTGTAGCACTTCCTAAAACAATAGGTATATCATAAATTTTACCCATATAAATAGCTATATCTCTTGCATTGTAACGAGGTCTTGAAGAAGACTTATAACTCTCATCATGCTCTTCATCTACAACAATAATCTCTAAATCTTTTATAGGTAAAAAAAGTGCTGATCTAGCTCCAGCTATAATCTTTGCCTTGCCTGAATATATCTTTTCAAGGGCAGTCCTTTTTTGCTTTGGAGTAAGCTTTGAATGCCAAACAACAACACTTTCTGTAAAATACTCTTCTAAACGATTTGCTATTTGTGGAGTAAGAGCAATTTCAGGCATAAGGAATAAGGAGCGTTTCCCTTTTTTTAATATCTGAGCAAAAATATACATATAAATTTCTGTTTTTCCACTACCTGTATCACCAAAAAGTAAAGCTATTTGATGCTGTTTCAAAAATATATATGCTTGTGTTTGTAAAGAGGAGAGTTTTACCTCTTTTTTTTGCTTACATGTAAGTGTTCTATCATCTACTTTTTCATCACTAAACGGTACCATGAGATTTAAAGCATCACCAAGTGAACAGATATAATAAGAAGCAATAAAATGCGCTGTTTTTCTTTGAAGGATTGAGAAGCTAAAAGGTAAAACTTTTATAATATTTTCTGTAGCAAAGGTTGGTTTATTCGTCTCACTTAAAACAACACCCTCTTTTTCTCTTTTTTGTAAGGGAATAATTACTTTAGTACCTAAAGTAATTATCACCTCACTTTGATAAGTCAAAGGCTCCAAAGGAGAGCCTAAGAGAGTGACTTTGTAAAAGTACACCTTTACTAATGTGTGAGTTTTTTACAATTTGGATCAGTATGATTACAATCAAATGAACCAGCAGGATGAAAATCACTACCTGAACCAGAATCATTTTGATAATAGGTAAAGACTACACTATTGTCTCCAAATTTATACTGATATTTATTGTCATCTGTTTTTAACCAATGACCAGAAGCATCTTTTGTTGTTATACCATACATCAAAATTTTTGGAGAAGTAGATGAAAGTGATTCATTAGAATCAAAAATAACCACATCATTAGTATTTGCATCTACATCATTATCTAACCTATTTATAAAATTGTGATCCCCTTTAATTAATCGACTCTGTCTCTCAGAGATAATTGCCGAACGAATAGACGCTATATCTGAACGCCCTTTACTTATTTCTGCATCTGTTCTTGTTGCTGCAAACTTTGGTACAGCAACTGCAGCTAAGATACCAAGCACTACTATAACTAGTACTAACTCTATCATTGTAAAACCATTTTTTCTAATATTTAACATTTGTCCCTCTTAATTTCATCGGATATTCATCTGCATTTAAAGCACCTTGTAGGGCTAAACAAAGATTGTCTCCACTTGCATCTGAAAATTTAATATTTAATATATCTGTTGTATCGTTACTATCAACCTCTACAACTACACAATCATCTACACTACCAGCTTTAATCTCAGCCTTATCATCACTCAAGTTGGCATCACCTTGTGCTTCCATACTTTTCATAGAATTTGACATCACTGAAAAATTTGAATCTGTTTCGGCTTGAGACATAGCATAAGAAGATATTTCCGATGCTCCTGTCATAATATTATTTGCTAATTTTGAAACAACTGCATCATTCCTTGTTGCACTTAATTTAGGAATAGCAACAGCAGCTAAAATTCCTAAAATAACTATAACAAAAATAAGCTCTATCATTGTAAAACCATTTCTCATAAACATTCTCCAAAAAATATTATATTATATTAACATAAATATAGAAGTTTAGATTAATTTTTAAAGAAAAAAGGAAATATTAGAGAAAAGTAGGGAAAAAAGGAACAAAAAGAAACTCTTCTATGCCAAAAAAGCATAGAAGAAAGATGACACAATGAAGCTTAGTAAGCTACATTAGAACCGCCAAAGTTATATGTTTTTTGAAGGTTAGTTGTAGAAGCTTTAACAGCTTTACATACAGCACCATCAGGATTAGCAGGAGCAGAAACAGTAACATTACCATCAGCTACATTGTTAAATTTAACAGTAAGACAAGTATTGTTGTTATCATCTGCAAGATCTAAAGTATCATTGTCTTGAAGATCATCATCTGTTGTTTTTAAATCAATGTTAGTGATATCATCAGAGTTTTTCCCTTTAAATGTACCTTGTGCAGTATAGAATGTACCTAATTCACTTACAAGCGTAGCAGCTTCAGTAGAAACCTTAGATACTTGTGCATCTGTACGAGTAGCAGCAAGTTTTGGGATAGCAACAGCAGCTAAAATACCTAAAATAACGATAACGAAGATCAATTCGATCATAGTAAAACCAGCTCTTTTCATAAAGAACTCCTTAATTAAAATATTTCGATTACACTAGTAACCTTAAGTGGCATTATGAAGCTTCCTTGATTAAAATCTCCTTAAAATCCCCTATTTGTAGCAAATATAAGGTAAAATCATTATGGAACTTCTTTTGCTTAGTGTTATAGTAAGAATTTATAAAAAAGGATGAAGCTATGAGTATCTCTATATCAAAAACACACTCTTTAATAAAAGATGCACTAGATTATCGTGCTGCACGACAAGATATGATAGCTTCAAACATAGCTAATGCCGATACCCCTTTTTATAAACCAAGAGATATAAGTTTTGAAAATGCATTAAAAGCAAAAAGAGATGAACTTTATGAAAATAAAGGGCAAACGCTTGAAATGGCTTCTACTAATGCACACCATCTTCAACCACAACACGAAGGAAGCACAACAAAAGCAAAACTTTTCTTTCGTGATGGACATATGGCGAGAAATGATGGAAACTCTGTTGATATAGATGTAGAAACAACAGAAATGAGTAAGAACTCCATTATGTTTAATGCACTTATTCAAGCCAACAAAAAAGATACAGCAATTTTTAGAAGTGTTATAGATGCTTCTGCAAAGGTAAATTAAGATGAGTAATTTTTTAAACAGTTTTGACATATCAGGTTATGGTCTTTCTGCACAACGCGTTCGTGTAAATGCTATCTCTAGTAACATCGCAAATGCACAAACAACACGTACAGAAGAGGGAGGACCTTACCGTCGTAAAGAGGTTGTTTTTCGAGCTATTAATTTCAATGATGTTTACAATGATGCACTAGGCAAAACAACTGAAAATATAAAATACTCAGATCCTCTGCAAGAGGGCTTAGCAGGAGAAAAGGCAAATCCAGCTATAATGAGTGTCATCGTTGATAAAATTGTACGAGATGATTCCAAACCTCAACTTAAATTTGAACCTAACCATCCTGATGCAGATGCAAACGGTTATGTAGCGTATCCAAATATTAATCCTGTAGTTGAAATGGCCGATTTGGTAGAGGCCACACGATCTTATCAAGCTAATGTGGCAGCATTTCAAAGTGCAAAAGATATGGCAAACTCTGCTATATCACTACTACAATAAGGAGTAAAAAGTGCATAATATCAGTAATGTATCGGGCTTATCAACTGCCGATTTATTTAAAAAAAATATTACCACACCTTCTACACAAAATGGTAATGATTTTGCACAACATCTTCAATCTGCCCTTAATGAAGTTAATACAATGCAACAAGAAAGTGAAAAGAACATTGCAGACTTAGCTACTGGAGAAGTTAAAGACTTACATCAAGCAGCTCTAGCCATTACTAAAGCAGAAACAAGTATGAAACTTATGTTAGAGATTCGTAACAAAGCACTTAATGCTTATAAAGAGATAGGTAGAACACAAATTTAACTTCTATGGCAAACAAAAAAATCCACCGTAGTACAAATAAAAGTGCAAAGATTTTACTTCTTTATGGACTTTTATCTTTTGGCTTTCTTATTTTTTTGAGTGTTATGCTCCTTACCGTTGTACAAAAACGCAAGCTCCCTTCCATCTACGCAAAAGAGAGTTCTCGAGCACATCGAGGTAGCATTATAAGTGCAGATGGTTTTCATATAGCAACAACAAAAAAACTCTATAAAGCTGTTGTTGATACCCGTTATATAGATCCACAAAAAAAAGAACTTTTTGTAAAACTTTTTTCTATTTACTCAGGAATGAGTAAAAAATCTATAGAAAAAAAACTTAGAAAAAGAAAAGGTATTGTCGTTTTAAGTTATGATTTACCTACTATTCAAGCACATTATCTCAAAAAACTTTCTTATGAACTTCGACGATTTAAAGTATTTTTAGAACTTAAAAATCCACGCACAGGTTTACGCTCTATTCACGGTTTAAACATTATAGAAAGTGGTGAAAGTCGAGAGTACCCCTATGGCACACTTTTTACCCCTATCATAGGCTACCCTCATAAACTTGAAGACAATGGCTACACTTATGTTCGTGGTGTTAAAGGGCTTGAAAAACGTTTTGATGAAGAACTCTCTGCTAGACAAAATGGACTTACCCGAGGGAAAAGAGATGTTAATGGCTACATTATACTTAACAAACAAAGCATAAGTAAAACAAAGATAGATGGACTAGATATTAAGCTTACTATTCCTGTTTCATTTCAAATTAAAGTAGAACGCATTCTTGATAAAATGCAAAAAAAACTTCATACAAAAGAGCTTATGTGTGCAGTAATGGAATCAAATACAGGAAAATTATTGGCAATGGCAAGTTCAAATAGGTACTTACCAAAAGCTATAAAAAGAAGTGATTATCCCTCTTTGAATGCAGGTATGATTGAATATAGTTTTGAACCTGGAAGTGTTATAAAACCTATAACCTTCTCTCTTCTTTTAGAACACCACCTTATCAATCCTTATGATTTAGTAAATGGTCATAATGGTCGCTTTAAAATGGGTAAAAAAGTGATAACAGATGAGCATAGATTTGATTGGTTGAGTGCTGAAAATGTTATCGTTTACTCTTCAAATATTGGTATGGCACAACTCGCCCAAAAACTCTCAGGATATGAATTTTATAATGGTTTACAAAAATATGGCTTTGGTGAAAAATCTACACCTGATCTCATTTATGAAAGAAAAGGTTCTATCCCTTCAACAAAAAGACTTGAAAATGAGATTTATAAAGCAACTTGTGCCTATGGCTATGGTATGCGTGCAAACCTTATGCAACTCCTCCGTGCTTATAGTGCTTTTAACAATAATGGTAGGATGGTAACCCCAAAACTTGTTTATAGCTTTATAGATGAACGACATAAAGAGGAAAAGGTTTTTACAAAAGAGGAAGTACAAGTTATAACAAGTACAACCGCACAAAGAATGAAAAAAATTCTCATTAAAACGGTACTCAAAGGTACTGGTAAAAAAGCTATTATTCATGGTTTAGAAATTGGTGGAAAAACAGGAACTGCACATATTGTTGAGAAAGGTCAATATATTAAAAAATACAATACTGCTTTTATGGGATTTGCTAACGATAATCACCATAAATATTCTATAGGTGTTATCGCAGTACAACCAAAAGGGAGTCATTTCGCTTCTCAAACAGCAGTACCTGTTTTCAAACAAGTTGTGGAAGCAATGATTGAAGATGGTTACTTAGAGCCAAAGGTTATCAAGTAAACGAGTTTTGCCAACAAGAACTTCAACTAAAATAATAGTTTTTCCTAAAATAATCTCTTCTATACTTTCAAAATCGCGATTGAGTAACGCTACATAACCAATTTCAAGTGGTTCTAAAATAAGTAACATCTCTTTTTTAATCTCTTGTACATCTCTTTTTCCTGATGCCACCATAGAAGAAGCTTTATACAGTGCTTGCGAAATTTTTAACGCTTCTTGCCTTTCTTGTTGAGAAAGATAAATATTACGACTACTAAGAGCAAGTCCATCACTCTCTCTTACTGTATCTACAGGAATAATTTCAACATCCATAAAATAATGTTTAACCATTAATATAATAAGATGTAATTGTTGAGCATCTTTTTTTCCAAAATATGCTTTTGTTGGATTTACAAGATTAAGAAGTTTCATAACTACTCGAAGAACACCAGAAAAATGTCCAGGTCTCGTTGCCCCTTCTAATATATAACCTCTTACATTTGGAGCCTGAATCTTGACTTCATCATCAAAATAAAGAAATTCACTCATCGGCATAAAAAGTACATCTACTCCAGAAAGTTCACATATTTTTTTATCTGCTTCATCGCGTCTTGGATACTTGTCTAAATCTTCTCCTGCCAAAAATTGCGTAGGATTTACAAAGATAGAAACAACAACAATTTCATTCTCTTCTCGTGCCTTTTTCATTAAGGAGATATGTCCTTCATGTAAAGCACCCATTGTTGGTACATAACCTATTGTTTTTTTTTGTTTGCGTAAATAATTTTTTAACGCTAAAGGATCAGAAATAATCTTCATTTTAAGTCCAAATATAATATAATTTTGCAATTATACTATATAAATACGGATATATTTATGGACAACTATGAGTACACAGAACTTTTAAAAAATGTTGCAACTAAAATGGACAATATTACCGATGTTGTAGAACCACAAAAAATTCAACAACGCCTCGATGCGATAGAAAAACTTGAAAATAACCCTGAATTTTGGAATGACGCTAACAATGCTGGAAAAATTCAAAAAGAAAAAACACAACTAGGTAGAAAACTTGAAAAATATAATGTTGCAAAAACTGCGGTAGAAGATGCAAAAGATCTCTATGAAATGGCAAAAGAAGAAGATGATGAAGAATCTTTAGAAGCCCTTTATGAAGATGCACCAAAACTCCAAGAACAGATTCGAGAAATGGAGATAGAAGTACTTTTAAGTGGTGAGAGTGATGCTAATAACGCCATCCTTTCCATACATCCCGGAGCAGGAGGTACAGAAAGTCAAGATTGGGCGGAAATGCTTCTTCGTATGTATAAAAGATGGGCTGAGCGAAAACATTTCAAAGTAGAACTTCTTGATTACCAAAATGGTGAAGAAGCAGGTATAAAAGATGCTACCATTCTCATAAAAGGGGAAAATGCTTATGGGTATTTAAAAGTGGAAAATGGTATTCATAGACTTGTTCGTATCTCCCCTTTTGATTCTAATGCAAAAAGACATACTTCGTTTAGTTCTGTAATGGTTTCCCCTGAAATTGATGATGATATAGACATTGTTATAGAAGATAAAGATATACGCATAGATACTTACCGTGCAAGTGGTGCTGGAGGGCAACATGTCAACAAAACAGAATCTGCCATTCGTATAACACATATCAAGACAGGTGTCGTTGTTCAATGCCAAAATGATAGAAGCCAACATAAGAACAAAGCAACTGCACTCAAGATGTTAAAATCTCGTCTCTATGAACTTGAACTTGAAGAACAAAAAGCAAAAGAAGCAGGCATAGCTAAAAGTGAAATTGGTTGGGGTCATCAAATTCGTTCTTATGTAATGCAACCCTATCAACAAGTCAAAGATACTCGTTCAAATGAAGCATACTCTAATGTTTCTGCCATCTTAGATGGTGATATAGATAAGATGATAGAGGGTGTTCTTATAGCCCAAAATAAAAATTAGGTTTTTTCTTTGCTAGTAGTTCAAGAATTTCAATCTCAAGAAAACTGTTCCTACTTAAAAAATAAAGAACAACTCACTCACTATAAAGTTATCAAAGAGTGTTCTATAGCCTATTCTCAGGCACTAATAGAAAGAGGCTATAGACGCTTTGGACATATGTATTTCCGTCCTATTTGTTCTACATGTAACGAATGTCAAAGTATTAAAATTGATGTAAAAAACTTTCAGTTCTCAAAATCTGCTCGCCGTATTTTAAGAAAAGGGGAACATCTCAAAATTTATATACAAAAACCGACACTTACACAAAAACACTTAGAAATTTTTGATGACTATCATCGTTATATGCACCATAAAAAAGGATGGGATTACACACCCACTACACCCCAACACTACTTTAATTCATTTGTTGCTGGTGCTGAAGATTTTGGCTATGAAGTTTTATATTTTGAAGAAGAAAAACTTATAGCTGTAGATTTAATTGATATACTTGAAGATGGTATTTCATCTATATATTTTTATTATAATCCACTTTATAGTCATCTTTCATTAGGAAAATTATCACTCTATAAACAAATACAACTTGCAGAAGTAAATACCAAAGCATGGATATATCTTGGTTACTATGTGAAAGAGTGTCCTTCCCTTGCCTATAAAGCACAATATCAACCTTATCTTACACTAGAGGGAAGACCTCGTGAAGATGATGAAGTTAAATGGTTTTAGAAAGCTCTTCTTGTTGATACTCTCTAATCTCCAATTTTTTCTTTCTTAATTTTTCATCTAACTCTTTTTCAAGTTTTTCCTGCTCTTGTTTATCTTTTTCTCTTAGATATTGAATGCGTTCAAGTTCCTTTTGCTTCTTTGTTTTATAGCGTTTTCGTTGTGCTTCTCTCATTGCTCTTAATTTTGCATCTTCATCAAGATAATTTTGAATGACACCTGTCGTATTTAGCTCATTTGTATGCTTAAAATAATATTGAAGAATCTCTTTTTTATACTTTTTTGTATTTAAAAGACCACTATTTACTAATGTAATAAAAAGCTTACTGTTACCATTTTTTAAAGCATTATGAAAGTTAGTATCTACACTTCTAACAAAAAAATCATTTCGCTTAGATAATGCTCTTAATGTTTCTAAATAAGCTTTACCCTCAAGAGGATCTTCACTATTTTCTAAAGCAAAACCACGAGTTTTTGTTTTTGTAACATCAACAATATATTGTGAGATTTTAGATTTATAGTTAGTATAGACATCTAAACTACGAAGCATACTAATTTTTGGTGCATTATTATATATAACATTTCCTAAAGCGGAATACAGTTTAGGATTTTGCGCATTAAGAACAAAAACAATAGATAAGAATAACCATATTTTTTTCATTATAACCCTATATAATTTTCGTTATTATAACAGAGATTTTATTTGTATTTGAAAAAGTAAAGAAAGTGAAGAAAGAAATATACCCCAAAAGGGGCATAGAAAAGATTAAACTAGCCGTTACGCTTTTTGATAATCTCTTCTGCAACATTTTTAGGAACTTCTTCATAATGATCAAATTCCATAGCGTATGTAGCACGCCCTTGAGTAGCAGAACGCAGGTCAGTTGAGTAACCAAACATTTCAGCAAGTGGTACGAAAGCATCAACAATTTTGTTTCCTGCTCTATCACCCATATTATTTACTTGACCACGACGACGGTTAAGGTCACCAATAACATCACCCATATACTCTTCAGGTACTTCAACTTCAACTTTCATCATTGGCTCTAAGATAGCAGGATTTGCTTTTCTACAACCCTCTTTAAATGCCATAGATGCAGCAAGTTTAAATGCCATCTCATTTGAATCGACATCATGGTAAGAACCATCATAAAGAGTAATATCAACATCTTCCATAGCATAACCAGCAAGAACACCGTTTTGCATAGCTTCCTCACAACCTTTTTCAACAGCAGGAATATATTCTCTAGGAACAGCTCCACCTTTGATTTCGTTATGGAAAACAAAACCTGAATCAGCTTCACCTGGTTTAATTTCTAAAAATACATGACCAAATTGACCACGACCACCAGATTGTTTAGCATATTTGTATTCTTGTTTTACAGCATTTTTAATAGATTCACGGTAAGAAACTTGTGGAGCACCAACTTCTGCTTCAACTTTGAATTCTCTTTTCATTCTATCTACAAGGATTTCAAGGTGTAATTCACCCATACCAGAGATAATAGTTTGACCAGTTTCTTCATCAGTATGAACTCTAAAAGATGGATCTTCAGCTGCTAGTTTATTAAGTGCAATACCCATTTTTTCTTGGTCAGCTTTTGTTTTTGGCTCAACTGCAACAGAGATAACTGGTTCTGGGAAGTCCATTCTCTCAAGAACAACTTTTTCAGCAGGATCACATAAAGTATCACCAGTAGTTGTTGCTTTAAGACCAACAACAGCACCGATTTCACCAGCATAAATTTCTTGAACTTCTTCACGCTTAATAGCATGCATTTTCACGATACGACCAATACGCTCTTTTTTATCTTTTGTAGTATTATGTACATACGAACCTGATTCTAAAGAACCACGGTATACACGAATGAAAGTTAAAACACCAACAAATGGGTCAGTCATAATTTTGAATGCTAAAGAAGCGAATGCTCCATCATCAGTAGATTCAACAATAACTTCTTCCTCTTCGTTATCCATCATAGTACCACGAATTGGCTCAGCTTCAACTGGTGAAGGTAAGTAATCAACAACAGCGTCAAGTAAAGTTTGAACACCTTTGTTTTTAAATGCTGTACCTGGAGTCATTGGAACAATAGCCATACCTAAAGTAGCAGCTTTGATTGCAGCTTTAATTTCCTCTTCGGTGAACTCTTCACCTTCTAAGAATTTTTCAGCAAAATCATCATTACCATCAACTTCAGATAGTGTTTCTAACATTTTTTCTTTGTATTCATCCGCAATTTCTTGAAGCTCTGGACGAATATCTTGTTCATGATATGCAGAACCCATTGCTGCATCTTCATCCCAAACAATCTCTTTCATCTTCACTAAATCGATAACACCTTCGAATTTATCTTCAGCACCGATAGGAAGTTGGAAAGGCATAGGATTACCTTTAAGACGCTCACGAATTTGTTTTTCAACTTCATAAAAATCTGCACCAGTTCTATCCATTTTATTAACAAAAACAATAGAAGGAACTTTATAACGATTTCTTTGTCTCCATACTGTTTCAGATTGTGGTTGCACCCCACCAACAGCACAGAAAACAGAAACAGCACCATCAAGAACACGCATAGAACGCTCAACTTCAATAGTAAAGTCAACATGCCCCGGAGTGTCAATAATATTTATCTGTTTTCCTGCCCATTCACAAGTAGTAGCAGCTGAAGTAATTGTAATACCTCTTTCTTGCTCTTGCTCCATCCAGTCCATAGTAGCAGCACCATCATGAACCTCACCGATTTTGTGTTCAACACCAGTATAGAAAAGAATTCTTTCTGTTGTTGTTGTTTTACCTGCATCAATGTGAGCAGCAATACCGATGTTTCTTACATCTTCTAATTTATGACTTCTTGGCATATTAATTTCCTATTACCATCTATAATGAGCAAATGCTTTATTAGCTTCTGCCATTTTATATGTATCTTCTTTTTTCTTGAATGCTGAACCTTTAGATGTTGCTGCATCCATTAATTCATTTGCTAATCGCTCAGCCATAGTTCTTTCATTTCTTTTACGAGTAGCATCTACTAACCATCTAATTGCTAATGATTGTTGACGTACTGGGCGTACTTCTACTGGAACTTGATAAGTAGCACCACCAACACGGCGACTTTTTACTTCAATAACTGGTTTAATATTCTCAATAGCTTCATTAAAAGTATCTATTCCAGTTTTTTCACTTTTAGCACTAATAATATCTAATGCACTATAAATGATTTTTTCTGCAGTAGACTTTTTACCATCTAACATAACTTTGTTGATAAATTTCGTTAAAACTTTGCTTCCATAAATTGGATCTGGCATAATTTCACGAACGGGAGCTTTTCTTCTTCTCATTTGTTATTTTCCTTATTCTTCAATTTGTTTCAAATTTACTCAAAATACTTACATGTATCCTGTAGCTAGCTTGAATATTTATTGTCAAAAAATAATCTTAGATTATTTTTTTGGCTTTTTTGTTCCATATTTAGAACGAGCAACCATACGGTTAGCAACACCAGCAGTATCAAGAGCACCACGAACGATATGGTACTTAACACCAGGTAAATCTTTTACTCTACCACCACGAACAAGTACAATAGAGTGTTCTTGAAGGTTATGACCTTCACCACCAATATATGAAATAACTTCAAATCCAGAAGTAAGTCTTACTTTTGCAACTTTTCTTAAAGCCGAGTTTGGTTTTTTAGGTGTAGTTGTGTAAACACGAGTACAAACACCACGACGCTGTGGACAAGCATTTAAAGCAGCAGATTTTGATTTTTTTACTACTCTTTTACGCTCTTTACGAATCAATTGATTGATTGTAGGCATAGAATTCCTTTTACTTAATTTTTCCAGTAGAATGTAATTCTTAAAAATCATAATAATTTTTAGAGAATTATAGACACGAGATAATACTAAAAAGGTAATTAAAGTTTGCTTATTTTAAATGAAGTTTAAATAATTATGTAGATTATGTGAAAAAGAGAGGTAAAGAAGAGGAAATTATTCCTCTTCTTCTGTAGCAAGTATAATTTCTTGATCTTTATAGATACCTGTACCAACTGGTATAGTTCTACCAATGATAACATTCTCTTTTAAGTTCTCTAGATTATCCGCTTTTGCAGAAACAGCAGCTTCTGTTAAAACTTTTGTTGTATCTTGGAATGATGCAGCAGAGATAATACTATCAGCACTAACCGCAGCACGAGTGATACCAACAAGGAATGGTTCAGCAATTGCAGGACGACCACCAAGACGAATAATTTTTTCATTTTCTTGAGCAAATTTAATTTTTGAAATTAAATCACCTTCGATGAATTTTGTATCACCAGATTTTACAATTTTTATCTGTCTTAACATTTGAGTAAAAATAACTTCAATATGTTTATCAGCGATATTAACCCCTTGAGAACGATAAACTTGTTGAACTTCAGATACAAGGTAATTATAAAGTGCTTTTACACCCATAATACGAAGGAGTTCATGAGACGATAAGATACCAGTAGTTAAACGCTCACCAGCATGTACAAAATCACCAGCTACTACAACTGCTTCATGTGATTTATCTACAAAATATTCTTTTACAATACCATTTTCTGAATTACTTACAATAATTCTTATTTTCCCACGAAGTGGTTTACCAAAACTTACAACACCATCTATCTCAGAAATAAGTGCTGTTGCTTTTGGACGACGACCTTCAAAAAGTTCAGATACACGAGGAAGACCCCCTGTAATATCTGATGATTTTTGTAGTGCTTTTGGTGTTTTTGCTAAAATATCTGCAATTTTCACTTCAGCACCATCAGGAATAAAAATAGAAGATTTTGGTTCAATTGCATAACGCAATAATTCACCATCTTCTGTAGCAAGAACAAGTGTTGGTTTATACTCAGATGAGATATAATCATTAATCATTAAACGCGTTTTACCCGTAAGCTCATCAAGTTGTTCACTAGCAGTTGTTCCTACAATAATATCTTCATATTTTACAGTACCATTCGCTTCTGAAATAATAGGATTAGAATAGGGATCCCATTCTGCAATAACGACTGATTCATCAGATGATGGTTTTGCTATCAATGTATTTGCATCTACTGTTTCATCATCATCTGTAACAATAACACTTCCACGAGCGATATAATGACGAACAGCCTCACGATTATTACTATCGATAATCGCAGCAAAAAGACCTTTTTCGACCACTTCATATCCAGCTTTGAGACCTTCAAATCTTTCTAAATAATCACCTTTAAGTAAGAAATACTTAACAACACCTTCCTCTTTTGCAAGGAGTTTCTGTGTAACTGGTGCACCATTATCTACTAACAATTCAGAAGCATATGGAACACGCGATGGTACATTCCAACCATCTTTAATAGTTTCAACGATAGATTCTTCAACAGCAACCTCGGTACCACTTGTATGAGGGAAGTAATATTTACCTTCAATTTGTCCGCTAACACCAGCCAATTCATTTGGCTTAGCAATCTCATTTTTACGAAGAGAATAACGAACAACATCATCACCTGAAGTCACACTAATAATCACTTCATCATGAATCGTTTGAATAGCAACTTTACCAGCAAATGGAGCCTTGATTTTTGGTTCGACTAACAATACTGCTGCATTACGACGGTTTGCAACAATATTTTTTCCCTCTTTATTTCTATAAGTTTTTAAATTATAGTAACGGATAAAACCTTCTTTTTCTGCAATAACTTGACGCTCTTGCGCAGTTGAACTAGCAGTTCCCCCAACATGGAATGTACGAAGTGTAAGCTGTGTACCTGGCTCACCAATAGATTGTGCAGCAACAATACCAATAGCTTCACCAGTACGAACGATATGTCCAGTAGCAAGGTTAACACCATAACATAAAGCACATACACCATCTGAGCTTTTACATGTTGTTGGTGTTCTAATATGTGCTGTTTTAATACCAGCTTCTGCAATTACTTTTGCACTTACTTCATCAATTAATGTGCCTTCAGAGTATAAAATTTCATTTGAGATAGGATCGATAATATCATCTGCAAGTACACGACCATTAAGTCTATCTTCTAAAGATTCTATTAAAGTATTTTGATCAGAAATGTCTGAAATTTCAATACCTTCATGTGTATGACAATCATGTTCAACAATTTTTACATTTTGTGCAACATCAACAAGTTTACGAGTTAAGTAACCAGCATTTGCTGTTTTTAATGCTGTATCGGCAAGACCTTTTCTCGCACCGTGTGTTGAAATAAAGTATTCAATAACATTTAGACCCTCTTTAAAGTTAGAGATAATTGGTGTTTCAATAATATCTCCAGAAGGTTTAGCCATAAGACCCCTCATACCCGCAAGTTGTCTAATTTGAGCAGCTGAACCACGCGCTCCAGAGTCTGCCATCATATGAATAGAATTAAAACCATCTTTATCATTTTGAACTAAATCCATCATTTCTGATGCAAGTGTATTATTTGTATCTGTCCAAACATCAATAATTTTATTATATCTTTCTTGTTCTGTTAAAAGACCTGCTTCAAATTGCTTTTGAATTTCAATAACACGAGCTTTAGAATCTGCAATTTTACCTGCTTTCATATCTGGCACACGAATATCATCTGCAGAGATAGAAACACCAGCTTCTGTTGCATGTTTAAAACCTAGATTCTTTAAACGATCAAGAAATGAAGCAGTAACACCAATACCACCAATTTTTTGAACATAGTCAACAACTTCATTAATAGCTTTTTTCTTCATAATTCTATTCCAAAGCTCAGCAGGAACAAAATCTGGTAAAATATCTTGAATTAATAAACGCCCAGCAGTTGTATGAATAATACGACCATCAATTCTTGTTCTAATTTTGGCATGAATATCAAGTGCTTTATGCTCTAAAGCAATGCGTATTTCATCAACATTAGCAAAAAGTTTATTACTTCCTTTTACACCATTCTTTTCTAAAGAAATATAGTAAATACCAAGGACCATATCTTGAGATGGTGTTGCTATCGCTTTACCAGATGCAGGAAGAAGAATATTCATAGAAGCAAGCATAAGAACTTTTGCTTCGGCAATCGCAGCAGAGCTTAAAGGTACATGCACAGCCATTTGATCCCCATCGAAATCGGCATTAAATGCAGCACAAACTAATGGATGAAGTTGAATTGCTTTACCATCTATAAGCTTAGGATGAAATGCTTGAATAGAAAGTTTATGCAGTGTTGGTGCACGGTTAAGCATAATAGGGTAACCATCAACAATTTCAGCAAGAGACTCCCATACTTCATTTGTTTTATCTTCAATCATTTTTTTAGCAGCTTTAACTGTTGTTGCATACCCTTTTTCTTCAAGTTTTGCAATTAAGTGTGGTTTAAAAAGTTCTAGTGCCATTTTTTTAGGAAGTCCACATTCATCCATTGCAAGAGATGGTCCAACGACGATTACAGAACGACCAGAGAAGTCAACACGCTTACCAAGAAGATTTTGTCTAAAACGACCTTGTTTCCCTTTGATAACTTCACTTAAAGATTTTAATGGACGCTTATTTGCACCTTTTACAGCATTTGCACGACGACCATTATCAAAAAGTGCATCCACAGCTTCTTGAAGCATTCTTTTTTCATTTCTAACAATAATTTCAGGTGCTTCAAGTTCTACTAATCTTTTAAGACGCTGATTTCTATTAATAACACGACGATAAAGGTCATTAACATCAGAAACAGCAAATTTACCACCATCAAGACTAACAAGTGGGCGTAAATCTGGTGGAAGAACAGGTAATACTGTCAGCATCATCCAAGCAGGATTATTTCCACTGTTTAAGAAAGACTCAATTACTTTAAGTCTTTTATTAATTGTTTTTTTCTTCGCTTCAGATTTTGTCTCACCAATCTGCTCTTTTAGTTGCGTAAAAAGATCCACTAAATCAATACTATCCAGTAAATCGCGAACAACCTCTCCACCCATACGAGCTTTAAAACCAATTTCACCAAATCTTTGAACAAGTGTACGGTACTGTTCTTCATTTAAAACATCGTACTTAAGAACAGGTGTTTTTGCTTCAGCATCATAGTATGCTTCACCACCCTCTTCTACAATATATGCTTCATAATAAAGTACGCGTTCTAAATCTTTCATCTTGATACCAAGAAGTGTACCTATACGAGATGGTAATGAAGAAACATACCAAATATGTGCTACAGGTGTTACAAGTTCAATATGACCCATTCGAGAACGACGCACTTTTGTTGATGTAACTTCAACACCACATTTTTCACAGACAACACCTTTATAACGCATCTTTTTATATTTACCACAAAGACATTCATAATCTCTTACTGGTCCAAAGATTTTTGCACAAAAAAGCCCATCTCTTTCAGGCTTTAATGTACGGTAGTTAATTGTTTCTGGTTTTTTCACTTCACCATGACTCCAAGACATCACCTTTTCAGGTGCTGCAAGGCGAAATTGTAACTGTTTTATATCTGTTAATCTACTATCTTCTGTAACTTCAACTGGTACTAATTTACTCATCGTCTTCTACCTCGTCCATAATCTCTACATCAAGTGCTAATGCTTGAAGTTCTTTTATCAATACAAATAATGTTTCAGGAATACCACTTGCTGGTACTAATTCACCACGAGTTAATGCTTTATATGCACGAACACGACCATCAACATCATCTGATTTAATGGTCAACATCTCTTTAAGAACTGCTGATGCACCATATGCTTCTAGTGCCCAAACTTCCATCTCACCAAATCTTTGACCACCGAAGAGTGCTTTACCACCAACTGGTTGTTGTGTAACTAATGAGTATGGTCCAGTTGAACGAGCATGAATTTTTTCATCAACTAAGTGATGTAGTTTAAGAATGTACATGTAACCAACATTAACACGCTCTTTCATTTGTTCACCTGTTTTACCGTCAAATAAAACAACTTTACCATCAGCATCCATTTTTGCTAATTCATAAAGTTTTACAAATTCTTCTTGATTAACACCTTCGAAAATTGGTGTTGCAAAACGAACACCTTTGGTCCAGTCTCTTGCATATTTTAAGAAAGTATCATCATCCATATCACCTATCACTTTAGCTGCATTCATAAGACCTGCAACATCAGCAATAGCAATCATTTTTTCTCTTAAGTTTTTGATAAAGTCAGCTTGTTTTTTATCAAATTCTTCTTGTATTTGATTTCCAAGCTCACGCCCAGCCATACCAAGATGCATTTCTAGAATCTGTCCAATATTCATACGAGATGGAACCCCTAGTGGGTTAAGACAAACATCTACAGAACGACCATCCTCCATATATGGCATATCAACTTCTGGAACAATATTTGAAACAATACCTTTATTTCCATGACGCCCTGCCATTTTATCACCAACTTTTAAATGGCGTTTTGTAGCAATATAAATTTTTACATATTTTACAACACCATTTGGAAGGATGTCATCTTTTTCTAAAATAGTAAGTTTCTCTTCATGCTCATCACGGAAAATTCTTTTTTGCTTTTGAAAATGATTTTTCGTTTTAGTATATTCATTTTGAACTTCTTCAGAGAATGATTTTACAATTGCATTCATCGCAAAACGATTAACTTCTTTTAAATCATCAGGATTAATAGTATCTCCCGCTTTATAGTCTGTATCTGCGATAGTAATATCTCCACGAAGAGGTTCACGAGTAAGCAATTTACTCACACGAAGCATCTCCTCTTTATCAATCATGATAAGTCTATCGTAATGTTCTCTTTCTAATGCATCTCTTTCTTCTTTTTCAATTTCAAGAGCACAAGGATCTTTGTCATAACCTTTTTTTGTAAATACTTTAATATCTACAACGACACCTTCCATAGATGGTGCACAATAAAGAGATTTATTGACAACATGACCAGCTTTTTCACCAAAGATAGCACGAAGTAAACGCTCCTCTGGAGTTGGTTTTACTTCACCTTTAGGACTTACTTTACCAACTAAAATCATTCCACCTTTAACTTGTGTACCAATTTTAACAATACCACTATCATCTAAGTGAGCTAACTCATCATCACGAACATTTGGAATATCACGAGTAATCTCTTCTACGCCATGTTTTAATTCACGAGCTTCCACTTCTTTTTCGTAAATGTGTACCGAAGTAAATGCATCTTGACGAATTAATCTTTCAGAGATAACAATCGCATCCTCAAAGTTATACCCATTCCATGGCATAAAGGCAACCATAGCATTTACACCAAGAGCAAGTTCCCCTTGATCCATATTTGGGCCATCAGCAATAATTTGCCCTTTTGCTACCATTTGTCCAACTTGAACTATTGGTTTTTGCGTAAAACAAGTATTTTGATTGGTACGAAGATTTTTTTGTAATGGATAGTAATCAATGAAAATTTCACCATCACCTTCACCCATCACATAAATATATTTTGCATCAACTTTTTCTATTTTACCTGCTCTTTTAGCTTTAACACATTCCCATGAATCACGAGCAACAAGTTTTTCAACACCAGTACCAACCATAGGTGCATTAACACGAAGTAATGGTACAGCTTGTCGTTGCATATTCGATCCCATAAGTGCACGGTTAGCATCATCATGTTCAAGGAATGGAATAAGACTCGCAGCAACACCAACAACCATGCTAGAAGACAAATCGGCATATTCACATTCTTTTGGATCACGAAGTAAAATTTCACCATCTTGACGAACAGAAATTAAATCTTCAATAAATTGACCATTTTCATCCAATTTATTTGAAGCAGCTGCAATCATTACACCCTCTTCTTGCGTAGCAGTTAAGTAAACAATTTCATGTGTTACTTTACCATCATGCATCACTTTATAAGGCGCTTCAATAAATCCATGTTCATTAACTTTTGCATAAGATGCTAAAGTATTGATAAGACCAATATTTTGACCCTCAGGAGTTTCAATAGGACAAATACGACCATAATGCGTTGGGTGTACATCCCGTACTTCAAATCCTGCACGCTCTTTAACTAGACCACCTTCACCAAGAGCAGAAAGACGACGCTTATGTGTTACTTCTGAAAGTGGATTAGTTTGATCCATAAATTGAGAAAGTTGTCCACCAGAAAAGAATTCCATAATAGTTGAAGTAATCATTTTTGAATTAATTAAATCATGAGGCATAAGTTCATTAAGTGGTCCACTCATTGTAGAAAGTTTATCACGAATAGCTTTTTGCATTTTAATAAGACCATTATGTAATTCATTTCCTAAAAGTTCCCCAATAGAACGAATACGACGATTACCCAAATGGTCTCTATCATCAATATGACCTTGACCATTTTTAACTTTAATTACATATTTAACTGATTCAATAACATCTTCATGTGTTAAAACTGTTACATATTCAGGAATATTCATACCAAGTTTATGATTCATTTTCATACGACCAACTTGCGTTAAATCATATCTTTCAGGATCAAAGAAAAGCTGATTAACAAAAACTTTTGCAGCTTCTTTTGTTACTGGCTCACCTGGACGCATAACTTTATAGATACGAATAGCAGCTAAATCATTTTCATCTTCAATTTCTTCTGTTTGTTTTAACAATTTTAAAGAATCAGAATCAGCATTAAAAGCATTAATAATTGAACTATCAACACCATCAGCTAAATCATTAGCAATTTTAAACTCTTCAATTCCAATGTCTGCCATTTTTTTCAATTTTGTTTCATCAATATGAGTCATAGTATCAAAAAGAATTTCACCAGTATATGGATCAATAATAGGTTCAGCTAAATATCTTTCTAATAAAACATCCAATGGATATTGAACTTCACTTAATCCATCATCAATGAATTTTTGTGCTTTCTTAGAACTTAATCTTTTTCCAAAAGGAACAAGAATTTGACCACCAATATCTGTTAAATCATATGATAAACGAGCAACATAATCTTTAGGATTAAAATCTATTGCAAAATTATTATTTTTAATCTTAATTGTTTGTATAGGATAAAAAAGTTTTAAAATATCTTGTTTAGAATAACCTAATGCTCTAAACATAATAGTAACAGGAACTTTACGACGCTTATTTATTCTCATATAAAGAATGTCTTTAGGATCATACTCAAAATAGAGCCATGAACCACGATCTGGAATAATTTGACCAGTATAAATAAGTTTATTTCCAGCTGTAGATGATTCTTCTTCTTTAAAAATAACACCTGGTGAACGATGAAGTTGATTTACTACAACGCGTTCAACACCATTAATAATAAATGAAGTTCTATCAGTCATAAGTGGAATATCTCGAACAAAAATTGATTGTTCTTTAATATCAGTCACACCAAGTTTTTCTTTTGTATTTTCATCTCTTTCCCAAAGAACTAAACGAGTTTTCATTCTTAAAGAAACTGCGTAAGTTAGCCCTCTCTCCATACACTCACGAACAGTATATTTAGGGTTTGTTACCTCTGAACCAATATACTCAACAGTTAATCTGTTTTGTGTATCATGAATAGGAAAAACTGATTGAAATACTTTTTCAATACCACTACTAGTTCTATCTTTTGATTCAAGCATAAGAAATTTTTCATATGAACTTTGTTGGAGTTGGAGTAAATTTGGTACTTCAATTTCTTGAGGAGTTTTAGAGAAGTCTACACGAAGACGGTTTCCGGAATATAAAGTGTTTAACATAGGCTACCTCGATAAGTTGTTAATTAAGGCTTAATGGACTCATTAAGCTATCGTATCTAGTCGTCACCAGATAGGTTTTAAGGACTCTATTGTTTCAAGAGATTTTTTATAGTGCTTATAAACGACATAAGGGCACTTTAGCCAAGAGAGATTTTTCTCTTTGCTAAAGCGCCCAAAATAAAGGCTTCATAGAGATAAAAAATCTCTATGAATACCTTTTAAAGAATGATAGAAATTATTTAACTTCTACGCTTGCACCAGCTTCTTCTAAAGCAGTTTTTGCTTCTTCAGCAGTATCTTTATCTACACCTTCTTTAATAGTAGATGGTAAGTTTTCACATGCTTCTTTTGCTTCTTTTAGTCCAAGACCAGTTAAAGCACGAACAGCTTTAATAACACCAATTTTTTTAGCACCAGCACTAGTTAAAACAACATCAAATTCAGTTTTTTCTTCAGCAGCAGCAGTATCACCAGCAACACCAGCAACAGCTACAGGTTGTGCAGAAACACCAAATTTTTCTTCAAATTCTTTAACTAATTCAGAAAGTTCTAATACAGAAAGTCCTGAGATAAATTCTAATACATCTTCTTTAGTAACAGCCATATTATTCTCCTATGAGTATTTTATTTTTATTTTTTGTAATTATATTACATTAAAAAAGAAAGCCTAAGCTTCCTCTTCATTTTTTTGGCGTAAAGCATCAAGACCAATTGTAAAATTAGTAACTGGTGCCATCCAAGTAGCAGCAAGCATACCAAGAAGTTCTTCACGACCTGGAAGTTTAGCAAACGCTTCAATTTTAGCTATATCAGCAGGTTCTTTATCTAAATAACCAGCTTTAATAACAAATTGCTCATTTTTCTTAGCGAAATCAGCAGCAATTTTTGCAGCAGCGATAACATCATCAGACCAAACAAAAATATTTGTATCTTTAATTTCAATACCACTCATATCTGCATTGTTAAGTGCGATTGTTGCTAAAGTATTTTTAACAACCTGAACACTTGTGTCTTTTGCACGAGCAGCTTTTCTTAACTCTTCAAGTTGACCAACAGTCAAACCTTTATAGTCACAAATAACAACTGCTGTTGTATTAGCAAATGAGTTTGTTAATTGCTCAATCACTTCAGCTTTTTTTGACTTAAGCATAGTAGTTCTCCTTTCTAGACATAACTTCAAGAGGGGTGAAAGGTAAAGATTAAGCTCACTACCAACTCGGTAGATGCCCCCATCTATCTTTAGTCCAAGTAATTCAGATTTTCATAATCGAAAATCTTTACTTTACAATAAAATATTATCATAAAATAAAAATTTCCATAACCAGCTAAAAATAAGCTGGTTAGAAAATTAAAAAAACTATTTAATATCTAATAATTCAGAAATATCTAGTTTTACAGCTGGACTCATTGTTAATGATAATGCTGCATTTTTTACATATCTACCTTTAGCAGATGAAGGTTTTTGTTTATTAATAGCACTAATAAAAGTAGTTAAATTCTCTTCTATTTGTTTTGCATCAAAACTTGCCTTACCAATACCTGCATGGATATTACCTTTTTTATCAACTCTAAAGTTAACTTGACCACCCTTAACATTGTTAACAGCAGTAGCAACATCTGGAGTAACTGTTCCAGTTTTAGGATTAGGCATAAGACCTTTTGGCCCTAAAATACGACCAACTTGTCCAACCATTCCCATACAATCTGGAGCAGCAACTACGATATCAAAATCAATAATACCATCTTTGATTTGTGCTACTAATTCATCAGTACCAACAATATCTGCACCAGCAGCTTTAGCTTCATCAGCTTTAGCACCTTTAGCAAATACAGCTACACGAACAGTCTTACCTGTACCATGTGGAAGTACAATAGCACCACGAACCATTTGATCAGCGTGGCGAGGATCAACATTTAAATTCATAGCAATTTCAACAGTTTCGTCAAATTTTGCACTTTTTAAATCTTTTACAGTAGTAGAAGCTTCTTCTACTGAGTAAGATTTAGTTGTATCAATTTTTTCTAATAATTGTTTATATCTTTTACTCATTTTTACAAATTCTCCATATTAATTCTGCCACAAAATTTTATATCACTGTGGTCGATGATTAGAAGTTTTAAACTAGTCTTTGATTTCTATACCAATTGATCTAGCAGAACCAGCTAAAGTATTAGCTGCAGCTTCTCTATCATCAGTATTTAAATCTTCAATTTTTTTCTCTACAACTTCCATAAGTTGCTCACGAGTAATTGAACCAACTTTGTTTTTAAGAGGATTGTCTGTACCTTTTTTAAGTCCAGCAGCCTTCATTAAAAGCTCAGAGGCAGGTGGTTGTTTTGTAATGAATGAAAAACTTCTATCATTATAAACTGTGATAATTACAGGAACTTTGAACCCCATTTTATCTTTTGTTTTTTCATTGAATGCTTTACAGAATTCCATAATATTAACACCGCGTTGTCCAAGAGCAGGTCCTACTGGTGGTGCTGGATTAGCTTTACCAGCTTCAATTTGTAGCTTGATATAGTCCATGACTTTTTTTGCCATATTGTTTCCTTTGTATGAATTTAAATTATTTTTTCAACTTGGGTATAAGAGATATCTACAGGAGTAGCTCTACCAAAGATTGAAACATTAAGTTTTAGTGTACCATGTTCAAGATCGTACTCATCCACAGTCGCCGTAAAGTTTGCAAATGGTCCGTCAATAATACGGACAGTTTCACCATTATCAAAAAATACTTTTGGTTTTGGTGCTGCACGATTATTTACACGATCAAGTATAACATTAATATCATGCTCACTCAACGGCGTTGGGATGTTTGACTCACCAATAAAACCAGAAACTTTAGGTACTGATTGAATCATATGTTGAACTTCTGTATTTAAGTCAATTCTTGCAAATACATAGCCAGAATAAAGTGATCTTTCACTTACTTTCTTTTTACCATCTTTAACTTCAATAACATCTTCCGTTGGAACGATAACATCTGTTATATATTCTTCCAAACCATGTTCTTCTATCATATTAAAGATAGCATCCCGTACTGCTCGATCACTTCCATAGGTCTGAATAGAGTACCATTGATGTGCCATTTTTACTCCTTAACCTAAAATAGATGACATAATAGATGACATAACTAAGTCAACAAGTGCTAAAAATGCAGCAATTGCTGAAACAACTACAATAACAGCAATGTATGCCTGCTTAACCTGCCCTTTAGTAGGAAAGATAACTTTACTTAACTCTAACTTTGCGCTACGAATATATTTATTTAATTCCATTATTACTTTCCATCATTATAGTTATATCATTTTTTATAAATAAATCATTTTTGGATTTATTTATAAAAAGTGATGTGGCAGGCGTGGAGGGACTCGAACCCCCAACACCCGGATTTGGAATCCGGTGCTCTACCATTGGAGCTACACGCCTAACAGGAGAGAAACTGTATTACAGTTTCATCTCTTTATGCATTGTATGTTCTTTACAGAATTTACAATATTTTCTTACTGAAAATTTTTCAGTATGAGTTTTTTTATTTTTAGTTGTGTGATAGTTTCTTCTTGTACACTTTTCACAACCTAAATGAACTGCTTCTCTCATTATTTTTTACCTTTAAAGGGATTTTGGTAGTTTGGAAAATTCCAAACTACTCAATAATCTCTGCAACAACACCAGCACCAACTGTTCTACCACCTTCACGGATAGCAAATTTAGTACCTTGTTCCATTGCAATTGGGTGAATTAATTCAGCAGTAATGCTTACATTATCACCTGGCATAACCATTTCAGTACCTTCTGGTAAAGTGATTGCACCTGTAACATCTGTTGTACGAACATAGAATTGTGGACGGTAACCATTAAAGAATGGAGTATGACGACCACCTTCATCTTTGCTTAGTACATAGATTTCAGCTGTAAATTTAGTGTGAGGAGTGATTGAACCTGGTTTACAAAGAACTTGTCCACGCTCAACATCATCTTTAGCAATACCACGAATAAGGATACCACAGTTATCACCAGCTTCACCTTGATCCATTTCTTTACGGAACATTTCAACACCAGTTACAGTAGTTTTTTGAGTGTCTTTAATACCAACGATTTCAACTTCATCGCCAACTTTAACTATACCACGCTCAATACGACCTGTAACAACTGTACCACGACCAGAAATTGAGAACACATCTTCAACTGGCATTAAGAAATCTTTATCAGTTTCACGAGTTGGTTCTGGAATATATTCATCAACAGTTTTCATAAGTTCGATAATTTTATCAGACCATTCACCTAAAGTACCAGTTTTAGCTTCTTCAAGAGCTTTTAATGCTGAACCAGCAGTAATTGGAGTGTCATCACCAGGGAACTCATACATATCTAAAAGTTCACGGATTTCCATTTCAACTAATTCAAGAAGTTCTTCATCATCAACCATATCTTCTTTGTTCATGAAAACAACGATATATGGAACACCAACTTGTTTAGAAAGAAGAATATGCTCACGAGTTTGTGGCATTGGACCATCCGCTGCAGAAACAACAAGAATCGCACCATCCATTTGTGCAGCACCAGTAATCATGTTTTTAACATAATCCGCGTGACCTGGACAGTCAACATGCGCATAGTGACGAGTGTCAGTTTCGTACTCAACATGTGAAGTAGCGATAGTAATACCACGCTCTCTTTCTTCTGGAGCATTATCAATTTGGTCATAATCCATAAATTGAGCTTCATTTTTAACTGCAAGTACTGCTGTAATAGCTGCTGTTAATGTTGTTTTACCGTGGTCAACGTGACCAATAGTACCGATGTTAACATGGGGTTTGTTACGTTCAAACTTTTCTTTTGCCATAGTGTCCTCCGACCTTTATTTGTGAATTGAAATGGAATTATATCCAAAAATCATTCAATTATTTCTTAAATCAATTTAAATTTTATTATTATGGAGCTTATGATGGGAATTGAACCCACGGCCTCTTCCTTACCAAGGAAGTGCTCTACCCCTGAGCCACACAAGCGAACGAGACTCTGACTAAGAAATAAATGAATAATTTTACTGTTTTATAAAAAAATATTAGTGTGATTAGATTTTCTATATATTTACAAGGTACATAGATTTTATATGAAGTAGATTAACATTGTACTTCAGCTTCCAGATTACTTTTTATGGAGCGGGTGAAGGGATTCGAACCCTCGACAGCCTGCTTGGAAGGCAGGAACTCTAGCCACTGAG
>Ga0256828_1000270_pt1 | contig 35964 bp, 42 predicted proteins | sample CV88metaG_FD_185993 | JGI IMG/M metagenome (GOLD analysis project Ga0256828, IMG submission 185993) | Hydrothermal vent microbial communities from East Pacific Rise, Pacific Ocean - CV88 | ecosystem: Environmental > Aquatic > Marine > Hydrothermal vents | place: Pacific Ocean: East Pacific Rise...
ATTTTTCTTCTGGTGTCATATTATATCTCAGCTTTAAAAATAGGTTCAAAGAATTTATAATCTTTTTCTTTATATTTTTCATATAAATTATTAGTAGAATAATCTCTAAGTTTTTTTTCTATTTCATCTGAATTATTCATTGTCATAAATTCAATACCAAATATAGATTTAGGCCCTCTATAACTAAATTTTCCTGTATGAGTATAATAATATGTTTCAATTATTAAGCATTTATAGCCACCTGTCACTTGTTCAAATAAAAAACTCAACGTATGGTTTTCCTTATCTAAAGGAAAATCTAATTTTTCTACATATTTTCTTTTAGCTTTCATTATTTATCTCCTTTCACATTTAGAAAAATCTGCTTTATACCATTTAGCTTGAGCTTCTGGTGATTTATCTTTTACAAATTTTCCATCAATAATTTTTCCAATTCTTGATGAAATTTCTTTAATTACTTCTTTCATAACACACTCTGGATCATAACCTAATTTAAGTAATGAACCAGTAGCAAATACAATAATATCTGCATATGCATCAGCTAATATTTCTTTATTTACTGATACTTTATCTTTAAAATAAGTATCATAAATAAAATTAGCTTGATTTCTTGCTTTTTCTGATTCAATATCTTTCATTTCGATCAATTCTTCAAGAATATGTTTAATTTCTACACTTGGTTCAAATCTTTGTTTATCAAGTAATCTTTCTTTATTCCACTCTACAATACTATTTAAAATAGATTTTTCTTTAAATTGTAAATCATCAGCAATTTTTCTTAAAGTATCTACTTGATTATCATATACACTACATTCTAAAAAATCAGCCATATCTCTTAATTCATTTATCATTTGTTGTTTATTCATTTAAACTCCTTATAATTGTTTTACTATGCTTCTGAAATAATTCTGTCATAGTTACTATGTCATCAAATTCAGTATCATTAATTTGATCAAATAACCATTTCCATGTGTTATTTAATACATATAGTTCTGGTCTATATTTTTTAGCAAATATCACATAACCACGACATACTTTTATTTCTTTTAATTTTTCTACACCTTGATTCTCTGAACCAGTAACCTTTTTTAATTCCATATGACAAGGAAATATAATACCTTTTAATAAATACTCTAAAGTTTCCTGATATAAAGTATTATCTATACTTTTTGGTGCAAATCCACATTCAATACACATTTTTTTACATATAGATATTTTAGGTTTCATATTAAATAATCTCCATATTTATCTAAAAATTCTATTTGTAAATATTTTGGTAATTTTAATACAAATAAAGATGCATTAGATTGATTAAAATATGGGTGTGGATAATATTTTCCTTTTTTATTTAATATAAATTTTTCATTAAATAACGCTAATGTTTTAGTATTTATTTGATGAATTAATACATAAATATTATCATCTACTTCTAAATCGTAAATATGATTAAAAATATCTTTAATAGTAAAATTAAAATTTACAGAAATCATATATTTTAAAATTTCTGCTGATAAACTATTATAATTAAATTTTTTAATTTGTTCACCATTCAAATAAAAATACCCATTTCTTAATTCAACATCTAATTTCATTCTAATTCCTTTATCGTATCTTGTATAACTTCTATACTTATAGCATTTTTTAATGTTTTTTGTTTATCCCAACTATTTCCTATATCTAATTCTGCTTCTAGTTTTACTGGTGCATCTATTAACTGTGGTTCATCCATAATACACATAGTATTAATTAAATTTTCATTAACCCATTTAACTATTTCTGGATCATTTTTAACTAATAAATATATAGCATCATGAATTTGATTCATTAAAAAGATGTCATATTTATATGGTGATCTTTCTAAGATATCTTGAAATCTTGCTCCTGCTACAGTAGTTAATATTCCATAACTCTGAGTAATAGCATTATTAGCAGATCTAAATTCTGCTTTTACAGCAGATGGAGTCATAGATGAATTAATAAAACTCCTTTGAATTAATGGTGTTTTAACTCTATGTCCCCAACATCCAGTTACATATCCATCTTTTTGCATTTGTTTTTTATTTGCTTCATTCCATTCCACTAAAACTTTATAAGTTTTTTTATATCCTTCAACTATTTTTTTAGCTTTTTCTAAGGGAATACCTTGCTTCTTAGCCATTCCTGGAGCTTCTTGTCCATAATTCATACCAAAAGTGTATGATTTACTATCTTGTCTTAAATCACTTGCTAATTTCTTTACTGAATTTATACTTTCTGGATCATTCATATCTATAAAAATATTACGTTCTTCTAATTCTTCTTTAAAATATCCAGCAGCATTTAGGCTATGCCCGTCAATACCTTTAGTAAATACACCCATTTTCATCGGATCTTTACTTAAATTAGCAACTATCCTATCTTCGCAATCAGTTACGACAGACGCTACTCTGTCTCTTCAGTTTCCTGAAGTGTCGGACTATATCTTTATCTTCAGCTTTATCTGTTAAGATAGGTACCGTTTCGAGAAGTCAATAACTTACTTCCCTACTCTCCGTATGGAGATAGTCTCTGCACCTTACTTAAATTCCCAAAAATAACCTCCAGCATGTTTGCGTAAACCTCTTAAAACTTTACTTATATTCTGATGAGCAATTCCAGTAATTCTATTAGCTTCTCTTGCTGATTCAAATTCTGCAATAACATTTCCAGTATTTAAATCTATTTGCTTTATAGCTTTTTTACTTGCTTCACCTGGTTTACTTAATCCTAATTTAATAGCATGTCTTGTATTCTCTCCTGGAGTTACCCATTCAAGATTACTTAAATCATTATTTTCTTTATTACCGTCAATATGATTTACATGTTTATATTTTTTAGGATCTGAATTAGGAATAAATGATTCCATTAAAAGTCTATGAATAAATTTATTAGTTCTTTTTTTAGTTATTGGATGAACCAAAGTAACTAAATAATAACCAATATGTTTATCTAAAACCCATTTTAATTTAGTCCATTTACTCCATATTTTTCCTGTTTTTGGTTTATACTTAGTATATACATTACCTTTATCATCTATTTTATATATACCATCATAACCATCAATTAATTTTTCTGCCATTATCTATCCTTTGCATTAGTGTAATCAATTATGATTGTACACTAAAAGAAGATAGAAGTCAATAAAGAATTTAAGTCTTGGCTCAGGATTAGCATATCTTACAACTTAGCTTTCCCTGAATTAGATACCATTATTACCTAAATATTTCTATTTAGGACCCCCGATATGTTAAGGGCTGAAAAATCAGATCCACAGAATAACCAACCTTCTGGTGCTTGAAAAATACTTTTAATTAATTTACCATATTTACTGTTACTTGGTAGATTAGCTAAGTTTGGTTCTTTACTTGACAATCTTCCAGATACAGTACCACCTAAAACATGATTTCCTGTTAACCATGCTGTCTCACCACGCCTAAAATAATATGTTTCAAATGGCTCAATAAATCCTGTAAGAATCTTTTCAATATCTTTAAAATCTTTTACATTAGTTAAAAATTCTTTAATATCTTTATCGTCAGTATGTCTTTCAGCAAGTAATTTTAAAGTATCTCCACTTGTAGATGGTTGTTTACTTTTAGTTAATTCTACAACTGGTAATCCTAGTTGATTATAAATAAAATTACTTAACTGTTTAGAGGAGCTAACGTTAAAATCAAAATCTCCAACATAATTAAGTATTTTAAATAATACATTCTTCCTAGCATCTTCTAATTCCATCCTTGCTCTATCTAATTTTTTTTCACTTAATGGTAGTCCAACTATCATTAATTCAATTAAATAATATATACTTTCTATGTTTTTAGTATATATCATCTCTACTTCTTTAATTTTCTTTTTATATTCTTCATATAATAGTGCTGTAGCTAATGTGTCTATTGCATTATATTCAAGTATCTCTTTTGGAGTTACTGAACTAGAATCAATAGCTTTAGCAATGTCTTTTACATCAATAGCATAATTCCCAGTCCATTTTAATGCATTAAATTTTAACCCTAATTCATTACCTTGAGTATTATTAGTTACATTATAAACCATAATCATAGTATCATCTATAGTTATATTTTCTTTAAGCCAGATAATACCATCTCTCATACCATATAAATCTCTATGATCATACATAAATAAATTAGTAATTAAAATCTTTAAATCAAATAATGCATTATGAAAAATTATATGTTTACCTTTTAGAAATTCTTTTAATTGAATTTTCATCCACGGCTCATATAAGAATGTAATAGTATTTTTATTTTCAACTTCTGTTATAGAAATACTATATATTTTAGCATTTTCTGCTCTAACACCTAAAGTTTCTAAGTCTATAACAATATTTTTAGATTTTATATCATTTAATAATTTTGTAAATTCATATTCATTATTTATTTTTTCCTTTATATTTACTTTTTTTTGGTCTATAAATTCCCATATTCTTACTGGATCTTGTTTATTAAAATATCTATTTATATTATTTAATGATAAATCATAAAGATATTTTTCTTTTTCAAGATATAATCTATCTAATTTATGTCCTTGAATAACAGTTACACCATCATATTCAAATCTTTCAGTTTGATAATTTCCTGCTTTTTTAACTTTACTCATAAATTTAAATAATTCAGTTCCTATTACAATTATAAGATTATACCTTTCTTTAATATAATACCAATATTGTTTCATAAAAGCATTAAACTCTTTCTTTGATAAAGTTTTTCCTTTAAATTCTAATTGAATACCATCTACATTATAAGTATTTTCTAAATTATCAATACTCTCTGTAGATAATACTAAATATTTAGAATTTAATTCTATTGCTTTTCTTATCATTTTATTTACCTTTTAATTCTCTAATTAAATTAGAATATTTTAACTGAATGCCTTTTTGAGTTTTACCTATCGAGTTAGAGTATTCATACTCTTTGCCGATAAAAGTAATAATTTTACCTTGTAATTTTTTATTTATTTTTTTATTAGTACAATCCATCCAGAAATGATCTCTTTCATATTTAATCCATTTATTGCTTTCTGGATCATATATTTCTGGATCTTGAATTAACATAATCTCTTTAATTCCAACATACCTAAAACAAGCTAATTTTCCTTTAAATCTATTAAATCCTAAATCTTCTACTTTATTAATATCTAACATTTTTTCCCTTTAATTTTGATTTATTGAATAGTTTTTCTTCATATTCAGGAAGTTTATTAAATATTTAATTTATAAAACTAATACTTTATTTTCATGATTTAGACTAAATGATCTCCATACATTAAAATTAACTTCAATTAATCCTAATTCTTTAGCAATATACCTTGTTTCTTTAATATAATTAGTAATAATTACTATAGCTGTTTTTCCTGGTTTAATAAAATATCTTTTCATAATTTTTTCCTTTATGTTTAATTTTTCTTGTATATTTATTTTTCTTTTTAGTTACTTTACTATTTAAATTAATTTCTCTTTTATATGAGAGAAGTATATTTCTATCTCTCATAGTTTTTCCTTAACCCCTAATCTAGTCGCTGCATCTTCAACTACATCCATTGAATTAGTAGCTGCTTTTTTAAAAAAACCTAAACTTAAAAATCCAATAACCCAATAAATTGCATCCATTATAACTCCTTTATTTTATTACTACATTCAATTAATTTTAATAAACCTTCTTTCGATCCAACTGCAAAGAATTTAGCATTATGCACAAACTCTACTTCATTATTTTTACATTCTGGTTCAAGAGTATAGGCACTTTCAAATGAATCTAAATGTTTAGGAACCACTTGTACTTTCCATATATTCTGGTTTTTATCAAACCACATAAAATAACCTATTTTAGACCCAACTAATACACTTTGCCATTCTGGTATAAATTGAGAACTAATAATAATATTATCTTTTATTTCACAACACTCTAATTGATATTTAGCTTTACTTTTTAATTCATCTTTACCCTTTAACTTAATAATATATTTACTAATAGTATCTGTAGCATATAAAAATGAATTATATTGTTCTACAGAATAAATATTACTTTCATTTAAATGTTTAATTAGATCGATAATACTAAATTGATCTGCTTTTAATTGACCTATATCATTTAAATCTACTTGTTCAATAAACTTACTAATACTTGGATAAGCTTCATCAATACATATTTTATCAAATTTAGCTGCTATATAATTCCAAATTAATCCAGCACTTGCTATTTGTTGTTCTTCTGGATCTATATGATGATGATCAAACCATTTTTCAGTATCATATTTCTGACCTATATCAATAATAAAATCATAATCTTGAGGATTTTCAATAACTTCATTATGACTTACCCTATCTATTTCTAATTCTGGATCAATAAATACTTTAATTAATGCTATTGCTGTTACCTCATCTGCATGAAATATTCCATTATGTGTTAATATTCTTTTCATTTTATTCCTTTATTTTTAAATTCACAAGACAAGATATATAAAATATTCTATCCTATCTCTTTAGATTTTCACAAAACAAGTATATTAGTATAATTACCTAATACTTTAATTTTAAGCAACAAATAAAAGCTTAAGTATATTTACCTATATTTTTAATATTTATTACTCTATGAGCCTTATTTAATCAATAAAACTCATAAAACAAACTGAACGAGCTTGCGAGTGAAGAAAAAAATAAAAAAAAAATAAAAAAAGAACCAAAGAAATTAAATATTTATTTCTCTGGATCCAACAAAATAATCCCATTGAATTTGATCTTGTATTTGTTCACTAAAAGTAGCTTTTCTAAGAACTGCATATGGATTAACATATATTCTAAATCTATCTTTAGAATATATAATATTCTCTTTTAACCATTGTTTTTTAATTCTTGATATTTGCATATAACTTATGCTTATATCTTTAAATACATCATTCCACACTATCTCTATTGAACCAGAAGTACTAATAGTATTAATTAAATATTTAATATATTTTACATATTTACTTTCTAATACTTCTGGATATATTTTTATTAATCCTGATTTAACATATCTCTTTCCATTTTCTTTTACATATGCTTGATGAGTTTCTATCTCACCTGTTTCTGGATTAATAATATTTAATGGTATTGAAAAATCTTTCATAAATACTCCTTTATTTATATATCAAAAATGTTATATTAGTATAACATAATTGTTATATAAAATCAACTCTTAAAACCTTAAATAAGGTATTTATTATTTTTTCACTATATATAGTATATAAATAAAACAATTAAGAAAGCATATATTCACTTTCTTTAATTGCTTTAATCATTACTTCTTTCTTTTCTGGAGTATAATTAATTTTAACTCCATATAAATCATTCATAATCTTAGGGAATAGTTCATCTTTTATCATTACTGTAAATGCTTCTTTATAAACATCTATTAAATCATTAGCTTTAGATACTGGCACTTGAAATGAGTCATGTATAGTATGTACTGTTATTCCTTTTTTATGTAATTTCTTAACTACATACCTAAGTATCCATGCATCTAAACTATGAACTATATTCGGAACTATTCCTCTCCATTGATTTTTATCTTCCTGATTCACTTTATAAGTAAATGGTACTTCTACATCTTTAAATTTAAGGTTCTCAGTAACACTTACTTCTACAGGAATAGATACTTTTAAATCAGGTAATTGCCATCCATATACTTTAGTTGGTTTATAAAATTTATTTACAGTGTCTAATACTTTCTGAGGTCCTTTAAATTCCTCTTGCATAAACTCAAAGAACATTTCAGCCATTTCTTCTCCAAAGTAATCTTCTATATTTTTTCTTGAGTTATAAAAGTATGTCATCAATGGTTTTTTAATATGTTCTCTTTCGATGTTTAATCCAAACATCTTACTAAAATCTTTAGCAACTTCAGTATAAATGTCCATTCTTTTATCACTACCGATATTTACTCTTTTACCTGCTTCAATATCTAAACTAATAGCAGATAATATTTGTAACCCTGATGCTGTAGCATCAAGATATATATTAGGCTCTTGAGTAGCTGAACCATCTAATAGTTCTACTACTTCATTAAGTCTTTTAATTAATAAATAGTCTTGTTTTTCTGGCTTAAATGAACTATTAAGATAAGAATTTATAATTTCCTTACCTTTAATAATTCTATCATTCCATGATAACTTATCATATCCTGCTTCATTTGCTATACTTATCATTATCCATTCATATTTGTTAAATTTCATATTTATATCCTTTATATCTAATTTATTTTAATAACTCTTTTAAGTTATTTGTATCTTCTTGGTTCCATTGAGTATTATTTATCATTGTTAATGATGCTTTTTTATACTTAGTCCCTTGAGGGTTTATATGATAACCTCTACTATATATTCTACCTCTTGTATCATAGAAATGTCTAAAGTTAAATTTTTTATTTTTCCATTTCTGACACATTTGCTTAGCTCTTGATAATTCTAAATGTTTATGTTCAGATTTATCATAACTATTATCTTCATATCTTAATATATTATCATCAAGCTTAAACTTAACACTATTCAATATATCAAGAGAATGTAAATCTAAACTTAATAATTTACCATTCCAAAATCTTTTATGAATTAAATCTTTTCTAGTATATTCTAAATCTGTAGTTACTTCTGGTTCAATCTTTTTTTCTTCGAGTTCATTTTCAATATAAACTTGAGGTAATACAACTACAGATGGTATACCTTCATCAGTATAGCCTATTCTAAAACCTACTAGTTTCTTAGGCAATATTTCTAAGAACCTTATACCTTGATAAGCTACCTCTAAGTCATTAGGTAATTCCATATCAAAGTCTCTAACTAATTTTTTACCTATAAGATTAGCAACGTGTTGTAAAGCCCAACTTTCCTGAGTAAATAATAACTCAGAAAAATATTTATCAAGTTGTTTTTTATTTTCAAAATCAAACCCTACTATAGATAATCTATATCTAAGTAAGGCAAATGTAGAGTCTTTCATTGCCATAATTAATCCTTTATATTAAATCTAATGTCAAAACTTCATTAATTGTAGGTGCTTTATTATATTTCCACCATTCACTGCTATTATACTCTTCTCTATTTAACCAACTATTGTCATTAAATAATATAATTCCTTCAATTTCTTGAGTCCCATAAGTATTATCATATAGAATATCTAAATTTTTAAATATTTTATTATTTACTTTATCTGTTTTTAATAGTATTTCATATTCTTCTGTTTCTAAATTAAATTTATAAATATTAATAGCTATTATATCTTCAATAGTTTTATCTACATTACTAATTTGTGCTATTGTTTCTTTTAATAAATTTATCATTTATAATCCTTTAATTTTAATTTAGTAGTAATTAAATACTACATAATAACACCATACGGAGAAAAGAACCAAACGGAGTGAAAAAGAGTAAATAACCTATCTCTTAATAAGAATAAAAAATAAAAAAAATAATTTTACACCTAACAAGGTGGGTGTTTCGCGACTTTTCCTTGTCGGGAGACTATTAAGTTTTTACTCCGATTGCTCACAAAATATAATCTTACGATTATATTGGCGACCATCTATCCTATGGGTCTGCAAGTTAAAGCGTCTTATAGGCTACTTGCTCCCTCGTATAGGTTTACTATTCCTATACGACCTATAGACACTGCTGTTTCGACCCTTTCTGGCGTAGCCTTATTAGGTGCTACGCTTCTCGCATTAATATATCACAGCTAATATACTAAGCGATACCCGTTAGCCAAACGAGTCTTTTTCACACGGACCGGACATGCTATTCCTCCGGGTTATGCCGTTTGGTTCATTCGTCTTATACAGTTACCTATATAAGACTCACGAGACTCCTTAGCATCTTTCGACCTAAGGACTCATCTCAGCGAACCAAAGTTCTTACCATATCCTTTCGGACTTAGGCTTTGTCTTTCGACTGGAAGCGACTTTCTCAAACTTTCAGGCTCCCATTTCAGTAACTTTTCACCTTAATGGCTTATAGTTACCTACACCGTGACTGCTCACCATATCCCTTTTAGGACTTAGGCTTCTTTGTGTTTTTACGGATATCTCCCACGGTCGAGTATATCCAACTAATATCTTTATTTTACTTTGCAATATTAGACTACAAAGGGTTTTAACGTCTTTTCCTTGACGTGAGATTATTAATAAGTAACCTCTTTATCTTCAGATTGAGTTTCCGAAGAAGATTTACCAATCAGTTCTAATAATTTAGAATTAGTTGGTTTATCAGTTACAACCTCTATAGATGCGCCTGCACCTATAGATTTCTCAAGAAGCATTAAAGCCTCTTGAGAATTGATATCAAGTGGAGTATTAAAATACCCTACTAACTCTCTATCGAGAGTTATTCTAAATTTATTAAATTGTTTAGCCATAATTTCTCCTTTATTTTAATTTATTTGGGTTATGGCAAACCCTCTATAAAACCTAACGGAGTTTAAAACTAACTAAACTAACTAACTAAAACTAAAACTAAAGAACCAATCGGAGATTGGAGAGAAAAGGAGAAGAAAGAAGAATTAAGAAGAAATTAGGAAAATTAAGAAGTATTCTATTATATAACCTATATCGGAGATATTAAATAAAAAAATAAAATAATCTCTTTAATAAATGAAAAATAAAAAGACTTTAGAAAGGGAAGTATTCACTCCCCTCCCCAAAGTCATTAATAATGAAAGAAATAACATCTCCTTTATCATTAAATTCTGCTTCTATAAGCAAATTTTCATTGATATTTAAAACATTTAGAAAGTAAAACATTTGTTTCTCCTTTAAGTTTAATTTATGCAATATAACCATTAACGGAGTTAATGTATTACTAAATTATTAGAAATAATTAAAACTAACTGACTAACTAAAGATGAATAAAAATATATAACCACTACTAGTTAAATAAAGTAAGATAGATAGGTTAGAAATAAGTAAAGTAAATAAGGTAATTGTTAATTGACAAATGTCCATAACTATGCTTTTCTAATAAAATAACTTATAAAAGACTTGACAAATTTAAAAAATATAGTATAATTTCAAGAAATTTCCTTGAAAGAAATTCTTTCAGAGAAAGTTTCTTAGAAATTATACTACTTTAGAGTTTTTTAATTAATCAAATCCCATAAATAAGGACTTCTAATAATTACTAATCACTAAAATCTATTAAAATTACTATATTTTTACTAATTTTTAAGTAAAACTTAAAATAATACATCTCTAATACCTTTTAGTCATATAGACTCAAGGTTAATATCAACTAGTATTAAAGAGGCTTATGTCATCTGGTTCATAAATATTACCTGATTCATAGATATCTCTATTACCCTTGATTCATCTATGTAATATCTACTGGTTCAATAAAGATATAAATACACTCATAAATATATCTATCTTTTGATTTAAGAAGACTTTATTAAAAATATATCCTGATATACTACAAGACTATAAAATACTCTTAAATCAAAGATATGAAAGATATAGGAACCAATAAGTATAAACCTATCTAAGACTATACTACTACTGACTAAAAAAAAATAAATAAGAGATTAGTCTTTTAATCCTAATCTCTTAGCTGCGTCTTCGATAACATCTAAACTGTTAGACGCTTGTCTCTTAAATAGGCCTAATGATAAGAATCCTATTACATACCAAATTGTATCACTCATAATAACTCCTTATAATTTAATTTCTGCTATAAAACCATAGGGGGGGATACTCGAAAACTTAATTCGGATATATAGAATTACTACACTTACACTAAATTATTATATCTATATTAAAGCTCTACACTTATACTAAATCATTAAAAATTATATAAAGCTCTTTATTTAAATTCATGTCTTAATTAAAATTATCTATTAAAGGCTGAGATTTGCTTATATTTTAATAGTTTTTAGTTTTATATAATTTTATACATGCTATAATTAAAAACGCTTATATAGCAAATATTAAGTAAGGAGAGATGTGATGGCTTGTAAGAAGAAATCAGGTGCTAAGAGAAGTACTAAAAGAACAACAAGAAAAAGAAAGATGAAATAATTGTTCTTTCTGGTTCAATTAAGTTAAATTTAAGTTATATTTATATATAATTCTAATACCTATCTAATAGGTTAATCTTTTCATTTTTTCATATACCCTTATAGAGAGTTTAACTCTTTCTCTCTATAAATTAATTACCCATAGTTCAGTTGGTAGAACATCTGGCTGTTAACCAGAATGTCCCAGGTTCGAGTCCTGGTGGGTAAGCCATTTGGAGTGATGTGCTGAATTGGTAAGGCAGCAGACTGTAAATCTGTGGATATAAGGATCATGATAGTTCGAATCTATCTCACTCCACCATTACATTACAGGGTAGAGCAGAAGGTAGCTTACTTGGTTCATGCCCAAGAGGTCGCTGGTTCGAGTCCAGCCTCTGTAACCATTTTATATTTTAATTATAATCTGGAGTCGTCTAATGGTAGGACAACTGGTTTTGAACCAGTTAATCGAGGTTCGATCCCTTGCTCTAGAACCAAATACAAATTAAGCAAATATTAAGGAATTATTTTATATAATTCTAACTGCAAGTTAAATTCTTGCACAGATTTCATTTCGACCTTTTACACAACTTTTACTGGTTTACTTTTGGTGGTGCTTTTGTAAGTCGCATTGGTTGTCATGGTTTTCCTTTTAATTTAAGTGAGATAGTTCTCTAGCGATTAACCTTGCAAGGTATTTTTAAGTTTTTTGGTATTCTTTTGGAATAAACTTTTGTGAATTTATTTTTTAGGAACTGTTTGCATATCCAACTTCTACAAACAATTTTTAACTTTAAAATTCATATACTCCTTTCCCCTCGGATAGAGGGATTTTTTCAACTATATAAAATTTATAAATCTGTTATAATTTTCATTGAAGCAAATAGGTTTTTCCTACATGTTCTTTGTCCTTTGAAGATAATTAAATAGATTTATAAATTTTTATTAGGTTTTACTATTTGCTTCTTTCTTCCTTTTTTTACCTCTATAAGATATAATAACTATTAAAAACTAATAAAGGACTAATATATGGATAATCCAGTTAAACAAGCTAAAGATGCTATTAAGTTAGGTGAAAACAATAAAGTAAGAACTGCTTCAGTATCTTTAGAATCTTTTATAAAACACTTACCTAAAAAAGCTAAAAGATTAGCTCCAGAAGTTAAAGAATATTATCTAAAAGTATTAGAAGATGAACCAGATATAGGTGATGATCTTATATCTTACACTAAAGTACTTGAAGAAGGTAGATTCAGTGTCGATCAATATATTAATGCTGTTAGATTTGTAAGTTATCAGATGATGGGATATAACAATACTGAAAGTTATTTAAAAGTATTCCCCGAGAAGTTAGGAACATTACATGTAGATAAGTATGCTGCTAAATACAATAAAAGTAAATTAGTAACAGAGTTACATAAGTTAGTAGTCGTACCAGAATATTTAACTCATATCCATCTTAGAAATCAAGCATTAAAAGTGCAGACTGACTTAATGATGAGTGCCAAAAGTGAAATGGTCAAACATTTAGCAAGTAAAACTATATTAGAGATGACTAAACCACCTGAAGAGAACTATATGCAAGTAGATGTAAATGTTAAGAAAGATGATTCTATTGAAGCAATAGAGCAAGCATTATATCAAACAGCACATAAATTGGTTCAAGGTATTCATGATAAACAAGTTACAGCTAAAGAAATACTTGAAGCTGATATAATGGATGTTGACTATGAAGAAAGTAATTGATTATTTAAAAGAAGTTGATTATAAATCACCTTATCTTCCTTCACCCGAAGCTATTGCATTTGTAAATTTTATAAAATTAGTTGAAGGTGGTGAACCAGAAAATAAAACACCTGTGGTACATCTTAAGATATTAGATAATATTTTTAGTAAACATAAAAGACATGCTATTATGTCTCATAGGGGTATTGCTAAAACTACATTAATAGCTGAGTATTTATTTTTATATATTGCTGTATTTAATAAAATACCTAACTTTGGTGAAGTAAATTTAGCAATGTATGTAGCTGATAGTGCTGAAGGTGGTGCTAAAAACTTAAGAAAAAATATAGAACATAGATATAATCAATCTGACTTCCTACAACAAATGATACCTGAGATAGCTTTTACTGATACAAGATTATATTTTAAAAATAAAAAAAATAAAGAGTTTGTAGTTAAATTATATGGTGGACAACAGAATATTAGAGGTACTAAAGAATTAGGTATAAGACCTCAATTAGTTGTAATGGATGATATGTTAGGCGATCAAGATGCTAAATCTCCTACAGTATTAGAAAATATAGAGAATAATATTAATAAAGCAATATCTAAAGCCTTACATCCTACAAGACATAAAATGATTCTTATTGGTACTCCTTTCCATGAAAATGATCCATTATATAGAAGAGTTGAAAGTGGAGAATGGAATGCTTCAGTATATCCTATATGTGAAAAATTTCCTTGTGAAAAACATGAATTCTCTGGTTCATGGGAAGATAGATTTCCCTATGAATATGTAGTAGATATGTATAATGAAGCTAAAGCTACTGGTTCATTAGATGGTTTTTATCAAGAATTAATGTTACAAGTTAAATCTGAGGAAGATAGAGTTTTATCTGATGATGAGATTGATTTTATTAGAGTCAATAAGAGCAGTTTTATATCTTATTATATAACTACTGACTTTGCTACAAGTGAAAAAGAAGCTGCTGACTATAGTGTTATCTCTGTTTGGGGAATTACACAAAATAATAAAAAAGTATTAATTGATGGGATATGTGAAAAAAGATTAATGGATAAAAATATAGAAGATTTATTTAGATTAGTATCTAAGTATAAACCTTTACAAGTAGGTATAGAAGTAACTGGGCAACAAGGTGGTTTTGTTTCTTGGATCCAAAAAGAAATGATAACGAGACATACTTGGTTTAATTTGAAAGAAATTAGACCTACCAAAAACAAAATGACTAGATTTATGGAAGTTTTGCCTGAGTTTAAAAAAAATTCTATTCTATTTAGTAAAGATTTAGATAAAAATTTTATACAAGAAATTTACGAAGAATTAAGTGGTATAACTTCTAAAAAATTTACTAGTAAACATGACGATGTTATAGATACTATTACTCAACTATTTTTATTAGATAATGTTTTTGGATATAACTCTCAAACAGATGATGAATTATTTAATAAAAAATATATAGATACATTATTAGATCCTATATATAATATAAATGATAATATTGATAAACAAATAAATGAATTATTTGATGAAATATAAATAATATCTAATCTAATATATCTATAAGTATACATAAAGTAAATTAATTAATATAAAGCTTTATTAATGTTATAATAACTTAAATAATTTTTAGGAGAGAATTTATGGATATAGAAATGTATAATAAATTAGTAGAATATATAAATTTATTAGTTACTGGAAAAACTAATCTTAATCAATTACCAGATAATTTCGAAGACACTTTACGTGATTTTTTACAAAAAAATTTTTCAAGTTATTTTACTAAAGAATTTAATATTAAATTTCCTATTGCTTTAAAAGATGCATTAAGTAACTATCCTTTTGTAAATATTACTTCAGTAAATACTGTAGATGATTTAAAATCTATTGATACTACGAAATATATAATTAGTATTGTTACTGATTTAGATAGAGGAGGAATTTTTATATTTAACAAAGATAAACAATCTCTAACAGATGATGGTTTAATTTTTAATGGTTGGGAAAGATTAATTAATACAAAACAATATAATGTAAAATGGTTTGGCGCAAAAGGAGATGGTATTACCGACGATACTATAGCTATTCAAAAAGCAATTGATATTGGTGGTAAAAACACTATTATATTTTTTCCAAAAGGAGATTATTATATTACTGGACAATTATATCCAAAAGCATATACTACATGGCAAGGTGAAGGATCATTAGATTTTCAAGATTTATTTTATAATGTAAATAGTATTACTTGTGATCATGATAAATATTATTGGGTACATTTTAATACAGATGAAAATCTTAATAAATTTATTAAAGGGGATCAAATATTTTTATCTGGTTTCGCTAATAAATTAACAAATAAACCTCATGAAATTTCTCAAATAGATAATAAAAATAAAAAAATATTAATTATACATTCTTATTATACTGGATCTGATTATGATGAAGACAATGTAAATGGTACAGCAAGAATACCTTTTATAATTGGTGGTTCAGCAATAAGACATAGGGCATTAAATGGTAGATTAACTATTGGTAAATGGTTTATACATTCAGAAGATTTAGATTATTTTAGTTTACAAGATATTGGTTTTGTAGGTGCAGGAATTAATCAATCCTCTGGATCAGAAATTAAAATAGTTAGAAATGAAAATGGGGCAATGGAAGGATTTCAGTGGAATAATGTGTCATGGATGGATATACCAGGAAATGCTATTACAATAGAAGCCCCAATTAATAGTTCATTTACTAATATTAGGATTAAGAAATGTGCATTTGATGCTATTAAATTTATTTCTATAAATGGATCAGCAATGACGTCTACAACTGTACGAAATGTTTATATAACTTCAGCAAGGAGAGGATTTTATATTGATACTGCTGTATATAATGTATTTGAGAGTATTGTTATAGAAGGCGCAGCTATTGCTTTTCATGGAAAAGTTATGAATTCAAATACTTTTAATTCTATTTCTACAGAAACCGTAAAATATAGAACTTTTAGAGGTGGGCAAGGTTTATCATTCTTAATAGAGAATGGTTATGGAAATGTATTTAATTCTCCATCAGTTATTTATAATAGTGAACCGTATGAATGGGTAAAAGGTGCTTTTATGTTTTTAGGGCATTCATATGCGACTTTACCTACAGCTATAATTAACGGTGGTAGAGTTCATAATTCATTAAATTATGCACATCCTTTATTGACATATGAACAAGGGTCTGACAGTACTGAAAGACTTTATTATGTAGATGTATTAGAAGATACTTTAAGAAATGAATATACAAAACCAGGAAGATTTATTGGTGTACATAGAAAAGATTATAATACTCAAGAATCTACGCAAATAGAACGATATAGAATTTTAGAAATATTTTCAGGATGTACTGATTGTATTCAAACAGATAATACTGAATATAATAAAGATACAGATCCGACACAAAACGATGATGCAGATGCTGGATATAATGTTGGAGATTTATGGACTAATACTGATACAAATATTACTTATTTATGTGTAGATAATACTAATGATAATGCCGTATGGAAAAACTTCGATAATATTACAGTATTAAAAGTACAAGTAGATCATACAGAAACTATTAATATGAAAACAGCTACTGATTTAGCTATAACAAAAATTGGAAGATCGGTAGGAAATGATATATATACAACTATGGGGTATAAAGTGTATCAATATGAATATAATTCATCTGATAAAGAATTATATTTATGGTTAGATATATATGATAGATTTCCTACTTTATATTTACATAAAGCACATTTAGATAGTGATAATAAAGCTTTTAATAGTGAATTATTATGTAGTAAATATGAATTAGTAACTATTAATGATATTGACTATTTACAAATAGTATTTAAAGCATCAAAATTAATTAAAGAATCATCAAATTTTAATTGGCATGATTCTGAAATACAACAAAATGATGGAACAGTATATTTAAGTAATACTTATGATTATATTGATAATATAAAAGAAGATTTAATTGCAACTAAATATCAATGGGATAAAGACACTAGTAAATTAAATTTTATTTTTACTCCTACTAGATTTATAAAAGATAATACTACTATTACAGTGTATAATAATTTAAATCCATTAATAAATGGAGAATATATTATTGATAGTGTACTTGGGTGGGAGCAATTAGATAATTTCCATAAAAACCCTATTACTATTAAAGTGAAAATTAATATTGATTTAGGGATTGATTATGATTTAAATGTTTCTGAAAGTTTAGGGTGTTATACATTAACAAATAGTTTAACAAATGCACCTAGTTTAACCCCTTCTCCTGGTCAAATTATTTTAAATGGATCTCCTATATATAGGATAATTGATCCATTTAATAATATAACAAGAAATAATATAATAAATTATTCTATTACAATACCAGAAAATGAAACCCAAATTGAATTACCTATTCCATTAAGTTATGATTTTACTTATTTATGTAATTTAACAAATGTAACTATAACTATTACTAATACTTCTGTTATAATTAAAAGATCTGATGATTCAACAAATGAATTAAATGGTATTTTAATTGGTTACCCAAAAGCAAATAGATTATTTGTAGGTACATTACAAGAAGGAGTCTAAATGAATATAAATGATTATAAAATCTTTATTAGAGATATGAATATCTCTGATGAAGAATTAACTAATTTAATACAACAAATTATAATAGAAATAAGCCATAATACTAAAATTTTTAGAAATACAATAGGTATAACTATTAGTCATTGTTTAGAGCAATATAATATTAAAGATATTTATAATTTATCAAGTGCTGTAGATGAACAAATATCTAATATAACTTTTATAGAAAATACAAATTATGAATTATCTAATGAAGAATGTAATTTACAATCACCTATATTGACAGAACTTACGACTGATACAGCTGATACTACTTTTTTAGGATTATTAAGTCTATTAAAAGTATACTCTAATATAGAAGATGCTTATAAACATGGTTCTACGACTTTAAATGAAGATATAACGTATAAATATTTCATTAAAATAAATGATGTAACATTTATAACTAAAACAGATTATTTAAAAACTTTATATGGTGATAAATATACTTTTGATATATTAGCTAATTGCATATATGCACCGTCACCCTCTAAAATAACAACAGAAGAAGAGATTATTATTAAGCCGGCTATTATTGCTGGTTTAAAATATTATTTATCAGATACATATTTAAATACTACAAATGAACAAGTAAGTAATTTACTATATCAAAGATATTGGTCGACACAAAAACAAATAAGAAATAATCATCCACAACTAATAGATGTAGTTAGTGAATTTAAAATGGATACATGGAATAAATAAAGGAGCTTTAATGAATATTCAAGTATATAATAAATTAAAACAATATATTGATTTAGTAGTAAAAAAATTATATGGAAATATAATACAATATATCGATGACAAATTTTCACAAATAGAAACTTCTGCAGTAACTAATAACACTATTGATATATTAGAATTATTTAAAATTAAATTTAATACTTTATATCAATATGATAATAAAGGTAGATTAACTACAAAAGAATGTTTAGGTATAGATATTTATGATCCGTATCAAGTCGTGTTTTTGGATCCAACTACAAATAAAAAACAACTCCCGTCTGAATATGTACAAATTGGTGAATGGGAAAATCATGAATGCCCTACTACAGAGTATGATTTAATCTCTCCACATACTATTAGTACTTATTTTTCTGAATGGAGTGTATATAGTGAAGAATTTTTTTTAAAATATATGCCTATAGAAGATTTAACTCATATATATTATTCATTTGTAGGAATTAAAGGAATGATGTCTCCTTTTTCTTGGATGCCTAGTTATAATAGTGAATCAATTAATAGAGATTTATATAGTATATTAATTTTAGATAGATATGCAAGTATACAAATGTATTTAGATAATACAGATGATTATGAGCATAATTGTAAAGGTAATTTTGCAGAATTAATTAGAATAAAAAAGAAATTTCCAGATAAAAAAATTATTTTATCTATTGGTGGATGGAGTATGTCTGATTCATGGCATTATATTATCACAAATGAATGTAATATGAAAAAATTTACAGATAATGTTGTTAAATTTTTAGAAGTATTTGATTTCTTTGATGGTATTGATATTGATTATGAGTTTCCTATGGGAGAAGGTTTAACTGAATACTTGGGGGAAGATAATCCAAATGAGATGATTAATTATTCTATGTTAGTATCTATGTTACTCGATAGATTAACGCCATTAGGTAAAACAGTAAGTATGACTTTAGGTGTAGATTATAAACATATTTATCAACTGGATCCAGCTATTTTAAATAAATGTGATGCCGTACAATTAATGACATATGACTTTTATGGTACATGGAGTTTATCAGAATTTGGATTTAACTCATCTTTATATGCTTATCCTACTTTAAATCAACAATTTTGTGTAGATTGGGTAGTTAATTATTTAATAAATAAAGGTGTTAATAGAAATCAATTAGCTATAGGGATTGCTGCTTATGGTAGAGGGTGGCAAGGATTAAAGCCTATTGAAGGTAAAGACAAATTAACGTTAGAAGATATTTTATCAGGTAATGTAGATACTTCAGAAGTAATACCATTTCAATATGGTACATTAGATATTCCCACTTCTGAAGAAGGATTTGCCTCATTGACTGCTATTTTAGATGGAATAGAAGCAAATAAAGATAGAGATGGTTTTGAGTATGGCGAAGATAAAGAGTACTCTAAATCTGGATATTTTATCGATCAAGATACTGGATCATTTATGACATATGATACTAAATATACAGCTGAAGAAAAAGCTAAATATGTAAAAGCTAATAATTTAAAAGGATGTTTTTATTGGGAAGCGCAAACAGATAAGAAATTTGATATAATTAATGGAATTAACATAGGATTAGAAAATCCAAGTAAATAAAAGGATGATTAAATGAGTGATATTATAGAAAAACCAATTACAGAATTAGATAGATTTAGTAATAATTTAGAAGAATTATTAACAAGTATTGCAGCATTATATAGTGATCAACCAATGTCTATTAATGTTAGATATTGGAAACCTAATGCTACTGAACCAACAATAAAATTATTTAAAAATCCAGCACAATATAAATCAGAAATATTAGATGTATTTACAATGGATACAGCTTTATTTTTTAGAGAAGTATATATTGATTCAGAAAATGGGGATGACAGTAATACTGGTAATGGAGATGAACCAGTGGCAACTATTAGAGAAGCTTTTTCAAGATTAAATAATGCTACTCATGGTAGAATTATATTTGCTAATGATTATGAATGGAAAGCTTCAGAATGGAGAAGATGTTTTATTAAAGGTAAACATATTGAATTATGTAGTTCAACTAATAATAATGATGTCAAATTAACTTTTAATATAAATGAATTTGATTATGATACATTAGGATGTATGATAGAAGTATTTCCTGGTTCAAGTTTAACTATAGGATTAGATATAGAAGTATTTAATAATTATGATGGAGACCAAGGAGAAGAAATTAAATATGCTATAGGATTAAACGGAGGATCATTTTATCAATCAATTAATTATGGTAAATTACAAGCTACAAATAATGATGAAGCTACAGTTATAACATGTAATGATAAAGCAGGAGCTGTATATTCATTAGGAGGGGCTTATATTGCAGATTATTTAAAAGCTACAATGAATAACACAGATACATCAAGATTGATTGGTATGACTAAAAATCCAACATCTATTATAGTTAAAGCAGCTGATTTATCATCAATTAATGGTGAAAATTTATTAGATAAAGGTATTTTAGCTAAATGGGTAATTACATATCTTGAAAATAATGACCCACAAAATGGATTTATATTAAGTCCTAACGATGATACAAGAGCAATTAATGCTGTGTGTAGAGATGAATTCTTACAAAAAGCTTCAGAATAAGGTTAAGGAGAATTAAATGAATAAAACTATTAAAAAAATAACTGATAATTTTTTTATAGGTACTATAAATCCATTATATAGTACTATTAAATTACCATTAAATAGTATTTATATAAATACTATTACTGGAGATATGTATAGGTATGAAGATAAAACTTTTAATAAATTAATGACTTTAAATAATAAAAATTTTACAATTGATTTATTAGAAAAACCGGTTGCACCTAAAAAACTATTAATTTATTATGGAGATCCTATTGCTTATAAAGATTTATATAATACTAAATTGATTGCTGATGAAATAAGTCAATATAACTTATGGGTATGTGGTGATGGATATCAAGATCCTACTCATGAAGCATATAAAACAACTGTACAAATAATTAAACAAGTACGTACAAATGGTACTAAAGTGTATGGGTATATTCCTATTGGAGTAAATACTTATAATAGATCTTTAGATGAATTATATACAGCAATTGATAATTGGATTAAAATAGGTGTTGATGGTATTTTTATAGATGAGTTTGGATTTGATTATGAAGTATCAAGAGAAAGACAAGTTTCTGTAGTAAATTATATACATAAAAATAAATTACCATATATAGCAAATGCTTGGGTATGGGAAGATGTTAATATTGATAATGTAAATGATTTACCTTCAGATTGGGAGAGTGATGATTGGAGAATAGAAAATTACAAAAAATATAATCCTAATAATATACCATTACCTAAAACAACTCAAGATGGTTATCTTATTGAAGATTTTTGTATTTCAGAAGAAGGTCCTACTTCAATATGGGATTTACATGAAAGAGTCTCACATATTATTAATACAAACAAATATAATATGACTATACTAGCAGAAGCTGTTTTACCTGAAAAAAATAATACTATTGATTTCTCTAAATTAAAAGACTTAACTAATATAGATAAAATCTCTTTATACGTTGGTGCAACAGCAATTTTATATAATTTAGATTATTATGGTATTAATGGATTTTATTTTGGGTCAAATGGAATAAATACTTATGATTTTAATTTAATAACATTACCAGATAATATTTATAAAAAAAATTTTACATCGACTGTATACAGTAATTATAATATAGGTGAATTTCAAAGAGTGTTTAATAATTTAATATTAAAAGTTATTACTCAAGAAGATACACATACTGTAATAGTTACTGGTTTAAATGATTTAAATACAACTAATATATTAAATACAATAACTGATAATTTTTTACATAATGATGGAGATACTATTACTGGTGATTTAATTTACATAAATAATGATAATGGACCTATATTAATCGATAGAAAAAATAATAAACAATATAGATTATATATAGAAGATAATACATTAGGTATAGAGGAGGTATAATATGGCTAGTGGAGATAAATTAACAATATTTGATATGATAAAAAATCTAGACGGCGAAGGTAGTGGATTAGATGCTGATAAAATAGATGCCATTGATAGTACACAATTTATTAGAAGCGACATTAATGACGTCGTTAATGGTATATTAACATTTAAACAAAGTAGTAATTATACTACTTTTACTCCTATAAGAGTTTTTGGACAAGATTTAATGTATAGAACTTTTTATGTTGATGCTGAAAATGGGGATGATACAAATGATGGAAGTTCATCAGCTCCTTTTAAAACGATAGGTAAAGCATTTAATGCTACTCCTATAGGAGGATTTTCAGAAATAACTATAATTGGAGATTATACTTTAGAAAAAAATGAATATGTTGGAATAAATAAAACAATATTAATTGTTATTAGTGATGGACATAAATTTACTGCGAAATGGTACGAATATAATGATACTGCTGCATTATATCATATTGATTTTTCTTATTCTTCGTTAGGAATTAGATTAGTTCAAACTGATACCAATGGGGATAATCCTTCTCAAATTGTCATTCCTGAAAATGACACTGGTAAAGATAAATCAATATATCTTAGAGATTTATTTCATTTAACTACTTATTACAAAACACATACTTCTAATTTACTTATTCAAACATATAGTGTTGTAAGTGGGACTGTAATAGAGATAAATGATGGAGTATTTACGAGTGTATATAAAAGCAATTATAATTGGGGAAATTTTTCTTTTGGTTTTACATTACATTCTAATGTAGATATAGTAGTAAATACAGCTAATAATGCTTTATTAGCTGATTTTGGTAATAAAACAGGAATTTTACAATTTGCTACACAAGGTAGTATTAAAAATCAAGATGGAGATAGTATAACTTTAAAAGATATTGTTTCTGGAATAGTAAAAGATGCAGATAGTGGTAATCCTATAAATTTAATTAGTAATTTTAATTTCAGTGATTAAGGAGAAATAGAATGATTAAACAAATAAAAATAAACAATCAAATACACACAAACATAGAATCTTATTATATAGACGAAGAAGGGAATAAAATTTGGAATATTCCTTCTGATTTAGAAACTTTAAGAACAGCTACAATAGATACTTTTAATTGGCTAATACAAAGAGCTGTTAAAAAAACAGCTGAAAGTCAGGCAGGTTTATCTGCTTCTAATTCAAAAGCGATAGCACTTGTAATTAAACTTCTTGATGCTCAAAACCCAGACACAAGCACTTTAACAGATTTAGAAAAAAGTGCTTACGATAAAATGCTTAATTTAGCAAATGCTGGATATAGCGATAGCGAACTTTTAAATAATGTTTTAGATGCTGTAACTACAAATATTACAGAGTATTCAGAAAAAATAGATGCAGCAGTTAAAGCTGAGAGTGTAGATGAACTTATAGGACTTTTAAGTTGAAATATAGCGATGTAGTTTTACAACCTTTAAGAGAACATAAATTTAAACTTATAAAAGATTTAAAGTATAAAGATGTTATAATCAAAAAAGGTTTTAGAACAGATGGAGCAAGTGTCCCAAGAATTTTTTGGTTCTTATTTCCTCCAAATCGCACAGACTACTTACCATGTGCAATTATACATGATTATCTTTGTGATAAAGAGGAATATAAAAAAGCAGATAAATGCTTTAAGCAATGTTTAGAAGAATTAAAAGTAGATAAATTTAGTAGAACTTTAATGTATTGGGCTGTTAGAATTTATCATAAAATTAAATATGGAGTTTAAATGTCAGAATATGATTTAATTATTTGGGAATTTGTTATTTTAATAATATTAATTTTATTTCACACTTTAATATGTATTATATGTAAATTTAATAAAAAGGGTTTAAATGGTTAAATATGAACAAATAAAAGATATACCAATAACTCTATATATTATAGTTTTCGGTTTTGGTATATGGGGAGCAATATTAAATTATTTTAAAAGAGAACAAGATGGTATAGATAGAACTATCGCTCAGAAAATAGGTAATTTTCTTTTAGATATGATTAGTTCTATGGGACTTAGTGTTTTAAGTTTCTTGAGCCTTATAGGGCTTGGATTTAATGAAATAGTAGCAGTAGCTTTTTCAGGATGGATAGCACATCAAGGAACTAGAGCAGTTTATTTAATAGAGTTACTCATAGCAGAGAAAGTTGGTTCTAAAAAACTACAAGAAGAAGCAAACAATAAATTTAAAAAGGAAAAATAAAATGGGTGGTATATTAGCAAGTTTAGTCCCTAATATTGTAAATAAAGCAATGGACTATATTGGGGATAAATTTAAAAGTGATGAAGAAAAACAAGCAGTTAAAACAAAGTTAGAAATGGAAGTAAAACAGCAAATTCAAACTGCTTGGCAGCAAGAACAAGAACAACTTACCAAAAGATTACAACTTGATATGGAGTCTGATAGTTGGTTATCTAAAAATGTAAGACCTTTAACTCTTATTTATTTAATGATTTTATTTACATTAGCCTTTTTTAGAAATGTTCCTGAACAAACATTACAATTATTACAGAACTTATTAATGACTGTATTTGTTTTTTACTTTGGTTCTAGAACATTAGAAAAAATTACTAAAATAGTTAAAAAAGGAGTTTAAAATGAAAAGTAAATATTTTAAAATATATGAATTAGTTCCTGAACATATTTATAAAAAGTTTGGTGAAAAAGCATGGATGTTTATTGATCCAAGATTAATAGAAATGATAGATTTATTAAAAGAAGATTTTCCTAAAGGAACTATTACAATAAATAATTATTTCTGGAAAGGAAAAAGAAACTGGTCAGGACTTAGAGTTGCTGGATGTCCTTATTATTCTGAAACTAGTCAACATTCTTTCGGTAGAGCTGTAGACTGTATCTTCAGCACTTATGATGTAGAAGATGTAAGAAAACACATTATGGACAATCTAGATAGATATAAATATATAAAAGGTATCGAACTGGATGTAAGTTGGCTACATATAGATGTAAGAAATACAGATAAGTTAATAACTTTTAAAGCTTAAAGGAGATATAAATGGGTTTAAAAATAGGTTATGAACCAAAGATATATGGATTACATCCTAATATTATTTCTCTTGGTTCATTCGAAAGAGATGGATCGTATCCTTATGTTTACAATAATGAACAAGCAGCAATTATTTTAGAAGATTTAGATACTAATTTTAAGTGTATTATTAATAATAATATAACTGCATTTAAAAAAGTACAATATAAAGGACAATTTTATACTGTTCCTGTAGTTACTAATCAAATAGAATATACTATTTTAAATGATATTGCTAAAAATAATAATGCTAAATTATCTATTTTAAATGTTATGCAAATATATAAAGCAATAGCTACTGGGTTAGATATTAATGGTATGTTACTATTTGGATTTAGATATGATCAAGATCCTGAGAAAGATTATAAATTTAAAACTATTGGGTTAAGAGGTATTTATGGAAATAATAATAATCAATATGGTGTTTTCTTATGGGGTGAAGCATTACAATATAATAAACTTGACTCAGATGGTAATGAATCTGAAGATGGAGAAGTTACAATTACTTCATTAACTAAAACAACTAAATCTTTTTATACATATGATTATTCATTAGAATATTTAACTATGATGACTACTTTTGAATATGATTCTACTAATAACCAATTAAATATCGAATATGCTTCTGTAGAAAAACAACCTACAGGTGAAAGATTAATTGATTTACAATTAGCGTTAAATTGTGATAGTGATAATGCTGACTTTGATCCAAGTAAAATATTTAAATTTATAACTATGCCTGAATTACATAATAAAATGGATTATAGTTATTATCATATTAAAACATTTGGAGATAAATTAGATTTTTCAACTTTAGAACATCAATCAAATATTATTGTAGCATTATGATATAATAAGAATAAAAAGGATTTATAATGGCATATGATATAGATCAAGTTTTAGATGTATTTGATAAATTAGCAGATAAAGTTACAAGTCATTTAGATATTCAATTTAATAAAAATAGAATTAAAGGTACTGAATATGCAAGTGTATATAGCACTTTAATGAATACTATACTACAATTAAGTATTGATACTCCTATTAAAGAATTACAAGTTGAAAATAGTAAAAAAGATTTAGATGTAAAAACTAAACAAATTGAGGTTAATGATTCTCAAATACATTTATACCAAGCTGAAACAATGCATTTTAATAAACAAGATAAGTTTATAGACAAACAAATGACTCAAATTGATAAAGACATTGAAGTAAAAGATAGACAAATTGAAGGATTTAATGATAGAATGAAATTAGATTTATTTAAATCACAATTAGATTCTTGGTCAATGATGTTTTCATCTGGTATGTTAGACACTAAACCAAATATTATTAGTAATGACGAAGTATCTTCTTTATATAATGATATTAAAGCAGGAATATAAATATGACAGTAGAATATACTGAAGACAGTGAATATTTTTTAAATATCGTTAAAGGATTAGAATATAAAGAAAATGATATAAAAGAAGCTCAAGAATTACTTTACCCTAAATTAGACGTTCAAGTATATGATGTCTTAATATCAGCTCCTAATAGGTGGGCTGATCATTACTTGATTAAAGACGATAATAATGATGATAAAATAGTGTGTACTATTACTTTAGATCGTAATAATAATTTACATTATTTTGTTACTAAAGATTTAACTACAGCAAATGCATTATCATTTGTAAAAACTATTAAAACTTTAGCTGATAAAGTACTTGAATGTAGAAAAGTTTTATTCGTTACTACTGCTAATTGGTATGAAGAAGCTATTAAATTTAATAAACTTATTGGATTTAAAATTTTAAAAAGTAGCAATGGTAAAGGGTTTACTACATGGTATTATGCTAAAACAGAAGGGCATTAAATATGGGTAGTGATGGTAAAGGAGGTAAAACTCGTATATTTGAAGACGTTCAAATTTCAGCTATATTTCCTGATAGAAAAAATATTTTTAGAAAAAAGCTACTATCGTATAAAGCACAAACTCGTAATAATTTACAAACAATTAAACAATTAATTATTAATAAAACTACATTATTAAATGTTAAAAAATTACAAAAATTTGGATTTATACAAACTTATAATGGTGATATTAAACATATGTCTCGTACAGGTTTAGAATTATATTTAACTAAACATACTAAGGAAACTAATATAAAAGTACAATATAGAGTAGAAAGATACTATAAATGGTGGTTAGGGTATACAGATGGTATAAATTATCATTATAATGCTTTAGCTGATGAATATGTATGTTTTACTCCTGTTGCTTCATTTTGGAATGATAAACAAGAACATCCAGTATGTGAAGATGTAGGTTATGTTACTGGTTCTATTTGTAGACCTTACGGTCCTGATGGTTGTATTTTAAAACGTAAACATTTACACTGTGACCCTTATTATGAATGGTATGGTCCAGTTGATTACAAAATGCCTACAGATAACGATATATTATATGAGACATTTGATTTTATTGACTGGAAAATTAAACAATATTTAGATATGTGGTATCCAGTAAAAGAGGAGCATCAACAAACTGTTTTTAAAAATATTTTAAAAAATAAATATACTGTAAATGTTATTTATAATATATATAATATAATTGAAGATAAATGGTATAAACCTATTATTGAAAATAATACTATAAAACAATATTATGATATTATTAATGATACTATGTTTATTGATTTAATTAATATTGATGATTCAGATGATACAATTAGAATTGAATACCCTATAGATGATTCTGTATTATGTGGTGTTATTTATACTTCAGAACAAAATAAAAATCCACATGTATTTGTAGATTATTATGAAAAAGTAGCTACTGAAAATAGACAATTACACTTTTTTACTATTCCAGTAAAACATAATGGACATATGATTCCATACAAACACAATGCAGCTGCTGTATGGTTAAATCAATTAGGTATTAAATTAGAAGGAGATCCTATTGGATCTTCAGACGTTAAAGATGTATTATATACACTACTATCTAAATATAATGCTTCAGAAGTACCGTTATTAGATAAATATTTAAAATATATATATGGAGATTATTTAGAACAAAAAACAGTTAAGATAGATACAGGGGCAGGAGTAATAGAATATCGCTGGAGTAGTTTACATAATTCTAACATGAAACATCCACAAATTTATAGAGATATTTATATTAATGGATATAAATATAGTAGCGTATTAGATACTATATTAGGTGATGTAATTATACAAACAAAATATAATAATGAATATAATTGTTGTCAAACATATGGTAAAGTATCGGCGCAAACAACTGAAGAAACTCAACCAATGTATTTATTACCTATGGAATATTTAGAGACAATGCCTTTAAAAGATTTTTTTAATATTTACTATGGTATGTTATATTCTATTGCGTACGCACGTAAAGAAGTACATTTAAAATGGTATCAAACAGAATTCTTTCAATTTGTATTATTAGTCACAATATTAGTAATAGAAGCTATGACAGGTCAAGTAGAAGCTATGTTATATACAATAGCTTCTTTTGTAGGTACTCAAATGCTTATTAGTTTTGGAATGGATCCAACTACAGCTGCAATAATAATGGCTGTAGTAACATTAGGTATGTCTTTAACATCATCTTCAGCTTCAGTAGCTGCTTCAAGTACGACATCTGCTATAGGTGCTGATTTATCTGCAGCTGCTGCAAATAGTATGCTTACTACTACTGTAAACACGTTAGCTACAGCTGTAAAATATTATACTTTATATGATAATTATAAAAATAATAAAAAATTAAAACGATTACAACGAGAAATTAATACTATAAATACACAAATAGAAGAATTATCTAAAAAATTAGACGAAGTATTTAAAAATAGTTTTCATTGGGTACCTCGAGGTAAATTTGATATGGAATATGATTTATTATATAGTGACCCAACAATAAATCAAATAGCGTTAGATACTGCTTTACAATATGAACAATTTGATATAATTGATAGAACATTACAATAAGGAGATTTTTTATGGATAATAAAAAATTATTAGATAAATTAAAAAAAGATTTAGAAGAAACACAAGCAGTAAGGCAATCTATTATTAATTATATTACTGGAAATAGATCTTTATATGAAGGAAATGTTAATACTAAAAAAGATAAAGGTTCTACATTTATATCTAAAGAAGTATTAAAACAAGTAGAATGGGCTAAGGTACAATATAAATACCCATTTGTAAGTAATGATACTCCTATTTCTTTGGTTCCAAGTCATGCAAAAGAAGATCAAGCTTTTTCACATCAATCTGCTATTTTATTAAATTATTTTTTTACAAAGAAATTTAATAGATTTAATTTCATTACTGATGTTATTCATACATTATTAGTTGAAGGTACTGCTATTATCAGAACTGGATGGGAATATGTAGGAAAAGAAATAACTGAAACACACACTATTCAACCAGAAATCCCACCTCAGTTAGAAACACAATATCAACAACTGTCGCCAGAAGAACAACAACAATTTATAGAACAAATGCCTGATAAAATTAAACAGCAATTAATACCAAAACAAGTACAAGTACAAAAAGAGATTGCTTTAGTAAATAAACCTACTGCTGAATTAGTAAAAATTGATGATATTTATATTGATCCAACAGCTAAAAATTTAGAGGATATACAATTTGTAATACAAAGAAGAGAAGTTAGATTACATGATTTAGAACAAGAAGGTATTTATGAGAATTTAGATGAAGTTAAAAAAGAATTAGTAGACCCTAACAATTCTAAAGATTTATATGTATTACCTTATAAAGAAGAACAAAATCCTACATTAGCTTTTAATATGGAAGATATTGCAAGAAAAAAAGTATATATGTTCGAGTATTGGGGTTATCAAGAAATAGATGATGAAGTTAAACCTATTGTATGTTGTTGGATAGGTGAAACTATCATTAGATTAGAAGATAATCCATATCCAGATAAAAAAATACCTTATTTAATTTTACCTTATTTAAAAATACCTAATACTATTTGGGGTAAATCATTAGCAGAATTATTAGAAGAACATCAAAGAATTAAAACAGGAATTATAAGAGGTATGTTTGACAATATAGCTCAAAGTAACTCTACTCAAGTTGGTGTACAAAAAGGTAATTTAGATTCATTAAATTTTAAAAGATTTATGGAAGGAAAACCATTTGAATTTAATTTAAGCCCTAATGCATTTTATCAAGGACAATATAATAGAATTCCATCTGAAGTATTTCAAGTATTACATGATGTAGATACTGATAAACAATTATTATCTGGAGTAGTACCTATGCAAGGTGGACAAGGTTCTCAAGCTATATACGGATCTCAAGCAGCTAAATCTGGTTCAATGAATAGCTTAATGTTAAAAGAAGTAGATACTGTAAATAATATTGCAGAAAATCTTATTAAACCTATGATGTATAAATGGTTATTATATGTATATGAAGCAATGGAACCAGAAGAGATTGAAGCAATAACTCATATACCATATGTAGAACCACATGAACAATATTTAATAGACTATGCAGATAATATGACTATTGATATTGAGACTGAACAAACTAAAACTGTAAAAGCAAGTGAGTTAGCCTTTCTATTACAAACTCTGGGTCAATCATTACCATTTGATTTAACTAAAACTATTTTAGCAGAAATGGCAGATTTAAAATCAATGAAAAATCTTGCTGAAAAGATTAAACAGTATGAACCACAGCCAGACCCAATGCAACAACAAATGGCTCAATTACAATTACAAAAAATGCAACTTGAACTACAAATATTACAAGGACAAGCACAAGCTGATATTCAACTTAAAACAGCTAAAGCTAAAGAAGCAGAAGCTAAAGCAACAAGTACTAATACTGGTACTATTAAACAAAAATATGGAATTGATTATCAACAAAAGTTACAAGAATTACAATTAAAACATCAATTAGAAATGCAAAAATTACAACAACAATATCAAATGAAAAAAGATGAAACATTACCTAATAATATAGGAATCTCTAAACATCAACAACAACCTTTATCTCAAAACCCTAATACACAGCAACTTGTATAACAAGTTGACTTTCTAGGGCTATTTCAGTAAAATTAACTTACATAAAATAAATAACTCAAGGAGACAAAGATGAATAACGAATTTATCGCAGGATTTGGAAATAGTAATGCTGAATTAGAAGCAAGAAAAGAATTATTAGAAATTAATAGCGTTTTAAATAGATTAGATACAAATGAAGATTTTAAAAAATTACTTACATTTATTTTAGAGACACAAGTATTACAATGGAAAACACAATTAGCTTTCACTGAACCAGAAAGAAGAATGGAAGTAATGGAAGAATTTATGTGGAGAGCAAGTCTTGAAAAAGCATTAGACTCTTTAAGAGATGTAGATACAGTAAAACTTAATACTGAAATTGAAGAATTAAGTAAATAAAAATAAAGGATAGTAGATGGATTTAGATCAAATTGAAAAATCATCTACATCTACTGATGCTGTAACTAAAGAAGAAAGAGAATTAGATTCTCTTCCTGATTTAGAAGACGGTGTTTATTATGATGTTGATGAAGAAGATACACAAACAGATAATGAAGAAGATGTAGAAATTAATAATGATAATGAAAATGAAACTATTATTGAAGATATTGATCCAGACGATGAAGAGGATATAACTACAGATGAAGAAACTACTACAACTAATGAATCACAAAATGAAGATGGTAACATTGAAATTCAAGATACTATAGATAAAACTGACGAATCAAATCCAATAGTAATTAATTTAGGTGATACACAAATTGAAGTTAATTCACCTGAAGAATTAAAACAAATTGCTGAAGCATCAGTTAAAGACAAAACTAAATTTGACAAATATAAAGATGATATTGCTATTGTTGAAGGATTAAAAGAACAAGGTGTAGAAGAAGAAGATTTATATTTATTAGCTGAAGCAAAGAAAGGAAATACTAAAGCTATTGCTAAATTATTAAAAAAAGCTAATATTGACCCATTAGATATAGATTTAGATGACGATGAAATTACTGATTATAAACCTAATGAAGTAAAAGCTGATATGGATTACATTGAAGCTAAATCAATATTAGAAAATATTCAGAAAGATCCTCAAATAGCAACTAAATTTGATAATTTAGTAATGAAAGAATTTAATGAAGATGCAAGACAAACTGTATTTAAAGATAGTAAAAATTTACAATTTGTTGCAGAACTTACGAGAACTGGATTATTAGATCAAATATTACCAGAATACACTAAAATGAAATTACTCGGTGAACCTGGCTCACAATTTGATTTACTAGTTAAAGCTTACGACAGTTTCATATCTAAAGCAACTAAAGAACAAGAACAAAAAGTTCAAGAAACTAAAACTAATATTGAACAATCTACAAAGTCTAAAGCAAATAAAAGAAAAAGAATGTCTGCTGGTTCTAAGACTAAAAATACTCCACCAAAAAAAGAAAAATCTGTTGATGAAATGACTGATGAAGAGTTTGAAGCATATTATAAAAAATTATCAGGTGCTGATGGTTTTGTAGTAGATTAATTTCTACTACTTACCATATAATTTGATTTATAATATTTTCGATTCAGTGTATGTGTCATATGGACATATACTGAACAGATAATATTAATTTAAATAAGGAGTCTTTACATGGCTATTTATGTGTATAACTCTGGCGATTCTACTCAAGGTACTCAGGTACAGAATTTTTATTCAAGAATTGCTAGAAGAAAAATTGATCAAGTTTTTAACTTTTCAAAGTTTGCAAATCTTAAAGATATGATGCAACAAGGACATGGTGAAACATTTAAAGTTAGTACTTATTTTTGGTCTATCCATAGAGATGTAATTGATAGTACTGGCTCATACACTGGAGTTAAAGGTGGTTATATTGCTGAAAGAGATTTAGCAGCAATTAATAAAAAACTTGATGATATGGAAGTTACGTCAGAAGGTGTAACTAATAAATCTGATATTTATCAATTAGGTACATTTAGAAAAGTTACATTCCAAACTAAAATGAAAAAATATGCTGGAATTGTAGAACTTACTGAAGACGTAGAAACTTATTCAGAAGATCAAGTAAGAATGCTTACTGTTGAGGACGTTACTATGCAAATGAACTTAGCATATAACGATCTAATGATGAGAGATATTCTTAATACTGATTTTATCGTTTATGGTGGTGATGCTACAAGTAGAGACGAAGTAGGTGGTAAAGATGACACTAAATCAAGAGATTATTCATTAACTCAAGCTTTAACTATTCAAGTATTTAATAAACTTGTAACAAATAAAGCTAAACCTATGAGTGCTTTAATTGCAGGGCAAAATAGAATTGGAACTAAACCTATTCCACAATCATTCTATGTAATTGTTGGTGCAGACTTATATGGTGCTTTAATTAATGAAGATTTATTCCCTGATTTCCAACCTATTGAAACTTATTCTGATCCAACAACTGTCGTTAAATTAGAAGGATTAGAAGAAATTGGTAGATTAGGAAGATTTAGAATTCTTTATAGTGAAACATTAGGTAATTATGCGCATCAAGGTAATTTAGTAAATGATAATGGTGATAATCCATCTGAATTCTGTTTCTCAAGTAAAAATACTGACGGTAAATACGCTTATGATGTATATCCAGCAGTTGTTATGGCTAAAGATGCCATCAGTACTGTAGGTCTTCAAGGTAAAACTAAACAAATGATTTATACAAGATGGCCTGAAGTAGTTGATAATGGTAATCCTATTGGTGAAAGAGGTTATGTAGCATATAAATTCAGATATGCAACTGTAATTACAAGACCTGATCATCTTGCTGTAATGGAAGTTACTTGTCCTATTCCTAACTAATAATTAGAACCTTCTTGGTTCTTTTTATTTAACTACTTTATTTCTCCTATTAAATTCTGCTATAATTTATAAAACAAAATTTAAGGAGATTTATAATGTCTACACAAACAACTGAAACATTAAAACAAGAGGAAAAATCAGTATTTTATTCTATGAGTTTTCAAGAATTAAAAGCTGAATGTAAAAGAAAAAATATTGAAACTACTAAATCTGATACAAAAGAAATTTTAATTAAAAAATTAGAATCATATGCTGCACAAACTGCTAAAAAAATTGGTATTAATAGTAATGTTAGAGCTAAAATGAATAAAACTAAAACATGTATTGTTACTAAAAATGATCCAGAAGATATTAGAGATAGTGCATTAATTAGTATAACAAATGTTACTGGTACATATTCACATGTAGTTCCTTTTAATGAAAAAATTGAATTACCTATTCCTATTATTAAAAAACTACAAAACACACAAGTACAAAAATTTAAAACTGTAAATAAAGGAATCTTAGGTAATGTAGATGTACCATATACAGATAATAAATATATTGTTCAAATTATAGAATAATAAGGATTTTTTATGGCAAATTATAATTATGATTGGGGCACTTATACAATAACTGAACCAAATGGTTCAGTAATTAAATTTAATAATACAAATGATATGACAACTTATATCCAAAAAAATATACCTAATATTCAATCAAATAATACAATAACTACATCTAATGTAAATGTTAATACTCAAACACCTGATATTGCTAATCTGCAAAATATATTTAAACAATTACAATTAAATCCTACTAACGGACAAAATATTAATGCAGTTCAT
>Ga0256828_1000271_pt1 | contig 35895 bp, 46 predicted proteins | sample CV88metaG_FD_185993 | JGI IMG/M metagenome (GOLD analysis project Ga0256828, IMG submission 185993) | Hydrothermal vent microbial communities from East Pacific Rise, Pacific Ocean - CV88 | ecosystem: Environmental > Aquatic > Marine > Hydrothermal vents | place: Pacific Ocean: East Pacific Rise...
CTTGATACCCCTCTTCTACAAAACCTTAAATATTCTTCGTATCGAAAGTAAATCAATGAAAAACATAATTAATGTTAGTAAAAATGTAATCGGTCAAGAGTCTGTCAATAGTGTAAACGCTAGAGAGGTGTATGAGTATTTAGGTGTAAAAACAGAATGCCCACTATGGTTTAAAAGAAGGTGAAGATTTTTTGCTCTTCAAATCTGAAGACCAAAAAAAAATAAGCGTGGTGGTCATAATAAAATTGAACATTTGGTTACCATAGATATGGCTAAAAGAGCTTTGTATGATTACTGATACTCCTAAAGGTAAAGAAGTTCGTAAATACTTTATACAAGTAGAAAAAGAGTATCATAAACAGTTGACAGTTGGCAAATTGACACCTGAACAGTTAATGGAACAGTCATACATAGCTCAAACCAAAAGAAGGATTGAAGCTGAGAGAGTGCGTAAGTTGATTAGACTTATGATCAAGACGGTAAACAACGATAAGATGTTAAATGAAATGTTAGGTAACCCTTTTTATGGCAAATGAAAAACTTTTAGCTAAACGATTAGCAAACTATCTAAAAACAAACTACCCAAATCAACCTTTTAGGTTTGACATTGGGGCTGATATGTTTACAAATATAAAAATAGCCAAAGATGCTCACGCACTTCATGGTAAATGGAGTAAGGGATATCCAGACCTATTTATCCCCGCTCCTACCAAGAAATGGCACGGATTGTTTCTTGAACTTAAAGACACCCCCACAGTGCCACACAATCGCCACACAGACACTCAAAGAGCTTACCATAATACTTTGGTAGCACTTGGATATAAAGCTTGTTTTTGCTGTGGTTTTGATGATTGTGTAGCTAAGTTAGAAAAATATATGAAAAAGAGTAAATGGAGAAAAGAAGATGTGTAGAATAAGTTTACCCAAAAACTATTCGGCGGACGATAGAGATACTTTGATCTATAGCTGTATAGACAAGAAAAAAATTCCCGATTTAAGAACATTAAGAGATTTAAAAAAGTGTATAAAATGTAAAAAAGTAGTAAGTAAAAAGGACTTCTATCGAAAAGATAAAAATGTTTGTAAAGAATGTGAAATAAAATACCAAAGTGCATATAGAAAAAAATATAAGAGAAGAAAAATATATCTTTATACATATGAAAAAACAGGTTTACAAGTAGGTAGAAGTAAAGAATATTTTAAGCAAATGAAAAAAAAGAGTCCTGAAATGTTTAAATTGGTACTACAAATGGGTGATGGTGATTTGGCTGTAGGTTACGATAAAGTTATAAAATATCACCAAACACTTATGCAAAATATAGTTGATTTATCTTCTGAGAATAAACAACTCATAAATAAACAAGATTTGTTTTTTATAAAGAAAAAAGTGAAAGAGAATTTTTATAAGTTACCATTTTATACATTCTTAAAAAAAGTTGAGAAGTTAGAAAAAGAGTTGAGGAAAGCAAAAAAAAAGTGAATATTCACTTTTTTTTTCACGGATAAACACATAAATCGAATCGAAAGCAATAAAATTATAACATTATTTCTTTACAGTTCGCTTATTAGAATGATTGATGTTAGTACATTGTTTTACAAAACTCACTTCATTACCTACAATACTACATCCAGCAAGGAATAACCCTGCTAGAATACTAATTGTTATAATCAGAAATAGTATTGCTTGCTTAATCATTTTACTTTACCAAATCTAGGGTAAGTATTACAAGGAATTAGTATAGTTGTTTTAATATCAATTCCATCTGTGAATACTAATGTTTTTATATAATGATTTTCATCACATTGCTTTGTTCTTACAAGATATTTATATTCTAAATCACCTTGCACATATCCAGCAAACGATAATACGCTTGTTATTATAATTGCTAATGTTTCCATACGAACCCTTCTATTTTGTGTCTCATAATAGCATAATCTATGCAACTAATATTTGTTGTTGGTTCAATATGTTTTTTGTTAAACATAATAAAAGTAGTTATGTTATGTTCATTATCACACATATTATACGCATACAACTTAGAATATTGTATATCTCCAGCAATAAATCCGGGTATAGAGATTATGCTCAATAGAATAAGAAATATTATTTGAATCATATTTTTGGCTCTTCAAACGCGTGTAAAGGGGTATAAAACCATTTATCAGCTATGTAGCTATAGAACATTTGATATAGGTTCTCACCGTCCGTTCCCATACATTGAATATCTACTTGTGTGGGAAGTTCTTCACTCCCTCTTTTTTTCTTTAGATGTTTCTTTACTGAATGTTTGATTGTATGTTGACAACACATTCTCCCAGCCTTCTTTTTTGGTATTTGGACTAACTCTTCTAGGGTCACCATAACGCCACCATTGGCACCTACTTTTATCTTTTCAACTTCACCTGATTGTAGGTATTCATTTATATTTCTAAGCATAGATTTTATCTCCTTTACTTGCTATTGTATTGTTGTTATTATCTACTATGAAAGTAGTATTGCTATATTTATCAGGTATTCCTATCCAAACCTTCGTACTAGTTCTTGTTGTTATTTGTAAATCGTTTAATAATTTGTTTGTTAATTTTAGTAATGTTGATGATGTTGGAACTTCAAAAGTACTATCTAATACACCATCTTTGAAAACATTACCTTCTGATGTAAAAGCATATAATCCTAAATCTGTATTTTCCTCAACACACCAAGAGTCATTAATATCTAATATAAAATTTGTATCTATGTTTCCATATGCAAAGACTTCACTATCTTCTGTATGATTACCCGTAAAATACCCATAAACTTCATCTCTTTCATAAAGTAATGTTGTTTCTCCTAAATTATTCTCTAATCTACAAGCTGAGTCATATGAACCTATAGTTATGGTTTTTGTATTTATAAGTTCAAATATTTTGTTATCGTCTACATTTTCAACAGCTGAGAAATACTTTTGAAAGTTTGTAAAATTAAAACTTAGCTGTGGATGTTCTTTTTTACCCGTAAACAAGTCAGGTATTGCATCTAAGTTATTATTTAAATAATCCAAGTCATCCTGAGTTATCATCTTGTCTAATAGTACATAATTTGACCCCGAGTTTGTCATAAAGAAATCACTTTCAGGAATTAAAATTTCTTTGAATGATGCATTTTTAAACTCGGAATATGCTCCATCGCTACAATATGTACTATAGAAAGTTATTCCCGCAAGGTTCTCAGAGTCACTTAGGGTGTTGTTTATTATCCAACTATTTTCTCCTATATTTAAACATTCTTGACAAGGGTCTGAGTCATCTCCCGTACATTGCCTGATAAAATTATTTGTTCTATTCAAATAACCCATATGTCCTTGCCCTGAAATAAGCTCTATTGATGCTTTAAAACATTTTCCATACAAAGCAGGATTTAATTTGCTTAAAAATTCAGATTTTATATATGCATTATCGTCCCCTGATTCTACTAATTTAGCAACACCATCAGATACCGTAAGTGTACCCCTACCAACTATCCAACCATAATCACCTTGCGAAAAGTCATTATTTACGATTAGTTCTCTGCTTAGTGTTCCATCGTCTATACATTCATATTGTTTCGTTTCATTATTGAAATATACTATACACTTACTATTACTATCTGTACTGATTATAAAGTAAGCTTTATTGTATTTTTGTCCTAATCCAAGGTGAAAAGATGAATAAGCTTTACCGTCTAATTGTTCATATACAATATTTATTTTGTTTTGCACAAATCTTGTTTTGTCTTTATGTATTGCTCTTGTTCTACTTTTATCTTTCCCAAATATACTTATTTTGTTTCGCATTATCATCCTTGTTCTATTTCAGCATAATCGTAGTCTATAATTAACCCTTCTGCTACAACAATAGTACAACAAAAACTTGAGTAGTTATTTATCAAATTATTAGCTAAATCTATATCTTCAAAACGATAATTGTTTGTTGTTTCATCGAATTGAGCTAATCTATTCAACCCTAAGATATTTTCAATTTGTATTTTATAAATATTATCAAGAAGTTGTTGTCCATCTTCTCCAAAAGCTAGTATAAATAATCCATCAGAATTAAATTTGAAACTATATAACAAAGTTCCATCATTAGCTTCATCAGGCGTTGCTGAACCAAAATTGTTATATTCATAACCATACCAAGTACCATCATCACCCATATTTATACAAATTTGTGTAGGAGCTGACGCACTCTTATGTATAAAAGGGTTCTTTTGTGCGAAACCTAAATTAAAATTAACACCCACGATAAACCCCTATAAAAATTCAGAGTTGGCAATAAGCGTAATAGGGCGTTGCAAATCAGGCTTAATAAACACATCTCTCACCCCACCATCTTTATCGAAAACAACAAAATCTTTACCCATACACTCATACCCACCTGCTTGACCTACAAACGCTTTAGTGTCCCAAAAGCAGCTATAGTTACTCTTGTTTTGAAAGTGGGCGGCACCAATTAACCTAACCGATTCGCCCACTTCTATTCTAATATCTGTACTTCCTGTTATAGTTATATCTCTCATATCTTCATACTCCTTTTAAATTTATCTAAAGCTTTTTTAGCACCATTCCACATAAATGGGTCACCTTTATAATACCGTGTGCCAAAATGCACAAAAATAGCATATGGCACATTTTGGATATACACTCTACCCTGTGTATCCCGAACATCTTTATAAATGTTTCGCTCCATCCATCCTGTTTGGTGGTGTGGTTTAGCTCCCTCTCGTGTTTCATTATAAACATCATCTGTCAATCTAATTATAGCACTTTTAGTAATACTTTTGTTTGCGTTTTTGAACATTCTTTTTACTTCCTGTTCTCCAATTAACATTGCAGTATTTAGCATTTTAACTCCAAGAATGTATTATGCTTAACTAAAATACGAGCTAATCTGAGATTTGGGAGTGTCCCATCATCCATCTCTATATTGTCAAAAGTCACACCTAGTGGTAGATTTAAAATAACATTGTCTGCTATCTCAAATAAAGTTTTAGGTATCTCTTCAAAATCACTATTCTTTTTATCGATACCGATATAGATATAAATATCGTTATTAACATTATCATTAGCCAACTTGCTAGTAGAAACAGGATCAAGCCGACAAAATGGGCAATCTTTGGCATTGATACCTTTCTCCATACCCACAGAAACACTCTTAAATGGGTATTTTATAGCTGCTTGTATATATTTGGCACTTTGATATGCATTCATACTTAACCCCTAAAAAGAGGAACACTAGACACACCATTACTAATAGCACCACTTCCGATATTTTTACTGTCTTGGATGGTATCTGTGTAACACTTCTCATAAACACTTAGCTTATCTTTAAAACCCTCATTCTCTAGTTGTAGTTTACACAACTCAACATATACACCACAAACACAGGCTTTACGCCTAAAAGGTTCCTCTGTGACACCTAGTGTATCAAGATATGTTAAAATATCTGTTTCTACTTGCAGCATATCAATCTCTTCTATACTATCAACTACAAAAGAATCATCATAGTAACCATCATAAACTAACATCATCAACTCCTTGTACTGCACTATTTATCTCATCAAAGATTGTAGCTAAAGTTTCATCATCACTATTTATGCTTTTAGCTACTATCCTTTTTAGCTTCTCTTTTTCATAAGTTGGGATAGAATAACCAAGCGTTTTTAAATCGTCAAGTTCTCTAATTTCACTTTGAACATCTGTGATATTGAAGTCTGTGTTGTACTCTATTTCAATATTGTTAACATTTGCTCCATATCCAAGCATTGCGTTTACGATTTTAAATACTCTATATTCAAACTCTTGTAATCTTTGTGCAAAGTTAGCTAACGAACTGTTCAGTCCTTGGAACTTAATATCTAGTGCGATACCACTCTCTACACCACTTGTATAGGTCAAATCATATGTGATGTCATTTATTATTGCATCAATGTTTGCGATCTCATCCATATACACACCTGCTTGTTTAGCATCAGGGGCAATAAAAGAAGGTGGGTTAGCTCCATCAGCATAGAAAAGTGCATTGCTTGTACCAATTTCCAAATCACTATCAACACCTTGTTTCTTTTCAACTGTCAGCAGGCTAAATGTTTGGTCACTAAGTATAAGCTTCAATTCACTTTTCAGATTATATCTCTCAATAGCTAAATCACCTAACTGTGTAAACTCACCCACGGATGGGAACTGTCCGTTTTCTCCAAATACAACACAAGGCAGGATACCCAAGTTGTGTACAATCTCACTTTTTGGGATAAGTTCGTCATTACGATTTGTTAAATACTCCGTTGTTGTAGTGTACCAATGTTTCACCAAATCACCATCCACGGACTCCCAAAAAGCAATATAATTGTCTTTCTCAAAGTTAGCTATCAATTCAGGGGGGTGGTATGTTATTGTAGGGACTAATCGCTTTTCTACTTGTTCAATAATATTAGCATTACTATCAACACTTGGCATATTTAGCACACATACACCAGCACCCCTTATTTTCGCGTCTTTTGCAAAGTTACTGATAAACAGATTGAGGGAGTTACCAATACCATCACAGTTATTTATAAATAGCTGTAATAATTCGTTGCTTGTTGTGCGTACTGGCTGCTCTTTAAGTAAATAGCCAATATACCTACTAACCTTCTTGTTTATTGTGGATGTGTTACGAGCAGTTTTTTTTCTTAAATCATAGTTGTCATCCGTTTCTCTTTTAAATCTATCTAAATATGCACCTGTATTGTAACCCCCGTTACCGTGCAAAGCATCCCCTGCCCTCTTCCATTTTCTTACAAACTCAATCTTTTTTAAATTTTCAAGTGCAAAAGTTGGACTACTAAAGCTAAAATTTACATCTACCATCTATCAATCCTTACTAATTAAATCAAATGTAACAACATAATTGGGATATGTTGAGCTATCTGTGCGAACTTTGTATTTTTCTACAAAGTGCATTTCTCTACTCTCCCTCTCTCCCTCAATTTCCCAAAAAGTATCAAACCAAAGCGTACCCTTGTTGAGTGTGTTGTTGTACCAATTCTTTAGTATATTCAACTCAACTTTACTGAGTACAACCGTTGCTTTTATACTTTTGTTAGTTGTTGGTTTTTTTCTAAATCTTGCATTTGTTTCAAACTCTGTTTTTAATATACTATCACCACCTGCAACCTCAAAGTTTACAAGAGGTTCAGGTATGTTTGTTGGGTATGTTGCCATTTGTTACCTCCAAAGACCATTTACAATTATATCACAACCATCTAAAGTATCATCACTTGACCATAATCCTTTACTCCAGCTCGTTACCGTACACTTATCAACACTTTTACTTTTTATTTTGTTATTAACTTTGTAATGGTCATCCCAGTTGCCCGAAGGAGTTGGAACATTCACGGTTTGCCAGTTGACAAAATAATTAGTATCCACCAAGTCGATAGGGAAATTAACTTCAAGGGAGCAGTCATAATCACTCTCATAGGTTAGTGTCTTGTTTATAAAAAACATAGTACATAGACCATTTTGGTCAAGCATTGCATACCCATCACTATTCGTTTTTTTGCTAGTATCATTTGGTTGATTACCACTTATGTTTGCATTGTAAATATTTAAACCATTTGCACCAATATTATTAGTACAACCATTGAAAAGATTACCAACGATAGTCCCATTGTCACAACTTCCCAAGAACTCAACCCCAAAGTTACCTGCCCCTAATAAATTATTATCAACTTTAAACATGTCAACATTATTAAATTTAAAATTAGATTTGCCCGAAGTGCAATAGGATTGGTTATTTGCAACAATAACTTCATTTATGTCATCCAAATATATATTTTGTTGTGTATTATTGGATAACCAATTATTTGTAATTGCAATATGACTTATATATTTAGCATATACCCCTAAATTACAAGTATCCAAATCATTGTTTTCTATTTTAAAGCTATATTTTGCATTACTAGTACTCGTAGGCTCGATATGCACTGCGTCATTTTGGCAATTATAGAAAATATTTCTTTTTACAAATACGCCCTCAACATTGTCTTGGAAATACACCCCACCATCTTCAATTCTGTTATCATAAATAGTTGTATCAATACTGTTTTTTGTATATACACTGTTCACACTTTTTTGAAGATAACAGTTTTTCACACTAGTTATAATCCCATCATCGATATAAACTCCTGCTGCAAAAGACCCATTAGCACTATATGTTCTAATCTTTTTAATATTTGTTACACCTACATTATCGCATTTTATAGCATAATTTGAATTTTGGGTATCTGTCAATTTTTTTACAATAAAACCACCGACTTCAACACCATTCAATCTGTCACTCAATCCACCAATAAGCATGCCATCAAAATCGCCATCAAGATGAAGTTCTCCTTTTAGGTTGAGTCTTACATACTCTTTTGTTATTGATAGGGTACTGCTAATTTTATAAAACCTGTCAGCCCGACCCATAACCTCAACGCCAACATTACTGTTTAAAGCGTTTTGAATTGCTTGGGTATCATCTGTTACCCCATCCCCAACAGCACCATAATCTTCAACAAAAACAACACATCTATCTTGCAAAGCACTATTTATCAGACTTCTTTCAGTATCTGTTATGATACTACCACTACCCACATCATCAATCCCATCAAGTATGCTTTTATTGCTGTGTGTGTGTCTAGCACTTGAGTTCGCACTTACTGTTGCATTATTAGTAACCTCAGCATCAAAGTCAGTAACATCGGAAGCACTGTGTGTGTGACCTATGTTAGACTTGTTTGATAGTAAGTCATTAACTTCATCTTGCGTATACTTATCAAGATTTGCTATATCACTCTCTTGATGTGTATGCCCACTTGGTGGAAATGAAGCAGGGATATTATCCAAACTGTTGTAGCTCTTTTCGCTTAAATCTTGTAATCTATGATTATGTGTCACATCCGACTTATTTGATAGTAAACCATCCACTTCATCTTGTGTATATTTATCAAGATTTGTTATTTGTGATTCTGTGTGAGTATGTGCTACATCACTCTTACTATCAAGTTCATCTTGTAAGTCTGTTTGATTACTAAGTGTTCCTTGTATGTCACCCCAACTCACACTTGTACCACTTGGGTCGCCAAATATCAAACCATCTTCATTGGCATTAACTTTAACTAACTTACCTTGTTGACCACTGTAACTATTTGGAGTATCTGTAAGACCCTCAAAGGATGTTATTATATCTTTATATGCACCATTATCGCTTAAGTATTTACTACCATCACCTGTATCTATTATACCATCAAGCACAGCTTTGTTAGTGTGGGCGTGCCTTGAACTTGTATTCGCACTTACATTTGCATTATTAGACACTTCATTATCAAAATCACTTATGTCACTAGCACTGTGCGTATGACCTATGTTAGACTTGCCACCTAACAAGTTATCAACTTCATCTTGCGTATACTTATCAAGATTTGCTATATCACTCTCTTGATGTGTGTGGTTTGTGTCACTCTTGTTATCAAGCTCCGTTTGCAAGTCTGTTTGATTACTTAAAGTCCCTTCAATATCACCCCAACTCACATTTGTAGAACTTGTATCTATAGTCTTATATGTACCATTATCGCTTAAGTATTTACTACCATCACCTACATCCGTTATAACATCCAACACTAATTTATTATCGTGTTTATGTGTATCTATTTCCAAATCATCCAACCTACCATCAACATCAACAAGATTGTTAGTGTGGTTATTGATTGTATTTACGATATCCTCACCAGTGTTCACCCCACAATTTAGATTTGTTTCTTCATAATCCCTTGTCACAGACTTAGTACTAACTTCATTGTTTTTACTACTTGTCTTTGTTGTAACACTTTTGTACTTTACTGTTTTTACAACATCAGCAACACCCACAACATAAGATATGCGTTTACTTTTCTTAAGCATTGTATACTTCTCCAATAGTTTTTATTTTGTATTTATCTATTTTACCCATATTTACAACATCCAAAGGGTTTTTGCCCTGCTTCCAATCTTTGTATGCCCTGTTGCTCCCCAAAGCTTGTTTCTGTTGGCTCTTTGTCATCTTATTCATAGCAGTTTCTAGACCCCTAAAATTACCAGCTTTTTTCTTAATTTCTTTAAAAATAGGTTTCCCCCTACATCTACAAAAAGGGTGGTGTGGTAGTGTTGGGAAAAGTTCTTTTGGATAGATACCTTTACCCCAACCAAAATCAGCATTATTAAATATGTCACACTCATCATAAACCGTGTGACTTGTACTCATCTCGTGTTGAATTAACTCTAAATCATCTCGTTCTAACCATTCTAAGGCATCTACGATAGCTGCACTTTTGAAACTTTCTGTGTGCGATATCCTTTTTGCATAGTAGTATGCCTTAGCACCTGCGACGCGTTTTAAGGCACTTTCTAAGGTTTGGTTGCTTACACCCCTAAGTACATTGATATAATTGATATATGATGTACGCAATCGCTTTGTTTTCAACCCACTTATCTTTTTCATATACTCTTTTTGCACATATTTTGGTACATTGAGTAGTTCAGGTGTAATATCCTCAATGTCAATAGCTCGTGTCATTAGTTTCTTTGTCAAGTCATTTATACTAAAGTAGTGTTTAGTATAATCTATCAACACTCTGTAAACATCACTTGACACTTTTTTAGCGTTCTTATATAGTGTCTTAGATAGTTGAGGTTTACTTATTGCATAACTCATGTCAACTTTGTTGACAAACGAACCATATATGACAGCTTCCATCAATGGTTGTACATTTTCATTATACTTTAAAAGCTCTTGTTTTATCATATCTCGTATCTCTTTGGATGTTGTCAATTCACCACTAAGGTATCTATGTAATATGGTTGTATAAAGCTTTGTTGCTTCTGCTACTAGTTGGTTGTCAAGTTTACGCAATGCTTCTTCTAAATTTGTCATATATAATTATACCATAATTTAATGCTACAATGCAACTTAAGTATCAATTAAGTGCTATTGTGCTATAATATGGATACAAAAGCAAAAAAAAAGGATAAAAAATGAAAAGACTAATTTTGGTAGGACTGGCAACATTAGCGTTAGGTTCAACACTTCAAGCAAGAAGTAAGTTCACAACACACAAATCATACGATGAGTTCACAAAAAAAACATATGTTAATGTATGTACAAGACCAACAAGAAGTAAAACTAGAATGAACTTTCCATATGGTGGTACAAAAGCCGTTTTATGTATGTATAGAGAGGGTGGAGAGAGTGGTGTTTATATGCAGTTCACAAACAAACCAAATTTAACAAATTCAGCAATTCATAATGGATATAGTACAAACACACAAAGTGTTGCTATGTTTGGAAATAGACAGCCAGCTAGATATAGAATAATGCAAGAGTGGGGGGAGAGAGTACTGTTCTTAGAAACAACAAGTTTTTGGAAAGATGATTTGACTGTCTTTGTTGAAAATTTGCAAAAAGCAAAGATAAAAACATTCAAAATCAGACTTCCTTGGTATGGTAATCAAGGGGTACAATTTAACTTTAAGTTAAAAGGAATGATACAAAAAGCTAAAAAACTTGGTATCATTCGCAACTAACAGGGTTACAGCACTTCACATTCTCGTCACATTCAATTACTTGGGGTTCGCTACAAGCGTTTCCACCCCAAACATTCTCATCATAGTTCACACACTCTATAGTAACCACATCCTCACTCTTTGGTGTTATTTTAGTTATCTGTAGATACTCCACCACATCATTGAGTTTGCTATATGACAAGAATACACCTTCTTTGTCTTTGTAGCCATCAATCCAACTATCTAATGGTCTATCAAACTCCAACACATTATTAGCTCTTACAGTAGCATCCAAGCCACCCACCAAGCTACCATCATCAATATGTCTAAAGTAAACTTTTACGGTATCATCAATACTAACATTTGAGTCAATTTCTCTAACCCTAATGTGAGTATCATCAACACGACTAATAACAACAGTGGGGTACGACCCATTTTGAACACTCCTACTAACAGCTATTTTATCAAGATACTGAGGAACATAACCTTGAATATCTGTATCAAATTTTATAGTTTTCCTTCTGTATCTTTTGCGATTATAGAATAATGTTGCCATATCTCGAGCTGCTGGCAATCCAGTAACACCAAACAGATCCACAGCTTCAGCATTGGTTGCATTCTCAGGATATGTATATTCCTGTTCCTTCCAACCCAACTCAGCATCCATATATGACACCTTCACACCATCAATATCATTGTTGATGAACTTGTATTGCTTCTCATATGTCCCAGCTATGATATTGCTTTCATTGAAAAATGCTACCGTGAAGTTTTGCATTTTATCTTGTTTAACAATTAGGTTTTTACCCATCACATACGAGATATAACCATTGCTATCACAAAGATTTTGGATACTATCCATAATGGTTCGTTTATTTGTAAAAGCACCATTCACAAGTTTATCGTTAGCACTTGGGTCGATTATCAAATCAGTACTATCAAGTTTAGCACCATAGACATCATTGGAGTATATATCTCTAACAACATCAGCTAAATTATTAAACTTACCATCAACCCAACAGTTAACACTAAACTGACTTTGTGAGCTTAAGGCATTACTAGCCTTAACCCTAACCCATAACAAAGTTAATCCCTCTTCACTGTCACTATGCCATTTGCTAGTATCCTCGAATCCATACAATCCTTTTATACGCTTAATATACATATCACTTTGTAGCTGGAGATTATCGCTATCAGGGGTAACTTTACGCAATGCTATTGTATATGTTGCATTCACATCAACACTATCAATAGGATAGAAAAATGTAAATCTCGCCTCACTACTTCTGCTGCTTGTCACGCTGCTATCAAACTCTACACAATCTGTACCGTTCTTACAGATTTGGACTTTGAAATCAACCGTTGTTTCTTGGTAATCATTATTGTCATCAAGATAAAATAAGCCTTGTGGGAATGTCACATCAACTTCAATCCCTTGTAAGGCTTCATTGTTAATTGTTTGACCTTTTAAGGTGTACCCACCATACCAAAAGTTAGCCTCAACAGTGAGTGGGACAAGTCGTTTTATGTACTTGATGTTGTCTGCACTTATTGTTTCATCTGTTAGTAACTCATCATTAAGAATATAATCTTTACCCCCATCGTCCTTTTTTATGTGTAACCAGTTAGTGTCATTATTATCAGTTCCAACGAGTTCTATAATTTCCATTTCTTTAGCATTAGTGTTTTGCCAACCATCTTCATCGCTGTATATAGAAATATAATCGTCTTTTACAACAAGCAAATTGCTAGAGGTGTCCGTTATATCATATTGCGTGTCATCAGGCTCATTTACAAAGGAACTATCTGTAAATTTAACTCTAATAGCCCGTTCATTCGTGTGAGAGTCATCATAGTAATCTATAGTATCGACTGTATATTCACCATTGTTGCCCATAGTACTATCAACAACTTTCATCTTACTACCTGCACCCAAATCGCTGATATTTGGCAGCGTTCCGTTTGGATATGGGAATATATACATATACTCACCTCCCAATTTACAAGTAAACTTTGTATTCTCAGGAAGTGCTTTAAGTTGTAACATATCGATATCAGGTATCTCTTTTATAAGTTCCACCCATTCCCCTGAGTCATCAACTGTACTTAGGTGCTCATATTGGTCTTTGTATAATACTTTATATTCAAAATTGCCCGTTTGTAGATTATCTACGGTTGTATCATTCACAAGAACTTCGCTAACATTCATTTGATTGTATCCAACACACATTAGCATAGTTACATACTCTTCATTGTTAATATAGTAGTAGTGTGGTGGAGATAAAAGGGATGGATATAAACGAACACTACCAAATACTAAAGGAATATTTTCACCCAGTCTTATTCTGTTTTGGTTATCAGTTAGACTATAAACCTCATCACTCTTTTTTAGCTCACTTTTTCGTTTAGGTTTTTTGGGTGCAAACAAAGCCCCAACAGCCATACTAAATAGAGTGGATAAGATAAACTTACCTATAAATAAACCTATCCCCCCAGCAGGAAATTGAATGATTGTTACGCGTGAAACATCAGCCAATTTTACACAATCATATTCAGCAAATTTAGGCAACATCTTGTTATCAACATAGACTTCTGTTTGTAGCTTGAAACCATCAGGATAATGCTCTTCTAGCAACTCCAGCAAAGTATCGTAAGTGTTATCAGGATACTCGCACACTTCTACATGTGTATCAGGGTGTATCTTTGTTAATCTAACCATCTTAAAAACCTCAAAGTTTTATATTTTTGTTGAAGTATCAACATATCTTCAAACCTAGCTCCATTCCAACCTTTTTCAATATGTAACACCCTTATCACACCATCTTCAATGTATATCAAACCTGCGTGCGTGTTATCAAAAATAACAACATCCCTATTTCTCAAATCACGGACATTATCAATTATTTTGAATTTATCTATAAATAAATCTAATCCTTTTTGTATGTCAGACTCATTATAATGTTTCAAATAACCATCTTTAAACCAGCCAAACCCACCAACTTTATCAATCATAGTAAAGCAGTTGAAATGTCTAAAATTATAAGGTGTTTGCATTGCAGTTAAAATATCCATATCAAACCACCAACCCACTAAATCTATTAGTATATCTATTGTCATACAGTAAATAATAGTCAAATAAATCTTTTTTTGAAGCTACAGCACTAACCTGTGTATCCGTAAAAGATGGATTATCCAAATCAAACCAACCAAATTCACCCATTGGTGTGTCATCACTTTTTAGATAGATTTGTAGTAGGCATTTTATAGGTGTGTTAGGGTATTGTATTGCGTTCTCCACCTCTTGTAGTAAATCAACTTCACCCCAAGCAGGTAAAGCTAATTTTATATCTTGTTGCTTCTCTCCCACAGTTGGAAGTGTGAACCTAAAAGGTGTTGCAATAAACTCCTTATCAACTCCAAATGGTTTTAGTGTCACATTCTCATTTGTGTTGCTTATGTAAAAATAACCATCATCACTTTGTTCACTGAAATTTGGGTGATAAAAGATAAGTGCGTTTATCTGCTCTTCGTTATAATCGTTGCTAATCCAATATTTTTTTAATCTTGCATCCATACTGTATTATAGCATAAAACCATCAAATCTTACTCAAACCATATCGATGTTCTAAGGCACCACCAACACTTCCTGTACCTCTTACAATGTCTTCTGTAATAGCACTTATTACTATATCAATGATACCATCATCTCTTTTTTGAACATCAACAGCACTATTATTATTATTTATCACATTCACTTGAACATTTGAACTACCACCAACTGCTTTTACTCCCAACTTGCCATTTACCTTGGTTAAGGGCATAATTGCTTCCGCCCCTGCTTCCCCTGCGATTGCCAAACCACTTGGAGTTGCCAAAGCAGTTGGAGAGCCAACAACGCCACCATTTGCAAACAAACCCAAAAAATCAACATTACTTTTAAAAAGATTACCGAACAAGCCACTAAGCAGTCCACCACCTTTTGAGCTAACACTATTTGTTAGTTGCATTCTCAGAAGTTGCATTGTGATTTCTTTTATCATCTGCTTGAAGCTATCCCCCCAACTTTGTGTACCACTCATCAAACTATCAAAGAAACCATTGAAGCTGCCCTCAAAACTTTGAGCCATCTCATCTACTTTCTCTGTCACACCTGTGTTAATGTTTCTTTTTATACCAGAAGATGTAGCTTTCCCAATCTTCTCTCCAAGTTTTAAAGCATTTGTTTTTGCTGCTGGTGTTGGCTCGGATGGCACTTCAATATCTTTTATCTCAACAGTACCAATCTTACTAAACATCTCCTCAACTTCAGCGATATAGTTCCCGACATCAAGTTTCATAGACTCAGCCGTTGCACTAACAGCTTTGAGTGCTTTTTGATAGTTTGCGTCCAATTCTCCACCAATTCTAGCATTTCTTACCTTATGAGATTTAAGTTGACCTTGACCCATTTTAAATAAAAATTTGTCTAACTTAGCTCCTGCTAACTTCCAACCGTTAGCACTAAGCTGCAATGATTTCGTGAAAGCACCCACCATACCGATAGCACCCTTCAAGACAGCAGTTACAATAGCTACAGATTTGGCAAATGACTCACTACCTAATACATTATCTGCCCAACCATCCAACAGGTTTGTTAGTTGAGGCATCAAACCCCCCACGATTCTGTTTTCGACACTCTTCATAAAGTATTCAACTTTAGTTAAAGCACCTTTGAAGTCGTCATTCTTTTGTATCTGATCATCTGTAACTAAACCCATATTAGACAAATCATTCATATACCCTTGGATAGTACTCCTACCACCATCAAGCATATTTAACATTTTAACACCCTCAGTATCAAAGAGTTTAAAAGCTATACGAACTTTGTCGCTATGCTCTTTTACACCTTTTAGTGCATCAGCTAGTGTCAATAGTTGTTGGTCAGGGGTCATATTACCTAGAGTTTGAGCTGACAACCCAAGTTCTATCAAAGCACCTTTGGCTTCACCAGCTCCCTGCTTGGCTTCTGCTATACGCCTAACCATCCTTTGAAGTGAGTTGTCAAACTCGTCATTATTTATACCACTCAAATCAGCAGCATATCTTAACTGTTCCAATGCCTGCGTAGCAATACCCAACTTATCAGCAGTATGATTAAGGTTATCAATAGAATTTACAACATTATTAACACCACTCACGATACTGTCAAATGCAAAAGCAGTTCCTATCATCACACCTAGTTTTTTTACACTACTGCTCATCTTATCAATAGCACTCTCGGATTGCTTTATGCTATTGATAAGACCTTTATTCTTACCATTTATAATTACTTCTAAATTTGCACTCTTTTTCATCAAATCCTCTTTAAATTGTGTTCTAATTTTATATATCGTTTGTGAGTATCATCAATAGTACACATATTATCAATTATATCATTCCCAGCTAAAACACTTATAATTTTTGATGTTTGTATATCAAGGATTTGAGATTGATTTATATTTTCTTTATTGTAGATTAGTAGTTGTTTTATGATACTCATTGGTGTATTATAAAGTTCACTCAAAGAGAGGTTATATCTCTCTAAGAGTAAAGGGATTGTTTCATCATCCACCCATTGCAAAAGTCACAACCTTTTCAATATCAGGTTGATATCTGACTGGTATTTCTTGGATATCTTCTAATGCCATTGGTGGCTCAATTATAGATATTAAAAGTACATTTGATACTTTTTCAAACTCAGTTTTAGACTTAGCATTGATGTCATAAACTTCACCAAATGTGAGTTCACGATATTTTACTACATCCAAACCAAATAAAGCTTCTGTTTTTTCTTTTGTCTTAAACATAAAATACCTTTATGGTGTTGGTAGTGTAGTTGTTATTTCACCAGCCAAACCAACTGTTACAGACTCGGTTATCATACCATCAACTTCACCAGCTTCACTTAGTGCGATAACATTACCCTCAAACTCTTTTTCAGTACCATCAGAGTATGCAATTTTAAAGTGGTAGTTTTCATCACTCTTATAACTAGCTTCTAATACGCCTTGTGCTTCACTATCACTCTCATAGAATGTATCAAATGTTACTGTTCCTGTATCACGCAAACCAAATCGATATGTTTTTGTTGTGTCCTGTGAACAAGTTGTATCTATCTTAGCTCTCTCTGGTTGATCTAAACCAAAGTTAGTCAAACATCCAATCTCTTTATAGGTAGACCCATCCTCAGAGATTGATATTTTATGTCCCTGAAACAATGTTCCTTTAGTTGCCATCTTTAGACCCTTTTTGTTTAGGTAGCTTTTTTACTTCTATACCAATATTTTTATATAACATCTTTATCTTTTCCTTATCAGTATAGACGAGTTTCGCATTTTCAATAGGTTTTAAAGCATACAAAGGAGTGGCATACACCACATCCTTGCCATTTAAACCATCAATCTTAGTGTCACTATAAACTATAATTCTTTGGTTTCTCAGTGTCATAAATCACCCCCTTATATAGTGATGACTTTACCCGACACACCAGCACCAGCTTTTAAATCATCAACACCTCTTGCCCAGTTTGCACTATTTCCAAGTACAGCATCATCTGTTATGATTCCTTGTGACTCATCCCATGCATAACCAAGGATTTTAAGAGTAAACGCCCCCTCCATTGTGATGTTCATTGTTAAGTTGTTAGATTTATCATCAACTCTTGCAACCAACTCTGTTCTCTCAGCTTCTTGAATAACAACACCACCACTAACAAGTGCGTGAATAAATGCCAACGGATCACCTGTACCATCCCCATTAGTATCACCTGCATCAAAAGCTCCACTGTCTGTAGCAAATACTTTTCTACCTAAGGTACCTGTTGTTCCCTCATACGCAATACCACTTGCTAAAGAGTCCACATTCAAGTTGGCATCAATGATATTGTGAGCTTCAACTGAGTGCATACAATAGTTGATAAGACGACCTGCATTATCTCCAAACGCTCTGTTAATCATATTGAGTGCTTTTAAATCAGCCGATGCCTTAGAACCATCGACAGCAGTTCCACCTAAAGACCCTGCTAGTGCATACATTGCTTTGTTTATCATTGTAACTGTCAGGTTGTTTGTTAGAGTTGTTGCTATCACATCACTAAACTGCTCAGGACTCATTTTAGTAGTGTATGCTTTAAACATTGACAGTGGGTATTGGATTTTCTTACTCCAATATATTTTAGCCCCAACTTGTTCGCCAGCTTGAAGTGCATTAAATGTACCTGTATTTAGTGTTGTTGGATCACGATAACCCATTTCACCAAACCCTTTGAAGAACACATCTTGAATTGCGTGACCTGTGTGGAATTGTGTCACAGGAACAATTGCACCACCTGTTTTAGTCACATAGTCTTGTGCGTTTTGCATCAATTTTTCCGTCATTGTTGTATGAACATACTCAGGAAGGATAAAACTTTCTAATGTTGCCATCTTTTTACCTTTATTATTTTAAATTTGCCTGTACTTGTTTTAAGTACGCCTCTGAACCATATTCTTTTATGAATTGAGCTTTTTCCTCAGGTGTAATGCTTTTAACATCGATCTTACTACCTTGGTTACCACCACCTTGGTTACCACCACCTTGGTTTGTGTGAGCTTTAACAAGACCTTTTAAATCCGGCACTGCTTCAACAAGTTTCTCCAAACCTGTATCTACATCTAATAGCTCTTCACCCACTTTGAGCATAACTTTGTCATTCTGCTCGTCAAAGTGTATGTTTTGCTTGATAATAAGTTCAGCTCCCAAGCGACTTGTCCACTCTTGTTTAGATAATACTTTTTGTAATGTGCTATCTATCACAGCGTTTTTTGTTTTTTGAACCAAATCAGCTTTTTGTGTTTCAAGCTCAGTAAGTTTAGTCTCAAACTCTTTTACAACTTCTGCTTTACCGTCTTCTTTCGCTTTTGCAATTTGTTTTTGTAAATCAGATAGTTGTGTTTCATACTGCTCTTTTAAACTGCTTTCAACCTCTTTTAACTTTACTCTATAAGAGGCACTCTCTTCATTTAACTTTTTGATAGTGGCATCATAAGCAGTATGAACCTGCTCAGCCAGCTCTTTTGTCAACTCTTTACCAATCAAAGCCTCAAGCTCTTTATACATCTTTACACCTCCAGTGATTAGTAAAATTATAACACATTTTTAATAATTAATCAATTTACCTTCGCTTTTTCTAACAATAAGTTTGTCACTCAATAATCTCGTAAATGCCATCACACACGCATCAGCCAAGTTTGGAGATTTGACACCTCTTGCTTCTAAATCTTTTTTCTTTTCAACCATATTTTTTAATCTCGCACTTTGAGCCATTCTTGGTGTGCTAAGCTCTGTTATAAGTTTTTCTATTATTGCAATATTTGTTGTTGAGCTATCAATTGCAACAATTCTGTCAATATCACACGGGATATCATTTACAACAAAATTATATGTATCAATAACTCTGTCTCTAAACTCCCACCAAGCTTGTGCTTTCAGGTTTTCAAAATACTGCTCATTAGTTATATCCCCCTCATAAAAACTTTTTGGGGCAACCGGACTACTCGCCGAATTAAAACCAACAAAAGTCAGATTTTGATTGTACTCTTTATTGAACCTCTTATAGTTAGACCCAGTACCAGCACCAACACCATTGGTGTCATATATCGTTTGTGCTTTCTTTCGGTATGCTAATTGATAAACTTTTAAGCTACTCTCTACAAGTTCATCTTCTTTAGCTTTCCACTCTTCAATATAGGTTAATAATGTACCTTCAACTATACATACAGCATTTTTATCATCACCTGCATCAGCAACATCATAACCGATTTGAGCGTAACCCCTTAAATCCACATTTAACTTCTTGTGAGCATCAACAATAGCGTTTAGCCATACACGCTTGATGATAGCTAACTTATCATCTTTTTTAGGTACACCAAGATAGATATGTTCATATGCTTCATAATCCCTTGTCTTTAACTGTTCAATACGCTTTTTTGATTTCTCTGACAAAAAAACATTTTCGTTGTAGTTGATCAGGCGCGTTTGAACATCCTCACGACCACTTAATACTAAATCTTGCCAAATATAGTCGGTTTGTAGTTTAGGATTGAAAAGAATAATGATAAAGGATCCGTCTTTACGAATTGTTGGCTCTATCAAATCAAACTGCTCCTGTGTCAAGTCTTCACCCTCTTCTATCCAAAGGATGTCAATGTCAGCAGTACCTTTTATATCCGTTAAGTTACGCTTTATACCATAGAAGAAGAACTCACTGCCTGTTTTTGTACAAATAATCTTATTGTTGGTTATTTTAAACAGTTGCTGGACTCCCAACTGATCAATAACCCACTTCAGCTCTGTGTAAACACTTTGCTCAATCCTATTTTGAAATTGCCTTACACACATAATTCTTAAACGATAGTTCATACTCTGTACAAGTAACCAAATAGCAGTATCTTTGGTTTTGGAACTATCCCTACCCCCATACAAACACTTTATAGGGTAATATTTAGACCAAAATTCTTTTAAATTGGGATTTAATGTTAGTTTATTTTTCGGAACACTCATACCAAATTATATCATAAAAACATTGTAGTTAGGTTAAACTTAAGTTGCAATTACATATAATTAGTATATTCAATAAACACAAAAGGACACACAATGATAACTTTACCAAAAAACTACAGGTCTGATACACGAAACAGTTTCATTCTTGATAGAAACAATGAGAAAGTTTTTGTACCAAACGAAAAAAAAAAATAATACAAACAACAAAAAAGGTTTTACACGATGGTTTGGATAGTGATTTTTATATGCTCAAAGTAAATATCAATTCAACATTCAACAAACAAATTGAATGGGATGGTTGGATCACAGCTCAATTTCAAGGGGGTGTTGATGTAAAAAGAAGGTTAGATATAATGTTTTTGAAAAATGGAGGTATTCGTAGCAAGGTATATGAGAGCGAAGTAAAAGAGTTGGTGTGTTGGTATGGCAAGGCTGATGAAAAAGCTCTGATGGCTCATTTAGAGTACTTTAAACAGCTATCTATAAGATTTTATCAACTTTTGATTGAACTACTTCAAACTTACCAGTATAAAATCAAAAAACCAAGCTACTATCAACTATCTAAGCAACTTGGTTATAGTGGGATTGGTGGGGGTGGTGTTAAGTATCACTTAGACAAATTGGCGTCACTTCAAAAAAATAAACAATTAACAATAACTTATTCTTATAAATCCATTGTTGCACTTAGAAAAAAAAATAATACTGTTAGATCCTACTTTTGAGTAGAATACATATCTAAAATAGTTGGGACAGTTACATTTATGACTTGTTCTGTTATATCCTTAGACATTTTAGCCAAATCTTCTTTGTTATAACCATTGTTAAGATATTTAAGTAAATCTTCATCATCTTCTTTCATAGCTATTTTAAAAATCTTATCTCTAACCAAATCTTTTTTAAAGTCATTATTGGCGTTCATACAATCTAAAAAATCACTATTGTTTTTTCTCCATTTTGAATAAACATAATAGCTTAAATTCATCTCTCTTAATGTTCTTGTAATCATACCTTTATTCATTTCCAAATACACCAAAAATTTTACTTGCTCTTTAGTTAAACTTTCAAATGCTTCTGACAACTTTTTGAAATCTTTTTTTATACTCATTCATATCTCCATTTAAAAATTATCATATTATATCATAAATAAGCTGAGGATGCAAAATAAAGCCAAAAGTAGGGGTAAGGTATATCATCATATAGGTAACACATAAAAAGTCTTCAAATCGTCGTATTTACAAATTAGTTAAAAATCACACCTAACTCAAAAAATTTACACTAAATTTATCATCTAATTAACACTCGCACACTGTACACTAAATTTATCATCTAATTAACACTCGCACACTGTACACTAAATTTATCATCTAATTAACACTCGCACACTAAATTATCATCTAATTAACACTCGCACGCAAAATAGCATTTTTCCCATTTTTACTCCATTATCCTAAATACATATTCTAATATTTAGGATAATGGAGTAAAAATGGGAAAAATGAAACCTACTTTTAGTTATCTAATTGACACTCGCACACTAAATTTTAGTGCACATTATTTTATGTACAGTGTTAATTATTAATTCACATTAAATTACCGCACATTATTAATTCACATTAATTCAAAGCAAAAAAACAAGAAAATGATGGAGAAGTCAAACGAGCAAGAACATTTTTTTTGGTTCTCGAAGGCTTTTTCAAATGAAAAAATTTACATCCAAAAATGTATTTATTGTATAGTCTTTTTAAGTAAGAAATCTCCTTTTTGAACTTAATATCAATGTTGATTTCGTCCCACATATGATCTGTCTTTTCTATAAGACTAAACAATCTTTTTGGGGGGATCATAAAGACAATATTCTTAGGTTTTATATTGGTACATAAAGCTACCCAAAAAGAAGCAAAATTTTTGATAATGATGGTATGCTTATCATTTAGCAAATCTACCATATCATTTTTATTATGTATTACTTCAATATCTTTAGGGTATTGTGGTTCATATTCAGTACCCCCAACTAAACATTTAACTTTAAAATGTTTAGAATATGCTCGTTTACTATATATAATAGTAGATTTAGCATCATATGCAAATTTGTTACTCATCAACATAAATTTAAGCATTTTGGCAATCTCACCTATTTTTTTTACTTTTTTTGGATCTATAATTAAATTTTCATCTCCATCAACATTTTTCTTTTTAGAAAGGATTGAATAGTTTTTGTATATTTTCTCTTTTTTTGGTTCACAAATTTCAATCTCTTCAAGTTTTTTTATCAGTTCATTTATCTTTATATTGATATTGTCACGATATTCGATTTCATCATAGTTGTATGTATTGAGCATATCATCACCATCATCACCATCATCACCTCCCCTTAGGTTAAACCATTCATATTTATCAAGTTTCAATTTATTCATATGATTTATTATGAGTTCGTATCCTTCGTCTATAGTATGTAGTGCGTTTTTGAAAAATTTACTTTTTGCAATTTTTTCTTTAGTCCAAACTTTACAATTATATATAAGTTTATTATAGTTAAAATCACTCATCATAATACTAAGTTCAGTTGGCGTGATATCCAAAGCATACATCTTAAATCTTTTTTTGTATATTTCATTTAAGAAAAAATCCTTTACTATCTTATATTGTATATCACCACTACCATTATTATTATGTATTAAAAACATACTTTGCCATTTTTGGAATGTCATAAGCATAACACGGGGTTCAAATGCATGTCTATTGACAACATCATCAAAATAATCTTTGTCTGTTAACTCATTTGTATATCGCTTTTTCATATTATTTATATGTGAATGTATGTTTTTGGTTATATACTCTACACATTTAATATTGTTTGCTTTTAATTCATCCCTTATTTTGTGCATTTTCTCTTTATTGTTAACAAGAATTACAATTATATTCTTTTGTATTCTAACACCATTGAGTTTTTCATTTTTTTTGAGCTTCTTCTTTATTTTAGTATAATTTAAAAATCCATTTTCTACCACATCAAAATTAGTATTATCATCACTCTCATCAATAATATCCATCAAACTAAATGACTCATCATCACTCTCATCAAAAAAACTCTCAGCAGTAAAATAAGGCAATCTATAAGTTTTGTTATCCCTAAAATAAAAAGCTGTTTGATTTTTTACATTGATTGAGAGGGCAGGGGCATCATTAATCTTTGTTTTATCAAATTCAAATCTATGCCCAAAGACCCCACTCAAAGCCTCTTCAAAAGTAATTTCAAACAAAGACCCATGCTTGCTATAGTAAACGGGTGTGTCAGCATCAAGTATAACTGTATCGCTATCTAGCTTCTTCTTAGCTTCTTTCCTATCCTTAGCTTCACCTCGCCCGATCATATCATCTAAGACTTTGTCGAGATTTGTTATATTGTTTTGTCTAACTTCTTCAATCTCTTCTTCAAGCGTCACAGTTTCATTAAGATAGCTATACTCATTACTCCAAAGCACTTCCCAGTCTGTATTATTTATACAGTAGCTAAGTCTTGCACTACTAAAAACTGAAAAATCAAAGTACTTGTTACGCAAAAGCCTCAATCCTCCCTCACTCATCTTGTATGAAAGATCGGGTACTCTTGCATTAAAGTATCTCTCTAACTTACTCCTGTCCAGCTCTATCATCTCATCCAAAAAACAAAAAGCGTGATATCTCCCTAACTTCTTACTTGAACTATCACCTACAATCCCCACAGCAAGTCCAAATTTGTCTTCTATGAAGTCAACAACATCATCGCTAGTCTTAAATGTTATGTCATCTCCTAGTCCATTCTCAGCATCAAAAAAGAGTATATTTGTTTGTTGAGTGAAGTATTTGCTACTTAGGCTTATGATATTGACAAACTCTCCCTCATCTGCAACAACTTTATGACAATATTCGTTACTATCATTTACAACAAAGCCTCTGTCACTTATATCATCGATTGGCTGTTCAAAGATAAGTGCGTCATATTTTTTTCTAGCTAGTTTGAGTTCAAGGGGATTGTTAACTGATAGTTTTGTATATGCTATTTTGTGTTTGAGTGTGGGAGCTGATCTGTACTTATTAAAAGCTTCACTTAGCTTTTTTTTATTCTTAGCTTTAAAATTAGTTATCTTTAAAGCTAATATGTTATAATCATTATGTTTATTCATTTAAACAACCTTTACAAAAAATTTTTGATGGTGGGGTAACCACCATCAACACTATCACTATTATCTTACAATAAAATCTTTAAATTTTTACTACTTCTACTCACAGCCACATATGCAAGTTTGTCATCTCGACAACCCCTAAGATCAGCATAAACTGTTGAGCTGGTCATACCTTGACTTTTATGTATAGTTCTAACATTATGTGGTGTAACATAAAAACAATCTTTCATTTTCAAATATTTACTATATATATGATTGAAATCTCTCATTATCTTATGCACATTTATATTGTTGTATGCTTTTATGATTCTATTTTCTAAACTTTTCTTACTCTCACGCTTTTTTAGTTCAATATCAATATTGTTATCTTTCAAAAAATATAATAATTTCTTTTCAAACCACATAAAACATTCTTTTTTATATGTTTTATATTCACTTTTATCCCCAATGAAGCCATAAAAATAACCTTTATAGTCATTTATGACAAAATAGAAAAGATTTTTTTCATATTTATCCCAAATACTCTTAATATAATTGTGTTTTGCCACAAAATCCACACCTTTTATATTGTCAATGTTGTAATTACTCATAACTCTAATCTTCTCATCCAAAAACTTAATGTAGTTTCTATCGCGTGTTTGCTTATCACAAAAAAGAATATCACCATTTTCTAAAGTAGGTTCATATTTAATAACTTCCATTTTACTACCACCAAAATCAAAAAATACAATACTCCATTGTGATATGTCATTTAAACATAGCTTTTTATTGTCATACTTTTTTATATTAAGTGATTGTGTCATTTTATGAACATTTTTATTTTTATGTGCAATAAATATTTTATCTTCATCATTTTCTTTGATAAAATCATTGAAGAATTTATCACAGTTTTTATATATTTGAACGGCGTCAGATATTGTGTTATCATTAAGCACCCTGTACCCATTCCTTCTAACATTGTATATATACTCAACAGTGGATTTGTCCATTTTCTTAAATCTATAGTTATGGGATAATTCAATTAATTCAAACCCTTTTTCTAAAAACAAAAATTCAATGTTTTTATCACTAAGTGCTTCTTTTTTTACAGGTGGTAATTGTGACAAATCACCCAACAATATTATATTTTTATCGTATCTGTCACAATATTTTAATACTTCTACAACTTCAACTTTACCCATCATGCTAAACTCTTCTAATATAATACTAGAATAGTCACTCAAAAAGTTAGTTAGCAAACCATTCACAACCATAATATGTTGCTTTTTTTGAAAATCTAAAAATTCTTCATTTTTAAAAACACTTGCTAATGTTTTCACTTCTACAAACGGATCATTAACCTTTTCTTTCATAATGTTTTTGGCACTATGTGTGGGGGTGAGTATTAATGTTTTATTTTTTAATTTAGGTAATACTTTCTCAGAAACAAAATGAGTTTTACCCGAACCACCCTCACCAATGACAATTAGTTTGAGTGTTTCACCTTGATCCAATGTCCTACTTAGAGCTATTTTTAATTTTTTATCACGACTGCCCATCATATATCCCTTTACATTTTAATTTTTTTTATTGACTTTTGAATACTTATTGTGCTATAATACCAAATATAAATAAAAAAGTCAAGATAAAGGATAAAAAATGCCAAAGCTACCAAAAGAAGGTGAGTGTAAAGATACTGAATTAATTGAAATTTTTGGAATTCCTCCGAGCACAATTTATGAATGGAAACATAACAATAAAAATGGGTGGAGAGAAAAAGTATATAAACATTTAAAAAAAACTGCAAAAAAACAAAAGTTAAAAGAAAATGAAAGGTATGCTATAGTGAGGGTGATTAGAATTGAATAAAATGACAAAAAAACTAAAAAGGTGGATAGAGAGAAACAAAGAGGATTTGAGCGAATATACAAAAGTGTATAGTGTTGATGATTTTGATGATTTTTTTTATTATTATGGTAATGATCCAAAGATAACAAGAATATTGGATGTAATAATGAATTGTTATAAAAAGTATAAAAAAAAGAAACTAAGTAAGTGTGACAAACTTCACGCTTTAGAAGATTTTGTAGATAAGAAAAAAATAACAATGTGTGAAATTAAATATGAAGATTTGGATAATGCAAAGAAAATAAAAAAAATGTTCAAAAGCAAGAAACAATTTGAAAAACTTATTTTTAGGATTTGTAAAAATACAACACTAAAAAATAACAAAAAGCAAATGCGAAAATATGCAATAGGACGATTGTCATTAACAAAAAACATATCTAAAAATAAAATCACATATGAAGATATAGAAACCAGTATTTTTAAAGATTTATTTGAAACAAAAAAATCATTTTACAATTTCAAATCAAGATTAAAAAAAGAAGGCGAGATATAAAAAATATGAAAAACAAAATAAAATTAAGAAAACATCAAAAGAAGCAACAAAAGAAGATGTTTAAAGCTTTGGATTTGTATGATAAAGTTGTGTTTCAAGCACCTACTGGGTGGGGGAAAAGTATCAATATTTTAAAGATTGTTAAACAATTAATACAAAAAGAGTTCCGTGTCTTAATAATAGCACCTCGCAGAGTGCTAGTAAAGCAACTGCTTGAAACATGTCAACATTATACACCATATTTGCTTATGGGTAGCGATACAAGGGGTATTTTACCCATAAAACAGTCTCAGGTAGTCGTTGCATCAATGTCAACTTTAAAGCGTCGTAGTGTTAATGTTGTGGGTACTTTTGACTACATTATCGTTGATGAGGCTCATATGATTGATATTACACAAATTGAAGCTTATGGTAAGAAGATAATTGGTTTCACAGCCACACCATTAATAACAAAGAAGAGTCATTGTGCAAAATATGATTATATAATACCCAACAAATTCAACATAGGGTGGTTGATTAACAATGGTTATTTAGCCAAGTTTAAATATATTGGCAAAAAGATAGATATTAGTAACTTTAGACACACCCCATCAAACAATGCTGACTTTGACAACAGAGATATAGAGGATTTTACAAATACACCTTCTAATGTTCAAACAATAGTTGATGCTTACAACAAACATTGTATTGATAAAAAAACAATCATCTTCTGCTCATCAATACAACACGCAACATTGTTAAAAGAGAGAGAGGAGTTTCAAGAAGCTAAAATAGTACACAGCAAGATGAATGAAAGGGATGTGCATAAAAACCTAGCTTTATTCAAAAAAGGTAAAGTGAATGTGATATTGAATGTTTCAATGCTGACGACTGGTTTTGATGATCCATCAATAGAAGTTTTAATATTAGCTCGTCCAACAAAAAGTAAAATGCTATACTCTCAAATAATGGGCAGAGTGTTGCGATATCATCATAATATCAAAAAAGTGTTAATTTTAGACTTGGTTGATGCGTATGAACTTGCAAATGATGGATTGTTACCACATATGACATATTGGGACAGTGGTTTAGTATCTACAATCTTAAAGAAAAAAGAAATAATGAGTGCCAATTTTACTGAAATTGAGCATAAGATATATGTATGTAAGAAATGTGGTACGGAGTACAGGTATATTGATTGTAGAAGAAAAACAACACAGAGCGATGATATGATAACAACAGAAATATTTTGTCCAAATGAAGCGTGTAATGAAATGGTTGACATAAAAGAGTTGGATCTAAGTAAGATTAATGTTGATGAAAATTTGAGTGTTCTAAATAAAAAGGTTGTTGATTATAGCATAAAATATACGCAAAAAGATGTTTTACAATTTGTAAGTGAGCTTATCAAATTAAACACACAAAATGCAAAAACAAAATGGGCAACATATATCATAAAGAAGTGTATGTTAACGGATAAGAAGCGTTTTAAAGAGCTAATTTATGGATATGCTCAGACTTGCTATACACATCAAACTGTTTGGAAAAACATTATGAAAATCTATCAAAGATAACTTATGTTTAATTTAAGCTAAAGTTAAGTGACAATATGTGATAATACAACTCAATCAAAATATGAAAGGAATGTAAAAAAATGGCAAGAAAACAAAAAAAAGAGCCTACTACACACATCCAAGTTGATGTTGATGTGAGAGAAGAATTGGCGAAGCTGAGAGATAATTTGGATTTAAGCAGTCTAAATTCAGTAATAAAACATTTGATGAATGTTGGTAAAGACCAACTAATAAAAAAATTTGGAGTAAAAAATGAAATTAGAAAAGTTTGACACAGACGCATTATGGAGTGCAGTAAAAAGAAGACAAGTTAGAGATCTGCTGGTTGCAGTATTTGAGAATATCGAGGGTTGTGAAAAGCTTGTTGAAGAGTTAAAAACAACAAGTAGGTTGAGTAATGCAAAAATCAGTAGATTAAAAGACATTATGAATGGTGTGAGTGAGGGACAAACAACAATTGATGCTGAAGTTGTTGGAAATGAAGATGGGTTAAAAGATAGTGTGACATTTGAAAAGCTAAAAAAAGCAATCAGCAAAGGTAAGAAGAAAAAAGCTGAAAAAATAGCAAAGCAGCTGCGTGATGCAGGTTATGGTGGTGCAATCATTGACGCACTAGAAAAGCAAATCGAAACAATGGAATAAGTTTAAAAAGGATAAAAAATGAGTAAAGTAAGTCAATATATAATAGTACCTAAGGAAAAAGAGTTCAAACCTGCAAAAATACTATATGGTAATGTGTTTGGTAAAGGTGTTGAAGATTATAACTATAAAAAAAGTGGTGGAAAAAGAGGTGGTTACGAATATGTAGTAACTCTACAAATAAATAAAAATGTAAAAGAAGATTATCTTAATAGCGTGTTGGAGTTTTGGGAAGAAAATAAACCTAAAAAAGCAGGTGACAAACCTAAAAATTGGGATGGTTTGGTTCGTGATGATGTCAAAGAAGATGGTAAATTTGTAATTTTTACTAAAAGCAAAACAAAGATTGAAGACAACGAGATACATATCCCAATCTATAATGGTCAAGGTAAGAAGATTGACCCTAAAGTTTTTGGTTTGATGGGTAATGGTAGTAAAGGTCGTGTAAGTGTTAAACTTAGTATATATGGTGATGATGATGATGCTGGTGTTAGTGTACATTTGATTGCTGTAAAACTGTTAAAATATGTTGAGGGTGGTGTTACCAATCCTTTTTCAGTTGGAGAAGATGACGAGATTGATGAAAATTTATACACAGCTGGTAAAGATAATGGTGATGACTTCTTTGGTGACGATGATAACAAGGATGAAAAACCTAAAAAAGTCAAAAAGAAAAAGAAGAAAAACAAATCTAAAGAAGATTAAAACACCTCCTATCTTATATCCCTTAAGTTAAGTTATACTTAAGGGGTATTGTACTATAATATATTACAATTTAACACAACACAAAGGCTTAACAATGATGGATGATATTGTAAAAATAAAAGGTTTGCGTAATAGCTACCAAGATGATGAGGGATTTATAAACAAATTAAAAAAAGCTTATCTAAAGGGTGATACACATTATGATAAATTTGTATTTTTATCAAAACATAAAGATACATTATATGTGAAATTAGAGGAGCATTTAAATTTAAAACCACTATCCAAGTCTTATTTTAAACAACAACAATATTATTATGAAAAGTATCACATAAATAATAATATTGTTGAAAAAAAACCGTCTTGGATGCGATCAGATGAGTTTAAAAGAAATATGATCATAAAATATGGTTATGATGTGGTAATAAAAAAGGGCAAAAATGAAAAAATTTATATATGATATTGAACTTGACAAATCCCATTTTGGTGTGGGATTTATGAATATAAAAAATAAAAAAGTCAAGCAATTTAATCTACACAAAGATGGGCAACTTGAAAAGCTCAAAAAATATCTTAAAAAACATCAACCTTTACTTATAGGCTTCAACTCATTAAACTTTGATGACATGCTGCTTCATTTTGCATTAAAAGGTAAAAGTATTGCACAACTATATGATATCTGTATGAGTATCATTGATGAAGGCAAAAGACGCTATCAGTTTGAGAATATAAATATACAAAGCATTGATTTGATGGAAGTTGCACCGTCCCAAGCAGGATTGAAGTTGTATGGAAGTAGGTTGATGGCTAAAAAGTTGCAAGACATGCCTGAAGATTACAACAACGATGATGTTGACTGGGATGGGATTATGCAATACAATGTTAACGATTTGGAACTGACATTGTTGCTATATAAAGAGCTTGAAGATGCTTTGAAGCTAAGAAGAGATTTGGCAAAAGAGTATGATCTAAGTGTGATTGATGTGCTAAGTAAGAGTGATGCTCAAATTGCTGAATATGTGTTTAAAAATTTACTTGAATACAAAAAACCTATAAGAGTGAGTGAAGTTAGCTATGAGGCACCTGCATACACAATGGTTGATCCAAATAGTGTTACATATGAAGTAGCCACAAAGTTTAATGGAACTACATTCAAAATTAATCAAGGTAACGGTTCACCTATTACGCCCGATTGGATAAAAGCTAATGACAAAGTAACAATAGATGGTGTTGATTATACAATAGGTTTAGGGGGACTGCATAGCAACGAGAAGAGTGTTGCTATAAAACCACAAAAAGGATATGTTTTAGCAAATGCTGACATTAGTTCTATGTACCCAAGCCTTATCATTAATTCAGGCTTATATCCCACAAACTTTGGTGAAAAGTGGAGAGAAGTTTATACTAAGTTCAGGGATGAAAGATTGAAACTAAAACCAGACCCTAAACAAAAGAAAAGAGTTGCAATGCTTAAGATTTTTCTAAATGGAACCTATGGTAAGCTTGGCTCTGTTTACAGTGTGTTGTATGCACCTCATTTGCTTTTAAATACAACTTTGACAGGGCAACTTACTTTGCTACAAATTATTGAAGAGTTGGGTAAATTGAATGATGTTAAAGTGGTAAGTGCTAACACAGATGGGTTAGAATATGTTTGTAAAAAACAAGATTTTGAAAAGTGTAAAAAACTCATTGATGATTTGGGCAAAAAAGCAAATCTTATTTGGGAACACGCAACATACAAAGCTTTATATAGTAGGGATGTGAATAGCTATATTGCTATCTATGATGGATATGCAAAAAGAAAAGGTTTTTTTGCTAAACCTAATCTTAGTAAGAATGTTGAGTATCCTATTGTACTCGATGCTATTGAACAGTTTTTGCTAAATGGAACAGACCCTAAAGAAACAATAAATAATTGTAAAGATATAGCTATGTTCTGTAGTGCAAGAAAAGTGACAGGTGGAGCTTTTTGGGATGATAAAGACTATTCGAACACTGAAGAGTACAATCAATATATCATAGATGTGCAAACTAAAGGTAGGAAACAAAATAAAGCTTTAGAGAAGCGTAATCTTGAACATCAAAAAAAACTTATGTTAAATGATGAGAATGTGAAAGAGTGTTATTTGGGTAAGGTTGTGCGATGGTATTATGCTAAGGGTGGTAAACCTATCTATTATGTTAAGTCAGGTAACAAAGTGCCAAAAACTGATGGATGTAAACCTATGATGGAGTTAAGTGATACAATACCAAATGATTTAGACTATGAGTATTATTACTCTTTAGTTGAGCTACATTTAAGTGATGTGGGTGTATAATACACTCACAAGAACTTAAATTGTACTCTTCAAGGTGTCCAAGTTTCCATTGGCATTCACTCTTCGGGGTGGGTGTCATAAAATTTGAATAGCTTGAAGAGTATGTGCTACTTATGTGTATATTTGGAAAACTTGGACACTTTTCCTCAATCTTCTAAATTTTATTGTCTGAAAGAAAATCATAATGAAAAACATAATTAATGCTAGAGAGGTGTAATCGGTCAAGAGTCTGTCAATAGTGTAAATGCTAGAGATTTATGGAGAGCGTTGGAGAGTAAACAAGATTTTAGTACTTGGATGAAAGCTAGATTAGATAAGTGTATGGCTACTGAAAACGAGGATTATATGGTTCTCCACAAAAAAATGGAAAACCCTACAGGGGGGCGTCCACAGATAGAATACATACTATCAACTGACTTAGCAAAAGAAGTTGCAATGCTAGAGGGTAACAAAAAAGGTAAAGAAGTTAGAAAATACTTTATTCAAGTAGAAAAAGAGTATCGTAAACAACAAGAGAAACCAATGAGTACAACTGAAATGATGATTGCCCAGCTTCAAAAACAATTAGAACAAGAAAAAATAAATAATCAAGTAACTCAAAAACTGTCAACACTTGACAACAAGATTGACAAAGTAGCAAGTGAGATTAGAGTTAGTAGAGAAGTTTTACCACAAACAGGTTTTATGAGTATTGATGGATTGAGTAAAGAGTGTGGTTTGAGTAACAATACTATAAAACGAATTCTTAAGATAGTTAAACCATATGTAGCATACAAAGCTAAAACAGTTAAAAAGTTTGTTAAGCAAATGAGAAAAAGTGCATATCCTATTGGTAAAGGTACATTTTATAGATGCCCAATAGTAGATTTCAAATGGCAAAATATATAAAAGGATCAGTATTATGAAAAACAAAAACAAAAAGAAATTTAAAGGGGTAGTAATAGATGCCGACCACATCCTCTATACAGTTACAGAGGGTAAGGGTAATAAAGACGGTGGTTTCAAAGCTGATGAATCTGATAACGGCTTTGATGGTTTTAATGGTAAAGAATACAAACCATCTTTAAAGCCTTACAAAGAGCAGTTTAAGGCTATCATACACGATTATCTTGATATCATATATGCTCAATATGCAGGTGAAGTGGGTAGTAAAGTAAAAGTTGTGTTGAGTGGATCTAATAACTTTAGATTTAAGTTAGATTCTAACTATAAAGCAAATCGTAAAAACTTAAAAAAGAGTGATGAATATTACAGGTTGAAAAAATGGGCTGCTAAGAAATATATTGTATATAATAAATTTGAAGCAGATGATATATACTCACACTATATCAAAAAAGGTTTCATTGGTGTTACAACAGATAAAGATTGCTTCAAGGGTGTAGCAGGAACACACTTCAACGCACATTATATGCATAGAAGATTTATAGAAACAAGTGAGTTGGACGCTAGACGATTCAACTTGGTGCAATTACTTATGGGTGATGCCAGTGACAACATAAAAGGTTTACCAGGTATCGGTGAAAAAACTGCTATTAAGCTTTTAGATAAGTTTGGTTGGAATTTTGAGGGTGTTTTAAAAGCATATGAACTCAAGGGATTAACAATCGAAGACGCCCTTTTAACTTACAGACTGATAGATTTAAATCAAGCTTGTTATGATAAGCACAATAAAGAGTTCGATGTATGTTTAAAACAAATCAAAGATTTAAAATTTCCTTAACTGTCACTTAAGTGCTAATTAAGCTATTGTGCGCTATAATACACTTATCAAAAACAAAAAAGAGGTAAAAAAAAAATGAAAAGCACAATGGAACTTTATGGTATGAGTAAAGAAAAAGTTCAATCTTTAAAATTGATGAGTTATGGTTTTGCTATTGAAACTAAAATAGCTTATGGTAAAGAGCGTTATAAAAAACTATGCAATGAGTTAAAAAGTGCATACGAAACAAAATCATATGATATTGTTAGTAAGCTAAACAATGACATTATTAAACTGAACAAAGCATTAAATTTTAATGAATTATTATTGATTGAAATGGGGTATGAGATATGACAAAAAAAGAATTAGATATGTTGATAAAAAAGTTAGATAAAGAGCTACAAACAATAGGTCAACTTGGTGCTATTGTTACGGCATATAGTGCATACAACACAAGACGAAAAGATAAAATAAACCTTGATACTTGGTTGAAGTGTGAAGATGTGAGAAAGAGTTTAAAATGAAAAACAAAATAACAATAACATCTTTTGAATTTGAATTTATGATGTATGCCACTGCTAAGCATTATCTTGAAGAAAGTTTGAAAGATGTTGATATAAACACACAACCTAAAATTGTCATACAAGCACTTGGTGTTGCAAGAAGATATCTGATACTACACAAAGACCAAATGAGTCAAAAAAGATTTATGGAGATAAACGATAGTATTGATGATAAGAAAATACACGAGATACTAGATAGAGAGATAAGCTTTTTGGTGTTTGGTATGGAGTTGATAAGACTACTTAGACCAATACAGCTCAAACAAAGAAAGCTTGATATGTTCACAGCCAACTATACAATCGGATTGATTAAAATGAAAAGAGATTATAGATGAGAGTAAAGAAACTGCTCAAAAACTATTTGACTTTTATCAGCGTTATGTGGTATAATGCTGATAAAGAACTTTAACGGGGTATCAAGTCCACGAGATATCATCTATCTTGATGATGTCCCGTTAAGGTTCTTAATTGTTGTAAAAGAGACTTGATACCCCTCTTCTACAAAACCTTAAATATTCTTCGTATCGAAAGTAAATCAATGAAAAACATAATTAATGTTAGTAAAAATGTAATCGGTCAAGAGTCTGTCAATAGTGTAAACGCTAGAGACTTATGGAAAGCGTTGGAAGTAAAAACAGAGTTTAGTAAATGGATAAAGAGAAGATTAGACGAGTGTATTGCTACTGAAAATGAAGACTATATAGTTTTTGCCAAAAATGACGATAACTCTACAGGGGG
>Ga0256828_1000272_pt1 | contig 35850 bp, 28 predicted proteins | sample CV88metaG_FD_185993 | JGI IMG/M metagenome (GOLD analysis project Ga0256828, IMG submission 185993) | Hydrothermal vent microbial communities from East Pacific Rise, Pacific Ocean - CV88 | ecosystem: Environmental > Aquatic > Marine > Hydrothermal vents | place: Pacific Ocean: East Pacific Rise...
GTTTAATATGAACAAAACATTAAAAAAATTATTTGCTGATTTTACAAAAAACAATGGTAAGAAAATATTTTTTACCATTATTTTTTGATGAATAATAATAGCTATTTTAGATATTATTACTCCATTTTTTTATAAAGAAATAATCTCTGTAGTTGAAGTTTATCTAAAAACTGATTATTTTGATAAAAATTGATTAATTAAAATATTTATTATCTGGTGAGTTTTTATAATCTTATCTACTATCATAAAATCTATAATAGAGTTTATTACAGCAAAATCAAATCTAACAAATTATAAAATAAATCACAAAAAATACTCTAAAAAAATAACAAATCTTGATTACTGAACATATTTAAATGAAAAAACTTGAAGTTTATTTAAGATTTATGATAGATGAATTGAAGATCAAGTAGAAATGATATATATTATTTTTTGAGAACTAATTATATCAATTCTTTCAATAATAATAATTTGAGTATTACTTTTTATAATCAATGTAAAACTAGCAATAGCAACATTAATAATGATTATTCCAATGTTGTTTATATCTATTTTTTTTCACTTACAAACAAGAAAACTTCAGGATAAAATAAATGCACTTCGGGATAAATCATTTTGAATTTTATGAGACATTTTAAGTAATCTAAGTCTAGTAAAAACACTTTCTTTAGAAAAGATATTTAAGAAAAAATTAGAAAAAAATATAGATATAGCTGATAAAAGTCAAAAAACAGTAATTCACAGATGGATTATAGCTGATGTATTAACTGGATTATTTATTGCAGTTTCAAGATTACTTGTAATGTGAACTTGAATATATTTGCTTTTAAAATGAAAAACAGATTTTGCTACTTTATTTCTATTCTTTGCCTTTGTTGGACATATTTATTTTCCAATAATGTGAATTAGTAAAAGATTAAAAATTATTCAAAAAAAATTAAAATGAATAGAAAATTTTTATAATAAATTTGAAAATATAAAAACTGAAAAAGAAGATAAAAACAAAAAAATACTTAAAAATGTAAAGTGAGAAATAGAATACAAAGACGTAATTTTTTCCTATACTGATGACAAAATTATCTTAAATAAGATAATTTTTAAAATAAATCCATGAGAAAAAATAGCTCTTGTTTGAAACACTTGAGCAGGGAAGTCAACAATAGTAAATCTGCTTTTTAGATTCTGGGAAATAGATTCTTGAAAAATAAAAATTGATTGAATAAATATAAAAGATATTACAAAAGAATCTCTTAGGAAAAATATAGGTTATGTAATGCAAGATAATTCTTTATTTAATACTACAATCAAAGAAAATCTACTTTTTGCAAACCCAAAAGCAACTGAAAAAGAGATAAAACAAGCCCTTAAAAATGCAAAAGCTGATTTTGTATATAAACTAAAAGACTGACTTGAAACCATTATTTGAGAAAGAGGACTTAAACTAAGTTGATGAGAAAAACAAAGAATATCTATTGCAAGACTTTTTTTAAAAAATCCACAAATAATAGTACTTGATGAGGCAACTTCAGCTCTTGATAACAAAACAGAAAAAGAAATACAAAATGCACTAGATAAACTTATAAAATGAAGAACATCAATTATTATAGCTCATAGACTTTCTACAATACAAAATGCAGATAAAATCTATATGCTAGAAAATTGAAAAATAGTTGAATCTGGAACTTATAAAGAATTAATAAATAAAAAAGCTAAGTTTTATAACTTAGCAAATCCTGAACATTTAATCTTAAATTAAAAAAGATGGATTTTAGTCTAGTTAATCTCTAGCACGGCTCCATCAAACCTACTTAGCTGAAGAGTGGTCTATTCTCTTCATTTATATAATACTATACTTAAAATATTATGTCAAAAAAAATACCTAATCATTTATGAATAATAATGGATTGAAATAGAAGATGGGCTCATTCTAAAGGATTACCAAAGATTATGGGACATAAAGCATGAGCTGATAATGTAGTAAAAATAGCTGAATATGCAGATGAAATTTGAATAAAATATTTAACACTATGGGCTTTATCAACAGATAATTTAAACAAAAGAGAGCAAAAAGAAGTAGAAGCTATTATAAAACTTGTAAATTCAATTGAAAAATATCTTGATAAAATGAAAATAGATAATTTAAGATTTGAAACAATTTGAGATATAGAAAAACTTCCAGAAAAATCTCAAGAAATACTTAAAAAAGTAAAAGAAAATACAAAGAATAATACTTGAATTACTTTGATTTTAGCACTAATATACTGATGACAAGATGAAGTAGTTAGAGCTACTAAAAAAATTATTCAAGCTTGAATTGATCCAAAAAATCTAGACAGAAAAGAATTTAGAAAATACCTTGACTCTTGAGCTTTTCCAGAAATAGAACTAATTATAAGAACAGGTTGAGACATAAGACATTCTGGCTTTATGCTTTATGATTCTGAATATGCTGAATACTATTTTACTCTAAAAAAATGGCCAGAATTTGATAAAAAAGAACTTGATAAAGCAATAGAAAGTTTTTCTTGAAGTAAAAGAAATTTTGGTAAATAGAAAGGATAGTCTTTTCAGACTATCCCTCATGTTAGATACAAATTTTATCCTCCTCTTTGTGTTGTTTAATTATATTTTGAACAGTATTAATAAATACTGCAATCACAAAGCCAAAAGCCAACCCAAGTTGAAAACTTGGATCTGAAATAAATTCAATCATAACAAAATCTCCTTTTTAATTGGCCTTTAAAGCCTCATTAATTATATAAATTAAAATATTATGTCAAATTTATTACCAACTTGGTATAACACATATAAAAACTTGATAGATAATTCAATAGAATTTTTTTTGAATGATTATCTAAATACAGAAAAAAATCAAGGATTTGATTCTTTTAAAGAAGCTGTTATTTATGCAACAAAATGAGGGAAAAGAATTAGAAGTATTTTAGCTTTAGAATTTTTTCTTATTTTTAGTAAAAAAGCTTTCAAAGATATAAAAGAAAATGATAATATAATAAAATTTTGCATAGCATTAGAATTACTTCATGCTTATAGTCTAGTTCATGATGACTTACCAGCTATGGATAATGATATTTATAGAAGATGAGAACTAACAACTTGGAAGAAATATGGTGAAGCAAATGCTGTTTTAGTATGAGATTTACTAAATAGTCTTGCTTTTGAAATTTTAGCAGAAATCTGAAATCCTCAGTTAATAAAACTATTTTGACAAGCAGTCAACTTAAGTTGAATGATTTGAGGTCAAGTTCTAGATATTTATTATGAAAAAAATTCAGAAAAATTAAACTTAGAAAATTTAATTGAAATCCACAATAAAAAAACTTGAGCATTAATTAAAGTTTCAATTATAGGATGAATTTTATTATCTTGATACAATTGAGAATTAGAAAAATATAAAGATTTTTGAGAAAAAATAGGGCTAGCATTCCAAGTAAAAGATGATTTACTTGATGTAGAAGGAAATTTAGAAGAAACTGGGAAAAGTGTAGGAGATTGAGAGGAAAAAGGTTTTATTTATTTTATGTGAGTAGAAAAAACAAAAGAGTATTTAAATAACCTAATTTTTGATTGTGAAAATATAATAAAAAAATTAAATTCAGAAAAATTAAATTTCTTAGTAAAATATATATGAAATAGAAAAAGTTAGACTTGACTTTCTCTATTTTTTTTATATATTATTTTAATTAAAATATTTAATGAAATTATATTTAATGAAAAATACATTAACACCATTATATGTAACAAAAAAATACAACTATGATGAAAATAATTATGTTTCATTAAATTTTTCTGTTTTAATTGAAAATATAATTGAACTTGATAATAATTTTACTAAAAAAGAAAAAGAAAATCTATTAAATCAACTTGCAAAAACACATCCATGACTAGAAATACTTTCAAGTTTAAAAATATGAGATAATTACTTTCAAACAATTTTCACCTGAATTAAAGAAATTAATGATAAACATTCACAAGATTTTGCAGATATATTACTAAATAAATCAAAAGAAACAATAACTCAACTATTCAAAAATATATTAAAAATAGAAAATAAAATAATATGGAATGATTATAAAAATTTTGTACTAAAATTTTGAAAATTAAATAAAAAACAAATTGAAACATTAGAGCAAATATCTATTTATCTCAATGAATATTTATACCATTCTTACAAAGAAGAAATAAAAAATAGAAAATTAAAAAGCTGTTTCAATAAAGATTCTTTTCCACTAAAAGTTACTTTTAAGGTTTCAAAAATAAAATCATTTGAAAAAGAATGAAAAAATGAGTATGAAAGTATAATAATCTCACTTGCTAAAACAAGATCAGAATTAGAAAAAAAATCTATATGAAAACAAAACTGATATATTGATTTTATGAATGATTGATACAAACAAGAATTCATAGAAAATTTAGAATCAGAAAAAATTATAATTAAAAACTGAAATACAAGAGAAATTCATGAAATAGATAAAAATCAAAAGATATATAAAATTCAAAAAAATAATGAAACTAAAATATTTCAAATCTTTGATCAAACAAACAAAAATAATGAACTATTAAGTGATGAGATCTATGAGTATTTTATAAATTGAAAGATTCCTAAAATCTTAAAACTTCATCATAACATAACAAAAACATATTATACTTTTAAAAGAAAAGATATATTAGAAGAAGAAATCATAGAAAATTGATTTAAATATAGTGTAGATAAAAAATATTTAACAATCACAGATACTAACTCTTGATTAACAGAAAAATTTAGTTTACATAATAAAGAGTATTGATTTTATAGCTTATTACTACTAGAAAGAGTAAGAAAAAATCAATTACCTAAAGATTTAGCATTATACAAAAAAATAAAAAAACTAATAAATATAATCAATATTGATTGAGAATTCATATTTCCAGAATGGGAAAACTTTCACACTGATGATTATCAAGATAAAATATCAAAATATAAAAAAATAAAATACTTGATAAATACAGCTAATAACCTAGAAGAAATTGAAAAATATTTAGAGCAATATTACAAATGAGGATTAAATATTGAAAGCTTTAAAAAAGAAGTATCTAGAAATATATGAACATTGATTTTTTTTGATATAAAAAATTTATGAATTTATAATATTTACTCACACTACATTGAATTAGAAAAAGTACTAAATTGAGAACAAACAATTGATGATGCAAAATTAAATTCTTGAAAACTTGTAACTAAAATAATAAAAGATTTAACTGAAATAGATGAAATAAAAAAACATCCACATACAAAATGATGAGATGAATGAATTATTTTTCATAAAAATAATCTATGAGACATAAAACCTATTGTTGAAAAAATACAAACTAAAGCTCAAGAATTATGAATATTTTGTAGAATAACAACAGCTAAAAAGTTATATACACATAGAGAACATAATATACTAGAAGAATTAGACTTGCAAACAAAAAATTCAAAACTATTAGAAAAATATTTTGAAAAACTTGAACAAAGAAGAATAGAAATATCAAGATATATTTATGAAAAACATAAAATGCTAGCAAGAAATATATCAGATGTAATATTTACAAATGAAGAAAGAAAATGTAATGATAGCTATCTAAAAGAAAGGTTTGCAGAAAATTTACAAATTTTAAATACTATTAATAAAATGAAAAAATTGTATTTATCATTTGAAGAATGAGAATGGATAATAGTAATATGAGAAAATAGATTTAGAATTAATGAAACAATTGATAAAAATAATAATTTTATAAAATGAAGTGATTTTGTGAAATTTCTAGATAAAAATCTAGTATGAAGAAAAAAGTAGATATTTTTTATCTACTTTTTTTATAATTTAGATCAACAATTTTTACAAAATTTAGCATCATTTTCATTTGCAACTCAACATTTGTTACATATATTATTCTTTCAATTTAAATCAATAATCTTCGTTGACTCAATAAAAACAATAACAGTTATTGTTGAAAGTATAGTTACAAGCATTGGCCCTAAAAACATCAAAAATCAAGATAAAAATTTAGATATTCATAAAGAGGGAACCATATCTCAATATCAAACTGTTGTCATTGTAACAACTCACCACCATAAAGTATCTGGAATAGAAACAAAAACTTCTTTATTTCAAAAATTATATTCTAAAAGATAAATTAATGTAGAAAATACAACTAAGACAATTGAAATAACAAATATAGCAGCCAAATACTCTATTTTATGAGTTTTAAATCATCTTAATAATTTTAATGCAATTGGTACTTTTTCAATTAACTCAAATATTCTAAACACTCTAAATATTCTAAAAATTGCAAATATAGTATAAGATTCTACTCAATAAACAGCTACTAAATAGAAAAATGGAGCAAAACTTAGAAAATCAAATATATTAAGCATTCTAAATGGAAATTTTAGTTTATTTGAAGAATTTTTCCATCTATAAAAATATTCAAAAGCAAAAACAACTGATATAAATAAATCAATAACAAATATTGTATTATGATATTGTTTGGAAAAACCTGGAATAGTATCAAGTGCAACTAAAAAGATAGAAACAAATATCAAAAATACAATTAAATAATTAGCATATAAACCTAATTTAGTATTTGTTTTTTCAAATAAAGTATTTTTATCTTCATCAGATACTTGATAATGTATTTGCTTTTTATAAATTATTTTATCTTTAGCTTTCTTTAAAAATGAAAACATATTTAATATTTAAGTATTATATATTTTTAGTATAACATATTTTTAAATAAAATAAAAATAAGCTTAATATTAAGCTTATTTTTTTATTACTTTATCAATCAAACCATATTTTAATGCTTCTTGAGCAGTCATAAAATTATCTCTATCACAATCTTTTTCTACTTGTTTTACATCTTTTCAAGTATGTTTTGCTAGAATCTTATATAATCTATCTCATGTTTTAATAATATGTTCTGCAGCTAGTTTAATATCAGCAGCCTGTCATTCAGCACCACCTAATGGTTGATGAATCATTATTTCACTATGAGGTAAGGCATATCTATGTCCAGGCTCTCAACCTGCTAAAATAATTGACCCCATTGATGCAGACAATCAAATTGAAACAGTATGAACAGGAGCAGAAATATATTGCATAGTATCATAAATTGCTAATCAAGCAGTAACATGTCCACCTGGTGAATTAACATAAAGAGTAATAGGAGCTTTCGGATCTTGTTTTTCTAAAAATAATAATTGTGCAATTACAGTATTTGCAACAGCAGAATCAATAGCTTCTCAAAGAAAAATAACTCTATCTTCTAAAAGTCTTGAATAAATATCATAAGCTCTTTCTCAACTTGGTGTTTTATCAATTACTGTTGGAATTAAAGTAGAAGTAATTTGTTTTTTTGTTTGTCCAATATGTGTCATCAATAAAATATTAATAATTAAAATATTTATCTAATAGTATTTACAAGATAAATTATATCAAATAATTTTATAAATTAAAAATAAAATAGTTTTTTTTAGCTTTACAAAGTAAATAAACTGTATAAAATAAAAATAAATTTTATATGATAAGCAAAATTAATGACAGTTACAACAAGATTTGCACCAAGTCCAACTTGATATGTACATATTTGAAGTTTGAGAACAGTACTTTACAATTATTTATTTGCTAAAAAAAATAATTGAAAATTTTTAGTAAGAATTGAAGACACAGATAGAACTAGATTAGTGGAGGGAAGTGTAGAAAATATGCTATGAGTTTTAGCCTCTGTATGATTAATTCCAGATGAATGACCAAATAACCCATGAGAATTAGGTCCATATTATCAATCAGAAAGATTAGATATTTATAAAAAATATATTCAAGATTTAATAAACAAAGACAAAGCTTATTATTGTTTTTGTAGTCCTGAAAGATTAACTAAATTAAGAGAAGAACAACAAGCATTAAAACTACCTACAAAATATGATAGAAAATGTAGATTTCTAACAAAAGAAGAAATACAAGCAAAACTTGATGCTTGAGAACCACATACAGTTAGATTAAAAGTACCTGAAAACACTATAATTGAATTTGAAGACTTAGTAAAATGAAAAATAAAAGTACCTAGTAAAGATATTGATGATCAAGTATTATTAAAAACTGATGGATTTCCTACATACCATTTAGCAAATGTAGTAGATGATCATTTAATGTGAATTACTCATGTAATTAGATGAGATGAATGGACTCCATCAACACCAAAACATGTAATAATGTATGATGCATTTGGTTGGGAACAACCAGTTTTTGCTCACATACCACTTTTACTTTGAACTGATAAGAAAAAATTATCAAAAAGAACAGGTGATGTAGCAGTAGAAAATTATCTAGAAGCTGGTTATTTAACTGAAGCATTAATAAACTATATTGCTCTTTTAGGTTGGAATCCAAAAACTACTGAAGAATTTTTCTCAATGGATGAATTAATAGAAAGATTTGACTTAAAACAAGTACACAAAGCTTGAGCAGTTTTTGATATAGAAAGATTAAAATTTTTCAATGCTCACTATTTAAAAACAACTGATACAGAACAATTATACAAAAAATTAACAACTTATTTAACAAAATATAATCCAGAACTTTTAGAAAAAATACAAAAATTTTCAGATGATTTTAATAAAAAAATATTAAATGAATTAAAAACAAAAATTAAAAAATTTGATGAATATGAAGAACAAACTACATATTTATATTGAGATGCTAAAATTCCAGAAAAAGATTTACTTATCAATGAAAAAATGAAAATAAAAGATATTGATACAGTTAAAAAAGCTCTAGAAATGGCAATAGATATTACTTCAAATAATCCTGATTTTGATTCAATTGATGAAATTAAAAATATTTTTATTGAAAAAATCAAAGAAGCTGAAATGAAAAATGGACAAGTATTATGGCCAACTAGAGTAGCACTAAGCTGAGAACAATACTCAATTTGAGCCTTAGAACTTATTTATATATTATGAAATAAAAAGTCAACAGAAAGATTGTCTAAAGTTTTGAATTTATTATAAAATAATGTTAATATTAATATATAAATTTAATATTTAAATATATAAAAATGAATTATCAAGCACTAAAATCAATGATAGAAAGTTTAATTAAAAGTTATAAATGCAATGAATGTTGAAGCAATATTAATGAAGATAATGTTGACATAGTTTGAGCTGCTTGAAATAATGTAAATATAGATATTGAATGTCCAAATTGTAAAAAGCATGCAATGGTAAAATCCCAAGTTATGCAAATTGACATAAATAATATAAAATGATTAAAAAATAGCCTTTTAAACTTAAAAAATAAGGTAGAAACACCTATTAAAGATGAAGAAATGATTAAATTAAGCAAAGACCTAAAAAATAGAAATCTTAATGTAAAAGATCTTTTTAATGATTAATATAAATTTGAAAAATAAAATTAAAAAACTATAATTAAATTAATTATAGTTTTTTAATTTTATAAATTATGAAAAAAATCATCTCATTAATAATTATTGTAGTGGTATTATATATAGTAGCTATTTTTAAAGCTCCAACTTTAGCAAATGAGTTGGAAAAATTAATGTGACTAGATGGATTTAATCAAAAAATAATAGATCTAAAAGAAAGGCTTGACAACTTTTGAACAAAAGTTCCTACTAAAGATGAATTAAAAGACTATTATAGCTGAGCAGTTGATTCTATAGAAAAAACAAAAGAAAATATTGATAATCTTAGAAAAAAAGCAGATGACATCCAAGATACATATGAATCTACAAAAGAAACTATAAATCAAGCACAAGAAAAACTAGAAGATATAAAAGAAACTGTAGATAAAATCTCAGAAGTGTGAGAGAGTATAACAAATACTATTACTTCAACTTGAGTTGTAAATTAAAAAAAGCCTAAATTTTATCTTGATTTACACAAAAAAAGAATATAATCCAAAGACATTTTATATTCTTTTTTTATTTATTAAAAATTATTATGGAAGAAATAACTTTTTTAAGCTCAATACTATCACTACTATTTCTACTAATAGTATCTACAGCAACTTTTTTAATCTCTAAAAAAATAAATTTTCCCTATACTGTTTTATTAGTTATAGTTGGTTTATTTTTAATACCTCTTTCTAATAGTCCATATTTTGATTTTATAAATCATTTTAAACTTACACCAGATATATTATTTTTTGTATTTTTACCAATATTATTATTTGAATCTGCATACAATATAAAATACAGAGAAATACTTAAAAATTGGAAAATAATAACATCTCTTGCAGTTTTTTGATTAATTATATCATCAGTAATTATAGCCATAGGACTGTATTATATATTTCCTCTTATAAATTTAGAGATTCCATTTTTAGTTTGTTTGCTTTTTTGAACACTTATTTCAGCAACAGATCCTGTTGCAGTATTATCAATATTTAAAAGTATATGAGCACCAAGAAGATTAGCATTAATTTTTGAATGAGAAAGTTTATTTAATGATTGAACTGCATTAGCATTATTTCTAGTAGTTCTTGGGATAATATTAGAATGAACTACAGTTAATCTTTGATTGTTTGTACACTGAACAATTTCATTTTTATCAATGGCACTTGGATGAATTCTTTTTTGAGCCTTTACATGAGTATTGTTTTCTAAAATTATTTGAAAGATAAAAAACAATGAAGCTCTTGAAATAACATTAACAATGGTTTTAGCACATCTTACTTTTATACTAGCTGAAACAATAACTCATTTTTTTCATCACTACCTAGAAATGAATTACATAGGTATTTCATGAGTAATATCAACTGTTATTGCTTGAATTATTATTTGAAACTATGGTAGATATAAAATATCACCAAAAGTTGAACATCATATGGAAATGTTTTGGGAATATTTTGCATTTGTATCAAATTCACTTGTATTTATATTGATGTGATTAATACTTGCAGATTTAAATATAAATTTTTGAAACTTTATGTTTCCAATATTCATAGTTATAGTTGTAGTTGCAATTGCTAGAGCAATATCAGTATATTTACCTTTATGAATTGTTAATTTTTTCAAAATAGAAGAGAAAGTACCACTAAGTTGGCAACATTTATTATCATGGGGAAGTCTTAGATGAGCATTAGCACTAATGATGGCATTATTAATTCCTGGACAATGAGAACATTGATATGAAAAAATTTTAGAATTTCAAAATAAAGTATGATGGAATTTTGATTTTGATATAAAAGATTTCATATTAGTAATAACAATTTGAGCAATAATGTTTACTCTTATCATAAAAGCAACTACAATTGCATATATGATGAAAAAAATGTGAGTTACAAAATTGAATCCATTAGAAAGCTTTGAATATGATGAAGCAAAGATTTTAGCAAATATAAAAATACTAAAACAAATTACAAAGGTATATGATAAACATTATTTAACATTTGATGAATATTCAGAACTTAAAAATAAATATGAAAAAAAATTAGAAAATGCTACTAAAGAAATAAAAGAGCTTTTAAAAAGTCAATGAAAAAATGCTGATGAATTAATATCTAGAGCAATTTCATTATATGCTCTTTGAGTAGAAAAAAAATATCTAAAAGAACTTTTTGAATATAATGAAATAAAAGAACATAATTTTAAAATTATATTGAGAAAAATAACTAGACAGGTTGAAAGATTAGAAGCATGAAAGAATCAATTCAGTAAAGCAAATAGTGAAAAAGATTATGATATATTTGAAAAATTAATACTAAAATTTAACCCTAAACAAGATGATCATATAAATAAATATATGAGAAATAGAGCTAGAGTAATCACTACTAGAAAAGTTATAAAAGAATTAAATGAATTATTAAATATTGATTTTTGATTTGATAACAAAGCAATAAAAGAAACAATTAAAAAATATGAAGTATTTCATAATGCTGCAAAAAATAAAATGAAAGAGATTGCAGAAAATCATAGGTCAAGCATTATGATAATTGAATCAAATCTAACTAATAAAACACTACTTAAAATAGAAGAAAAAGTTGTAGATAGCCTATATCAAAAAGAGATTATTACACCAAAAATTTATATAAAATTTAAAGAAGAAATAGAAGAAGAAATAGAAGAAGATATTAAAAAATTAATATAAAAAACTTTTGACATTTAAAAAAATATATTATATTTCTTATGCATCAAAACAAAAAACAAAAAAGGATCAATTGTGAATAAAAAAGAAAAAAAAGCTGAAGTAGAATACAAAATTTCAGAAATAATATTTATTGTTTTTTTTGTAATTTTAGTATTAGATTTATTTATAAGATGGATTAATAATTAATCCATCTTATTTTTTATTGTATATTTTAAAAAAACATGTTAAAATAGTTTGACATAAGTTTAAAAAATACTATAACATTTTGACATTTTATGAATACTAATAATAAAAAATATATGGAAACAAATAATAATGAGAAAATAAATACATTTAAACCATTTTCTAGAGAACCTTTATCAAAACCAATAACAATAACTAAAAATGAAATAAATAAAATTATTTTTTATAAAAGATTAATTGAAAAAAAAGAAGATATTGAAGTAAAAAAATGATCAATAATACCTGAAAAAGTATTTAAACATATTATATGATACAATTATGATGTTTTATCTCCTGATATAACTTATTGTATAGATGATAGGACTACAGAACAACAAAGTAAATGAGTTTCTATTCCATGATGAGCAGATTGATTACTTGCTTCAGCTTATGAATATTTAACTGAATTAGGATTAACTAATAGTGTTACTTCAGAAGATGTATATAAAGCCTTACTTAATACTATTTGAGGATTGGATAATTATTATACACATAGTGATACTCATAATATTAATAATAAATGAGGTATCTGATGTTGACATTGTAAAGTTGCATTTGAAAAAGAATGACATTCTCTAAATATTGCAAAAATTTATGAAGATTTTATGTTAGCATTAAGAAAAATTAATAAAGCACAAGATAAATTAGATATTCTTTCTTGAGAACATAAACCTGACTGAGTTTTATTAATAGATAATACTAATTCTCCAGATAAATTATCAATAATTCAAAAATGAATAAATTCTCAATATTTTATTTACAATAGAAATGCTGAAAAAAATATTTTAACTAGATTTATTAAAGAATTAAATAAACTAGAAGATATTGATATTAAACTAGATGAAAATAAATTAGATAATATTGCTTTTGAAGCTTACTTATCTACACTTAAGCACTTGTGATGATGAGAATTACCACATTATACTATTGTTTATAGAAAAGAAATTTGAAAATATAGAATAAAAACAATTTGAACAGTTAATGATTTTATCAATAAATATGAAAACAGAAAAAATAAACAAGATTAAAAAAATCTTGTTTTTTCTTTTGACTTAAAAAAAGTTTGCCTATAATTCAGTCTTATAAATTTATTGTATAAATAACAAAAATATGTCATTTATAAATATAACAAAGGAAGTTTTTACAAAATTTAGAAATAAAAAAATAAAAGCTGATAAAATTAAACTGGAGAAAAAAGCTCCAAAATCTCTAAGAAAATCATTAAAATTAAGATGTATAGATGTTTGAGATGATGAGGGAATTATGGCTGAACTTTATAGTTTGGAAAGTCCTAATTATTCACTTGAATCATATAATATAAGTTTTACAGCTTCACCAAAACATGCTGATTGAATTTTGGTTGTATGAGCTATAACTAAAAATATGAAAAAAGCATTAATTGATGCTTATTCAGTAGTTCCTGAGCCCAAAGTGATTATTGCTTGTTGAGATAAAGCAATTAATTGAGATAATAGATTTTCAGATGTAGTGTGAGGTGTAAAAGATGTTTTAGGTCATGTTGACTTAGGAATCCCAGGAACCCCTAGTTCAAAAGATATATTTAATTATTTAGTTAATTTTGTAAAATAATTATGTTAACAGCAATTTTAATCATATTTGGAGTTTTGTTTTTATTATCATTCTTTATGAAAATAAATTCTCCATTAAAAATAAAAGTAATTAATCATATATTAGCTTTAGCTTTTTTATTAATTACTATTTTTTCAGTTAATAATTTACTATCTGAAAATATTATAGAATTTGGAAAAGTTTTTTTCTTATGAAATTTAGAAAATTATTTTTTAATGATTTTCTGAATTTTAGGTTTTGCAATAAGCTTTTATAGTGATTTTTACTTTTGAGAATATTTAAAACACTGAAAAAAATTAAATTTTTATTATATTTTATTTTTACTTTTTATTTTTTCAATGCTATGAGTAATAGCATCAGCTGAAGCAGTTACATTTTTAGTTTTTTGGGAAATAATGAGTGTTTCTAGTTACTTTTTAGTTATTCATGAGGCAACTAAAAAAGGAATATTAAAAAATTGAGCTTGGTATTTTATTATCACTCATATTGGAATGTTTTTTATTCTGTTAAGTTTTATTCCTTTTATAGCATCTACTTGAACAACTTTTTTCTGAGCTTGGGGAAGTGCTAATTTGAATCCAATTTTTGCTAGTTTTGTTTTCTTTTCAGCATTAATTTGATTTGGTTCAAAAGCATGACTTTTTCCAATTCATATTTGGTTACCAAAAGCTCATCCAATTGCTCCTACTAATGTTTCAGCTTTAATGTCAGGTTTTATGGTAAAACTTCCTGTGCTTATGATTTTGAAATTTCTATTTGTATTTTTAGCAATGAAAGTTCAATTTTCTTGGTTTGTTATTACTTTATTACTTGCATCATTATCTGCTTTTTTATGAGTTTTTTATGCAATTATTCAACATAATATTAAAAAATTATTAGCTTATCATACAGTAGAAAATATTTGAATTATTTTTATTTGAATTGCTATATCTATTTTATGAATGTATTTAAAAAATACATTTATAGTTTTAGTTTGAGTATATGCTTCTTTATATCATACTTTTAATCATGCTATTTTTAAAGGATTATTATTTTTAGTAGCTTGATGAATGATAGAAAGAACTAATACTTATGAATATACAAAACTTTGATGATTAATTAAAACTTTTCCTTTTCTAGCTTTTTCTTTTTTAATTTGAAGTATTGCAATTGCTTGAGTTTTACCATTAAATGGTTTCAATTCTGAGTTTCTTACTTTTATATGATTATTTAAATCTTCAATAATTAGTAGTACTGTTTTTTCAAAAATTTTATTAATAATTTCTGTTGTATTTTTAGCAGCTACAGCAGTGTTATCATTAATTTGTTTTACAAAAGTTTTTTGAATTGCTTTTTTATGAAATAAGAGAGATAAAAATATTGAGTATAAAAAAATAAAATCTATTTGAGAAAAAATTTCATATTTAGTTTTAATATTTTTTATATTTATTTTAGCTATTTTTCCTTGAATAATTTATTTATTTGTTAGTAAAATTTTAAATATAAAATTTGAATGAACAATATTTAGTTTTTGAAATTTAAATCTTAATTATACTCCAATATTCTTATTTTGAATATTTTTAATATTCTGAACAGTTTCTTATATTTTTTATAAAAAATTAGCAAAAAAAGAAAAGAAAATGTGAGTTTGGAATTGTTGATATAATTATATTGAACCAAAAACTCAATATACTTCAACTGCATTTATTCAGCCAATAAGAAGAATTTTTGGAACAATATATTGAGAGACAAAAACAATAAATAAAATACAAAAAAAATGAATAATTAATTCTTATAAAAAGAATTTAGGTGTAATTGAATATACAATTAAAAATAAATACTTTGTAGATAATTTTTATGATAAAGTTTTAAAAATTATTTGAAAAATTGCAAAAAAAGTTAAATCATTACAAAACTGACAAGTTCAATCTTATATTTTTTATATGTTTTTAGCTTTGTTAATTCTAATTTTAATTATATTATTTAATAATAAATAAAAATGTTATCATATATAATATTTTACATAATTACTTTATTACTTGTACCTATTTTTGATGTTATTTTAAAAAATATTAAAAACATTTTAAATGGCAGAAAAACTTTAAGTTTATTTCAAACTTATTATGATTTAATTAAATTATTTAAAAAATCTAATTTCAAATCAGAATTTACAAGTTTTATAAGTTTTATAGCACCTCTTATAATTTTAACTGTTTCATTAATATTTTTATTTTTGATACCAATAGTTAACTCATCAATTACAATAAGTATAATTGTTATTTTTCATATTTTGTGATTATCATCAGTTTTTTTGATGATATACTGACTTGATAATGCAACTTATTTTGGTGGACTTTGAGCTTCTAGAGAATGATTTGTTTTAGCAATTGTTGAACCAGTTACTCTACTTTTAATTTTAGGTTTTATAGTAATTTCAGGATGAGCAACAGATATGGCTTCAATTCATAATTTTCTTATATCAAATTCAAGTTATTTGTTAAGTTTATTTATTGGAATTTTAGCTATTACACTTTTTGCAATATTATTAGCTGAAAATAAAAGATTTCCTTTTGATAATCCTTCAACTCATCTTGAACTAACAATGATTCATGAAGCAATGTTACTTGAAACAAGTTGACCACAACTTGCTATTATGGAAATTGCTTCAAAAATTACTTTAATTTGATTTGTGAATTTAATAATTTTTCTTATTTGGACAAATTCTTATTGATTAACTTGAGATATATATTTATTTTTATTATATATTTTAAAAGTAATAATTATTTTAGGAATTTTATGATTTTTTGAAGTATTTATTACAAAAATGAGAATTTTTAAGTATCAAAATGTTTTTTGATTTTTACTAATATTACAAGTTATTACAATTGCTTTTTACCTTTTAAATAAATAATTATGTTAGAAGTTTTATTCTTACTAATAATTTTAAGTATAATTATATTATGAGTTGTTTGAAATTATAAAAATTTTATAAAAATTTATACTATTCAAGTGGCAATGATTTTAGCTATATTTTTCATAGAATATAGTGATAAATTTAGTTGAGATATATTTATATTAATTTCTTTTCTATTTGCTATAATTGTTAGATTAATAATTATTCCTTGATTTTTATATCATTTTATTAAAACATCTAAATTGCCTTTAGTAGAAAGAGAATTTAAATTTTGAATGTTTTTCAATTTAATAATGTATTTTATTGCATTAGCAATTATAAGTTATATTTCTTTAAAAGTATTTTGAAAATATAATTATATTTTTATTGCATCTCTTTTTATGGTAGTTTCAGGATTTTTAAATTTTGCAAATCATAAAAAATTAATTTGAGATATTTTAAGTTTTTTAGAATTAGAAAATGGAATATTTTTACTTTCATTATTAGTTTTAGAAAGAATTAGTTTTTATTTAGAACTTTGAATTGTTGTTGATATTGTTATGAGTTTAGCAATTTTACTTATTTCTACATTAAAAATTAGATCTGTTTATTGAAGTATAAATATTGATAAATTAGCTACTTTAAAAGATTAAGATTTACAAAAACTTATTTTATAAAAACAAAGAATATGTTTTACATAATTTTATTTACACCAGTTATATTAAGTTTATTTGCTTTATTTTTAAATAAAAAGCAATGATTTAATGTACTTAAATTTTCAACTATTGTTTATTTATTATTATCAGCTTTAGTTGTTTATTTATTTGCCATTTGATATAAGTTTTCAGCATCTATATTTGTTTCAAATTTCATTTTAAATTTTAATACATACACAAATATAAATACTATTTTTATTTTACTTATAACTATTTTAGCTTTTTTAATTTGATGGTATAGCATTTATTATTTTAAAAAAGAAATCAAGCATAAAGTTATAGGTTTTACAAGATTAAAACAATATAATATATTTGTAAATTTATTTGTTTTTGCAATGCTTTTTGTAGCTTCAACAAATAATATTTTAGTAATGTGGATAGCACTAGAAGCAACAACTATTTTTACTACATTTTTAATAAGTTTTTATTGAGTTAATACTTCTTGGGAAGCAGCTTGGAAATATGTGATTCTATGTTCAGTTTGATTAACTGTTTGATTGTTCTGAATAATAATGTTAATTGTTTCAGGTTTAACTAGTTTAGATTTTACAAATATAACTTTTGAAGGAGTAAATATTTTATTAACTCAATTATCATTTATATTTATAGTTATTGGGTTTGGTACAAAAGTTGGTTTATTTCCAATGAATTCTTGGTTACCAGATGCTCATGGTAAAGCATCAACTCCTGTTTCAGCTTTTATGTCATCAATACTTTTACCACTTGCATTATATATAATTTTTAAATTAAAAATTATTGTAGATTTAATGCTTTGAACTTCTCTTTTTACAAATAATGTTTTACTTGCATTCTGAACAATTACTTTAATTTATTCTGGATTTGTATTAATTTTTCAAAAACATTTTAAAAGAACATTAGCTTATTCAAGTTCTGAAAATATGTGAATATTAGCTTTAGCTTTATGAATTTGAACTCCACTTGCTTTGAAATTTTGAATACTACATTTAATTGCTCATAGTTTTTTAAAAGCTTCAAGTTTTATGTCAGTTTGAAATATTTTACTTGAGCAATGAAGTTGAAAATTTGAGAAAATGTGAAATTTATTAAAAAATCAAAAGATATCAGCAATTCTTTTAATATTTTCCTTATTAATGCTTGTTTGAGTTCCTATTTCACCTTTATTTATTTCAGAAATTTGATTAATTTTTACACTTTTTATTAAAAATATATATTTAAGTTTAATTGTTATATTTGCTTTTATATTAATTTTTTCTTGAATACTTATAAATTTTTCAAAATTATTTAAAGAAAAAAAAGATGTAGAAACTAAAAAAATAGAAGAAAAATGTAATTTAAATTCAATTTTTACACCAATTTTATTGACTTTAATTATTTGAATTAGTAGTGTTGCAAGTTTATTATTTATTTTTTAAATAAAAAAAATGTTAGAAATAAAAAGTTTTAATAACTTAGAACAAATCAAAAAAGCAATTGAATTATTAAAAAATGATTGATATTATTTTTTATGAGAATTTTTAAGAGAAATTGATTCTGAAAATGATGAATTAATCATAGTTTTAACATTAGATTGAAAAAATTTAACTCTGACTTGTATTCATTCAAATAGGGAAGAGTTACCTAAAATTTCAGATATTTTTTATGCTGCTCATCTTTTTGAAAATGAAATTTATGATTTTTATGGTAAACCCACAAAACAAGCTAAAAATCATATTTTGAGATTACATAATCATCCAAAAAATTATTTCCCAAAAAGAATTTTAGGAAAAGCAATTGTAGAAAAAAAACAAGAATACATTTTTACAAAAACTGATTTTGATTGAGAAGTAAAAGTACAAGTTTGACCAATTCATGCTGGTATAATTCCACCTGGACATTTTAGATTTACAGTTGATTGAGAAAATACTTTAAATTTAGATATTCAAAATGGTTGGGTTCATAGATGAGTAGAACAATATTTTTCTTTAGAAAAAGATTTACAAAAATTATTAAAAACTTCTTGAGAAATAGCTTGAGATTCAAAAGTAGCTACTCAATTAAGTTTTGCAAAAATTATTGAAAAATCTGCAAATTTAGAAATTTCAGAAATAACTAAATTAAACAGAATTATTGCTTTGGAATTGGAAAGAATTTATAACCATTTATGGACTATCTGAGCAATAATTAATGATGTTTGACAATGATATATTTTAAATTGATTTTTAGAAATAAGAGAAGAATTTTTAAAATTAAATAAAAAAGTATTCTCTGAAAGATTATTATGATGAATAATTAATTTTTGAAAAAATAATATTAATTTAACTGAAAAAACAGCTAAAAAAATACTTAAAACTATTGAAAAAAACAATGATAGATTTGAAAATTTATTAAAAATTTCAATTGATTCTACTTGAATTTATGATAGACTTTCAACTACTTGAATAGTTTTTAAAGAAACATCAGAAACTCATTCAGCATTATGACTTTGAGCAAAAGCAAGTTGATTAAAACAAGATTATAGAGAATTTGATAAAGATTATAAAGATTTTAATTTTGAATGTATTTTATGAGAAAATTGAGACTGTTTTGATAGATTTAATGTAAGAGCAGAAGAAATAAAACAAAGTTTTAATATTATTAAAAAATCAATTAAACAATTAGAAAAATTATGATTTACTGACAAAAATAAAGATTTTAATATTAAACTTTCAGATTGATACTTTATTTGAAGAACAGAGTGACATAGATGAGAAAATCTACAATTAGTTTATATTGAAAATTCTGAAATTAAATATTATAAATTTAAAGATCCAAGTTTTGTGAATTGGACTTTACTTGAATATGCAGTTTTAAATAATATTATTGCTGATTTCCCAGTTTGTAATAAAAGTTTTGATATGAGTTATAGCTGATTTGATGTATAAAAAATCCAATTTAAAAATTGGATTTTTTATATTATCTTAATATACTTAATTTAACCAAAAATGATATATTAAGTAAATTTTTAAACTAAAATAAAAATTCTTAAATCATATAAATAAAAAAGTTAATACTTTTAATTTAAATTTAATTTTTAATAAATATGAATATTTTTCTAGAAACAAACCATTATATATCAAAAACACTGAATAATTTTGTACTGAACAACCATTTTGAAAAATGTATCTGATTTAGTTCAGATATACCTATTTTTTTTCTACCTATATTTCTAGTATGAACTTGGTTATTTTGGACTTATAAATCAAAAAATAATGAAAAAAAATATGATTTATTAAATATATTTTATTCTGTTGTATTAGCAGTTTCTATAAATTTAATAATTCAACACTTTTTCTTTTTTGAAAGACCAGAAAGCCTAATAACACCAATTTTAAAACATATCCCTGATGCTAGTTTTCCAAGTGATCATGCAGCTGTTTCTTTTGCATTTTTGACTGGATTATTCATGGCTTGATACAAAAAGATTGGATTACTATACCTACCATTTGTAATTATAATGAATACTTCTAGAATAGCCTGATGAGTACATTGGTTTTTTGATATAATAGCATGAATGATTATTTGAATAATATCAAGTATTATTATATTTAAAAATAAAGGAAAACTTGAAAAATTAAATGAATTTATACTAAAAATAACAAGTTATATAAAATTATAAATATGAAAAAATACTTCATACAAACATTTGGTTGTGCTATGAACCAAGCTGATAGTGAAAAAATAAACATGATTTTATTACAATCATGATTTTTAAAGGTATCAGATTGGAAACAAGCTGATTTAGTTATATTAAATACTTGTAGTGTAAGACAAAAAGGGGAAGACAAAGTAGTAGGCTTACTTGAAGAAATAAAAAAATACAACAAAAAAGAAAATAAAAACATTATAACAACTCTTACTTGATGTATGGTAAGAAGAACTTGAATGAATGAAAAATACTTAGAAAATTACCAAAGAGATAGAAATAATGCAAAACAAATAAATACACTAAAATCAAGTGATGAAATATACAATAATGATGATAAATTATTCCCAAGATTAAAAGACAAAATAGATATAGTTCTTAGAATTGAAGATATAAAATATTTTCCAATAATCTTAAGTCATATTTTCAAAGAAAGAATATGACAAGATCATAGTTTTGATGATTATTTAAAACAAAAACAATACAGAGAAAATCCAAGTCAAGCAATTATCATAATACAAAGTTGATGTGATAATATGTGTAGTTATTGTATTGTCCCACATACAAGATGAAGAGAAAAATCAAGAAGTATTGAAGAAATTGTATTAGAAGTAAAAAAAGTAGTTTCAGAATGAGCAAAAGAAATCACTCTTGTAGGACAAAATGTAAATTCATACTGAAAAGAGTTTGTAGACAAAAAATTTTGGAACAAAGAAAAAGGGAAGTGGAAAAAACCCCTAGCCCCCTTATCAGGGGGAACTAATTTCAAAACTCCTTTTAGAGAATTACTAGAAGAATTAGATAAAATAGACTGACTTGATAGAATTAGATTTACTTCAAGTAATCCTCATGATATGACTCAAGATATACTTGATGCTCATTTTGATTTAGAAAAAACTTGTAACTATTTACATTTTGCTCTTCAATCTTGAAATGATGAAATGCTTAAAAAAATGAATAGAAAACATAGTTATAATGATTTCAAAAAAATGGTTGATTATCTTAGAAGTAAAGATCCACATTTTTCAATTTCAACAGATATAATAGTATGATACAGCTGAGAAACAGAAAAAATGTTTGAAGATACAATTAAAGCATATCAAGAATGTGAATTTGATTTTGTATATAATGCTAGATACTCTGTAAGAAAGGGAACTATTGCAGCAAAAATCTATCCAGATGATATTCCAGATGAAATAAAAGCTTCAAGATGGCATAAACTAAATGATTTACTTTTAGAAAATATACAAAAAAGAAATAAATTAATGATTTGAAAAATAGAAGAAGTACTAATTGCTTGAGAAAAAGAATGACAATTTTTTGGTAGAACAAGAAATTTTAAAGAAGTGTTTTTTAAAAAATCTCCTTGAATAAATATTTGAGATATAGTAAAAGTAAAAATTACAGACTTGGACAAATATGTTTTAAAAGGAGAATAAATATAATTTTTTCCTACTTTTTACTTATAACTTACTACTAAATTATGACAAAACAAACTCTTTATGCTTTAATATTTTTACCAATAATTATAGCTTTAATTTACATACTTTTTATAAAATAATTTAACATTGAAAACATAATATAAGTCAATATACTAATAAATATTTACTTTCTAAAAAATTATCATGAAAAAAATACTAATACCTATCCTAACTCTACTTCTTATTCAAACTTCTTATGCAATCAATTGGTCTTGTTCTTGGCAGGAAAATAAAGAAAATAATATGTATTTATGAAACCAAGTTAATGAACTTTCAAATCAAGATGATGTGTTAGATTGTTATGACTGGCTTGATAAAATGACAGTTAAAACATTAGATTGAAATGATAAAATCAAAACTGTTAGATCAGATAGAGAATCAACTTATTTTGATTTATGAGATTGAAATGATATTTTTGAACAAAATTTAGGAAATTGAGTTTTAGCAAATTTAACTATAAATTGAGGAGCCTGATATGATAAATTTTATATTTCTACAGATTCAAATAGAGCAGTAATAAATTGAGATTGTAGTTCAAGTTGTGAAATATATATAAAAGATGACTGGAATAATCCATATCGGAGATTTAAAAATGTTAATTTAAAGAATATTGAAGAAATTGTTTTTAATGATAAATCAATAAAATTTGATGATTCAAATACTGGTGATGAAGATAATAATTCTTCAAATGATGATACAGAAAATACTGATTCTTCAAGTAATGATATTAATTATGATAAAATAAATCTTTCAAATTATAAATATTTAATTCCTGCTTATTGGTGGAGTTATGATTTAAATAAAAAATTAGAAAATATAAATAATGCTATTGTAATTATAAATCCTTCAAATTGAGATTTTTCTAGTAGACAAGATGTATTTGTTGATGAAATTAATAGAACTCATAAAAATAATAATATAGTAATTGGTTATATTTATACTCTTTACTGAAAAAGAAGTTTAGCAGATGTAAAACAAAGAATTAATTCTCGGTTAAAATATTATCCAAATATAGAAGGTTTTTTCTTTGATGAAGTTTCAACTAGTGAAGATAAATTGGAACATTATAAAGAAATCTATAATTATGTTAAATCAAAAAATAAGAATTTAATAGTGGTTTTAAATCCTTGAACTACACCTGATAGTTGATATTTTGATATAGCAGATAATATAGTTGCTTATGAAAATCCTTGTAAAAATTTTTCTAATTATTTAAAACCCTCTTGGTTAAATAACTATGCAAATTATAGAATTTCTTATTTATGATATAGTTGTTCTAGTTCTGATTATGAAAAATTATCATCAAAATATTCAAATAATATTCAATATTTTACAGATGATGGTTCAGATTGAAATCCTTGGGATAGTTTAAGTAAATATTTACAAACTAATAATACAGAAACAACTTATGCACCATATAATTTTTCTAAATTTTATAGTATTTTAGATGTTTCAAAATTAACCTATCCTGATTCTCATACAAAAGTTGTTAACTATTGAAATTTTACAAATTATAAATCAGATTTTTTCTATGCTAATAAAAATTGAAATTTATATTTTATATTGGATAAAAAATCTTGAGATTGAAAAATAAGAAATGAGCTTAGACAATGAATAAATTGAAAAGATGAAGGTTGGAGAATAGATGAGAATAAAGTTTATCATTTAAATGCAAAAGTTAAACTTCAAAAATTAGAAAAAGCTTTGGAATATACATTTTTACAAATACATTCTGAAGTTCATCCACTTTTAAGAGTAGTTGTAGAAAAGGAAAAAAATTGAAAACAAAACCATATTTGGGCAGTTGTTAGAAAAAATACAAATAATAGTTGAATAAGAACAAGTCGGTATGATTTATGAATAGTTGATAATTATTTTCATAGTTTTGATATTTATGTTTGAAATAATAATTTAACTATTAAGAAAGATTGAAAAACTTATGTAAACAAAGATATTTCATATTGGCCTGAAATTAAAAATTATTTTAAAGCTGGTATTTATGATAGTAAAGATAGTAAATGACCTTGGACAGTAAAAATAGCTTTTTCTGAATTAAAATATGATTTTTCTAGTGTAGATGATAATCAAAATAAAAGCATTGTAAAATTTCCTAATTGATCTACTTGGTTTTGGAAATTAGCTGAGCCTTTAACTAATAGTGAGATTAATTTAAATTATGATATTTTTGATATAGATTTATTTGATAATTCAAAGGATATTATATCTAAGCTAAAATCTAAATGAAAAAAAGTAGTATGTTATATATCAGCTTGAACTTGGGAAAACTGGAGAGATGATGCTGATAAATTTCCTAAAAGTGTTTTATGAAATACTCTAGATTGACGGCCTTCTGAAAAATATTTAGATATAAGAAATTATGATAAATTTTCAGATATAATGAAAAATAGATTTATTTTAGCAAAAAATAAATGATGTGATGCAGTTGAAGTTGATAATGTTGATGCATATACAAATGATAGTTGATTTTCTATAACTAAACAAGATACTATAAGATATTTTAAATTTCTAGCTAATACAGCTCATAATTTATGATTATGAATAGCTTTAAAAAATACTCCAGAAATAGTAAATGATGTTGTTAATGATTCAGATTTAGTTGTAGTAGAATCTTGTTTTCAATATAATGAATGTTGAGCTTATGAAAAATTTATAAGTAAATGAAAAGCAGTTTTATGAGTAGAGTATAAATTAGAAAAAGAACAATTTTGTTCTAAAGCAAATGATATGTGATTTAGTTTTGCAAAAGCTAAAACTTCTTTAAATTGATATTGGGATTATTGTTTTCAAAATAATAATTCTTCTATTAAACCTCAATGAAATTTAGTAGCTTCTTATTCTGAAAATCAATGGCCAACTTATAAATCTTCAAACTTAATTTTAGAAATAAATCCTTGGAATATTGTATATCCTGCAAATGGTAGTGTAAAAATGTATTATGATTGAAATGTGGTAACTTATATACAAGATTTATCTAATATAAAAATTCAAAATGCTTGATGATATGTTTTAGCTTATCCTGAAGTTTATGTATGAAATAAACCTTGGAATTGAAATTATGTAGATGCTGGTAATAAATTGCCTGCAAAAATTGATAAATTTAAATCTTTACAAGTAGAAGCTAGTTGGAAATATGAACATCCTGCTGATTTGTCTTGTAATTTTGCAATGGAAGGATGGTTTACAAAAAATAAATTTCAAAAAACTTGAGTTGGTGCTTGAGAAGTTGAAATGATGATAATGTGGTATAGAAATATTCAAGGTGCTGCTGGTTCAAAAGTATGAACTTCAACTATTCCTGTAAAAGTAAATTGAATTAATAAAAATATAACATTTGATATTTATAAAGCTAATATTGGTTGGGATTTTGTAACATTTATTCCTCAAAACTATAAAGATTTTCAAAATGCTAGTATAAGTTTTGATATATTAGATTTTACAAAAGTTGCTGAAAAATATGTTCCTCAAATTAAAAATTTATATTTAGAAGATTGGGAATTTTGAACTGAATATGGAACACCTTCTACTACAACAGCACAACTTGCTTGGCAAATTACAAAATTTAAAGTAACTTGAAAGGAAAATGATTCTGATACATCTAATGATAATCAAGAAACTTGAAATACAACTACTCCTTCAACTTTAAATTATAATTTTGCTCCTTATGTAGATACTACTTTGTATCCTTTCCCATTATTATGAGATATTGCAAAACAAACTAATCAATATGATTATACTTTAGCATTTATAATTTCAAAAAATTGAAAATGTGAAGCTAGTTGGGGTGGATATTATAATATTGAAAAATGACCATCTGCTTGGATAAACTGAAAAGAAAAATTTTTATATGATGAGCTTTCTTATTTAAAATCAAAAAATTGAAAATTATTTATTTCATTTGGTGGAGCAGCAGGAATTCCTTTATTTAAAGCTTGTTCAAATAAAAATGATTTAGTAACTCAATATAAAAAAGTTATAGATAAAATATGAACAAAATATTTAGATTTTGATGTAGAATGAGCTGTATTAGCTGATAAAAATGCAGTTAATAATCTTATTTATGCATTAAAAAATTTACAATCAAATTATAACAATAATTTAGAAATTTGGTTTACTTTACCTGTAATACCAGAATGACTTACACAAGATGATTTATACTTAGTAAATAAAGCTAAAAGTGGATGATTAAAATTTGCAGGAGTAAATTTAATGACTATGGATTATGGTTCATCATACAATAAAGATATGTGAGATTATGCAATTCAAGCTGTAGAAAATACTAAAAAACAAATTTGAAATATTGCTATTTGAATTACTCCAATGATAGGTTTAAATGACATTACAACAGAGAATTTTACACTAGAAGATACAAAACAAGTATATAATTATACAAAACAAAATCAGAATGTAAAAAGAGTTTCTTATTGGTCATTAAATAGGGACCATTTCTGTAGTAAAACTTCAGTAGATTTAAAATGTTCTAGTAAAAATAATCAAACAAAAGATTGGGAATATTTATATACTTTTAGATGATTTTCTCAAAATAACTGAAACTTAAATAACAAAACTTCAACAAAAACAAATATTAAAAATAATAGAAACTCTCAAAAAAATTCTTGAAATATTTCAAATAAATATCAAAAAGAAATTTTAAAATACATAAATAAAACAAATCAAACAACTAATTATAACTATAATTTATGGGAAGAAAAAATTAAAAAACTAACTTTTAATAAACTTAATATAAATTTAGGTAAATATGATAAGTATTACATTTTATTTGAAAAATTTTTTAATCTAAAGAAACAACAAATTTTAAATAACTCAACTTATATAAATAAATACTATTACAATAAACTAATATGGTTTAATAAAGATACCAATAAACTGTTTCAAGATATAGTAAATAAAAACTTTAACAATATAAAATTATATTTAAATAGATTTAAAAAAACTATCAAAATATTAAAAAAAATAAAATAAGCTTAAAATAATTTTAGGCTTATTTTATCTTTAATTTAAATATTTCTCTTCAAACAAGTTGTTTTGGTCTTTTATATAAAAGACTACCTGATTTAGTTTCTGAAAAATTAAATTCAGAAGGGAATAAATCTTGTATCTCACAATATTTATCTAAAATATCATAAATTTCTTCAAAAAACACATATTTTCATTTTACATCCCAAAAAGGAAAAGAAATTACTATATTTTCAGAAAATCATACTTGTTTTAATCCAGAAAAGAATTTTTCATAAAGTTTTGAAAGATTCTTTTTTTGTATATCTATTCTTTGCATTCAAATATTTTTCTTAGTCATTACTTCTCACAAAAATCATTCACTAACAATAGAATCAATATTGTTTTCTTTCAAAATAGAATTATCAACCATATCTCTAGCATCAAACTCAATTATTTTTACTTCTAATCATCAAATTTTTGATTTTAAATTTCATAAATTTGATTTTGATTCTTGCACCATTTTTGGATTAAAATCACTACCAAATAGTTTTTTAATTCACATATAAGCTCATTCAATCAAAATTGTTCAAAGTCATACAAAAGGGTCATATAATGAATTAATTTCTTTTCAGTTATCTCTACTTAAATTAATCATTATTTGTGATAATTTTGGTGGGAGCATACCTATATCCATATCTCTAGATTTACCATAATCTCTAGCAGAATAAGCATCTATATCTTGAACCCAAATAGTTTTTCAAAAATAAAAAATTCAATCTAAGTCTATCAAATTAAAATCAGCTCATTTTTTAAGTAAACTATTTCATAAAATTTGAGCAGAACTAAGATTTTTATCATTTTTATTTACATACCTTGAAGAAACTCAGTTTTTTTGTAAAGATCTCTTTATTTCTAATAAATATTTTTTTACTTTTTCTTGTTTATCTGGATATAAATTAAAACCATAATTAAATTTTCAATCTTTTAATTTAGCTTCATCTAAAACACTTTCAAATACTGCATTTTTGTCTACTTTTAAACCTAATTCAAAAATTTTAATAGTTCATCATAAACTATCAGCTTTTTGTAGGATTTCTTGTTTATCAATATTATCCAAAATTAAAACACTTTTTCCAGAATAAATAACTGAAGCATCTTTAAATACTGAAAGTATTTCAGCTATAGATAATTTAAATTCTCTACCTAATTCAAATCAATGTAACATATATATTTTTTATTATTATTTATAATTTTATTTTAATTCCAAATCAAAAGAAAAATCTATTTTTTCTTGAGCAACTTTGATTTCCTCTATAAATTTGGCATTATTATACTTTTCTAATTTTTTGATTAAATCCATAACCAATTCATGAGAAACTGAAGCACCAGAACTAATTCAAAGATTTTTAACTCATTTTAAAAAATCATAATCTAAATCCTCATATTTATCAATTAAAACTGATTTAATTCATATTTTATCTCAAATATTTTTAAGTTTATTTGAATTACTTGAATTTTTTGAACCAACTATTATTAATCAATCAATATCATTACTTTTTAACATCTCTAAAACTGCATTTTGTCTATTTGTGGTAGCAAAACATATATCAGAAGCCTTTGGCTTTTCAATATTTATAAACTTAGAAAAAATATAATTTTCAAGTTCTTGTTTATCAGAAACAGATAGGGTAGTTTGAGTAAGCAATGCTAACTTTTCATCTTTTAATGTATCTAATAATTTATCTACATCAGTTTTATTTTCTACAATAAAAATATTTTGCTTATCTTCTCATAAAAGTCATAATGCTTCTTGATGTTTCTTCTGTCAAATATAGATTATTTTATATCACCTAGATAAATAATCCTTTGCTTCATTATGAACTTTTAAAACTAAAGGACAAGAGGCATCTATATATTTTAGTCATTTTTCTTTTACTTTTTTTACATATTCAGGGCTGACTCAATGAGCTGAAAAAATCATAATAGATCAAGCTGGAATTTTCTCTAAATTTTCTTCAAATATAACTCATTTTTTCTTATAAAAATCAACAATTATTTTATTGTGAATAATCTCATGATTTACAAAAAGAGGAGCACCATATTTTTCCAATGCTCCATTTAAAATATTTATTGCTCTATGTACTCAAGCACAAAATCATCTTGGACTTGCTAGATATATATTTAGCATAATTTTAAAAAATTATAAACCTAATTTTTCAACTAATTCTTTAGTAACTCATTCAATACAGTTATCTGCATTAATTTTTATCAACTTACCTTCTTTTTCATATTCTTCTATAACAGGCAAAGTTTTTTCATAAAATTCTTCAATTCTTTGTCTTATTGAATCTTGGTTATCATCTTTTCTAACTTCCAATTTATCACCAGTTTTTGGATCATAATTAAAAGTAGATAAAAATGTTTCTCAAGTTTTTGGATTATATTTTCTACCAAGCAATCTTTTTTCTGCTTTTTCTCTAGAAAGTTCAAATAAAACAACATTATAATCTCATAATATTTTATCAGCTGTAGCTTTATTTCAAGCATTTCTAACAAGTCAATCAAAGATAATATTACCAGAATTAGCTTTATTTTCTATAAAATCAACTAAAATATCTTCAATCATTTCTGGACTAACTTGTTTTCAAGCCTCAATAGTTTCTTTTATAGTTCTTCATAATTCACTATCTTCTTTTGCTATTTTTCTCAAAGCTCATCCTGTTTCAAATATTTCAAAATCAAAATTATTTTCTAAAATTTTTCATTGAGTTCATTTTCCAGAACCTTGAATTCATACAAATACTAATTTCATATATTTTTTAAATTTAAAAATAAAAATCCTTTTGTTTACAAACAAAAAGGATTTTATTAGTTTTTTCTATAAATGCAAGAGTAATAAGCCGGATTCTGTATCTAGGTATCAATCTATCTAGGCTATAAGTTACCCTATAGCTCAAGCTGAGTATATTTTTTAGAAACAATAGAGGAATAATCTCTAAAAAATACCATTCCCATTGCACGATGCACAGTTTACCAATTCTTGTTAAAACAAGCTTCATTTGTAGCTAGTAAACTAACACCAAATGACTTTTCACCTTTTGAGAGTAAACTCTCTAGTATAGTCTCTGTGGCACTTGTGGTAATATGAGCTTATGTATTATTATCATATCCAAGGTTGTTATCCTTTGCAATTTCCTCATCGTGTCCAGACTTTCCTCTCCTAGCAAAACTAGCAGTAGATACCTTCTCTTGCAAAAGCTATTATATAGATAATATAATAAAATCAATATTTGTTTTTATTATAAAATATGATAATATAAAACATATAATAAAAAATCAATTAATTATGAAAAATATAGACAAAGAAATAATTTCATTAATAGAGAAATATCCATTTTTAACAGACCCAATAACATTATTCAAAACAGATAGTAATTTAGAAAAAATAGATTATAAATCTTGATTTCTAGACATAAATTATCCAGAAATAAATAAATACAAAAAACAAACTAAAACAATCAATTTAAAATTAAATAATATTTTAGATAAAATTAAAAAAACTAACTTTAAAGACAAGTTTATTAAAAAAGAATATATAAAAAGAATAAAAGATTTCAAAAAAATCACTAAATTAATAAAAATATTTAATAAAAAAAATGAAAAACAAAAACAAATTTTATTAAATTCATATTTTCATATAAACCTAAAAAAAATCTGAAAAATACTTAAAAATAAAAATAAATTAATCAATTACTTTCAAACAAAAGAAATTATTTTAAAAAATAAGGAAAAATCATACCTAAACAAAACTATAATTAATTCTAAACAAATAAAAAAATACTTTGAAGAAGCTTTAAAATATTTAAATTTAGATAAGAACTGGGAAGTAAAAATAGGAGATACTACTTCTATTGTACACACAAACTTTAATAAAAATTGATGAAAAATAATTATACCACAATCAAGAAAAATAAGCCTTAAAAAATTAATAGAATTAATAATCCATGAAATAGATTGACATTGTGTACAATTCTCTAATGCAAATTGATTATTCTCTTGAAGTATAAGATTTTCAAATAGTGAAGCATTACTTGAATGATATGCAATTTTTTTAGAATATAGTTTATCTTCAAAATATTTTTGAGAAAATAAGATAAAACAACTTATAAATAAAAAACAATTACACTATAAATTCATAACTTGAAAAATAAGTTTAAATAAATTAATAGACAACTATAAATGAAACTTATATAGACTATTTAGATGATTTAAAAATATAAAAAAATACTGAAACTACAAAGATTTAGTATATTTAGAATGAATAAGTAATATTATAAAAAAAATAGAAAAATATTGAAATTTCCTAAATTTAATTAAGATAGGAACAATAAATAAAAAATACATAAAAAAACACTGAACACAAACAATAAAAAACAATTTTAAATTAGAAACAACAAGTGCAATTCACATATTAAATAAAATACTAAAAGAAAATGAAAAACATATTAATAACTAACTGGGGAATATCTTCAGAATTAATAAAACAAGAAGCTGAAAAACAAAATTACAAAGTAAAAATTATTTCAAAAGAAAATAATTTATATTCAATAAATAATTGAAAAAAAACAAACTATTTTAAATCAGTAGATTGTTGATTAAATACAGCTTTTTGACTAAAAATAGCAAACAATAAACAACTTACTTATATGCTTGCAGAACAAGAAAACATAAAAGTTCCAAAAAGTATTTACATTGATAAAAATGATTTAGAAAATTTAGATTTAAATAGTTTAAACATAGATTTTCCAGTAATAACAAAACCAGTTGATTGAGCTCATTGAGACTGAGTTGCTATAAATTTAAAAAATATAGAAGACTTAGAAAAATGATTAAAATATAGCTTTGAAGATAAATCAGTAAACAAAGTAATTATACAAGATCAAATATTTTGAGAAGACCATAGATTAATAGTTATCAACTGAAAACTTGAAGCAGCTACTAAAAGAATTGCACCTTTTGTAATAGGGAATTGAAATAATACTATTCAAGAACTAATAGATATAGAAAACAACAATCCATTAAGATGATGAGGATCAGACCATGATGCACCAATGAGTAAAATAAAAATAGACTCTGAAGCAATATCATACATAAAAGAACAATGATACAAATTAGATTCTATTTTGGAAAAAGATAAAAAAATCAAAGTAAGAAAAAATGAAAATCTTTCAACTGGATGATTAGCAATAGATGTAACAGATAAAGTACATCCAGAGATAAAAACTGAAGCTGAAAAAATGGCAAAACTAGCTTGATTATGATTTTGTTGAGTAGATTTCTTTTGTGAAGATATAAGTTTATGATTACAAGAATGAAAATGAGCAATTATAGAAATAAATGCTACACCTGGAATAAGAATGCACCACTTCCCAAGCATTTGAAAACCAAGAAATATTGCAAAAAAGATATTAGAAGCTGTGTTCTAATATCTTTTTTAATTTAATATTCTTTTTGATTTTTTTCTAGTAGCCTTTCTTAAATTATCTATTTGCATTTCTGTAAAAATATTATCTATTACTCACAATAATTGTTTTTTAAATCAGAATTTTATAGTATCTATTTTTTCATCTACTAAAGATTTTAAAAATGGATATTTTTTTATCAAATAATTATAAAAACCTTGTTTAGTAATTTTTTTTCATTTTTCTCTTTGAATAACTCAATAATAAGTAGCATCAGCAAAAAGTAAATTTTCTGGTAATTTTACTCAAGATTTTTTAGCATATTTCTTTATTAAAGAAATTTTATCTAAATCTTTAAATCAAACTTTTCAAGAATATAAATCCTCTAAATCTCAATCTATATTTCATAAAATAATATCATTTATATATTTAGCAGCTTTTATTTTTCAAGTTGTATAAGTAATATCTTTTCTTTGAAATCAAGTTCTTTTAAATCTCAAATACCTATCTAAAACTGCCATTTTATCTGGTTCTATTTTATTTTGTAAATACAAAAAATCATAAAACTCTTCATCACTTAAAACTTCTTCCATCATAGTTTTAGCAAAACTTTACACATAAGAAATTTTATCTATATCAATGATTTTTACTTTATTTCACTCTTTATCTACAGCATCTTTTAGTAAATTTTCACCAAACTGAAATAATTCTTCAGCAAGCATAGCCATTCATTCTTCTGATTCCAAATATCAAGCTCATTTTATATTTCAAACTAAAGTTTGCTCTGATACCTCAGAGACTTGATGTTTTTCATTTTCATGTAATCAAAGTCTTAAAACATCATATAGTTTTTTTGATTTATTTTTTTGATTATTTGGTACACCTAATCATCTTGCCGTATCAGTAAAAGCAGATATATTTTCATCAAAATAAGCCCTATTTGGCATATTTCATGTTTGCTTATCAATAGCAATTAGATTATGATTTAATACATCTTTTACTTGAGAAACATCTAAATCTAATTCAAAAAATCTCTTATTTATAACTCAGTCAGGTTTATTTTTGATTTTAGCTTTATATTCAGGGGATAAATCCTTAATTTTTGAAATATAATAATCATATCTCTTTTGTTCACCTTCAGTTAACAATCTATCTTCAGATATTTTTCATTCATCTAACTGGGTCTTATAATCATCATATTTTGTAGCTAAATAATCTAACACTCAATGAGCATATTCTTGATTTGAAGAAATTTTTTCTCAAAATATCTTTGTATTTAATTCATCTATTTTTTGTAGTTTTTTAACTCTATCTTCATCACTTAAGTATTTTTTTCAATTTTTAAAATAAACTCAACACAATGCTTTTTCAATTTCAAAATCCAATCATTCTAAAGCAAGTTGTAAATAATAAATATTTTCTCTTAAACTTCATAAAATAATTTCTTTTTTAGCATTTAACACTTCATCATTTCAAGAATCAATATTATTTAATTTTTCAATATATTTTTGAATGTTTTCAATTTGTTTATTTATTTTTTCTTTAAGTTTATCAGCAAAACTTTCAATATATTGCTTCTTATCAATATCATCTTGTAGTTTTTCAAAATAAGAAACATCTATTCAAACTAAATCAACAAACAAAGTTTTATTAATTATATTTCAACTATCATTTTTGATATATGAATAAGTTATTTCTGGTATTTTATAAAATTCATTATCAATCCAAGTTTCATTTAAAAAAATAGTAGAATTTAACTCATTAATCAAATTTCATAAATCATTATTTTCAAGTGTATTTTTTTGCTCCATATTATTAAAGTTTTAATATTTATATTTATAATAATTATACCATAAATAAAAAATAAAGTCTAAATAATAGACTTTATTTCAAGTAAAACATTATCAAAAACTTTTTTAAATTCCTCAATCTTTTCAAAATCTAATTTTTGAGTTTTTTCATCCATAAATAAATATCTACCTAATTCCAATCTCAATGCATGTACTTCATTTCAATCTCAATATTTCCTAGTCACAAAACCTCAAGTAGACTCAGGGTTATCTATATTTAAATCATAAGAAAAATTGTTTCTAAAAATATTATGTATTTTTTCTTCTATATCCTTAGAACATGCTTTATTATCAGGATTAAATAAATTTAATTCTGGAAAATAATAATCTCTAGGTTTATCTAATTCAAAATCTTTTCATAGTAACAAATTTCAAGTATCATGAACATCAATATGTATAATTTTTCAATATTTTGCTTTCAATTGTTCTATTTTATCCTGAATATCATTATGATATTGTTTATAATATTTATTAATTAAATGTTTTTTTAAAAATTCTGGAATTTCTTTCTTAAAAACTTGATTTCAATTAAAATCAGTTTTTTTAAATAAATCCTTATTGTCTAATGATCTATTTGGATCTCAAATTGCTCTAGAATAATTGGATACAACCTTATTTTCATCAGAAATTCACTCTGAAAGATAATAAGTAGCAAAATCAGAGAAATTTTTTAAAAGTCTATAATCATATTTTTTAAAATCATCATTTAATAACAACTTCATATACCAAGGCATATCATAACTAGCATGAGTAAAAGTTACCAATACATTTCATAATTCTAAATTATTTTTCATTTATTTTTAAGTTATCTATAAAATTTAATAAATTTTTTATCTTTTCCTCTTTTGCTGCTAAGTTTTTTCTTAAATTAAATCTTTTAATTCATTTA